>OLQV01000242.1_pt1 | contig 57738 bp, 52 predicted proteins | sample 1672371 | NCBI WGS metagenome assembly OLQV01 (sample SAMEA3136676, study PRJEB25190) | human gut metagenome
GCAATGTGCTGCGGGATGACGGTATTACTTATCACCAGTATGTGACAGAGCTGACCTACATTCTGTTTTTGAAAATGGCCGATGAGACCGGTGCAGATAAGGATATTCCCAAAGCATATCGTTGGGGCTCTTTGACCAGCCGTTCCGGCATTGACCTGAAAAAGCACTACTATACGCTGCTTAGCAAGCTGGGAGAAGAATCCGTTGGCCGCGTGGCGCAGATTTATGCCAACGCATCCTCCAGCATCGAGGAGCCGAAAAACCTCGAAAAAATCATCACGGAGATTGACAAACTGGACTGGTATGAGGCCAAAGAGGAAGGTCTGGGCGACCTGTATGAAGGACTCTTGGAGAAAAACGCCAATGAGAAGAAGTCCGGTGCCGGTCAGTACTTCACCCCTCGTGTGCTGATCGATGTGATGACGGAGCTCATCAAACCCCAGCTGGGCGACAAGTGCTTTGACCCGGCCTGCGGTACTTTTGGCTTTATGATTGCAGCCAACCGCTATGTCAATGCGCATAACGATATATATGCACTCACTGACCGTCAGGCAGATTTCCAGCAGAACAAAGCGTTCAACGGTGTGGAACTGGTACACGAGACCCATCGCTTGGCATTGATGAATGCCTATCTGCACAATATGAATGCCAATATCACATTGGGGGATTCTCTCGCACAAAGCGCCAAGGGATTGAAAGATTTTGATGTCATTCTGACCAATCCGCCCTTTGGCACGAAAAAGGGCGGCGAGCGTGCGACCCGAGATGATATTTCTTTTCAGACCTCCAACAAGCAGCTGAACTTCTTGCAGGTGATCTATCGCAGTCTGAAGACGGACGGCAAGGCCCGCTGTGCCGTGGTACTGCCGGATAATGTGTTGTTTGCTGCCGGTGACGGTGCCAGCGTGCGCCGAGAGCTGATGAATTTCTGCAACCTGCACACCATTCTGCGCCTGCCTACCGGCATTTTCTATGCACAGGGCGTCAAGACCAATGTGCTGTTCTTTACCCGCGGGACAACCGAGCAGGATAACACCATCGAGGTTGCGTTCTACGATATGCGCACCAATATGGACAGCTTTGGTAAGACCCGGCAGCTGCGTAAGAGTGACTTTGATGAATTCGTGGCAGGATACGAAGACCCATCCAAGCGCACGGGCGAGCGCTGGAGCAAATTCACTCGTGAGGAGATCGCCAAGAATCCGGACGATAGTCTTGACCTTGGCTTGATCCGCGACGACTCCATCGTGGATTATGACGATCTCCCTGACCCTGTAGAAAGCGGCGAGGAAGCGATTACGAATCTGGAAGAAGCGGTCGATCTGCTGAAAAGTGTTGTGCGTGAGCTTCGTGCTCTGACGGAGGAAAAGTGATGGCAAGAGCAAAAAAAGAAACCGCCCTCACGCCCGAAGAGCGTTTGCAGGCGGCCTTGGTGCCGGATTGGGAGTGGCCGTATAAATTGCCGGAGAATTGGTGTTGGACAAGGCTCGGAAATTATGTTGACTATGTAACGGATTATGTGGCAAACGGAAGCTTTGCGAGCCTGAAAGCAAATGTCAGCATTTTCAAAGACGAAAACTATGCTTTGATGGTTAAAACTCAGGATTTTGCAAATGGCTTTACAAAGTCACTAACCTACACAGACAAACACGGATATGATTTCCTTTCAAAATCAACATTACACGGTGGAGAACTAATATTAAGCAATATTGGTTCAGTAGGAAAGGTTTTTCGTGTTCCTTATTTTGATCGGCCAATGACACTTGCGTCAAATTCTGTGATGGTAAAGTGTTATAACAGTCGTGATTATGATTGGATGTACTATTTCCTGTTATCTCCCATCGGTTTTGAAGAGTTGAAATCCATTACAACTGGTACGGCCGTTCCGAAATTTAACAAAACGGATTTGAAAACCATCCCGTTACCGGTTTCCCCTTTAGCCGAGCAGCAGCGCATTGTTGACCGCATTGAAAGTCTGTTTGCCAAGCTGGATGAGGCCAAGGAAAAGGCACAGGCCGTGGTGGATAGCTTTGAAACCCGTAAAGCTGCTATTCTGCATAAAGCCTTCACCGGTGAACTGACTGCGAAATGGCGGGAAGAACATGGTGTGAGGATGGATAGTTGGGAAAAAAAGAGTGTGGGTGAGCTGTGTATTTCATTAAAATACGGCACTGCAAAGAAGTCTGATGCATCTGGCAATGTGGTTGTACTTAGGATGGGCAATTTGCAGCAAGGTGAAATCGACTGGTCAGACTTGGCTTATTCGAAAGATCCAGACGATATAGAAAAGTATAAGCTTTACCCCGGAGATGTTCTTTTCAACCGAACAAATAGTGCAGCGCTTGTTGGGAAAACAGCAATCTATCGTGGTGAGCATCCAGCCATTTACGCAGGTTACCTTATTAAGCTGGACTATGATCACGATAAAATAATAGGTGACTATTTGAACTATGCATTGAACACTCTTGATGCGAAAAAATACTGTAATTCGGTTAAAACGGATGGAGTGAACCAATCTAATATCAATGCAAAAAAGATTGGAGCCTATTCGTTTAATGTTCCCAGTATCCCTGAGCAGGAAAAGATAATATCTGTAATACAGAAGTTGCTATCGAAAGAACAGCAGGCTAAAGAAGCCGCCGAGGCAGTCTTTGACCAGATTGATCTGATGAAAAAATCCATTCTCGCCTGTGCCTTTCGCGGTGAACTGGGTACGAATGACCCAAGCGAGGAGAGCGCGGTGGAATTGCTGAAAGAAATAATAAGGAGAGGATAAATATGGCACTCACAACATCATATTTAACAAGCACCAAGAACTTTGAAGGAATAATGAATTCTATTTTGGGCGCGCGGGCACCAGAGAGATTTACGAATAAGTTCCTTGAGGATTTGGGATATAAAAGCAGCAATGATCGGCTGATTACTGGAGTTCTCAAAGCTCTTGGACTGCTAACTGACGCAGGTGAGCCAACACAGCGTTACTATGATTTTTTGGATCAATCCCCCAGTCAAAGAAGATTATTGCCATCGGAATTCAAGCGTATTGGAACCAATATTCGTGATTGGATTAGTCAGGTGGGTGAATAAATGAAGCTTGATTATATTTATCTTGATAGTTACAAAAATCTTAAAGACTTCGAAGTAACCTTCAATGAGGGGTCTTCGGTCAATGCACTGATAGGCAATAATGGTAGCGGAAAATCCAATGTGCTTGAGGCATTGGCCATTGCATTTGCTGCGGTATACAATGAACAGACAATTGACTTTATATATGATATTTGCTATTGGATAAACAACAGCAAATACCGGATTTCTAACCGAGGTGGTATGATTTTCACCAAGGATGGAAAAAATGTAAGGAAGGCTGAACGGCGGTTTTCTCTTCCACGCGGAATTTTTCTATATTACTGTGGCGAGACAGAGCGTTTGAAGAATATTTCAGACACATATATTGACAAGGCGTTTTCAAAAGCACTTAAAAACAATGGTGAAACGGTTCTTAAGTATATATCATTTGTTGGATTAAGAGAGTTTCCTGCGGCTATGCTTGCAAATGCTGTTTATAAGAGTAATTCTTTTGAAAATATTTGCGACTTGGTAGGAATAGAGAGTATTGGGGGACCAGTTGAGTTTGTATTAAAACGCCCGACTTGGAGTAAATCAGCGCCTATAACCAATGATTCTTTCTGGAACGCGCAAGGGACGGTTGCCGCTGTTTTGAGCCAGTTGGTGGAGATGGGCGTATTAAATATAAGCAATAAAGACAGTGCCACGATTACAGTAGATAACATTGCAAATGTTAGAATTGATTCCGAAAATTGCTTTGACCTTTTTGCTAAGCTAGAGCTTCTCTTACAGGCAGATATTCTAAAAGAAATCCGATTTAATGTCATAAAAGATGATGTTTCTATGCAGTTAGAAATGCTAAGCGAAGGCGAAAAGCAACTTGCTCAGCTTCTTTGCTTATTAGAAGCAACTAAGGAATATCGAGCTCTGTTTCTCCTTGATGAATTTGACTCGTTTCTTCACCCGAACTGGCAGCGTAGATTTGCAGAGATTATTTCCGAAATTGAGATCACAGGACAAGTGTTATTTACTACACATTCTCCCTTAACACTTGGAAAGATGAGAAAAGAAAACATACGGATTTTGAAAGACGGACAGGTCTTTGAGCCATCTGCCGACACTTTTAACCGGGACATTACAGAGGTGTTGGAAGAGATTATGGATGTCGGGAAAAGACCTGTAGATGTCGAAAAGGCAATGCGAGATTTTAGAAATTCTGTTATTCACGGAAACAAGAAAGACGCTCTTATACACGAAAATACACTTCGTGAGCTACTATCAAGGGATGATCCTTTTTGGGTAACGGCAGGGCACTTGCTTTCGAGGATGGGTGACTAAATGAAATATATAGAGAAAAGAAAACCACCAGAATCGCTTGAGCGCTACAGAGGAACTGCAGGTGCTAATTTTGATGATCTCCCTTCAAATGTAAAGAGCGAGTTGAAACAGCAATTGGCGGATGAGCAAGGTGATATTTGTTGTTATTGTGGCAAGCGCATTTCCCCAGACCATCATTCCGTTATCGAGCATCTATTACCAAAGGGAGATAAACGATATACGCACCTTCAATTAGTATATACAAATCTAGTATGTTCGTGCGACGGCGGAAAGCAAGAAAGGACCGGAAGGCCAAAGCGGGAAAAGAAATTATTCCCATCTCATTGTGATGATAAGAAAAACGATTCCATCATTCCTGTCACTCCGTTGGATGAAAATGTTGAGTCGTTATTTTCATATGATGATGAAGGGCATATCTATGGAAGAACTACAGATGCTCAAAAAGCGATTGAAATATTGAACTTGGATTGTAGTACAATTGTACATAGGCGAAAAGCAGCTTTTGAGGCGTATTCCTCGCTGGATTCAGCGTTCGATATAGAATGGGCGAGCGAAATAGCTCGGCTGAAGGGGCGTAATAAGGGCAATCAGTATGAAGAATACTGCTTTGCCGTTATATACTTTATAGAGCATTATCTTGCAATTTGATATATAAGCCAGACTCAAATGCATCTGTGCTTGTTCACTTTTTAAGTTAATTGAAAAGAAATTTTAGAGGCGCAGCCTTCGGAGAAATCCGTAGGCTGCGCCTCTTTTTGCGTCCTGATAGAAAAATATTAGAGAAATTTCTCGAAAGCACCCCCCCACAAATGGCACCCCTTATTCAGAGTAAGTAGAAGGGACTTTTGAAAAGTTGAGGGAATTTTTCAAATTACTTTGCCAAAATCTCAAAAAATTTCCCAGTTGATTAGTGAGGGGGTCTATAAACAGCCCTTCTCGCTGGCTACCTATTGAGGGGACTGTCTACCTGTGTACCTTGAAAATCGAATCGCCGCCTCCAAAGAATATGCGTCCGGCAAGTGACGCCACGACTTCCCGAAAAATAAACGAGCGCACCAAAGAAGCGATACGCCGTGGTGAGACTCCGGGGCAGGAACGATGCGGATGAGCGGCAGCAAGTAAAAATCACCGCAGAAATGCGGTTTCAGAACAGACAAAGGAGGTTCAAGCCTATGAAGACAGGAGAACTCAGAGAGCTTTATCAGATGATGTTTCTGGAATACCCGGACATTGTGACTGTCAAAGAGCTTCGGGAGATGCTGGGCATCAGCCGCAAGCTGGCTTACAAGCTGATTGACTATGGGGTACATTCACGCCGTGAAGATCGGCACGACGCTGAAGATCCCGAAAATCAGCGTCATCAACTATGTGATGGAGAAAGATGTGAAGAAGGGTGGATGAGATCAAACGCCTGACACCCGCCCAAAGGGCACGCTGCAACCGGCTGATCCGGCGGCTGTGTGCCAACTACGACGGTGGCAACTGTCTGCCGTTGGACGATGGCGAAGGCTGCGTGTGCGTGCAGACGATTTCCTATTTGCTGCTGTGCAAGTACTTCCGGCGGGCGATTCTGCCCGCCTACAAGGTACTCTGAGCCGATATTTTCCGGCAGCGTACACGGACCTGCGAACGGTGTGAAAAGCCCTTTGCACCCAGTAGCAACCGGCAGAAATACTGCCCGGAATGTGGCTGCTCCATCCGACGCAAGCAGAAGGTGGACTCTGCCAGACGGCGGCGCAGCGTCGAACATTAAGCGCCGAGAAAGCCTTGATTTCCGGGGCTTTTTTGAGGGCAAAGCAGATGCGGGCCAATTATTTGACCTCGGCATTCCCAAAATTCTTGAAGGACCACGGCCTGCGCTGGATGCGCTTTCACGATTTGCGTCACAGCTGTGCCAGCTTGCTGCTAGCCAACGGCGTTCCCCTCAAGCACATTCAGGAGTGGCTGGGGCACAGCGATTTTACCACCACGGCGAACATCTACGCCCACTTGGATTACAAGTCTAAAATCACCGGAGACAGGGCTTGCTCTACCGGAGGGTGGCGACTTCGGAAGTCGTTGGAGGGAGGGCTAAGCCGAAAATCCGGAGAGAAAAACAAAAGTCTGCTTTGATCACTTACTCTTAGAAAAAGGTATAAGAAAAAGCCCATAATCGGCTTGATTACAGGCTTTTTAGGTGGCGGAGACGGAGGGATTCGAACCCTCGTCCCTCAAGGGGCATCATGATTTCGAGTCATGTCCGTTATGACCACTTCGATACGTCTCCGAATATTGGCGATTAACCTTGTTTATTGTACTTGTTTTTTGTGCGATTGTCAAGTAAAATTACACAAATTTGTAAATTTTAAATTTAATCCGTAAAAGTTTAAGTAAGTGACTGCGAATATTATATGAATACTTATGTTTGATTTTGCGGACACTTTTTTTGAAAATCATGTACGAAAAGATTATTGAAACAACCATACTCAAATTATAAATCGGCACAACTGCACCTGCGGAATTGTCTTGCAAGACTTTGCAACAGCAGAGTCATGAACAGCCCTGTTGCGGCACATGAAAGGCAGATATAGGCATATTTATCTTTTGGATTTTATTTACTGCAGACTATTTTCTCAAAAATAAGCAACCTAGCAATTATAAGCAACGCTTATGCGGATTGATGTTCCGAAATTTGATTCTGTTCCTTCTATGCTTTTAGGGTGTATTTTCCATTTTTGATTATAACAAAATCCTTTGCCATAAGTCGGTGAAGAAGTTGCTTCGATTTTTTATGACTTATTCCGAGAAGTTCGGAAATTTCTTTTGAAGTTACCGTGATGTTGTCAGTAATGTATGAAATTACGGCATCCTGTCTGTCTGTTTCAATATCGGGACGATTTTGTAAAATTTGAGTTTTAGTTGATTTGCTTTCAGGAACAAACGAAAGCTTTAGGGTGATGCTTTCGGGGTTGAAACTTTCTTCAATGACCGGTAGAACAAGTTCGTGACTTTTCCAAACGGAGAAAATATTAGAAATACCGAAGCCTTCGTTACTGCCGATTCCTATCAAATTAAACATACGCATAATTGCAGTATTTCTGGGGTCGGATATACCGCCCGCTCTTGCGGCGTCGAGTTCAACTCTAAATCCGCCTGGATTGGATATTGTAATGCTTTCATCATCTTTCATAACAACAACACCGTTTGAACCATAATAGTCGGCATTTATAAGGCAGTTTGCAAGAGCTTCCTGTAAGGCAGTTGTAAGCGGTGTAATGTCTGATTTTATGTTTGCTGTCAGTTTTATATCGTATGAAATTTTTTCAAAGACCTTTATAAAGAAATCATAAAGGTTTTCACAGTCAGAATTTAAATTTGATGAAATAATTGTGTGTTTATCATCTTGTGTTGTTTCCTTATATTCAAGACAATAGTACGGGTATTCTTTTTTGATAAATTTTGACTTGCCGAACATAAGAAGTCCTGCGGCTGTAGGGTGAAACAAAAGGTCTTCACCTACTCCTATTGCTCCTATTGCCTGCAAGAAATCTTTATCCGACAAATTTTGAAGCCGATTGTTTGGCTTAACATTTGACATTTTTATTCGGTAGCTATGGAGTGAATCGGTATTAAATACGGAAGCAGTCATGCTTTCGATGATATTCATATCCTGTGTTTTAATTTCGGAATCACGCACCATAGCGTTAATTTGGTCGAGTGTGCAACGGTAGTCACCCTCGCCGTTTCTTCTGTATGAATTATGAATACTGCCGTCAAGATACACAGGACGGTCAAATCTTTTTGCTTTTGGCACTGTAATAACGATAATATGCTTTTCTTCAATTTTTTGCACATAAACATCATCATATGAAAGAATGTTTGTGCTTACTTTTTGAATATCGTTTGCTATCTCCCAAAATTCCTCAATAAGTTCATCCGGATCGGGAAGATTTACGGGATGAAGCGATTTGTCCCTGTATTCTTCTACACCTAAAAGTATAATTCCTCCTAGTGTATTTGCAAAGGATGAATATGTTTCCCACAAGCTTTTAGGTAATCCGCCTGTTGCCTTTTTGGCCTCTATTCGATTGTTTTCTCTGTATTTTTCAATGTTGTTGAGGTCAATCACATTCATCCCTCCGTTATCCTATAAAATAATATTACAGTATTGTTTTTAATATGTCAACGCAGAAAAGGAACAAACGTTATAGTTGTTCCTTTTGCGTTTAGTGGTTATATTTAATTGAGTTTCCAATTACTGCTTTCGGACTGTAAGTTCATCATATGAACAAATATTCCGTTCAATTTTTTAAGGCTTTCTGCTGTACCTTCTTCTGCAACAACACCGTCTGACAAAACTACAATTTTGTCTGCACCTGCAACTGTTCTCATTCTGTGAGCAATTACAATTACGGTCTTATTTTTGATAAGTTTTGAAAGAGCTGTTTGAATAAGAGTTTCGTTTTCTACATCAAGTGATGCTGTAGCTTCATCAAGGAGGATAATCGGAGCGTCTTTAAGAAATGCTCGTGCAATTGAAACACGCTGTCTTTCACCGCCTGAGAGCTGACAGCCGTTTTCACCAATGTCGGTATTATAACCGTTGGGAAGTTTAGAAACAAATTCATCGCAGTTTGCAAGTTTTGCGGCAAGGAGAACTTCCTCATCTGTAGCGTCCTTTTTGCCGAGTCTGATGTTTTCCATAATCGTATTGTTGAAGAGGGTTACATCTTGGAAAACGATTGAATAAAGTGATAACAAAGTTTCGGGTTCAATCTTGGAAATATCCATACCGCCCACGGTGATTTTGCCCTTGTTAATATCCCAGAATCTTGCGGCAAGTCTTGATACGGTAGTTTTACCGCCGCCTGATGGGCCGATAAGTGCGGTAACTTCGCCTTGCTTAGCTGTGAACGAAACATCCTTGAGAACATTATCTTTGTTGTTGTATGAGAATTCTACATTTTTAAATTTAACATCATAGCCTTTATTTGTAAGCCTTGTGTTGCCTGTCTGAACATCATGATCAAGAATTTCGTTCATTCTCGCAACATTCGTGTTTGTGCTGATGATTGCGGCAAGGTTCTGTAAAGCAGACTGCATTGGATCATAGAGTCTTGATACAACAAGCAAAAACATAAAGAATGTAAGTACATCAAGCTGTCCGTTTACGAGCAAAATTGAGCCGACAAGTGCTGTTGTGGCAATGCCGAGTTTGAGGACAAGTCCTGCGGATACAACAAATGTTGATGTGCCGAATTCGTTGATTATTGAGCGTTTTTCTACATTGTCTATCTTTGTGTCAAGGCCTGCCATATATGACTGTTCGGCGTTATTTGCCTTTAAGTCCTGAATTGTTTCGATACATTCCTGAATTCCGTCTGCACAAACCATTTTAGCATCCATTGACTTGCGGTTTAAACTCTTCTGAACTTTTGATGACAAGCCGATTATCGCAAATGCAACCGGAAGAACCCAAAGAGAAGCAATTGCCATTCTCCAATCAAAAAAGAAAAGGCTGATTGCGATTACTACGGTTGAAATCATAGCTCCGATAAACGGCGGGATGAAATGAGAAAATGCTGTTTCAAGGTATGTACAGTCTGCCATAATTGTGCTTGTGAGGTCGGCAAGGTCTTTTTTGCCAAAGAATGACAGAGGGATTTTCCTTAACTTTTCAGCAAGCGTAATTCTTCTTGTGCCTGTTTCTACATATGTTGCAAGAAAGGTTGAATTGTACTGCCAATATGTTACTGCAAAAATCAGAGCAAGTGCTATGATACATCCCACAATGTAGAACCATATTTTTTCGGGTTTTATGCCGCCGTTTAGCAAATCATTTACGAAAAAGTAAAGTAAACCTACAGGAAACATAAATGAAATGTTCTGTACAGCACAGGCGATTATACCTTGAATAAGGTCTTTTGCGCCTCTTTCCGAAAGAGCAAATTTATGCTGAAGTTTTTTAATCATCATTTACCCTCCTTTGAAATTTTCCAGTTTACTGATAAAACATAGTTTTTCATCATTTTTGCATATATGCCGCCTTTTGCAACGAGTTCGTCATTTGTACCTGATTCGGCAATCTTGCCGTTTTCAAGAAGATAGATTTTATCGGCATTTGCAATGGTGGAAAGTCTGTGTGCAATCATAATAACTGTTTTATCCTTTGCAAGTTCATTGATTGCCTGCTGAACTTTAGCTTCGTTATCGGGGTCTGCAAAAGCGGTAGCTTCATCAAGAATAAGAATAGGAGCATTTTTGAGAATAGCTCTTGCAATGCTGATTCTCTGTTGTTCACCGCCTGAAAGGTATGTGCCGTGTGTTCCGATTACTGTGTTGATACCTTCGGGGAATTTCTTAATTATGTCATCACATTGTGCTTTGTGAATAGCTTGAAGTACTTCTTCATTTGCAGCGTCAGGTCTTGCCATTTTGACATTATCAAGAATTGTGCCTTTTATTAATCGGCTGTTCTGGAAAACAAATGATACTGTATTCATCAAAACGGTTTTGTCAATGTTCTGGACATTTACACCGCCGATAAACACCTCTCCCTCATCTGCATCAAAAAATCTGCTTATGAGGTTTGCAAGCGTGGTTTTACCGCCGCCGGACTGTCCGACAAATGCAACTGTTTCATTTGGCTTAATTGAAAGCGATATATTGTCAATTGCTTTTTTTGTTTTATTTTCCTTATCGTAGCTGTAAGAAACCGATTTTAGAACAACGGAATTATCTTTAGGTGTTTTTACATCTGTGCTTTCAAGCGGTTCAAGATTAAGGATTGAGTCAATTCTCTTGAGTGCGTCTGTAACAAGCATTGTGTTCTCACTCTGGAACATTATTTTTGTCATTGTAACGGTTAATACAGGAGTTATGATAATATAGAACAAGATGCTGAGAATTAAATCGGTTGTTACTCCGCCTGAAGTAAACCACATACCTGCAACAAGGATAAATGCAAAAATTCCGTTAATAAGCATTGTAAGAATACACATTGGTTTTCTCATACTCTCGGTATAAGAAATTGCCCATGTGCTGTAGTTGTCAATAGACTTTTTGAAACGGTGAAATGAAAAAACAGACTGACCGAATGTCTTTACGACAGGAATACCTCTTACATACTCAACAGCTTCATTTGACATATCTTCAAGAGCATTCTGATATTCTTCCATTTTAGTTTTAAGTGTAGGTCCTGTCATCTGTGTGAACATAATAACAAAACTCAGCAAAATAGGAATTAAGCAGAAAAGACCGAATCTCCAATCAAAGAAAAACAGCATAAACAGAAGTCCGATAGGTGTTATGTATGCGGTTACCATATCGGGCAGCTGATGAGCAAGGTATGTTTCAGTTGATTCTGAACATTCATTTACAGTCTTTCGTACTTTACCGCTTCCGAGAGCTTCAAGAGTTCCGAGGGGTAACTTAATGATGTGGTGCATCATATCTTTTCGCAGATTTGTCTGAACCCGAAAAGCTGCTTTGTGCGAACATAAAAGTCCTGCAACATAGATTAAAAATGCGGCAGCGGCAAATATTACTGCCATCCATCCGTTGTGTACAAGACTTGTTGCCTTTGAAAAGTCAGGCATTACTTCAAGTACTTCTTTGATAATCTTCCAAAGATAATAGAAAGGAACAAGTGCAAACACAGCACTGATTCCCGAGAGAATCCAGGAAGCATAAGTAAAGTATTTGTGATTTCCTGCGTAGGACATAAGTCTTGATAAATTTGATTGCTTTTTCAAGAATAGACCTCCTCCAAGTGGATAATTTATATCTGATACGAAAACGCTGCAGTCATTTTCTGTTATCATTCAAATTCAAGTTAGCTATCGCTAACTGCTGCTCAAAAATAATAGGGCTTAATCCTGCCCCATTATTTTCATCCAACCTGCCGTATAGAATTCACGCATTTCTTTGAGATAAAGTTTTGCGTCTTCAATCGGCATTTCGTGGATTATAAGTTCAAAATAGGTATTAAACATACCCGTAATAATCATATGCTCAAGTTTAGTATCAATTTTTGGCGACGGTTTTCCGAGTCTTTTAAGCACATTCAAATATTTATGAGTGGCATCAGCCTCAATTTTAACCATTTCATCTATCATATGAGAAAACTTTGTTCCCTCTGATTTTAATAAAATCAGCTTAAAAACATCGAGATTGTCATAGCAATACAAAAGTCCGTCATACATACAATTACCTGATATGCTCGCCATATTGTCAGGTTGTGATTCTTCAGGAAGACTTGCAAATTCATCTTGTGCGGCTTTGTACATCTCGATAATTTTATCGTAGTGCTTCCCTACAATTGCCTCAAAAAGTCCCTCTTTGTCGCCAAATCTGGTATAGATTGAACCTGTTGTTGTGTGTGCTTCAGTAGCAATTGTTCGCAGTGAGGCATCGGCATAGCCTTTGTTCAGAAATTCTTTTGTGGCACAGGCTATTATGTTTTCGTAAACGCCCTCAATTTGCTTTGCCAAATGAAACACTCCTTAGTTTATCTTAACATTTTGAATATTCCCGGACCATCCCAGTCGCACGGTCTTTGTTCAAATCCAAATTTTTCATAAAAAGCAACAGCTTCTTTAGAACTGATAAGTTCAAGGCTTACTGCCCAATTTTTAGGCATAGAATTGCGTATGTAATCTTCAAGAAATTGCATTAACGCTTTTCCTACACCCTTACTCTGATATTCTGGAATAACGTCATAGTCTTTTATATAGAATGACATACCGCCGTCGCCGATAATTCTAACCATTCCGACAGGTTTGTCACCGTCATATGCAACAAATTTTGCATATGAATTATTTAAGGCGGTTTCGATTTGGTCAATGCAAGGCGACTCCCAACCTACCGTTCTGTACAAACTTTCAAAAAGTTTTGGCGTAAGAGTTTCGAATGAAATTGTGTAAGCTGCCTTGTTTTTAATCACAGTAGCCACCTCTAATTCATAACAATGTTATGTAACACTGTTATGATTATATAATTAAAATACTCGTTTGTCAACGTTTATCAGCAAAAAATAAAAGCACCGCAGAAAAAATCTACGGTGCAATTTAAAGATTCGGTTAAAAAAATCAGTTTTCTCTTCCGAGAAGGTAGTCAACAGACACTTCAAGAATATCGGCAAGCGCAACAAGCTCAACATCTGTCACGAAACGAATCTGACCTTCAAGCTTTGAAAGTCCTGATGCATTCATATCGACGCCGTTAACCTGTAATTGGGCAAGAAGTTCCTTTTGCTTCATACCTTTCTGCTTTCTTACAGCCTCAACCCTGCTTCCTACGAGGTTTCTGTCTCCAAGTTCCTGTTTTCTTAATCTCATTTTTACTCTCTCCCAAATCGTTTTAATTCTTTTTTAAAATTCTTTAAAAACATTGTGATGTTATTATAATACTAAAAAGGAAAAAAAACAAGGGTTTTTTGTAAATAAATTTAAAAAATTGAAATTTTTTCGTAAATTTGGTTACAAATTGAAATATAGTAGTTATAATGCACTTATAAATAGGTATGCTTTTAATGATATTATACAATTAGCACAACGCATAATTCCGACTGAGAAAGAATAATTTTCCTTAATTTTCTGAATAGAATTAATATTTATGAAATAGTTCTATATCAGAAATAACAATTACAAAATATTACAAACAAGAAATCTAAGTTTCAAAAAGAAAAACGCTCTTAATAAAAAGAGCGTTTTAATCTTATTTTCAATTTGTTTATGCTTTAAAAGTACCGTTTTCAATGTCTGTAATCATTGACACACGGTTTTCGTGTCTGCCGCCTTCATAAGGTGTGTTAAGGAAGATGTCAGCAAATTTAACAGCATCTTCTTCGCTTGTAACTCTGCCGCCCATACAAAGGATATTTGCGTTATTGTGTCTGCGAGTCATTTCAGCACAAAATTCGTTTGAAACAACTGCGGCTCTGATTCCCTTTACCTTGTTTGCGGCAATTGATATACCGATGCCTGTACCGCAACAGAGAATGCCTGTTGAGCATTCGCCCGAGGTGATTGCAGTTGCTACCTTGTAGGCATAAACCGGATAATCAACGCTTTCTTCGCTGAAAGTGCCGTACTCTTTGTATTCAAGTCCTTTTTCATCCAGATATTTTTTGATTGCGCAGATAAGGTTATATCCGCCGTGGTCGCATCCGAGTGCTATCATTTTGTTCTACCTCCAAGTTTTTTATTAAGCTCACGCTGTGCCTGAGGCAAGCGGAGATATACCGGCATAAGCTCTTGTGCCGAAACGGTTTGTCCGTTATTAATCATTTTAAATGCTACAAGTGCAGTTGAAGACGCTCTCTGATATTTAAGATTTACGGGAGCAGACTCTGCATTTTTAATTTCATTACCGATGTATTTACAGGTAATATCGGTACCGTCACCTGCTATAATGATTCTTCCGTCAACAGACAGCAGTTCGTTTTTTAAGTCATTAAGCGATAATGCTCTGTCATCACAAAGTCGGGTAACAACTCCGTTTTTAATTTCAAACAGTGCATTGTATACCTGTGAACAGCGTGCGTCCATTACGGCACATACAATACAGTCGGTTGAAAGAAAATTATAAGCCATACTCTCAAGTGTTGAAACCGAAACACACGGTATATTATTTGCAAAAGCAAGACCTTTTACTGCCGCAACACCGATTCTTACTCCCGTGAATGAACCCGGACCTGCGTTGACTGCAATTGCGTCAATATCTGATATTTCCGTTTTTGTATTGTTCAAAAGCTGTTCAACCATAGGGATGAGCGTCTGGCTGTGGGTAAGACTTGTGTTTATGAAAGTTTCACCGATCAGCTTGCCCTCTTCTGAAAGTGCAACAGATGCGGCTGTTGCAGATGTGTCAACAGACAGAATTTTCAAATTTCAACACCTTCAATTTCAAAGATTCTTTCGTCATCGCTCTCCCCTTTTTCAATCGTTATTCTGATTGCATTTTCGGGAAGTGCGCCTTCTATATTTTCACTCCACTCAATTACGAGAATGCCGTTGTCAATGTAGTCAAAAAATCCCGTTGAGTACAAATCATCCCATGAATTAACTCTGTACATATCAAAATGATAGATATTGTACTTTCCACTGTATTCGTTTACAAGGGCGAAAGTAGGGCTTGACACACCGTCATCAACACCGAGGGCTCTTGCCAGTCCTCTTGTAAAGGCGGTTTTGCCCATACCGAGTCCGCCGAAAAGGGCTATTACCTCTGTGCCGTGGAGCTTTTTTGCAATTTTTTCGCCGATTTGCTCAGTTTCATCGGCGTTGTGAGAAATCAATTTAACCATATCAGAAAAGTCCGCTGATTTTGCCGTTTTCATCAATATTAATTTTTTCTGCGGCAGGAACTTTCGGGAGTCCCGGCATTGTCATAATATTGCCTGTATAAATTACTGCAAAACCTGCACCGTTTGAAATTGTTACATCTCTTACTGTGATTTCAAAATCCTTTGGAGCACCGAGCTTTGTAGGATCATCTGAAAGCGAATACTGTGTTTTTGCCACACATATGGGAAGTTTGTCTCCGCCGAGTGCCGCAACTTCCTTGATTGCTTTTTCTGCGGCTGTTGTGTAGTTTACCTTTGACGCACCGTAGATTTCCTTCGCAATCTTTTCAACTTTTTCCTTGAGTGTGAGGTCGAGTGAATAGAGCGGTTTAAATGCATACGGCTTTTCACAAGCCTCTACTACCTTATTTGCAAGCTCTACGCCGCCTTCTCCGCCTTTTCCGAATACATTTGAAAGGGCAAAGTCTGCACCCTTTGAAATACAATATTCTTCAATGTATTTGAGTTCTTCATCAGTATCTGTACCGAACTGATTAATTGCTACAACTACGGGAACATTGTACTTTCTCATATTGTCAATGTGAACACCGAGGTTTACAATGCCTTTTTTGAGAGCCTCAATGTTTTCATTTGAAACCTCTGACTTTGGAACGCCGCCGTTGTATTTTAATGCACGGCATGTTGCCACGATTACAATTGCCGACGGAGCAATGCCGGCATATCTGCACTTGATGTCAAGAAACTTCTCAGCGCCGAGATCCGAGCCGAAACCAGCTTCTGTAATGCAGTAATCGGCAAGCTTTAATGCAAGCTTTGTTGCTCTTATGCTGTTACAGCCGTGAGCGATATTTGCAAAAGGTCCGCCGTGCATAATTGCAGGAGTACCCTCAAGCGTCTGAACAAGGTTAGGTTTGATTGCATCCTTGAGAAGTGCAGTCATTGCTCCCTCTGCTTTCAAATCTTTGGCATAAACGGGTTCACCGCTGTATGTGTATGCAACAAGAATGTTGCCGAGTCTTTCTTTAAGGTCGGAGATATCATTTGCAAGACAGAGAATTGCCATAACTTCCGATGCAACTGTAATGATGAAGTGATCTTCCCTCGGAACACCGTTCACCTTACCGCCAAGACCGATTGTGATATTTCTTAATGCACGGTCATTCATATCAAGACAACGCTTGAAGAGAATTCTTCTCGGATCAATGCCGAGTGTGTTGCCCTGCTGAATATGGTTGTCAAGCATTGCGCAACAAAGGTTGTTGGCTGCTGTAATTGCGTGCATATCACCTGTGAAATGAAGGTTGATGTCCTCCATCGGAAGAACCTGCGCATAACCGCCGCCTGCGGCACCGCCTTTAATTCCGAATACAGGACCAAGCGACGGTTCACGGAGTGCGATGATTGCCTTTTTACCGATTTTAGCCATTGCCTGACCAAGACCTGCAGAAGTGGTGGTTTTGCCCTCGCCTGCCGGTGTTGGGTTGATTGCTGTTACGAGGATGAGCTTTCCGTCAGGATTATCCTTTACACGGTCTGCAAGTTCATCAGAAAGCTTTGCTTTGTACTTTCCGTAAAACTCAAGCTCATCAGCAGAAATCCCAAGCTGATTTGCAATTTCTGCAATAGGCTTTAATTCTGCACTCTGAGCAATTTCGATATCAGATAACATAATATACCTCCGAATCAAATTCATGTTTTTATTATTATAACAAAATGCGAAACTTGTATTATTCTGTATTGAAATTATACTTGATATTGAGAGCGTAATTTAATATAATTATAGGGTAAAATTAATTTCAAAGGTTGTTTTGGGTGAAAAAAGTTATTACAAATATTTATGAATATTTTAGACAGTGTGACGCAGTGTTGTGGCTGTTGACCTTGACCGCTGTTGCGTACAGTTTTCTTTTGATTGCGAGTATGCAACGGTCGGGCGAATACAGTTATCTAAGAACTCAGATTATCGCTGTGTCTGTCGGTCTTGCGGCATCGGTCTTTATATCAATTGCCGATTACAGATTTCTTATACGAAAATGGTACATTGCCGCAATAGTGGGAATTGTTCTTGCCGGACTTGTGTTTGTGTTCGGAGTTCAGGTTAGCGGAACAGATGATACGGCATGGATTAATCTTCCGGGCGGATTTTCAATTCAGCCGTCTGAGTTTATAAAAATCTGTTTTATCATAACTTTTTCAAGGCATTTGTCATGGCTGAGAGAAAAGAAAATGATTGAAAAGTTTTCGGGAGTACTTTTCCTTGCACTTCATGCAATGATACCAATGGCAATTATTCATATTCAGGGTGATGACGGTACAGTTCTTATATTTGCGCTTATGTTTTTGGTTATGACATTTGCGGCAGGTGTTCAACTGAGATATTTTGTCATTTTCGGAGGATTGCTTGTGTGTGCAATTCCGATTATATGGAACGTGTTTATGAATGAAGAACATCGCAACAGGGTTCTTGCTTTGTTTGACCTTGACGGGAATGCACTGACAAATTACGGTTGGCAACAGTATCAGGGTAAGGTTTCAATTGCAAGCGGTGAAGCTTTCGGAAGCGGACTTTTTAACGGTCAGCGTGTTGAACATTCAATCGTCCCCGAACAGGAAAACGATTTTATCTTTACCGTTGTAGGAGAGGAACTCGGATTTGTCGGATGCATGGCGCTTTTGCTGATTTTGTTTTTTATTATATTAAAAGTGGTTTTGAATGCAAAAAATTCAAGTGAATTTGAAGGCAAGTATATCTGCTACGGTGTGTTTTCAATGATAGCATCGCAAACAATTGTAAATATAGGAATGGTGCTTGGATTTCTTCCCGTAGTCGGAATAACCCTTCCCCTGTTCAGTTCGGGAGGTACTTCTGCTTTGAGTACGCTCATTAGTCTTGGTCTTGTACAGAGTGTGAGATATCACTATACTGACGATATGAACAAAGCTTTTGTAAGGCGAGGCAGTTCAAATCGAATCAGAATGTAATTTAATACAAATAAACTAAACCGCAGACATCAAAATGCCTGCGGTTTTTATGGGTTATTTTTCGCTGATTGTGATATTTGCCTTGTAGCTTCCGCTTACCCAACAGGTGTCAGTACCGCTGAGTTTGAAAGTAACAGGCATCTGAACCGAGCCTACTGTTCCGCTCTGATCTGAGGTGTCAATTACGCCTTCAATATCTGAGCTTTTAAGGCTTTTAAGTTCCTTTTCACTGCCGATTACGGTAACATTCATACTTGTCTGTGTTACATCGGCTTTGTATTTTGAAGAAAGACCGCTTACTTTAAATGAATCAACGGTAAAGGTTTTCTTGGACAGACCGCTGAGGTCAAGTACAAGCTTTGCGGAGGTTGAGTTACTGATATTTTTGCAGTCACTCGGGATGTTTATTCCCTGCGTATCGTACTCATAACGCTTGTTTGAAAGTGTTGCAAAATCGATTGACTCAAGCTTTACGCTGTCAGTATTGTCAAGCACTTCTTTTGGACCTGCAAGCAGAATCTTTGAAGGCTCAACCGTAAGCATATCATCGTTTAAATCAAGACCTTTGGGTTTGTTAATAAACTCAGGAATTACATTTACCGTCTTTTCGGGGAGAACGGAAATTGTAGCCTCAACATCCGTAAACTCCATTGTAAGAAGCTCAGTGGAGATTTTATTTCCTGTTTTATCATAAAGCACAATATTTGCGGTCGTTGAGGTCGGCTCATTTAGTATACTGTCAAGTTCGGCTGATGCCGAAACCTTTGCGATTTTGGCAATCTCTGTTTGAGGTCCTGAGATTGTGATATTCTTTGATGCAAGGGAAGTTGACGCATAGTATCCGTCGGCAACCTTGTAAACAACATTTTCCTGAATCGGGAAACTTGTTTCACGCTGATAATCAACAATTACATTGACATTTGACGGCGTAACGGTTGAGATAATCTGAAAGTTGGCACTCGGGTTGGCTTTTACTGCTGAAAGCGAAAGCTGATAAGTTCCTGCCGAGTCAATTCCGTTTGTAGCACCCGTGACAGTAATATCCTTCGTTCCGATAGAACCGAGAACGGCTCTGCTGCCTGTTACGGTTACCGTGGCAGTCTGCTCCGCATCACGGAATACCTGCAACCCGTTGTTATCAAGCTGGTCAGGCAATTCAATCTGAATGGGAATATTGCTTATTGTTACGGTTGTATCATTTGTTGTACCCATACTCATATAAACCCATGTTATTGTTGAGATTACAAGGGCGAGTATAATCAGAAATTTGTTATTCTGAAACAGTTTGTTGAGAGAGAGTTTTTTCTTTTTCATTTTTCAGCCTTCTCTCTTTTTGAACTTTTCGGGTTCTTCTGAAAAAACTTTTTGGGCGGTTCATCATCGTCATAGCCACGATCATAGATGAGAAACTGTTCAAGCTTTTTGATTAGTTCTTCTCTTGTAAACTCACGGAGCAAAATACCGTTTACCGCAAGAGAAATTACACCTGTTTCTTCACTTACTATAAGGACAACAGCGTCGCTTTGTTCACTGATACCGAGTCCTGCTCTGTGTCGTGTACCGAGATTGATATCTACATTAGGATTTGATGTGAGCGGTAAAATACATCCTGCTGCAAAAAGTTTTCCGTCACGGATAATGCTTGCACCGTCATGCAATGGTGCTTTATTAAAAAATATATTGCCGAACAGAGCTACTGATGTTTCGGCATCAATAATTGTGCCTGTAGCGGCTATATCGGAAAGCATGGTTTCTCTTTCAAACACAAGCAAAGCACCTGTTTTTGAACGAGAGAAAAGAACTGCTGTGTCAGCCGCATCTACGATTGACTTTTCTACAGCCTTTTTCCATTCATCACCTTTGTGGTGCTTAGTAAATATTTTTATATATTTTTTATAGGTGTTGTTGCGTCCCATCTGTTCAAGAGCCTTTCTGATTTCCGGCTGAAAGATGATAGCAATAACAACAACTGCTGCCTCGAAAAATGTTCGCAACAGGGATGAAAGCATAACAAGACCAAACAGAGACGAAAGAAAATACACTATCAGGAGCATAATTACACCTTTGAGAAGCTGAACTGCTCTTGTTTCCTGAATAAGCTTGAACAGTCCGAAAATCAACAGTGCAATTGCAAGAATATCGACAATATCTCTTAGCTGTATAGTCTTGATAATGGAAAGAATGCTGTTAAATATTTCCAATCTGCTTTCCCCTTCCTTTATTTTTAAATTCCTCGTTATTATTCTAACATACTTTTGTTATTAATTGCAACCTTTTTAAATTGTTTTTTTCTGTTTGTTGTTCTTAGAAATACGACTTACGGCATTTGCAAAATATACAACATCATTTTTTGTTGTAAATGCCGATACAACAGCTCTTACGGTTCCTGTATCCTGAGTGCCGAAGCTTTTGTGTGCAAGGGGCGCACAATGGAGTCCTGCTCTTACGGCAATGTTGTAGCTGTCATTAAGAATTTTTGCAACTGTTTCACTTTCGGTATTTTTAATATTAAAGGAAATTACAGGAACGCTGTGACTTTTCTCAGGCATTTTGGTGTATAATATTACATTTTCTGCTTTTTCAAGCCTTTTGTAGAGCATTTGTGCAAGACCTAACTCGGAATTATATATTCTGTCTGTTTTTTTGTTCAGGACAAACTTTATTCCTGCATTAAGCCCTGCTATTCCCGGAAGATTCGGCGTTCCGCTTTCGTACTTATCGGGGAGAATTTCAGGCTGATTGAGGTTTGCGGAATCACTTCCCGTTCCTCCCTGAATAAGACTGTCCGGAGTTGTTTCGCTGTTTATAATAAGCAAGCCTGTTCCCATCGGTCCGTAAAGCCCTTTGTGACCTGCGGTGCAGAGAAAATCAATGCAACTGTCAGAAAGGTTGATATCTGCTGTTCCTGCACTTTGTGCGGCATCTACACAAAAAAGGATGCCGTTTAATCTGCAAAGAGCGCCTATTCTTTCTATCGGAAGTTTGATGCCGAATACATTTGAAGCATGGGTACAGATTGCAAGTTTTGTGTTAGATTTGAATTGTTTCCTGAAATTCTCGATTGTTTGCTCATCATCATAAGGGACACATTCGGCAACAGAGTATTCAATCTTATTTTTCTTGAGTGTTTCAAGCGGTCTGACGACAGCATTATGCTCAAGTGATGAGATTACGGCATGGTCGCCCTGTTTTAATATGCCTTTAATAACTGTGTTCAAAGCCGTTGTGCAGTTAAGCGTGAATATTATATTTTCGGGATTTTCCGAGCCAAAAAGTTTTGCGGCATTATCTCGGCAGGAATACATTATTTCAGATGATTTCACCGACATTTTGTGACCGCTTCTTCCAGGATTTGCTCCGTAGTCGGACATAGCTTCGTTAATCGCTTTTCTTACGGATAAGGGTTTCGGAAAGGTGGTTGCACCGTTGTCAAAATATATCATAAGGTATCAACAGCGGCTGTTCCTTTGACAGCAATACCGTTACTCCTGATAATTTCCAATGCCCTTTCAAAATTTCCCGGGACATAAAGGCTGTATCCGCATGATTTTCGATTGAGGTGTATAGGAGTTCTTACAAGCCCTGATTTAATATTGTTTTTTAAAAGTAGGTTACGGCTCTTCATGGCAAGAGTTACCGAGCCGAATATTATTAAATTATTTTCCATAACTTCCACCCTTTGTTAAATCTTTGTGACATCTCAAAACAATATATCACACTACATATTATGACGGCAGGCAAAGTTTGGACATAAAAGAAAGCACGGCTTTTATGCCGTGCTTAAAGGTGTTATTTTTCAGTTCATTTTTTCAGAAAGAAGGTTGCCCATGTTGTACATACCTGCTTTCTGATCTTTAAGAAATACTGCCGCATTAACAGCACCGACAGCGAAAACTTCTTTTGACTGAGCCTGATGAGAGATTGTTACAACCTCATCGTGACCTGCAAAGATAACTTCGTGTTCGCCTACAATCGTGCCGCCTCTTACGGAATGAATACCGATTTCGTTCTTTGAACGCTTTCTGCGGTAGCTGTGTCTGTCATAGACATACTGCGGATCTTCGTCAAGCTGTTCCGAAATTCCGTCTGCAATCATAAGAGCTGTTCCGCTCGGAGCGTCAAGCTTGAGATTATGATGCTTTTCAACGATTTCAATATCGAACTGGTTTCCGAGAATTTTTGCAGCCTCTTTTGAAAGCTCAATAAGAAGATTGATGCCGAGTGACATATTACCTGAATAGAAAACAGGAATTGTCTTTGCTGCATCTTCGATTTTTGCAATCTGATCTTTTGAAAAGCCTGTTGTGCAGATAACACAAGGTACTTTGTTATCAACTGCATACGAAAGCATACCGTCAAGAGCTGCAGGATTTGAAAAATCAATGATTACATCAGGTGTTTCTGTTGCCTCGTCAAAAGTCTTGAAAACATCAAAATCATAATTACTTTCACCGAATGCGTCAACACCGAACAAAACATTGCAATCCTCACGGCTCTGAACAGCCTGTGCCACAAAGCAGCCCATTTTACCGTTACAACCGACTATTGCTGTATTTACCATTTTTATTCCCCTTAAACTTCTTGAATTTTAAACGAATCAAAGGTTGATTATTTAACCTTCTTGCTTAAAAGGTCATACTTCTCCATGCAATCCTTGAGGTCATGGTAACCCTGAACGCTCATGGGTACGAGCGGAAGTCTGCATTCGCCTGCTTCATAGCCGAAGAGGTTCATGGCAGTCTTTACGGGGATCGGGTTAACATCGCTGAAGAGTATATGCATAAGCTCAAGATAGTGGAAGTTAAGCTTCTGTGCCTCTGCAAAGTCATTGTCAAGACAAAGCTGACAGATGTCATGCATTTCCTTGGGGCAGATGTTTGCGAATACAGAGATAACACCGAGAGCACCGAGTGACATGAAAGGAACAGTCTGGTCATCGTTACCTGAGTAGATGTCAAGATTGTCACCGCAAAGTGAACGGATGAGAGCAACCTGAGAGATGTCGCCGCTTGCCTCTTTTGCGGCAACGATGTTAGGATGCTTGCAAAGCTCCTGATAAGTCTTTGGCTTGATGTTACAGCCGGTTCTTGAAGGAACATTGTAAAGAATAATCGGAATATCAACCGAATCTGCAACAACGTTGAAGTGTCTTACAAGACCCTGCTGAGATGTTTTATTGTAGTAAGGAGTTACGCAGAGAAGTGCGTCAACGCCTGTGCTTGCGGCAGATTTTGAGAGCATAACGGCTGTTGAGGTATCGTTACTGCCTGTACCTGCAATAACAGGAATTCTGCCGTTTGTCTTTTCTGCAACGAAAGAAATTGTTTCGCAATGCTCTTTTTCCGAAAGAGTTGCAGCCTCACCTGTTGTACCGCATACAATAATTGCATCGGTACCGTTTTGAACATGAAATTCTACGAGATCGCCGAGAACATCGTAGTTTACGCTTCCGTCAGACTTCATAGGAGTGATAAGTGCAACACCTGAGCCTGTAAAAATGTGGTTAGACATAATTTACCTCCGTAAGTAATCAGTCCATGTAGCCCTCAGCACAAAGGAGCTCTGCAAGAAGAACTGCACCGCCTGCTGCGCCTCTTAATGTGTTGTGTGACATACAAACGAACTTGTAATCATATTGAGTATCAGGTCTTAATCTGCCAACCGATACTGCCATACCGTTTTCAAGATTTCTTTCAGATTTAATCTGCGGACGGTCGGGTTCTGTGAAGTAGTGGAGAAAATGCTTTGGCGCACTCGGAAGATTAAGCTCCTGTGCTCTGCCGCTGTAGTTTGACCAAATGTCAATAATTTCTTCGACAGTAGGTTTCTTTACGCCGTCCTTAAATGACATAAATACAGCTGCTGTGTGACCGTCTGATACGGGAACACGGATGCACTGTGATGTGATTGAAATATCATCGGTTTTAACAATCTTGTCGCCTTCAATCTTACCCCAGATTTTAAGCGGCTCCTGCTCTGACTTCTCTTCCTCACCGCCGATGTAAGGAATAACATTATCTACCATTTCAGGCCATGTCTTGAATGTTTTGCCTGCGCCTGAAATTGCCTGATATGTGCAAGCGAGAACCTTGTCAACGCCGAGTGCTTTTAAAGGATGAATTGCAGGAACATAGCTTTGAAGTGAGCAATTGGACTTAACTGCAACAAAGCCTCTTTTTGTGCCGAGACGCTTTCTCTGAGCGTCAATAATCTTAATGTGATCTGCGTTAATTTCAGGAATAACCATAGGAACATCATCTGTAAAACGATGAGCACTGTTGTTTGATACGATAGGACATTCAGCCTTTGCATATCTGTCTTCGAGATCACGGATTTCATCCTTCTTCATATTAACTGCGCAGAAACAGAAATCAACCTGTGATGCAACCTCTTCAACATTTTCAGCGTCAACGATAACCATATTCTTGTACTTCTCAGGAAGAGGAGCAGTCATATGCCATCTGCCTTCAACTGTTTCACCGTATGTTTTGCCTGCACTTCTCTTACTTGCGGCAAGAACAGTAACCTCAAACCACGGGTGATTCTCAAGAAGAAGTGTAAAACGCTGACCTACCATACCGGTAGCGCCGATAATACCGACTTTATACTTTTTCATAATAATTCCTCCGAATTAAACAAATTTTAAAAAAGCGGTTGCCTTATTCAAACAAATATTATATTATATGAAGAGATGTCTGAAAACACGACTGTTTGTCGATTATGCAAACTGCTCATAATAAGATAATATATCATTTTAAAAGGGTAATGTCAATTATTTTGAGAATTTTACAGGACAAATACTTGTGTTTTACAAAGATTTTTGACAGAACAGCTTTTAAAAAGCAATTTTAGTTCTTGAAAGGAAATAAAATGAAGACTAGTGATTTTTATTACGATTTGCCTAAAGAGCTTATCGCACAGACTCCGCTTGAACCGAGGGACAGTTCAAGATTGCTTGTGCTTGACAGAGAAAAACAAACTCTGGAGCATAAACATTTTTATGACATTATTGATTATCTTAACGAGGGAGATCTTCTTGTTGCCAACGATTCAAGAGTTTTGCCTGCAAGAATTTACGGTATCAAAGACGAAACAGGTGCAAAAGTTGAATTTCTGCTTCTGAAACAAATTGCAAACAATCGTTGGGAAACACTCTGCAAACCCGGTAAAAAAGCAAGAGTAGGCACAAAATTTTCGTTTGGCAACGGAATTTTGCGTGCAACAGTTGTTGATGTTAAGGATGACGGCAACAGAATAGTTGATTTTGACTGTGAAGAGAATTTTTTTGCTACTCTTGATAAAATCGGTCAGATGCCTCTTCCTCCTTATATTACTGCCGAGCTTAAAGACAAGGAACGCTATCAGACGGTTTACAGCCATGAACTCGGTTCTGCGGCAGCTCCGACGGCAGGACTTCACTTTACAACCGAGCTTATGGACAGAATCAAGGCTAAGGGTGTAAAGATTGCGTATGTTACACTTCATGTGGGACTCGGTACATTCAGACCGGTTAAGGTTGATGATGTTACAAAGCATAAAATGCACAGCGAGCATTACGAAGTTCCCGAAGAAACCGCAAAGCTCATAAATGAAACCAAGAAAAACGGCGGACGGGTTATTGCAGTCGGCACAACATCCTGCAGAACGCTTGAAAGTGTTGCGGCAATGTACGGAGAAATCAAGCCCTGTGAGGGATTTACGGATATTTTTATTTATCCCGGATTTGAATTTAAGGTGCTTGACGGACTTATTACTAACTTTCATCTTCCCGAAAGTACACTCATTATGCTTGTATCCGCTTTTGCGGGATATGATTTTATTATGAATGCATATAAAGAAGCTGTAAAGGAAAAGTACAGATTCTTCTCTTTCGGTGACGCTATGTTCATATCATAGGAGGATTTATGTTTAAGGTAATTAAAAAGGAAGGTAGCGCAAGACGAGGCGAATTCGTTACGGTTCACGGTACGGTTCAGACTCCCGCCTTTATGAATGTTGCAACATGCGGTGCAATCAAGGGTGCTGTTTCTGCGCTTGATTTAAAGAATATAAAATGTCAGGTTCAGCTTTGCAACACCTATCATCTGCATCTTCGTCCGGGTGATGAAAAGGTTAAGCAAATGGGCGGACTTCACAAATTTACAAGGTGGAACGGTCCTATCCTTACCGACAGCGGCGGATTTCAGGTGTTCTCTCTTGCAAAGTTGAGAAATATTAAAGAAGAAGGCGTTTACTTCAATTCTCACATTGACGGCCGCAAAATTTTTATGGGACCTGAGGAGAGTATGAGAATCCAGTCAAATCTTGCATCTACAATTGCGATGGCATTTGACGAATGCGTTGAAAACCCTTCTCCATATGAATATACAAAAAACAGCGTTGAAAGAACCACAAGATGGCTTAAAAGATGCGTTACAGAGATGAAAAGGCTCAACAGTCTTGATGATACCATAAATAAAAACCAGATGCTGTTCGGCATAAATCAGGGCGGTATCTATGACGATTTGCGCGTCAATCATATGAAAGAAATTGCAGAGCTTAATCTTGACGGCTATGCAATCGGAGGTCTTGCCGTGGGTGAGCCTGCCAAAACGATGTACCATATCATTGAAGAGGTTGAGCCGTTTGCTCCGAAAGATAAAATCAGATATCTTATGGGAGTCGGAACTCCCGTGAATATTCTTGAAAGCGTTGCAAGAGGCGTTGATCTTTTTGACTGTGTTATGCCGAGCAGAAACGCAAGACACGGTCAGCTCTTCACTTGGGACGGAGTGCGTAACATCAATAATGCGAAATATGAAACAGACGAATCTCCGATTGACGAGCATTGTGACTGCCCTGTTTGCCGAAACTTTTCAAGGGCATACATAAGACATCTTCTCAAGAGCGGTGAGATGCTCGGAATGCGACTTGCTGTTTTGCACAACCTCTATTTTTACAATAATCTTATGGAAGTTATCAGAACTCAGCTTGATAACGGCACATATATGGAATTTTACGAGAAATATCGCAACATTTTAGGCGTGCGTATCTAATATTTTTTCAAAACAGAAAAAATACTTGCAAGATGTGATTAAAACTGATATAATCAATACATTGTATGAAAGGAATGACGAAAATGACAAACTTTTTACCTGTAGTTGCAGAAGCAAGTGCAAGCGGCGGAAATCAGTCATCAAGTATGATTTTTATGATTCTCTTCTATGTTGCTATTTTTGCAGCTCTCTATTTCTTCCTCATCAGACCTAACTCAAAGAAGAAAAAAGAAGAAGCTCAGCTTCGTAACTCTCTTGAGATCGGTGATGAAATTACAACAATCGGCGGAATTATGGGCAGAGTAGTTGCCATTAAGGACGACGAGGACGCTATCATCATTGAAACAGGCTCCGACAGAGTTAAGATGAAGTTTAAAAAGTGGTGTATTTCTACTGTTGACACAGTTAAGGAACAGCCACAGCAGGCAGGTCAGCCTGAAAAGAAAGGCTTCTTCGGTTTTGGCAAGAAGAAAGATTCTGACGAAACTAAAGCTACAAAAGAATAACTTTTTGAATGAATGTTCTTTCCCCCGAATATATTTGTAACAGAATATATTCGGGGGTTGTTTTATGTCTGATAAAAAACTACTTGCAAAGGCTGTTTTGTTTTCATCAGTATGCGGAATACTTATACTGGTAATTTTGATGTGTTTGCTTGCAGCCGTAATGATGTCATCGGGAGTAATTTCAACAGATATACTTGATTACTGCACGGTCGGCATGGTCGGTGTTGCAACGCTGATGTCGGGAATAATATCATCAAGAATTACAGGAAGTGCAGGTCTTGCGGTGGGTTCGCTGACAGGATTTTTTATTTTTCTTGTCATAACCTCTATTGCATTGATTTTTAACGGTGAGCCTATAACGATATTAACCCTGCTAAAACTGATGTCATCCGTTCTGGGAGGAGGAATAGGCGGAATTATCGGAGTCAACAAAAAGGAAAAAATAAAAATCAGATAAGATCGAGTAAGATATTTTACTGAAATTATGTTTTCGGCAGTTCGTTTAGGCGGACTGCTGTTTTTATGTCGGATTTAATTACAAATTAGAATTATTTTTTAAAAAATTGAAATATCTATGGTAAAACAGCTCGTAATATGGTACAATAATCCGGAGAATGAGATAGTGAGGGTTAATGACCTTGATTTAGATATAATATGTAATATGAAAAATAAGGAAATATTTAAGGAGTGTTAGTATGGCAAAAACGATTAAATTGCCGGCAGATTTAAGGGATTGGAAGGTTACTTCATTTGTTGGGGAAGACAACGGCTGTGAAGTTTACAAGGTATCAAGAAAGATTGATAAAAATACTGCTCAAAATGCGATTCTCAGGCGCGCATTTGTCGGCAAAAGCAATTATACCGATGAACGTGCCGAGTATTTTACCGAAGAGGCTGATTTTATTGAATCGGTTAAAGAGCTTGACGGTGTTTCAAACTATCTGGATGTTTATGTTCAGGATAATCAGAACAAAAAAACCTGTGATTTGTACATATTTACAGAAGAACTCACAAGTCTTGAAGAACTTATGAAAACCAAAACTTTCGCTGAGGATGAAGTTGTTGATTTTGGTATTCAGATGAGTGAAATGCTTGAAACTTTGGAAGCAAAGAATATTTTTCACGGTAATATTTCGCCAAAGAATATTTTTGTAACCGCTGACGGAAGGTATAAAATCGGCGGATTTACAGATTTTGAAGGCAAGATTGCGGATACCTCATTTGTTGCACCTGAGGTTTACAAGCAGGAAAATGTTGACTATACAACCGACATTTATTCTGTCGGAATAATTATGTATGCAATGTGCAACGGCGGTAAAATTCCGTTTGAAAGTGATTCATGCGACAGAAAGAATGCCTGTGAAGAAAGATTTTCGGGCAAGGCTGTTACCGCTCCGTCTGAGGGTGACGAAAAACTCAAGAGTGTTATTGTAATTGCATGTCAGCCGAATAATGCAAACCGCTGGAAGAATGCAAGCAACATAAAAAATGCTCTCACATCTATCAAGGCTGAAATAGGTACATCCTCCCCTGTTCCGAATCCCGATGTTGTTGTTCCGGAAAATACGGATTTTGATGGAAATGTATTTGAAGAATATGATTATGATGAATTTGAGGATACAGAACCGACTGAACCGCAGGATAATTTTGACGATAAGGATGAGGTTCAGACAGTTGAGGACGCTGTTCTTGATAATGAATTTAAAGGCGGCGAACAGCTTGGCATTGCCGAAGTTTTAGCCGGTGAAGAATCCTTGCCTATTGACGGTAATGCTCCTGTAGATTCAGATGAAGTCAGTGAGTCTGATGCTGATGAAAACGGCGGATTTGAGGTTGTTGATGTTACAGATGCAGTTGATGAGCCTGAAAATTCCGAGATTAAAACTAACGAAGTATTAGAAGAAAAACAGCCTGAATTTGAAGATATCAGTTCCGTATCAAGTGAAGATGACAAGAAAGAACAAACTGTTACAGATAAAAAAGCTGAAGAATTTGAAGATGTTTCAAGCAACAGCGAAGTAGCTCCGGAAGTTCTTCCTCCTGTTACAAGCGTTGAAGTGTTTGACGATTACTCCGGTGCAGACCATAAAAATGTTCTTACAAGCAATGAATCAAGCAAGGACTACGGTGATTTCTTTGAGGACGAGCCGTCTGTTAAGCGTACTGACAATAAAGCTGACGATACTAAAAAAATTGAAGAAAAAAACGACTTTGACGATAACAGCTTTGAAGATGATGACAATGAATTCGGATATACAGATGAAGAAGATAATAAAGAAAATGTAAAGAAAAAGAAGAATAAATTTATCATAATTCTTTGTGCCGTTGTAATTGCCGCCGCACTCGGATTTATCGGTTTCTGCGTTTATAACGGTTTGTCAAATTCATCTACTGACAATAAAGCTACTACAGCCGAAACTGCAACATCTGCCGAAGTAACCACACAGGCCCCGAGTACGGCGATGCCTACTACAACGGAACAGGTTACAACATCTTCTTCATATAACAATGTTGTTCCTGTTGTCGGTTACGGTTACAGTTACGGTAAAAAGCTTCTTGAACAGGCAGGATTTACCGTTGAAATTTCTGACTATGAATACAGTTATGATTATCCGGAAGGATATATTATCTCCCAGACTCCGGAAGGTGACACAAGCGCAAGTACGGGTACAGTTGTTAAACTTGTTATCTCAAGCGGACAGATTCAGAGAGAAACAGAAGCTCCTGCAACACAGGCTCAGCAGTCATCAAATAGTCAGAACAGCTCATCGGGCAATTCAAATTCACAGAGTTCAAATGCACAGTCATCAAGCAATACAAACACTAATAATAACGGCGGATTTATCTTCCCTAACAGCGATTCTTCATATCTCAGCAACGCACAGGTAAGCGCTTTGAGTGATGACGACTTACAGCTTGCAATTAATGAGATTTATGCAAGACGAGGCAGAATTTTTAAGGACGCAAGCCTTAATGCATACTTTAACTCGCAGTCATGGTATGAGGGCAAATATACACCCGAAGAATTTGAGAAGAATGTTAAATTTAATACTTACGAACAGAAGAATCTTCAGCTTTTGATTAACGAAAGAAGATCAAGAAAGTGATATTTAAACAAGAAAGATAATGCAGAGGAGTTATTATGAAAGATAAAATATTAAACGCACTAAAAAGCAAGACTTTCTTTGCTTTGGCAATTAATATTGTTATTATGGCTTTGATTATAGTTGTTACTGCATTTTCCTATGACAGTGCTGACGATTTTTACAATTCTTTATATATCTGTCAGTATCATAACTATTACAATAATGATATTAACTACATTTTTGCGACAATTACCGGTTCATTGCAGTACATTCTTTTGAATTTCAACTGTTTTGTACTTTTTCAAATTCTTCTCTCCTGTGCCGCTTTTTCTTCTGTTACATTTGTTTTTGTCGATAAATTCGGAAAGCACAAGGCTTTCATATTCACTCTTGTGCTGAATATTTTATTTTCATTTGACCATTATTCAAACATTCTAAGCAGTAAAACCGCCGCTTTGCTGCTTACGGCAGGGTTTCTGATGGCACTTAATGCAATCAGGAATAAAAGGTACTCTCTCCCGTTTTGGATTGGTGTACTTGAAGTTATATTCGGAACATTTTTATGTTTCAAATATTTCTTTGTGGGACTTGCATTTTTTATTACATTCTTCATCGGTGATATGATTGCAAAAAGAAAGTACAAGTTGCCGTTCAGAAAATTTTTCTGGTATTTCAGACCTTTTGTGCTTGTATTTGTCTTTATTGTTCTTGTCGGCTGCGGTCTTGAATATTATTCATATTCGGTCAATAATGCAAATGCAGAAACTTCGGGACTGTACAGATATAGCGTCCTTGCCGATAAAACCGATGATAATGCTTTTCCAAACTATTCCGATTACTGTGAGGAGCTTAATTCGGTCGGAATAAATTCGGCAAATGAGTATGAACTTTTTGTTGACGGATATTATGATGAAAACAACGGACTGAATACTGCTGCCCTTGAAAAGGTTGCGGATATCCAAAAACGGGAAAATCCGTATAATTTCTTTGATAATGCGGGTGCATTGTTTTCAGATGCATGGGGACATATTATAAATTTTGATTCATATCTTATTGCTTTTGCGGTAATACTTGCCGTTATGGTTGTTTTTGTTACAGTTCAGAAAAAAAAATTTGCCTTCTTCCCTGCTTTGTATTTTGCGGTGGGATTTGCGGCTTGTATGTATGTTCGTTATGCAATGGATTCTTCGGCATACACAATGTACGGAATTTTGCTGATGATTCTTTCGTTTACAATGTATTCGTTTGATTTCGGTCATCTCAGAAAAGACGAATACAGCAATATTACAGATAAAAGCAGAAAAACTGTTCTTATTTCGGTTATTGTACTTGTGATATTAGGTGTGGCAAGCTGTGCGTCATATTTCTTCCATATCACTCCTGTTTCATATGACAAAAAGCCGAGTGATCTTTATACTGAGGTTGACAGACATCCCGAAAATTATTATGTTCTCGATCCTGTAACAGCTAAAGAATACATTTCATATACCGATAACTATATTCATCCGCTGTGGGGATTTTCTTCCGATTTTCTCCATAATGTTGACGGCTTCGGATATCTTCATCGGACAAATCAGCTTGTGAACCGCAACCTCTCAACAAATATTTATGAGGCGGTCGTTGACGGAAGAAATGTATATGTTATTGATAAAAAAATTACTTTTATCAAAGAAAATTATCTTAACCAATATTACGGCAAAAAGGATTCCGTCATTGTTTACAAGGATGAAAAGGAATTCAACGGATTTACAATTTACAGCGTAGACAGAGTTAAATAACATAAAAAAAGGTATATCAAGATTTTTTTGAGACGTTGAAGTCGTTTTTCTTAGGTTTTTCGTTCATTCCTTTTCTGTCATTTTCCGGGCAAACTAAAACAAAAAGCAGGGCTTTTGGGCTCTGCTTAGTTTCTTGAAAATATACTTTTGCTATGGGAGTGATTCAGATTAGATTGCTCAGAATAAAACAATTATCCCTGTCAATCGGTATCGGCTCCTCACACATACATATGATGCCGCCGTTTCCGCGGTTCAAAGAAGCCTTGTCAATTACGCTGTATTTTTTGACCTCACGACGATCAGGAGAAGCACTCTTTTTGATTTCCAACGGATGAATGACATTGTTTTCCTCGATGAAAACATCAATCTCTTTTGCATTAGAATCACGAAAATAGGTAATATTTACTTTAGATTTAGCGTAAGCGTAGTTTTTCACAAGCTCCATTACCACATAATTTTCGTAGTAATGACCGCTTGCAGCACCGTTACGGAGAGTGTCTGCCGTCAGCCACATCGAAAGGTAAGCACAAAGACCGGTGTCACAGAAATACAGTTTCGGTGTTTTGCTGAGCCGTTTCAGTTCATTGTTTGAATATAGGGCAAGCAGATAAACAATGTGAAGTCCCACAAGTACTTTCAGCCATTCCTTTGCGGTACTCGGTGCAATGTCAGCGGATTCCGCAAGAGTAGAATAATTGACCTGCTCTGAAACAAGAGCAGCACAACCGACAAGAAACTTACGAAAACGAACTGTGTCGGTAATACCGCCGTGTTAGCTTAGTAATATTTTTTTGAAAGGTGATAAAATTATGAGTACCAATAAGATTACTTGTTCATTTACCGTTGACCGTGATATTTACAACGCTTATAAAAGTATTGTTGTAAAAGGTGGTGAAAATGTAAAGGGCAACCTTATCCGTTATATGCTCAATGTCATTAACTATGAAACTCCAAATGCAGATACAATTTCTGCCATTAAAGAAGTTGAAGAACTGAAAAAAAATCCAAACAAAAAAAACCTATGCATCATTTAGCGAGCTTTTAGAGGATATTACCAATGAGTAAATTAAGAATTGTGCCATCACAAAAATTCAACAGAGATGTTAAGCTGGCAATTAAGCGTGGATACAATATTCAATTGCTTGATGATGTTGTTGAAATGATAGCTGAACAACAACTACTGCCACCGGAATATAAAGATTACAAACTAATTGGAAATTATTCCGGCTGTAGGGAATGTCACATTACCCCCGACTGGCTCTTGATTTACGAAATTAGTAATGAAGAACTTATTTTGTATCTGACAAGAACCGGAACGCACAGCGATTTATTTTAAGCTCCTAAAGGCATTTTTACCTTAATAGAATATACTAACAAATAAAAGAAAGAACCTTCCCTAATGATAAATTCATCAGAGAAGGTTCTTGTTATTTCTTCACCATAACTACAGCCTGTTTGCCGAGTTCGTTATATCTTGTATTTACAAGGCTTTTTGAGTATCTTGTACGAGCGTTTGTCCATGGGTCGTTGAAATAGTAATAATCTTTGTCATAGCCCGTGAGCAACAAACAATGTTCGCCGGCAGTCCAAGTATAGTAACTGCCGAGTTTATATTTTGCGTTTTCATCGGTGTAGTTTACTCTCCAAGTGGTTGTCTTAAATGACGGTGACATATTAATTGTTGCCCACACCATAATCGGCTGACCTTGTGCAACATACTTACCCGAAAGATATTCAAGACTTTTCCCGCTGATTTCTACAGCCTTGTATGATTTGTCGGAAAGGTATTTGTTCATACATTTTGCCATAATCGGAGCGTATGCACCGTAGCTGTTGGAGCTGTAGGGTGTTCCAACAAAGGCACAATTCGGATCAGGTCCTGTATATGAACCGTTTGAATAACCGAAAGGTTTTTTTACCAAATACTTATCTGCAAATGTCGTTTCAGAAATTTTATATCCGTAGAAATTCAACAGCATTGTTGCACTACAGGTTTCACAGCCTGTCGGGAGCTTACTTTGACCGATTAACGGAACATTTGAAATCTTCTTGCTCTGTGGCATTATGTATACATTGCAAATGGCTTTTTTTCCGTTATTCAAAATGCAAGTTACAGTTGCTTTTCCTGTCGCTACTCCTTTGACGACACCTCCGCCTCTTGTTACAGCAGCTATTTTTGAATTGCTTGATGAATAAAGTCTGTAATATGCCGCTGTACCTTTTGGAACACTGCTGTTAATGTCAAAACTCTGACCTATGTACAGTACAATTTCACTTGCGTTAAGTTTAAGAGATGTTGCAAGCGGCTTGACCGTTACATTACAGGTTGCTTGTGTACCGTTTGGCATTTTGCATCTCACAGTTGTGGTTCCTGCCTTTTTTGCGGTCATCAAACCTCCGGCTTTTTGAACAAAAGCAATATTCGGATCATCTGAATAATAAGAACGAAAATAAGCTGCTGTTCCACTCGGCACATAGCTTGAAAAATCATACTGTTCACCGATTCCAAGTGTAATACTTGTCTTATCAAGCTTTATGCTATTGGCAAGTTTTTTGACGGTAACCTTGCATTGGGTTTTAAGTCCGTTATATGTATTTGCGGTAATTGTAGCAGTACCTGTACCGACAGCAGATATTTTTCCGTTATTGTCTACAGTTGCAACCTTACGGTCACTTGTTGTAAAAGCAACTTGCGAAATATCTCCATTTTCAATAGTAGTAATAAGAGTATATGACTCCCCTACCCCAAGTGTTATTGTATTCTTATTGAATTTCACACTTTTAGGCGGAACAGTTGGTTTTGGCTCTGTAGTAGGCTGTTCAGTAATCTGCTCAGTATACTCTTCTGTTGAAGGTTCAGTAACTTCTTCCGTAGTTGTTTCAGTCGATTCTGTCGATGGTTCATCAACAATTGTTGTTTCCTCAACACATTCTGTAGTAGCTTCAGTATATGCTGTAGTTTCAGAATATTCAGTTGTTACTTCAGTACAAGCAGATGAGAAATTCGATATCGTTGTTTCTGTGGATGCTTCAGTTCCGTAAACCGAAGTAGTTTCTGTCAAAGATAACGGTTCTGATGTATCGAATTGAGATCCAACAATAATTTTCTGAATATTAGTGGCATCAATAACGGTCAACACATTGTCACCATTAGTATCGTAAAGAAATTTCTCATCATCAGTTAAGTCAATCATACCTACAACATACTTTTGGACCTTGGTTGCATCCATAACTGTAAATTCGTAATTACTGCCATTAACGATAGTTGCTGCATATGGTATTGTACATATCGCAGATAACAGCGTTATGATTAATAATATTGATATTGGTTGTATTATTTTTTTCATGTTTTTTGCTCCCTTATCTGTGCCTGTTGTAATAGTCTTTGTCTGACCGTTTACAAATGTCTTTTCTACCGTATTACCGTCTGAATCGGTAACAATGTAATGAGTAAGACTGCCGTTTGATGATGTGCGATATTCACTTTCAAGCGAACCGTCAAATGTGTAATAGTAATATGAGGTTTCACCGCTTGAATAGGTAGGCTCAAATGAGCCTACTTACCCACATTCGTTTTAAATTTTTTCAAATATAGTTAGAATTATTAATCAATCTAAAATTTATGCCTATTTTTTTTAACTCATTAAATGCACTAAAATTGGTCTCATTGACTAACACCATTTTTTCATGTGAAATACAGCGAAACCACGGTATGCAATTTTTATAAAAAGCCAAATCTTCAGGATAATCATAAGCATTCCAAGAGGAAAAATCTATAGGTTTCATCAATAAAGCCGTTGTTATTTTATTAATTCTGAAACAATGGATTTGTTGTCCTGCAGTATATCTGGGTGTTTTTATTTTACCTAATGGAATTTCATGATTTCTAAAACCATCCAAGAAATTAAAATATTCATTAGAATGATCCTTTTTATGGATCTGTCTCACAGTAAAAAAACTAAAATTCTCACTATAGCAAGTGGCAATTTTTAATATATCGTTATATTTACTATTAAAATCGTCATAATTCATAAAAGTATAAACCATAATACCACCTGTATGCCCTATACATAAAACTAATGGATACTCCACTTTATATTTTTATATTTAACATGATAATGCTTAAAAGAAGCAGACCCTCTATGTTTGGGATCACACTTACTTCTAGTGCTGTCTATTGAGTTTGCGATATTTAACGCATCACTCTTATAATAAGTTATTACATCTTTGCCTTGCCGCAACTTTGATTCAGCTTGACTTTTAGTAAGTTTACTTCCGCATTATCAACCGTCATTTCATTATCATTATAACCGTAAACAAACGCAAATGCAATATAATTTACAATTTCATTTGTTTTTTCAGGAGTAACAGAAAGTGATACCTGCTGGTAACCGTCCGTGTTTGCACTAAGGTTCTGATATGTGCATTCTCTGTAATGCGTTCGGAACAAATTATTAAATGCTTTTTCCAAGTAATCAAATTTTTAGATAGCTGAGACTCTAATACATTTCGGAGCAAAATAATTTCTTTTCGTAATACTTGCCCAAAGTATAATAATATAGTTTATTTTCCGACACAGCGGATGGGCTACAGTCAAGTGTTTATGCACATATATCATATGTTTTTATTAGTATTTTCTTGATTTGCTCATTGTACATTGCTCAAATCTCTTATGTTATACGGTTATCCTTGCAACCTTTCCCCAAGGCGGATTTACTTCTTCATTGTTTAATAACCAAAGCACCGGAATACCTCCGGCAAGCTTTTCCAGAGGAAAGGGGGCATCTCCATCTGATAATATGATAATACTTGCCGGCAATTTGTCGGACATATGATGAAATACATACTCAAAAATGATTTGAAAGTCGGTTCCACCACCTCCGGCGGGTTTGATTATCTTGAACTCGTTCTCGTCGCTAAACGGCTGTGGCTTTATAATCGCCGCATCAAAGAAGCCAAGCCATCCCTTTAGTTTTCCGTTGAACTGATCAATTGCTCCTTTAACCTCTGAATATGCTGCTGCAATCATATCGTCCGACATACTCCCTGATGTATCAATCATAAACAGGATATCTTCTACCCTATCTTCCTTGCCGTTGAAATCAGGCAAGAAAAACGGACTGTCGTCAAATCTCCGATCCGGTGGAGCAAACGAATAATCAACAACTTCTTCCTGAATAAAATCATTCAAGATTGTCCGCCAATCAGTTTGCGTTTTTTTTAGTTCTTTAAGAATACGCTCGGCAAAGGCAGGGAGAAGACCCCTTGCGTTTGATGGATCTCTGATCTTAATAGCTTCTGCTGCGTCTTCAAACCGCTTGACCCATACATCACGAAGTGTATCATCTTCTTCATACTTGCCCCACCGTGAATGATCATCCCATACACGTACCGGTTGATGCTGTTCTTTTGAAATCTCTTTTTTTGCCCTGCCGACAGCAGAACCTGGACTTTTATTATTGCCTTTTTTATTCTCTTTTTTTGCCCCGCCGACAGCAGAGCCTGGACTTTTATTATTGCCTTTTTTATTAAGATTCTTCGGAAGCATAGCATAGACCTGTTCGGCAGTATATTCATGCCCTTCTTTTCCGTCCGGTGCAACATGCATTGCTATTCCGTATTTGCTTAGCGTTATACTGCTCGCTTTCATTCCGTTCTCAAGCATAATATTAGAGTTGACAACAATGTCAGCCGCAATATTGTATGCTTCAGGGTCTTCAACATCTCCGCGAAAGCAATGCTGTAACACAACATGCAAAATCTCATGCATCATGACAAAGTCAAGTTCACTATCACTGAGACTATCAAGAAAATCTATGCCAAAAGTAATCCTTACTCCATCCGTACAAGCCGTTTCAATTTCTTCACTGACAGCATAAATCATGTGCATTAAAAGTAAACCGTAAAATCCATGGTTATACAAAATGCGCATGCGTGATAACAGAAGTCTTTTTATGCACCCTTTAATCTTGCTTTCAGACAGAGCCATTCATTAACCATCCTTTCGTTTGAAGCCACCTTGCAAATTCCGGAATGGTCATGAGCTTTTCTTTGTAATTTTTATCTATGCACATATAGTCTTTCAGCAATACTGCGCTGAAATCGGGAGGCATTTTGTCTGCATATCGGATTGAATTTGCGATTCTGCTCATTTCATCTTTGTGCATCCGTGCATAGGCGGTCATAGATGCCATTAAAGCGTACATGACATCAGTATCCTTTGGCATCTGTGGCATTTTGCCGTCAAAAATATCTTCAACGGCCGGCAGGTTTTTATATACCTTGGCCCATGTTCTGAATTCAACCGCTGCACCTGTCCCGACAAGTCCGGCAATCAAGTAATACATGCTGTCTATGTCATCATCAATCCAGTTCAGAACATTGCTTACCATTTCCCACGCACGGGGAGTCGGGAAAGCGAGATCATTACTGTCGGGATCAAATCCCATGAGATAACTTTGCCTGAAAGACAAAAAACCGACAACCTTATCATTGATACCGGAGGAAATTGCCCATTGCTTCCACGAACTGAAACTGCCTTCAATTTCGATGTGCATAAGTCGATTTGCCAGAGCTTTCGGCATTTTGAAAGCTACGGATTTATCTGTCACACGGTTTCCGGCAGCGATCACGATACAATTCTCAGGAAGTTTGTGCTCTCCGACAACTCGGTCAAGTGTGATCTGATAAGCTGCCGCCTGTACGGACTGAGGTGCTGCGGAAATTTCATCAAGAAACAGGATATTGACAATATTATCACTTGCATCCATTTGGAATATCTGCGGTTTCAGCCACACTGCAAGCGTTTTGTCAGCGTTGGCGGTAGGAATGCCTCTCAGATCAATGGGATTAAAAAGAAGCAATCGAACATCGGTTACATTAACCGTTTTACCGGTTTTCTCGCCAATCTCTTTTGCAATCCGGCGAACTGCTTGTGATTTACCAACGCCGGGAGGTCCCCACAGCATCACTGACGGCATGGTTTTGATGGGATAATTATGTTGAATGATTGCGCAGTAAGCGCTTGACAGTTTTTCAACCATTTTCCCGACATTCATAGAGGGTATGTTGGTCATTTTAATATCGCTCATGTCTTATCTACTCCTAATTTCTTATTAAGTATTTCGAGCTTTTTGCGGCATTCCTCAATTTCATCGCTGAAACTTTCGTGCTTTTTGAGTTCTTCCTTAAGTTGATATTCTCTTTCTTGCAGCTTAGCAAATCCATTTTTCAATTTATCAAAGTGCTTTCGTAAATCATCAAGAAAATTATCGATTCTTATTAAATTGCCCGTATTCGTATCTCCGAGTTCTACATAATAACGACCGTTTCGTTTCAGCCAAATATAAGGTTTTTCCCGTGTCATGTTAGCGGGGAGAATAATTTCAAAACCTCGATATGTTGTAAGGGCTTTCTCTTTCGGTTCAAGAACATATCCAATAAGAGAAGAATGAATGTATTCTCTTAAATGTTTACGCTTTTCCGTCGCTTCCTTCTTTACCTTGCTATCAACCGGTTCGGGATTTTCTTGTTTCCATCCGTTGTAAAATGCAATATCGGCTTCACATTGGGCAATATTGTTCTCTTGATTGGATATTTTTCCGGGCATCTCTAACAGTTCTTTTTCCATGCGAATTCTTGAATCAACAAGTTTGCGCTGTAATGTCAGATAGCGCGAAAGCTCGTTTGCGGTCTTCACACGCTCTTTTACAAGAGGATTTCCTACGGCCAGAGCTTTGACCTCGGCATAGTCGAGCACTGTGTCTTCAATATCCTTTCCACTCCGCTCGGTAAGCGATCCGGAAAGCAATCCGGTAATAAATCGTTGCTTGGTTTCGAGCAGCTGCCATGAATAGGCATCAAAGCTCCCTTCTGTGATATATCGGAAAATCTGCACTTTTGAATTGGTATTTCCTTGGCGCAGAATGCGCCCCTCACGTTGCGTCATATCTGCCGGTCTCCACGGAACATCGATATGATGCAGAGCGATCAGCTTATCTTGAATATTTACACCGAGTCCGAGTTTGAAGGTCGAACCGAGCAACACGCGAATGTCACCTTTCCTGACTTGAGCAAACATGGTATTTCTCTGTGCTTCGGTTCGGGCATCATGAATAAAAGCAATCTTGTCAGAAGGAACGCCTTTACTCTGAAGCATAGTCTTCACTTCATCATAAATGTTAAAACCCGTTTTAGGAGTCGATGTGTCGCAGAAAATGATTTGTGCAGATTTACGAACCGTTGTTTTGAAATATATATCAGCAACATTTTCGACACAGCGTGCCACTTTCGATTGATAAGTGAACATAGCACTTGGATCGACCAGCCTTAAATCAAGCGCTGCTTTCCTTCCGTCCGTTGTGATTTTCAGCATATTGTCATCTTTGCGACTAACATATCCTTTGCGAACATTCTCTGCTCTCTGTGAAATATCTTTCAGATAATCTGCAAAATCATTTGTTTTTGAGATCAGCGCATCGGTATATCCATCTATCTGCGGGATACCGGCTAATGTGTCCACTTGATGAAAATCGGCAATGGATGACAGTAGAGATGTGAGTTCGGGAAGGTTGTGAAACTTAGAAAAACGAGTAGCAAGCCGATAACTGCTTGTGTCAACATCAATTTCAAATTCCGTGCTCCTTTCTGCAAACATACCGATCCAACTGTCAAAGTTCTGAAGATCCAGCATGGCAAGTTCACCGCTTTGCAAATACATCTGCATAATAAACGCATCTGTAATAGAATTTGTAATCGGAGTTCCGGTAGCGAAGACAACTCCTGCGCCGTCATTCTTCTTCTGCACCATATGTACCTTATCCATCATATCCTTGCATTTCTTGGAACCTGAAGCACTGATTCCAAGAACTTTATCTGCTTTTGTTTCGATAGGAACATTCTTAAAATTGTGTGCCTCATCTACAAAGAGTCTTGTAATTCCGAGATCATCAAAATACACACCGTTATACAAATCATCCATTGCAACGGCAAGTTCAGATAAGGCTTTTGAAACCGCCTCTTGTTTCTTCTTCAAACGAGAAGTGGCCTTGTTCTTTTTGCCCGCTATTTCTGCGATAAGTTCCTGTTCATAAACAAGCTGGTTTCGATAGTATTCCTTTGACAACGGAATCCGCTCAAAACAACTGTAAGCAATAATGATCCCATCAAAATCCTCGTCACGTATTCTTTCAAGAAGACTTTCTCTTTTTGATGGAGTAAAACTCTTCGGCTCTACACAAAGAATATTGGCACTCGGGTACATGGCATAGAAAATGTTTTTCCATTGACCGACAATGTTATTTGGAACAACAAACATGTTCTTTTCAGACAGCCCCATGCGGCGCATTTCCATTGCCGCAGCAATCATAACATAGGTTTTTCCGGCTCCGACATCGTGTGCCAATAGAGTGTTCGGAGTAAAAAGAATTCGCGCAACAGCGTCTTTTTGATAGGAATAAAGCTTTATCGCCGGAGACATGTCGGGAAACCGTAAAAATGATCCGTCAAAAATTCTTCTGCGGATACAACTGAAATTGTTTTCAAAAATTGTTTCAAGGCGTTCTTTTCTTCTTTCATCCTCCCAGATCCATTTTTGGAACGCCATTATCATTTTATTTTGCTTTTCTATAGCGAGAATGGTTTCAGACCGGTTTATAACTCTTTTCTTGCCGGAGGAATTTGTTTTGCAAACGACCTCATCGGTAACTGCAACCGACTTCATATTCAATGTCCTTTCAAGAATATAAAGGGCGTTTATTCTGTCAGTACCGTATGTTCGTGTCACCTTAACATCGTGATTGTATCTGTTTTTGAATGGTATTTCCCAAGTACCGGTCAATTCATCGTGTTTTGTATTGAAATCTTCTTCGTTGTCGATGCTATACCAGTATCTGCGCCAATCGCCAAGAAGATGTTCAATAAAATCATCAATTATATCCGTAGGTACCCACGGCGAACCCAGTGTCACATAGATATCTTTTGTTGCAACAGTAGGAGGAAGAACCTTTTCAATAGCTTTGACATTATCAGCAAAATAGCCGTCGTATTCCTTATTAGCTTCTTTAGCCACCTTCCATTTCCGCATCATATTGCCTGACAGATATTCCTCGGAAATTTCCCAGCCTTTATAGAAACACTCGCCCCATGTTTCCGGATTCTGATAGATAGATCCTTTCAGCGCACCGATAATTGTCTTGTAGTCCTCACCGGTTATTGAAGAAATATATTCAATATCGACCCGTCCGAGATTAGATAGACTGAAAATGAGACCGTCGGAAATGCTGTCAGCGTGAATACCCTGAGTCCTTACATCTTGATTGAACGCGTTTTCCCAATCGAGCGGAAGATCCATGCAGGTAACTTCACGTATATGTGCTTCTTTTTTCTCTTTTTCTTCACGGGTTTTCCGCTCTAATTCTTCTTTTTCCCTGCGGCGGCGTTCATTTTCCTCATGCTTTTCTGCGGTACGCTTAGCTGCAAGGAGCTTACCTATAACCTCCTCAATTTCATCTGAGGAATACTTGCTGTCAATATTCCCCGCAAGCCCCAAAATATCAAAAAGACTCAACTGTGCACTGTCACCAGAATGATTTTTATTAGACATGTACCGTCACGCTCCGATCCTCTTTTGTTCACCAATTTAATTATATTTTACAGCAGAGAATGTACCAATTTCGGAACATAGAAAAAGCAGACTGCGTTTTCACAGTCTGCTTTTCTTATAAAGACAGTTGTATTTAGGCGTGTCTCGCTCTGGATACAGATCCTTTCTTAATCGAAAGGTATCTCCTACTCGTCAGCGAAAAAATGCCGTTAAAAAGGAAATCCAGAAAATATATGATAATTCTAAACAGAATTATGGCGCCCCTAAAATTGCTCAGAAACTACGTAAATCTGGCGAAACCATCAGTCAACGCACCGTAAGGTAAATACATGCGTGAAATGGGCATTCGTGCCCAGTGGACTAAACCGTGGACTACTACCACCAAAGATTCTGATTTTAGCAAAGAACTCCACAACATTCTCAACGAACAGTTTAATCCTGAACGTCCTAACGCTGTCTGGTGCACAGATATAACTTATATCTAGACGCAGGATGGTTTTGTATACCTTAACTGCGTTATGTACTTGTATGCCAGAAAAATCATTGCCTGGACTCTTGCAGACACTATGGAAGTATCAACAGTTATCGAAACAATCAACAAGGCAAAAGCCTGTCGTAATACTAATTTACCACTTATTATCCATTCAGATCGTGGCAGCCAGTATATTTCAAATGCGTGGCGTGAAGCCACTGAAAAGATGCAGCAAAGCTATTCTCATAGTGGTTATCCTTATGATAATGCCTGCATCGAATCTTTCCATTCCTTAATCAAAAGAGAATGGCTTAACAGATTCCATATCATTAACTACAAACATGCCTATAGGCTTGTATTTGAGTATATTGAAACCTTTTATAATACCGTTAGGATTCACAGCCACTGCGACTATATGTCTCCTAATGATTTTGAAAAATTGTTTGAGGGGGTATCTTCTATGCCAGCAGCTTAGTTGGCAAAACTTCTCATTTTATTTTGTGCTAAATCTTGACACAGGACCACATATTACCGTAGACTTTTGCACGTAGCAACCTATTTTTTGCGGGTTTTCGGATGCCCCATCTTCTCCTTTACTTTGTCCGGCACATCGATCAGCCCGAACCGATAGAACATTCCGTAGATGTAGGTCACTCCCCGGATATCGCCCAGAGCTTTTGGTCTCTCTACTACTTCTTCTTTTATATTTCCAAGCGCAAAAACTATAGAACTCCATGCTAGACGCTTGCTTTTCTCCCGGCGGTCGATCCACAGCTCTTTCGTGTACTCACCGTTCCTGCCTTTTTTTATTTCGTAAGAGAATGGCAACCCGGAGTAGGTTTTGAATTTTATCCCGGCATAGGCCAGAACCACACCCCAGAAGTTTTCTTCTGTCGGATGAGCCCTCCACAGCTTCATTGCTCTGTATCTTCTCTGCCGCTCTGCTCCGACACTGATCTTTTCTTTCTCTGTATTTAGGAAGTACACACCTTTTTTATAAGGCAGGTACGAAGTGACGGAGGCTTTGGAGAGTTTCAGGGTGTTTGCAGTTGAGAGTATGGAGGTTTTGTAGTCCTGTGTTTCTCTGTATTTTTCAAAAGTGTTTTTTACTTTTTCCGCCACTTCTGATTCATACACACCTGCCGTGATGAGTAGCTTCCGTACCTTGATGGGGTTTATAGCCAGAGCATCGCTGATGGCCTGCAAGGACATCTCAGAATTATAAAGCGCCACAGCCGCATCCATCTGCTCTTTCAAATTGTTTCCGGCATCGTACTCCGGCTTCAGCTTCTTCCGACCGCCGCCGGGTTTTCTTGTTTTCTTCATTTTACTCATGCAGCTCCAGCGGCAATCCATCCGGGTCGTGGAAGAAAGTCATCTTCTTGCCGGTGTAATCATCCACGCGGATTGGCTCACATTCAATGCCAACTTCCGCCAGTTCTCTGACCGTCTGCTCCACGCTATCAACGCAGAACGCAAGGTGACGTAGGCCACAGGCCTCCGGGCGGTTCACACGCTTCGGAGGGTTTTTCTCAGCGAAAATCTCCAGTTCTGTGTGCTCATTGACACACAAATCCAGCTTCCAATCCTCGCGTTCCGGGCGGTAGTTTTCTCTGATGACAGAGAAGCCCAGCTTGTTCACATAGAAATCCTTAGCTGCTTCGTAGTCAGATACGATAATTGCAATATGATGTACTTTTGATAAATTCATTTTGTGTCACGCTCCATTTCTTTAAATTTTGTTCTTCTTTTATTTTCGTTACAAACTATATGGCAACCTTCAAAAAATACCGTGTGAACTCCTGGAGTTCAGCTTGTCCACACGGCATTTATTTTTTTCTTGGGTTATTTTATTTCAATTTTTCCAGAATCTTATCCGCACTCATGCCGCTTGCCAGCAGTTTCTTAACCACACTCTCGGCTTCAACCTTCTTAGCTTCTTCAGCGGCCTTAGCATCTGCCTTTGCCTTCTTCGCTTCCATGGATGCCACTTCTTTTTCGGCCTTCTTCAGAGCAATCTTCTTCTCTTTCAATGTGTTCTTCTGCTCCTCAATCGCTTTCTGGATGGATGCGATCTCAGCAGTCAAAGATGCGATAGATTCCTGCTTCTCTGCAATCTGGGTTGAATAGTCGGTATGGGTAGTTTTGGGACGGTTTTTGCTGCCTTTCGTTCTTGGCATGGTTATAACCTTTTTCCTTTTATAGTTGTTTAAGTATAGCACTGTATTGAAGTGCTGGCAATATTACTATTTTGTAATATACGCTTCATTTCCCAAATCCGCTCTCATAACATTCAAAAGTGAATCTACTTTCGATGTAATTTTTTTTGCCTCTGGAACATGTTCCTTTTTATACTTTTCATACTCCGCATCAAAAGATTTCAGCATATCTTCTGTGATATGGGCTATCTCATGTTCATTGCCATCTTCATCATACACATACTCAAAATTATCTTTACAGCTTTCTGGATGATTCTCTGAAATCCATTTCCGTGCCGGACATGCTACATCAAAAACAAATCTCATATAGTCACTATAGGCACGGATTACTGCATTTGAAGCAGCCAATTTTATTATAGCTTGATGTGACACCAACTCATCATAATATTGGGGTTCAAATATAATTTCATTCGTAGTTACAATTTTCTCTACCTCTATATACGTATCAAGATAAACCTTTCTCTGTTCTTCTGTAAGTTGTTGTTTAATCGAATCCTTAAACTGTTTACACATAGATAAATATGTAACAACAAATCCGATAATTGAAATCACCGATGGCACTATTAAATTAGCCCATTCCATATTTAATCTCGCCTTTCATTTTCTTCACATCTTCGCCGATCATAAGATCGTTGCCTACTGCTCACCACGGAGAGGTGTGTGATATTATTACGAGCAGCGTAGGGAGATACCACTCCCAGTATATCACAAGTCTGCAAATAAATCAGTCTTATACATGCCATCCGCCAACATTTTCTTGAAACTGTCCCTTACTGCTGCGACATCCTCATGATAGGTCATGCCGTACCAAGTGTCGTTGGTCTTCAGGACCTTTACGGACATCTTTCCCTGCTCCAGCAGCTCACCGATGAAGATTGGGATCAGATACTCGGCTTTCTGAGGATTGCTCGGTACTTCTTTCTCGAAAAACTCTTTGAAGCCCTCTTCCAGTATATCTAAAAATTCCGGAGTCAATCCCCACATATTCATGGAAACCAGAGAATTCATATCGACAACCACACCATCTGCCTCTGCTCCATTTGCGGTCTTAACGATGTTCTTAGTTTCCACTACCTCTGTCAAGTTTCCATTCTCATCCATCTTGCAGATGCCACGAGTCACACCACCGTTATCAGACAGCGTGTTCTTCAGAACGAAACCAGCCATGCAGGACTTTCCGCCGTTTACCAGATAGTCATGTACAGCCTTGAAACCTTCCTTACCATAATAATCATCTGCATTGATCACAATGAACGGGGTCTTGATTACCTTCTTCGCTGCAAGTACTGCCTGTCCGGTTCCCCACGGCTTTGTCCGGCCTGCCGGAAGTTCTCCTGGAATATCGTTGATATCCTGGAAAGCATAGTCCACAGTTACATTATGAGAAGAGCAGATAGAGGCAATGCGATTGCCGATGACCTCTTTGAACTCTTTCTCAATATCCTTACGGATGATAAATACTACATGATTGAATCCAGCCTCAATCGCATCATGAATTGAGTAGTCCATGATGATATGTCCAGCATCATCCACCGGCTCCAACTGTTTAATTCCTGTTCCAAATCGGCTGCCAATCCCAGCCGCCATGATAAGTAATGTTGTTTTCATTTTTTCCCTCTGTTCTATATTTTTGTTAAATACCATCCAATTTTAGTTTTGCCAATAACCCATGTAATCCCTGTTGAAGCCGTTAAAACAATCAGCCAAAACACTATGGCGCTTGTAAATGAATTAACTTTTATAATATGTGACACAATACTTCTAAGTGGAAAATGGATTATATACACACCTAATGTTAGGCTTGCAATTCTTTGATTCACCACCTCTGTATGATCATGCAATTTCACTCTTATTAGTAGAGAAAAAAGCAGGTAGCCCATACAATATCTAAAATACTATCATAAATATATTCCGCTTTGAGAGTATTCTCTCCCAACAAGACTACTTTAGTTCCGATAATATAATGAACAATCAATACAATTCCTGTTACTACTGCGGTCAAAGCCAAGTGTCTTTCAAAACGCATTCTATTTTTTATCCCAAACGTTATTCTTTCAATAAACCCGCCAAGAAGGAAATAAAAGAACCACGTCCATACTCGAAATATCTGTATTACATATGCTTGTAATGGATATGTAACAAAAAAAGATACAGTCTGAAAGACAAAACATATAATTCCAGCTGTAAAAGAAAAAAACCTTTGCTTTCCAACGATCTTTTACTTATCCACGGAAGAAGCAAATACAAAATAATGAGTGCTCCTAAATACCAAAAATGCCCCATTTCACCTTTTTGGAACAAACTTCTGATTACTTCTTTGGGGAATCCTAGCAAGTCGAAGTATAGTTTACCTGTTGAATATACTTTAATCACACTTTTTAGAATAAAAAAATTAAATCCCACAACACGATTATCCTTAGGATACCAAGTGCTTTTTTAGCGGATAATCCAAGAGATTTTGCTCCGATTCAGTAAAAATCCACTTGACATAAAGGAAAAAGGAATAGCAAAGCCACAAAGATAATATACTAAAAGCGATTCTGTCGAACTATCTCTGGAAAACGAATGTAATCCAACAACGGCCACGCACGCAACGACACGGACGAGATCAATATTAGAATTTCTCTGTCTGTCAAGATTATCCCACTACTATCTTCCAATTTCAATCCCTCCATATCACCTTACTTATTTTATACAAATTCTTTTTCACATTTATCCAACACAGCCGTAATCACTTGATCCATGTCATAATATTTATACTCACCAAGACGACCGCCGAAGATTACCTTTTCTTCTACATCTGCCAGCTTCTTATATTCAGAATAAAGCAATCCATTTTTAGCATCATTAACTGGATAATACGGCTCATCACCCGGTTTCCACTCACTGCTGTACTCACGGCTGATGATTGTCTTAGGCAGATCATTACCGTTCTCATCCTTACCGAACTCAAACCATTTGTGCTCAATGATACGGGTCCACGGAGTTTCACGGTCGGTATAGTTCACTGCAGCGTTGCCCTGGAAGTTTGGTTTATCCAACATTTCTGTTTCAAAACGAACAGAACGGTATTCCAGCGTACCCAGCTTATAATCAAAGTAAGCATCAATCGGTCCAGTGTATACAACCTTATCAGCCAATGCATCCAACTCAGCTTTATTTTCCAGATAGTCTGTATTCAGCCAGACCTCGATGCCGTCCAGCAGGTTTGCAATCATCTTGGTGTAGCCGCCGATGGGAATCCCCTGATACAGCGCATTAAAGTAGTTGTTATCAAAAGTCAAACGAACTGGGAGACGCTTAATAATAAAGGACGGCAGCTCTTTACAGTCGCGTCCCCACTGCTTCTCAGTGTAACCCTTGATAAGTTTCTCATAGATATCACGACCGACAAGCGAAATAGCCTGCTCTTCCAGGTTCTGCGGCTCACCGATGATTTCTTTGCGTTGCTCTTCGATCTTGGTAGCTGCTTCTTCCGGTGTCACAACACCCCACATCTTGTTAAAGGTGTACATATTGAATGGAAGGGAGTACAATTCTCCTTTATAATTAGCAACAGGTGAGTTAGTAAAACGATTAAACTCAGCAAACTGTGTAATATAATTCCAGACCTTCTTATTGTTGGTATGGAAAATATGAGCACCGTACTTATGAACATTAATGCCCTCAATGTTCTCGGTATAGATATTGCCCGCGATGTTTGGGCGCTTGTCAACCACTAAAACAGATTTCCCATGAGCTTTGGCTTCATGGGAAAAGATGGCTCCGTAAAGCCCAGAACCTACCACTAAATAATCATACATAATCATTTTCCCTCTTACTTGTTTCGTTTTACTTTTGTTAACAGCTGATTTTCGATATCAATTACCAATGGCTCTTTCATCACAGTCAAAGTTCCAAAGTATACGCCAAAGAACACGACAGCAGATATACACAGCATAATTAAAATACCAAAAGGAGCTTGTTTTACAACAATTGAAAGAATACTTGCAGCTGTTAAAGCAATTATTAATGATCCATAATGAACATTTCTAAACGCAGTTTTTATTTCATTTCTTAATGCAATATACTGCACTATTAATACTGCTGCCTCAGCAGCTAATGTTCCAATTGCGGCACCTGCGGAAGCCATTCTCGGAATCAAGAGTGCATTTAGAATAACATCTACTATAACACCTACAATTTCTGAATAAAGAACAGTCTTTTCTCGTCCCAACGGAACCAACATCTGAATACCCATAATATTAGTGAGTCCTATAAGCAATAATGTGGGCATAATAATCTGCATTGGAATAATCGAACCTGCATATGCCGGTCCTGATAAGAAAAAAATTCCTTCCTTCGCAAATATGATGAAATATATCATCATTGGTGTAGCAACTAAAAAGACAAAATTTATAGCCTTCTTTGTAATACGATAAAATTCTTCCATGAGATTATGCTCAACATAATACGATGCTCTCGGTAGTAATACTACACCTAAGGATGTAACAATGCTGACTAAAATAGATTTGATTTTCACTGCTGCATTATAATAACCAACATCCGCATCCGATGTCATAAAACCAAGCATCACAGTATCCAAATGAGTATAAATTATCGTTGCACACGACATTGCAAAAAATACTGCAACAGCCTTAAAATGTTGTTTGAAATTGTAGTTTCCTACCGGCTTAAGAGAAACATACTTATGCACATGGAAAAAGTTAAAAACATTAGAGGCTGATGCAGCTAGAATCGAAATTCCTCCATATATCACGTAATCACTCTTCTGATGAATTAATGCGAACATCGCTACTAGAGCAATAAATTTAAATATGATAGACCTAACCGTTATATAAGTATATTGTTCTAGCGCTTTATAAAGCCATTCCATTCCAATTGCGTTAAATAGAATTGTCAAACTAATAATCAAGAATAACACCTTATCTTGTTGCAATCTTGGAACAAAAGCGATTGCGCCAAACAGTACAATATATGCAATTAGGCTCATTGCAAAATTGATAATAAAAAGTTCTTGAACTGTTTTTGTAAGCTTTTCCCGATTGTCTCGAACCTTTGCGCATGCACGAATTCCATAAGTTGGAATGCCCAATTGCGCGAACATTGCAAAATATGATACCACTGAGGTTGCAAATGAAACTTTTCCTGTTCCCTCAGGTAATAAAATACGCGACACATATGGAAAAGTAATTAATGGAAATATGAATTGCGACATTGTTAAAATCGCATTCATTATAAAATTTAATTTCAAAGATTTTTGCTTCATGCTTATTCCTCTCACAAACATTTTTTTAGCCATTTATCCTTATAGGCAGAAAATAGAACACCCAGGATAAAACTAATGCACGTTGTAACAATGAAGCTGTCCAATCCATATTTTTTCTCTCCATAGACGCATGTGTAGTACAATGTCCAAACCCATAAATGTAAGAAATACATAACTGTACTACATCTCCTGCAAATCAAGTATAATTTATTGTGTCCAAAATTCATATTTTTTACAACAGAGAATAGCAAGGTTGAAAGGTAGACAAAGGCAAGTGATTTAGCAAATCCGCTTGTCAAAGTCGTAACAATTGCTCCCAATATCAACAATGCATATTTCTTTTTTGTTTTTTCATCATATTTGGCTAATAGCATTCCTATGCTTATATATCCGGCTCCCATAAAAATTCTGCCACGAGGACCAAGGATAATCCATAAAATCTTCGTTGGAATTTCAAGAAATGCGGGAAGTGAATCCATGGCTACAACTAATTCTGTAAATACAAATCCGAAAATCATCAATGTATTACAAATAATTACTATTTTAGAAAAGCCAACATGTCTTTTCAATAGCATATAGATAAATAGAAGTCCATAAACACAAGACAGCAAATACCATAGTGCGTACGAATTATAATGCTCTCCTACAAACAGAAGCCCTCTAATGAAATCTGCCGCATTAAAAAAAACTGATGAACCGTTATTGCAGTAGTAATAAATGGCTAATGGACAGTAAATCAACGTCCATATTAAATAAAGTTTTAATAGTTTTTTTAGATGCTGCAAAATGTAGTAGTTATTTTGCCCCCCCACGAAATATTTCTTCCCAATTAGAAAACCGCTGGATAAAAAGAAAAAAGGGTTTGCGACACCAACCACCGTATTGTATATACTAACAGCCGTCTTGTTATCGCAGCTATATAGGGGATTCGTATGTATTGCAACAACGCATATGGCCATTATAAGTTTAAATAAGTCAATCGAGTTATAATTGTTTGATTTCTCCATTTATTCTCCTCCAAAATATTTTATACTGGAAACTTAATCATCTAACTAAATATTTCCCAGTATCATTTCCACAGAAGAACAGTATGAGCAATACCATAAAACATATGTAGTTATATGGAAATGATGTTGTTATAAAATAATATAAAAAGATCAATAAAAAGCCAATTTTTTTACTATTACGAGTAATTATTGCGTCATGTATCGATTTGAGCATTGGTACAACATACACAAATGCAAGATAGATACCACCTTGTGCGAGCACTCTAAAGATGGAATTTGAATACCCTATATCATTTAATCTAAAACTACTATAATTGGCAATCACATTAGTCATATTGAGATATCCAGAACCCAAAATGGGTTTTTCTAGCCATGCTGCAAATCCCGCTTGATAATTATCCATTCGCGTACTATAAGAAGCTGTCGATGCCTTCAGTGCAAACGTACTCTCAAAGTATGATGCAACCTGAGTTCCAATTCCCAAAAGCACCAGAACTAGTAATGCTCTAAAGAATAGACCTCTATTTGATCCAGCTGGATATCTGACAAATAAATAGAGAATCCAAATTAAGCCTATAGCATAAACTCCAGTCATCGACATTGTTGAAAGCGCTGTTATACTAAATATGATACAGCGTCTAAAGGATGTACTCCGTGCTATAAATAACTCATATGAAAGCATCAAAGATAAAAGTAAAACATATTTAGGTCCTTCGTAAAAGAAACCTGTATTCCTCCAAATTTCAGATGCCCCAAAAATCTCTTCCTTCTGCATCTCATATTGAAGAAAGAAATACGACTGTTTCACTCTTGGAATATCACTTACATATATAGTTAATTCCTGCGATGGATTAAACACATGTAATATGCTTCCAAAAAGCCAAAAGAATAATGAAACTATCGCCACAAAACATAAGATTTTAGAGCAACGCTGCATCACATCTCTTATATTTTCTTCATTATTAAAAAACAGTAACATTAGTGCAAGTGTAATTACAAGTTGAAACACATCTATGATGTGTGCTGAGTTAACCGCTACATTATATATAACAAGAAATGATAAGTAGAATCCCATAAAGATTGCTCGGTTCCTACTCCCACATCTAACTACAGCACCATCTTTTAGCAATAGTGCTATCAAGGACCCCACAAAACACAGTGTCAATGCCAAGTGAAAGTAACCACTTCCATGCATCCACTTCCAAACACTTTCACAATCAAGGATAATGCAAATTGCCACTATATTCTCAAACAGGGTCTTTGTCTTTATCTTCATGAGCCTGCTTCCTCCGTATCTAATATCATGGCTTTACAGTTGGGCCGAGTCTACCAGATACACCGTCCTTCCAGCCTTTCAATATCATTTTTATTGTCTGTATTTTTTTAGGATTGTATTTTATTGCGATAAGGATTTGCCGAACATTTTGTCTGACATATTTTATCGGCTCTCCGTCTCTTTTAAACATATACGTAAAATTTCTTGCCCGATAATATTCTTTCCAAGGAGCTTCTGTACTTCCTTTTTTTGTTTTTCCTAATATTTTAAAGTATTTACGCTCTAAAACAGGATGATAATAATTCGAATCAAAAACCGTTGCTACAAATGCATTCGCTTTTAATGCTCTGTAATAGTAATCCTGCTCATCACCTTTTATAAAGAAATCCTTGTTAGGATATCCTATCTTCTCAACAAGTTCTTTTGAAACTAAAGTTCCGTTAAATGGATTAATCGTTCCGACAATCAGATTATTTTTTTCTCTTTCAGCCGCAATCTGTTTGGTCTTTATTCCCCCATTAAGTCCAAAAGACAATATATCATCAGAACCGCAAACAAGAGAATTCAAGAGTAAAAGCTTATTCGCAGAATACAATTCCTCTGCTCTTTTAACAAGAATCTCCATCATTTTTTCATCAGCGGGACGGCCATCATCATCCATTAAACAGATAAAATCATAGCCATCTTCATAAGCCATTTTTAGCCCGGTATAGAACCCACCAGAACCACCTATATTTTCTTTTAAATAAACATATTTAATTGCCTGATTATCGAGAATACCTTCCTCTTTCAATAATTGCTCCGTATTATCAGAGCTATGGTTGTCAATAATGTAATATCTATCCACAACATAGCTTTGTGACAGTATAGCCCTAATATTCTTTACAAGTTCCTCTTTTCTATTATATGTAACAACAACGCCCGCAGTTTTCATCTTTCATTCTCCTCGTAAAGTAAAGATTCCCATTTTTTACAAATTATATTTTCATCCAAAAACTGTTTTACTTTTTCGGCTTCAATGGATAGACGAGTCCCAAAGTCAGCATTTTCAATCAAACGAATTATTGCTGCTGCCATAGCATTGCTATCACCAACCGGCACAAGTATCCCATTGACACCGTCATGAATCATCATATGTGCACCGCCAATCGGACAATCAGTACAAACACATGGTAACCCAATCGCCATAGCCTCAAGCATTGAATTGGATAACCCCTCATAGTCAGATGAAGATAAGAATCCAGCGCAGTCAAGTATACTTTCGTGAACCTTACTAGCAAAACCTTCCATTATTATATACTTATCTGCTTGTTTTTTCTTGATATAATCCTTTATTTCAGTCTCAATCAATCCCGCACCATATATTCTCAATTTGTACTCTGGATATTTAGAATGAACTTGTACGAAAGAATCAATCATCATCGGAAGATTCTTTTGTTTATCAATTCTACAAAACGTTACAAATTCTTTCCTTCTTATTCCTTCAAATCTCTTTGGTAAATTCGGAGTTATAGGATTTGGAATAACACATCCGTTCTTCTGTGCTCGCTTAGGAAAATAAGCTAATGCATCCGGTGTCTGATATACTGTTTTATACATAAAGCCAAACATATAATCTCGAATTAGCCGAAATATAGCATTATGCGGTTCTGTACGCGGATCCGTTCTCTCTGATCCAATCACTTTAATATTTAATCCAATTGTATATATCCGAGCATATGTCGCCATTCTTGACATAAAAGCGTATAGATAAGCCCCAGGATGTTGCCTTAAAATTTTCCTTGTTTTAATACAAGGTTCAATCATATCAATCTCTCTTTTCACATTGCAATGCAACCATATAAGATTGATTGCCTGATTAAGCGGATAATCAACTGGACTATCTCTCCAAACTATTATTGTCACTGGATAACCTTTTTCTGCTAAATAATTTGCCAAGATACAAATTACCCTATGAGCTCCTCCCCAGCCCTTTCCGCCTAAGCTTCCAATCACGAAAAAAACTTCTTTATTCATCTTCTACTCCATCGGTTCAAATAAAAACCTTCTATATATTTTGCAGTTGCGTCCATATCGAATCCTGCATCAATCACATACTGCTGCATATTGGTATGTGCTTTCAGATTCTGTGCCATTTCAAGTGCTGCATTCGCCCACTTTTCTGCTCCATCACTCAACAGCAGTTTCCGGTAGATTGGTGTAATATCCGTTTCCGGCGGCAATCCTTCAGAGCAGACAATAGGAACCCCCGCCGCCTGCGCTTCGATTGCAACAATACCCAGGCCTTCAAACAAAGATGGAAAAACAAACACATCCATCGCTTGATAAATTCTGTTCATATCCTTTCTATTTCCAAGAAAATGTACACAATCTGAAAGTCCTTTTTCTGCCACTTTGCTTTTCACTTTTTCCTCTAATGGTCCGGTTCCAGCAAGGATCAATTCAGCGTCCGGTTTTTTCCTCTTGATTTCTGCAAAAACATCAATCAGAAAATCATGATTTTTCTGAGGGTGCAGCCGTCCAACATGGCCGACAACAAATTTATCCTCTAATCTCAGCTCTTTTCTGATTTCTTTTCTGACATCTGCATCTGCAATAAAATTCTGCGAATCGATCGCATTTTTCAGCACTTGAAACGGCTTGTCTTTGAACAGATATTTTCCAGCTTCTTCAGAGCAGGCAAAAAGATCTGTTGCGTTTTTGGTAAACATTCGCTGCATGAACAACTTCGGTAAATATTTTATATCGTGTACTGTCTCATTATTATGTGAATGAGCAATTCTGACGGGGATACCTGCTTTCTTTGCAGCTTTCAGGCAGAAATATCCAATCGTGTAGGCGTGACAATGAACAATTTTATATTCGTGATGCTGAGCAAAGAAAACTGCCAAATCTTTTTGAAATTTAGGAAAGTTCAAATCCTCCCGGAAAGACAGTTTGTAAACATGTCCACCCATTTTTTCAATTTCATCATCGTAAAACTGTTTTTCCTTATAAACGACCAAAAAATCAAACTGTACTTTCGTTCTGTCAATTTTCCGGTATATATTCATCAACAAAGCCTGCGTACCGCCAGCTTCCATTCGCTGCAAGATATGCAAAACTCTTATAGGCTCTCCCATGTATTCTTCCTCCACAAAATCTCAAAGGGATTTGATTTTTTGAATCAGTTTATTCGGCAGCACAGATTTCAACCGTGCTTTTGGCTGAAAGCCAACCTTTATATTCTCTATAAAGCCTGGTTCATCGATGCTCTTATAGAAAGTATCTCTGGTCACAGGCCTGTTGCTCGGCTGCACCAGATTATGCTGCTTCACCATGCCCTCTTCCAACGTTGCTTCTTCTACTTCTGCAAGAACTCGCACCATTTCAAAGAGCTTTTGACCTTTTTCGGTATTTACAAATACACTGGACACGCCCTTTGGAGAATTAAAGCTCGGATGGCTCTTTGCAATTCCCCAGAAATCACCCACTGTCAAATCTCCTACACGGCTCGTATTAGCATAAGCACACTTATAACAGCTCTCTCTATAGCAGTCGCTATCCATAAAATGTTTTCCATAGCGATCAAGGGAGAGTGTCTTTGTCTTTGTCTTTGTCTTTGTTTTTGTCTTTAGCAGGTATTGTGTTCCCCAACCTCTCTTGTCTTTGGAACGGAAGTTGAAATAGATTACTCTGCCAGCCGTCTGCTTGTTCTGGTATTCCAGATACTTTTTGAAGAACTTCGGCGAAGGCACACCGTGGCAAATCAGGTCAATTGTATATAAATTTTCTGGATTGCCACCCAAAAAAGCATACAGACCTGCAATCTGGC
>OLQV01000244.1_pt1 | contig 57572 bp, 68 predicted proteins | sample 1672371 | NCBI WGS metagenome assembly OLQV01 (sample SAMEA3136676, study PRJEB25190) | human gut metagenome
ACAACCGACGGCAAGAGGCCGACGGGCGAACCAACGCCCGCCGGTCTCTTTTTGCGTATAGGAAGGAGGCGACGGCTATGCCGAAGAACAGCATCTCGGCGCAGCTCAGCAACCTGCAACAGCTCGTCGCTGACCTCGAGGCAATCGAGAACGGCGGCAAGAAGGCCATCAGCAACACCATCAAGGACGTCAAGGCCAGAGCCCCGGGCTGGATCGCTCAGGAGGTCACGGCCGTCTACAACATCAAGAAGTCGGAGATCACGCCCTCGGGCAGCGGAAAGCCGAAGAAGATGGCCGGCAGCATCCAGATCACCGGCGAGACCATCGAGGAGCTCGCCATCACCTACAAGGGCAGGCTCCTGACCCCTGTGCATTTCGGCATGACACCGAAGGCCCCGCCCCGCGGTAAGAGCTACACGCTGAAGGCGTCGGTGCTCAAGGGACAGAAGAAGGTAATCGGCCGCTATCTGAACACCCGTACCCCGGGCGGCCCGTTCTCGCAGCGATCGCACAATATTCTCATGGGGACAGGCAACACCAAGAGCGACGGCACGAGCTGGATCCCATTCCAGCGAATGAGCAAGACCCGCACCGACATCAAGAAGCTGACCACCATCTCGGTGCCGCAGATGATAACCAGCGACCGCACCAACGAGGCCATCATGCTCCGGCTCAACACTGAGACCAGCAAGCGCCTCGAGCACCACATGAAGCGAGCCCTCGGCCTCTAAGCCAGAGCCCACCAGAACGCCGCACAGCGCGTCCACAGCCGCACCCGACACCGAGCCCGGCCCACACCACCAGACGCGCACAGAGCGCGCCACAGCGCCGCGCAGACGCCTCCACGGCCACGCACAGCGCCGCAAGGTACTGTGACGGGCCCCTCTGGCCTGCGGTGCTGGCGAGCCCAAAAAACGCGCAGCCGGGAAAAATTTTTTTCGGGCCGTTTCGTTTCGCCCGAGCGGCAGAAAGGAGGGAACGCCATGCCAAACCCAACCAACAACAAGCTCGTCGACAGCAAGACCATCGCAGCCCTGTTCGACATGACGCCCCGCCGAGTGCAGCAGCTCACCAAGGATGGCGTCATCGCCGCGGTCAAGGAAGGCAACGCCAACCGCTATGACCTGCTGCCGACGATCCAGAGGTACATCCGATACCTGACGGCCAAGGCCAACGGCCGGGAGCCGTCGAAGAAGGACAGCGAGATCGAGGGCCGGCGTCTGGAGGCTGAGGCTGACCTCAAGCGCAGCAAGGCAGACATCGCCGCCCTCCAGCTCAGTGAGCTCGAGGGCACCATGCACCGCAGCGAGGACGTCGAGGCTGTGATGACCGACCTCGTCTACAATATCAGGTCGATGCTCGTGGCCCTGCCGGGCCGTCTGGCCGTCGACGTCACCGGCGCAGCAACACCCGCCGAGGCGTCTGAGATCATCCGCACAGAAGTCTACAAGATCCTGACGGAGCTGGCCGGTTATAAATACGATCCCGAGGTGTACGCCCGGCGAGTAAGGGATCGGGAAGGATGGGGCGAGCAGCTCGCCGATGACGCGGACGACTAAAAAAGCCGCCGCGAAGCTCAATACCGCCATCGCCGGAGCGGTCAAACGCTTCGCCCCGCCTGAGAGCCTGACCGTGGACGAGTGGGCTGACAAGCACCGCCGCCTCTCCCCGGAAAGCTCAGCCGAGGCCGGCCCGTGGCGTACCAAGCGCACCCCGTACCTCGAGGAGCCCATGCGGGCCTTTACGGATCCGAAGGTGCACAAAATAGTCATGGTGGCCGCCTCTCAGGTCGGCAAGTCTGAGCTCGAGCTCAACATCATCGGCTACATCATCGACCAAGACCCCGGCAGCATCCTCTACGTCCACCCGACCATCGACGACGCCCGGAAGTTCAGCCGCCTCCGCGTGGCCCCTATGATCCGCGACAGCAAACCCCTGAAGGCGAAGGTGCACGACGTCAAGGCCAAGGACAGCGGCAACACGATCCTTCAGAAGTCGTTCCCGGGCGGGATGCTCACCCTGACCGGCTCCAACAGTGCCTCAGCTCTGGCCTCCACGCCTGCCCGCTATATCATCGGCGACGAGCGTGACCGCTGGGCGACCAGTGCCGGCACCGAGGGCGACCCGTGGGCGCTGGCCGAAGCACGTCAGGCCACATTCTACAACGCCAAGGCGGTCGAGGTCTCCACCCCGACCATCAAGGGCAACAGCAACATCGAAACGAGTTTTTACCAAGGCACGCAGGAACGCTGGTGCCACCGCTGCCCCGAGTGCGGGGAGTACAGCGAGATCGTGTTCGACAATATTCACTTCGACCCGGAGGCCAAGAGGATCCGCGGGAAAAAGTCGTGGAGCCTCAAGAGCGGCGTCTCGTGGAGCTGCCCGGCGTGCGGCTGCTTGATCCCCGAGGACACCATGCGAAAGCAGCCTGCCAAGTGGATCGCCGACAACCCGGACGCCTACAAGAAGGGCGTCCGTTCTTTTTGGCTCAATGCCTTCTCGAGCCCGTGGACTCCGTGGGAGAAGATCGTCCTCAAGTTCCTCGACGCCAAGGATGACCCGCAGCGCCTCAAGGTCGTCTACAACACCCTGCTCGGCCAACTGTGGGAAGATCGCGGCGACCTCGAGGACGAGGACACCATGCTCGCCCGCCGTGAGGACTACGGCACCCGCCCGGACGGCACCCCTGTGGAGCTGCCTGACGGCGTGCTCGTGCTGACCTGCGGCGTCGACACTCAGGACAACCGCCTCGAATACGAGGTAGTCGGCCACGGGAAGTACGGCGAGACGTGGGGCGTCGTCAAGGGCTACATCATGGGCCGGCCAGACACCCCGGAGGTCTGGCAGCGACTCGACGACGTGGTCGACCACGTCTACAAGTTCAAAAACGGCCGTGGCCTGAAGATCTCCATCACCTGCGTCGACTCCGGCGGCCACTTCACCCAAGAGGTCTATGAGGCGTGCCGGGCCCGCGTCGGCAAGCGCGTCTTTGCCATCAAGGGCAAGGGCGGCGACGGCATCCCCTTCGTCTCACCCCCGAGCAAGGTGCCGATCCGCGACAACAAGCGGATCACCTGCTGGCTCTACACCATCGGCGTCGACGCCGGCAAGGCGACGATCATGGCTAATCTGAAGGTGCAGGAGCCCGGGCCAAAATACTGCCATTTCAACCGGCACCCCGACGCCGGTTATGACCTCAATTTCTTCAACGGGCTCCTCTCCGAGAAGCTGGTGCTCACGCACACGCGCCGCGGCGACCGCTGGGCATGGGAGAAGCTGCCCGGGCACAACCGCAACGAGGCCCTCGACTGCCGCGACTACGCCAACGCCGGCCTCAAGATCATCAACCCCGACATGGACGCCATCGAGCGCCGCCTGCAAGGGCTGGAGGAAAAACCGAAGGCCCCGCAGCAGCGACGGCAGCGGCAACGGCACAACCGGGCCGACGCCTTCGACGACTGGTAAGGAGGACAGACCACAATGAGAAAGACACGCGAACAAATCGAGTACCAGCTCTCCATCAAGAGGAACCGGCTGGAGCTCTACCTGAAGCGAGAGGCCGAGATGCTGGACGGAGGCGTCCAGAGCTACGGCATCGGCTCGCGCAATCTGGCCCGCTACAACACCGACCTCGGATCCATCCGGGCCGCCATCAAACAGCTCGAGGCAGACATCGAAGCCCTCGAGGCCGCACTGAACGGCGAGAAGCCGCGAAAAGCTGTGGGAGTAGTGCCCCGAGACTGGTGAAAGAAGCCCCGAAAGGGGCTTTTTTCATAGGCCGACGCCGGGAGTTTTCGCTCCTTTTCTCCCGACTCGGCCATCTTCACCATGAAGGAGGTGAGCACCATCAGCAAAAGAAAAAGCAGAAGCCGCCCACAGAACAGGCGGCAGCAGCCGCGCCCTGTGAATAAGGGCTACGGCGACGCCGGCGCGAGCTGGCACAAGAAGGCGACCAAGGGCTTCAGAGCTATGAGCGGCAGCCCGAAGGAGGACATCGACGCCAACAACTACACCCTGCGGCAGCGTGCCCGGATGCTTTACATGGCGGCCCCGATCGCCACCTCTGCCATCCGCACCAACCGCACCAACGTCGTCGGCATCGGCCTCCAGCTCAAGAGTCGGATCGACCGCGAGGCGCTCGGCATGACGCAGGAGGCCGCCGACGCATGGCAGGCTCAGGCCGAGCGTGAGTTCGCTCTCTGGTCTGAGAACAAAAGGGCGTGCGACGCCACCGGCGTCAACAACTTCGCAGCCATGCAGCAGCTCGCACTCTCCTCGTGGCTGGTCAGCGGCGACGTGTTCGCCGTCGTGAAGCAGTACGAGCCGACGCTGCTCACGCCCTACTCGCTACGCCTGCACCTGATCGAGGCCGACCGAGTCGCCACGCCAACGACCTCCGGCATCATCACCCCGATGCTGCTGACCACCGGCAAGGCGGCCAACGGCAACACCATCTACGACGGCGTCGAGGTGAACGGCGACGGCCAGATCGAGGCGTACCACATCCGCAGCACCTACCCCTTCGAGCTCGGCAGCACGACGACAACGTGGGCCCGTGTTCAGGCATACGGCGAGCGGACTGGCCTGCCGAACATCCTGCACGTCATGGAGAGCGAGCGCCCGGATCAATACCGCGGCGTCAGCTATCTCGCGCAGGTCATCGAGCCCCTGCTCCAGCTTCGCCGCTACACCGAGAGCGAGCTGACTGCGGCGGTCGTCGAGTCGTTTTTCACGGCCTTCATCAAGACCGAGGCAGGCGCCGGCGACAACCCGTTCAACGAGGTCGGGAGCAGCCTGCCGGAGGTGAGCCGAGATCCTAACGAGTACGAGATGGGCCCCGGCCAGATCAACATCATGGAGCCCGGCGAGGACGTGACCTTTGCAGACCCCAAGCGGCCGGCCAGTGGCTTCAACACCTTCCTGCGCGCCATCTGTGAACAGGTGGGCGCCGCGCTCGAGATCCCGGCCGACCTTCTGCTCAAGAGCTTCAACAGCTCGTACAGCGCCAGCCGCGCCGCCCTGATGGAGGCGTGGAAGGCGTTCCGCATGAGGCGCAAGTGGTTTGTCGATGACTTCTGCACGCCGGTATATGAGATCTGGCTCTCTGAAGCCGTCGCCCGCGGCCGCATCAGCGCCCCGGGCTTCTTCGCAGATCCGGCGATCCGCGCCGCATACCTCGGCGCCGAGTGGATCGGCCCCTCTCAGGGACAGCTCGACCCGACGAAGGAGATCACGGCCGAGATCCTCGCCATCGGCGAAGGCATCACGACCAGAGAGCAGGCGACCATCCGACTCAACGGCGGTCAGTGGGACGCCAACGTCGACCAGCTCACTCGGGAAAACGAGAAGCTGCGCGCAGCGCAGGGGCAGGTTGACCAGAGCACAGCGGCCAGCGGCACGATCTCCGCAGCTCTGCGGGAGGCAATCGTCGCCGAGGCCATCAAAAGCATCAAGGAAGGAGACAAGCATGAGAACGCATAACACTCCCCGGCTCTGCGCCGGGCCTCAGACTGCGGGCACGCCGATCAAGTTCTGGAACGTCGCCAGCATCGGCGACGACGAGGGCGAGATCACCCTCTACGGCGACGTCGTGAGCCGTCAGCCTGTGGACTGGTGGACGGGCGAGCCCGAGCCCGGCCTCTACATCGCGCCCGAGAGCTTCATGGAGGATCTCGCGGCCGTCAAGGGCAAGAGCAACATCACCATCAAGATCAATAGCTGCGGCGGCGACCTCTACACCGGCATCGCCATCCACAACGCCATCAAGGGCCTGACCGGCCACAAGGTCGTCGTCGTGGAAGGCATCGCGGCCAGCGCGGCCAGTGTCATCGCCTGCGCAGGTGACGAGGTGCAGGTCTATCCCGGCAGCATGGTGATGATCCACGGCGTCGCCGGGCTGCTCTACGACTACTACACCCTCGCAGACCTGAAGAAGCTCCAGAAGGACTTCGACGCGAGCGAGCGGGCCATCGCGGAGATCTACCACGCCAAGACTGGCCTCGAGGTCGACCAGCTCCGCAGCATGATGACCCGCGAGACGTGGATGGTCGGGCAGGAGGCCATTGACAACGGCTTTGCCGACACCCTGCTCACAGACGAAGGCCCCGACGTCACCCTGAGCGCCGACAAGAAGGTGCTCCTCGTCGCCGGCATCCGGCACGACGTCAAGGGCTTCAGACACATCCCGGGGACGATCCCCATCGACAACAGCATCCACGCCGCCCCTGCGGCTGGAAATAAACACGCGGCCGCCAAGAACGACGGCCCCAAGAAGGAGGACAACAAGACCATGACCCTCGAAGAAATGAGAGCACAGCACCCCGACGTCGTGGCTCAGATCGAGCAGCAGGCGGCCGAAACTGCCAGAACGCAGGAACGCGCCCGCATCGAGGCCATCGACAGCATCGCCGCAAGCGTGGGCGACGCGCAGCTCGTCAGGGACGCCAAGTACGGCGAGACCCCCTGCACCGCTGAGCAGCTCGCGCTCAAGGCTATGCAGAAGCAGGCGGCCCTCGGTGCCAAGCACCTGAAGGACGCCAAGGCTGACAACGACGAGTCCGGCGCTGCCGGCGTCGGCGCTGCCCCTAACGGCGGCGAGGAAGGCAGCGAAAACGACGACAAGGCAAAGGTGGACGCCATCGTCGGCCTCTACAACTCCACCAAGTCTCAGAACGGAGGTAAGAAGTAATGAGCAAGAGACTGGACGAAAACCTCGGCAGCGTCGGCTATGACGGCCTGATCGTTGCCAACGAGCCCGTCGCTGACGTGTTCACCGTGACCATCCGCAAGGAGGCCACTGCCGCAGCCACCTATAAGCGCGGCACCGTGCTGGCCCTGTCTGCCGGCACCGCCGGCGACGGCAAGCTGGTGATCCTCGGCTCCACCGCGACCACCAACGAAACCCTGACCGCCAACTGCATCCTCGCCGAGGACGTGGAAGTCGGCACCACCGCGGACGTGACCGTGCTGGCCTACCGCACCGGCCACTTCGCCCGCAACAAGCTGGCCGTCGCAAGCGGCTACACCCTGAAGGCGACCGACGAGGAGGAGCTGCGCAAGGCCGGCATCCTGCTCTCCGACGCCATCGACTACTAAGAGAAGGAGGATAACAAAATGCCTTTTAACTTCTACGACACCCACACGCTGCTCATGGCCGTGCAGCAGCTCACCCCTGCTGCGACCTTCCTGCGTGACCGCTACTTCCCCACCAACGACGCGAGCGACATCTTCGCCACCGACGACGTGCTCGTCGAGTTCCGTGACGGCAGCAAGAAGCTGGCGCCCTTCGTGGCCCCTCGCAAGGGCGGCGTCACCGTCCTGCGCGCCGGCTACAATATGGAACGCTACACCCCGCCCTTCGTGGCTCCCCGTCGCGTCCTGACCCTCGACGAGCTGCGCAAGCGCGGCTTCGGCGAGGCTCTCTACTCTCAGCTCACCCCTGAGCAGCGCCAGCAGACCCTCATCCTGCGCGACGCTGACGAGCTGGGCGAGCTCATCACCAACCGCGAAGAAGCGATGGCCGCCGAGACCATGCTGACCAATGGCTGCGTGATGAAGCACATCGCCGACGACGTCGACAAGGCCGACGAGATGGAGATCCGTTTCTACTCCGAGGCCAGCAACCCCGCGACCTACACCCCGACGGCCAAGTGGGACGCCACCGGCGGCAAGATTCTGAAGGATCTGGAGGCCATGATCCGTATGCTGACCAAGCGCGGCCTCCGCGCTTCTGATCTGGTCTGCTCCCCGGACGTGGCTGACACCATCATCAACGACGCGGCCGTGCAGAAGCTCCTCGACAACCGCCGCATCGAGATCGGCAACGTGGAGCCTGAGCTGCTGCCTGACGGCGCTGCCATCGTGGCCCACCTGAACGTCCTCGGCCGCATCATCAGCGTCATCTCCTACGACCTGACCTACACCGACGACGAGGGCAACGACAAGCTCTACATCCCGTCCGGCAAGTGCGTCCTCACCGCTCCCGGCGCTGGCCACACCGCCTACGGCGCCGTCTCTCAGGTCGAGCAGAGCGACGGCGAGTTCCACACCTACACCGGCCGCCGCGTGCCGAAGTATGTGAGCAGCGCAGAAGGCAACAGCCGCACGCTGACCATCTCCAGCCGCCCGCTGATGATCCCCAACAACAAGAGCCCGTTCATCGTTGCGGACGTCCTGACGGACTGAGCGCAGCAGAAAGGAGCAGAGCATGATCCAGATCATCAAGGGCACCTTCGGCTACTATAACGGCCGCAAGGTGATCCCCATCACTGAAGCAGACGGCCCTCAGAAGTTCGACGACGAGCTGGAGGCCCGTCTGGTGAAGGAAGGCGTCGCCAAGTACATCGGCGAGCTGGGCGAGACTGCCGAGCAGCCCGCACCCGCTCCCGGCGACGACGCCGACGAGCCTGCCAGCACCAACACCGCAGCCGACGAGGCCCCTGAGTACAACGAGGACATGAAGCTCGACGAGCTGAAGGAAGTGGCCGCGCGCTATGGCGTGGACGCCTCTGCTATGCGCAAGAAAGCCGACGTCATCGCTGCCATCGAGGCCACCAAGGCCGAGCAGCCTGATGACGGTGCCGACGACGAGGAGCCCCCTCAGATCGGCGCCGCCGATCCCGTCTGATGGCCTTCAGCTTCAAGGCGATGGTCGAGGCTGACCGCCGGCGCACGTTTCTCAATCTCGACGAGTTCGGTGAGAAGCACACCGTCGAAGGCAGAGCCATCGCCGCCGTGCTGGACGACAACGCCCTGAAGGAACGCCAAGGGGGGCAAGAGCTGAGCGTCGCGGAGTCCTCTCTGCTGCTTTACGCAGCGGTCGAGGATCTGCCCGCTCGGCGCCCGGCGGGCGAAGGGCTCAACGTCGACGGCCGCGAGTACATCGTCAACGACTGGAGCGAGGACATGGGGATCGCCACCGTGGCCCTCGGCCAGACTGTCACCATGTAGGAGGTGCCCATGTCCATCGTCAACAGCATCGAAACCGTCCGGGACTGGCTGACCGCCGAGGTCTGCCCTCTGGTCAAGCTGAAGCTCCCCGACGACAACGCAACGGACGCCTCCTACCCATACAAGCTGGTAAACCCGGCCGCGTTCTCGCTTTTCGTACCATCGAAGGACAGGACGCCCCCGAACATCGCCGCGCCGATCCCGTCGGTCTGCGTGCAGATCGTTCAGGGCGACGACGACCTGCTCCAGAGTGCCCGAGACATCAAGATCCGGCTCTGCTTCTCAGCGTGGGATCCCGGCTACCACGGGCCCGACATCTTCAAGCCGAAGGGCGACGGCAGCGGCACCTACATCCAGCAATACAACGAGGCGGCGGCCTCCTACTTCGTGAAGAACGGAGAGGGCTGGCGTGACGCATGGAATTTTGTGGACACAGCTCTCCGGCTGATTGAAAACGCCGAGTACCTCGGCGACCTCCGCGTCATCAAGGAGAAGGGCATCACCTTCGGCCCCGTCGCGGAGCAAGACGCCGTCCCCGACTTCTACCCGTACTGGTTTGCATGGGCTGAGTTCTCCGTCGAGGAGACCCTGACCCGCAACCCGAAAAGCTACCAACACCTGCTTTAAGGGCAGCCGCTCGGCTGCTCTAATTTCATGCAAAGGAGGATAAGCAGATGGCAAACGAATACCTCTACGGCGCCTACGGCCACATCGGCGAGACCGTGGCACAGAGCGCCGTGCAGGCGGGCACCACGCCGGTCTATATCGGCACGGCACCCGTCAACCTCGTGCGCGGCTTCGGCGAGGCCGGCATCATCAACGCGCCGATCAAGATCACCAGTCTGGTCGACGCTCAGAAGAAGATCGGCTACTCGTCCGACTGGGGCACCTTTACCCTGTGCGAGGCCGTGTACGCGCATTTCAACAACACCCTCGGGAACATCGGCCCGATCTACGTCATCAATGTGCTCGACCCCTCCGCGGGCAAGCACCGCAAGGAGACGGCCACTACCAAGACCCTCACCTTCACCGGCGGCCGCGCCGAGTTCGCCAGCGACAAGATCATCCTCGACACCCTGACCATCGCAAAGAATGACAGCGGCAACTACGTCGAGGGCACCGACTACGCTGTGGACTATAACTTCACCAAGGGCACGGTCATCATCACCAGCCTGAAGGACGACGCGCAGCTCGCCGGCAGCCTGACGGCCAGCTTCAGTGAGGTGGACGACTCTGAGATCGCAGACAGCGACATCATCGGCGGCGTCACCTCCTCCGGCGAGTACAGCGGCCTGAGCGCGATCGCGCTGCTCTATCCCGAGCAGTTCGCGGTCTGCAATCTGATCGCGGCCCCCGGCTGGAGTCACAGCCCTGCCGTCTACAACGCCATGCTGACGACCTGCAAGAAGATCAACGGCCACTGGGACGCCTTCGTCGTGGCCGACCTGCCCCTCGTGGACAGCACCGCGCAGGCGGTCGACACGATCACCAAGGCGATCGCATGGAAGAAGGCCAACGCCTTCACCGGCGAGCGCTCTAAGGTCTACTGGCCGCAGGCTGTGGACAACCTCGGCAACGTGTTCCACCTGAGCACGCTGGCCGTGGTCGAGCTCATGCGTGCCGACTTCAGCCACAACAGCGTCCCGATGGAGACCTGCGGCAACAAGGCGATCCCCGTCATCAAGCAGTATTTCGGCGCCAACGCGAAAAACCGCGGCTTCGACCAGCAGAGCGGCAAGGAGCTGACGCAGAACGGCATCAGCACCGCCGTGGCATGGGGCGGCGAATGGGTACTGTGGGGCGACCATACGGCTGCCTACACCTACGGCGCAGACGTGGATCCTCGCGCGATCTTCGACGTCTTCATGCGGATGCTCATGCACATCACCAACGACTTCCAGCGCGAGTGGAGCCCGGAGATCGACGAGCCCATGACCCGCGCGCTGAAGGATCGCATCATCAACCGCGAGCAGGAGAAGCTCGACGGCTATGTCAGCATGGGCGCGCTGCTCGGATCCCCTGTGATCCTGTTCCTCGAGAGCGAGAACAGCACCACCGACGTGATGAATGGCGACTTCCGCTGGGACATCGCCGTCACCCCGACCCCGCCCCTCAAGTCTGCGAGCGTCTACGTCGCCTACACCGACGCGGGCTTCTCCGTCTACTACGAAGGAGGTGACGAGTAATGGCAAACCTGTGGCTCGACCTGAAGGGCCCCATCCTCGCCGATACCGTCTATGTGGACGGCGTTCTCGCCGCCAAGGACGTGACCATCGCCCTGCCTCCCGTCAACCTTGTGACGGCTGACTTCAAGGCGATGGGAACCTACACGGCGCCGCTGCCCGGCCAGATCGAGGCGATGGAGGCGTCCATCACCAAGATCGGCATTGACCTCGGCCTGCGCAGCCTCGTCAAGCTGACGAGCAAGACCATCGAGATCCGCTGGGCGCAGGACGTCAAACTCTCCGACGGCTCCACCAAGACCGAAGGCTGCAAGGCGTTCCTCCGCTGCGTCTCCAAGGGCATCCCCGGCCTGAACGTGGATCCCGGCAACGCCAGCGAGAACGAGATCGCGCTGGCCGTCAGCCGCTACCAGCTTTTCGTCGCTGGCAACGAATACTGGCTGATCGACCAGCTCAACACCATCATGCGCGTCGGCGGCGTCGACTACGCCAAGGACATCCGCAGCGTCCTGTAACAAGAAGGGCGTCGCCTCCGGGCGGCGCCCTCTATTTATCGAAAGGAGACACACATGGAAAAGCTGACACTCCAGAACCCCATCACCATCAACGGCAAAAAGGTCAAGACTCTGACCTATGACACCGACGCGATCACCGTTGGAATGTTTGCCGATGCTGAGGCCCGCAAGCTCCGCGCGACCTCCAACAAGGGCGGCGGCAGCGCCGGCGCCTGCGAGCTCGACTACTCCCTGCACGCCTATCTCGCCATGATGGCGATCGTCGCCGTCAACAGCGACATCGACGTCAGCGACCTCGAACGCATCAGCGGCCCCGACGTCATGGAGCTTATGAGGATCGGCCGAAATTTTACTACGGCGAGGTCGGCGGCACAATCCGAGGAAAGCGGCTCGGAGAGCTCGTCCGAGACTACTCACGAGCCTTCCACACCTCAGTCGGCGAGCTCCGACGGGAACGCCTGACCGACTTCCTGACGGAATACTACGAGGCAGCCGAGGAGGCCAAGCGGCAACGCGACAAGGCCGCCTCAATGCCCCGGAATAACTTCAGGAAATACAGAAGGAGGTGACACTGATGGCAGGCAAAAACAAGATCATGCAGGCCGTCGTCAGCTTCGCCGGCACCATCGACCCCTCCCTCGGGAAGGCGATGGACAACGTCGCGGGACACCTCGACAAAGTAAACTGGAAGGCCGTTGCCGTCGGTGCTGCCGTGGGCGGCATCGCTGTGGCGACGGGCAAGGCGGTCGTCGAGGCCGGGAAGTATCTGGCAGAGCTGGGCGACGACTACAACAAAGCCATGAACCAGCTCTCCGCATCTACCGGCGCCACCGGCGACGAGCTGGACGCGCTGGGCGAGAGTGTAAAAAACATCTACGCGCGGAACCTCGGCGAGGACTTCAACGACGTGGCCGAAGGGCTGGCCGCTACGCAGAAAGCGAGCGATCTGGCCGGCGAAGCGCTGGAGCAGGCCACCGCGGCCGGCTTCGTGCTGCGTGACACCTTCGACTACGACATCAGTGAAAGCGCCAGAGCCGCCTCGGCTCTGATGAAAAACTTCAACATCAGCGCCGAAGAAGCCTACGGCCTAATCGCCACCGGCGCACAGAACGGCGCAGACAAAAACGGCGACCTGCTCGACACCCTGAACGAATACTCGGCGCAGTTTGCGGCCCTCGGCCTGAGCGCCGACCAGTTCATGGGCTCCCTCGTGGAAGGCGCTGACGCCGGCCTGTTCAGCATCGACAAAGTGGCCGACGCCGTCAAGGAGTTCAACATCAGAGCGAAAGACGGCAGCGACAGCAGCGCCGAAGCCTTCAAGGGCCTCGGCCTCAACTCCGACAAAATGTTCGCGGCCTTTGCAGCCGGCGGCGAGACCGCGCAGGCTGCATTTTTCGACACCGTCGAGGCTCTGAACAAGCTCGAGGATCCTCTCAAGCGCAACGAGATCGGCGTCGCACTGTTTGGCTCGCAGTTCGAGGATCTGGAGGCGGGCATCCTGCCCGTGCTCGGTGACATCGAGACCGCAGCCTATGACGGCGCCGCCGCGCTCCAGCAGATCAACGACGTCAAGTACAACGACCTCGGCTCTGCCTTCGAGGCGGTCAAGAGGTCGGCCGAAGTAGCCCTACTGCCTATGGCGTCGATGATCGCCAACACGCTGACATCGTTGGCCCCAATCCTGACCGACACCTTCGAGGAAATCAGCCCGGTCATCACCGACACGCTCAACGCTTGTATGCCGTTTGTGCAGGACTTCCTCGTCGGCATGGGCGACACCCTGAAGAAGGTCATGCCGATGGTCACGGAGCTGGCTGCGGGCATCCTGCCACTACTGGCTCAGCTCGTGGGCTCGTTCCTGCCGCCTCTGCTCGACCTCGCACAGCAGCTACTCCCACCGCTCATGCAGATCGTTCAGGCTATTCTACCGCCGATCGCCAGCATCCTTGCCACCGTGCTCCCGATGCTGACGCAGATCATCTCGACTGTGCTGCCTGTGCTGGCGAACCTGATCGCCGCGCTGCTGCCGGTCATCACCCCGCTGCTGGAGGTTGCCCTGCAAATCGTCAACAGCGTCATCATGCCGCTGCTGCCTCCGCTGATGCAACTGATCGAGGCCCTGCTGCCCCCGGTCGTGAGCCTGCTCAATGCGATCATGCCGCTCCTCTCGCCCCTTCTGGCTATTCTGGAGCCCATCGCAAGCGTGCTCGGCACGATCGTCGGCTGGGTATCGAAGATTGTCAGCTTCGGCTCCGGCGTCATCAGCAAGATCGCGGGCCTGTTTGGAGGTGGAGGCGGCGGCAGCGCCAACGTCTCCGGCTATGCGACCGGCGGCTTCACGAGTGGCCCGTCCATCGCGGGCGAGGATCCGCGCTATCCGACCGAGGCGGTCATCAGCTTCAACCCTGCGTACCGCTCGCAAAACCTGTCCTACTGGGCCGAGGCTGGCCGGATGCTGGGCGCATCCAGCGAGGCCGACTACGAGCCCATCAGCAGCGGATCGGGCACGGCTGTGGTCTATGACCTGAGCGGCCTGTCCTTCTCACCTCAGATCAAGGTCGAGGGCGACACCGACGAGGACGCCCTGATCCGAAAGCTCCGCGACCTCGAGCCGGAGTTCATCGACTTCATCCTCGAGGCACTCAGCAGAAGGGAGGGCGGCGCCTATGTCACAGCAGACAGTCGGCTTTATTGATTATGTGGCGCAGGGCGGCGACACCTTCGACAGCATCGCGCTCGTCGCCTATAACGAGGAGCGCATGGCGAGCACCATCATCGAGGCCAACCCCGACCTCAGCGACGTGCTGATCTTCGAGGGCGGCGAGGCTGTGCGGATCCCGATCGTCGAGACCGTGGAGACGCCGGAGACCCTGCCGCCGTGGAGGAGGTGACGCCGTGAAGATCCTATACGAAGGCGCCGACATCTACCCGGACGTCAGCGTCCACCGCTGCTATCACGATATGTACGCCGAAAAGCAGAGCGACGAGCTGCTGCTCAAGCTCAACGACACCCGCGAGCTGTGGGACTCGTGGAACCCCAAGAAGGGCGACACCATCGCCATCGAGGACGGCGCTGCCAAGACGGGCAAAATGTTCGTCGAGAGCGTCGTCCCCGAGTCCGGCATCATCACCCTGCGGGCCTATTCCGCCCCGCAGTCTGCGAAGGATAAGCGGAGCAAATCGTGGGAAAAGGTCAAGTTCCTGCAACTGGCTCAGGAGATCGCCGGCCGCCACGGCCTGACGCTCGAGACCTACGGGATCACCGACCAGACCTACGACTACGTCGAGCAGAACAACCTCGCAGACTTCGCATTTTTTCAAAACCGCTGCACCCTCGAGGGCGCGGCGTTTCTGGTGTATGACGGCAAGCTGGTCGTCTACGACGAGGCGTACATGGAAAGCCAGCAGCCCGTCGACACCATCACCATCACCCCGGCCAATGACTTCGAGTACCGCGACGAGGGCACCAACGCCTACGGCTCGGCCGAAGCCGTCAACGGCGGTCTGACCGGCACCTTCGCAGCCCCGAACGGCGGCGATAAGGTGCTGCGCCGGATCCTACCCTTCCGCATGACTGACCAGAGCGAGGCCAACCGCTTCGCCAAGGGCCTCCTCCGGGACGCCAACAAAAACGCGACCGTCGGCACCCTCTGGACTGGCTCGCTGCTGCGAGACTATGCGGCGGGCTCTGTGGTCACGCTGGCGACCGAGGGCGTTAAGTCGTGGGACGGCACGGCCTTCATCAGCCGGATCCGGCACGACTACGTCAAGACGCGGAGCAAGCTATACCTCCGCAAGCCACTGGAGGGATATTGATGAACAGCAACAACCAAATGATCCAGAAGGGCAAGATCTCCAGCGTGGAGGGAAAGGCCGACAGGAACGGCGACAAAACCACGGCCAGAGTGCTCCCAAGCACCGCCGACAGCATGGTCACACGGCCGCTGACGATCCCGTGGTATCTGCGCGGAGAGATGGGAAACCTGACCCCCGGCACAGAAGTCGCCTATGCTATGTTTGAGGACGGCACCGGCATCATCCTCTCCCGCATGGACGGAGAGTGGGACGGTATCGTCCCGGGCGACATCACCGTCAAGAAGGGCGCGCTCACGATGCAGGACAAGGGCATCAGCGTCCCGTCGGCAGACGTGACCGCCACGGGCATCAGCCTGACCGGCCACACCCACACCGACAGCATGGGAGGCGGCACTTCTGGCCCGCAGTAAGGAGGGATAGACATGGCCGTCATGGCATCATGGAACGGCAAGACGTGGGGCGTCTCCAGCCAGAGGATCGCCGCCCTGAATGGCGTCTCCTCCAGCGTCGAGCTCGACACGGAAAACAGCGACGACAAGGCCGGATCCCCGGCCACCAAGACCAAGGCGCTCAAGCTGCAAAGCATGAGCTTCGACTTCGATCTGGCGTCTGCCGTGGGCGGCGACGCCCGGGGAGAGTTCGAGTCGTGGACGTCGCTGGTCGGGCAGTACGCCCCCTTCTATCTGGCTGGCCGGCGCTTCGGCCCGGCCAATCTTCAGCTCACCGGCGTCAGCCTCTCAGACACCACACTCGACAACCTCGGCCGGATCCTGAAGGGCAAGATCACGATCAACCTGACGGAATACGCCGAGGAGGCCAGCAGCAAGAAGGCCGGCGCAGGCGGCTCGAGCAAGAGCTCGTCCGCGGCCGGCGTCTCGTCCTCTGGCGGCGTCGGCCGGCGTCTGAGCGCCGTCACCGTCGGAGCATCCAGCAGCGACAAGGCTGCGAAGAAACCCAACAACGCACAGCTCAAGTAAAGCGAGGTGATCCCATGAAAGCATCCGGCAACGGAGCGCCCGAGATCTGTGTGCAGAACCTCCTCAAGACCATCCGCGGGGAGGTGCCCTATGAGCGCATCAAGGGGATCGACCGCACGCTGATCGACAAGCCGAGCGAAACCGCTGCGACCGATCTGGCCGCCGACGTGGAGTTCCTCGTGGAAACCTACGAGCCCCGCGTGCAGATCAGTGACTCCGACCTGAAGGCTCTGACCGCTCAGGCCGGCGACTTCGAGCTGCGGGCCAGCATCGACAACATCACATGAAGGAGGTGAACAGCGTGAGCGACGCGACAAACACCTACGGCGAGGACATCAAACTCACCACAACAGACGCGAGCACCCTATACAAGACCATCATCACCGAGCTCGAAAAGGGCGCCGGCGAGCCGCTCTACCCGGGCGACGAGCGCCGGATCTTCGGCGAGGCTCTCGTGCCCGTGTTCGTTGCCCTCTACAACAGCCTCAACGACGTCGGCCGGCAGACGCTCCTCCGCTATGCGAGGGGCGAGGTACTGGACGCCATCGGCGAGCGACAGGACGTGAAACGACTGGAAGGCACACCGGCCAAGACGACCATGCGCTTCTCCGTCTCCACGCCGCAGGAGAAAAACATCATCATTCCGAAGTGGACGAAGGTGACGCCGGACAGCGAAAACTATTTTGCAACCGACGAGATCGCTGTGCTGCAAGCTGGCGCCTACTCTGTGGAGGTGCCGACCTCGGCCGTGAGCAACGGCACGAAGTTCAACGGCTACGCAGCCGGCACGATCGCCACCCTCGTCGACCTGATCCCCTACATCGAGTCCGTCACCAATCTGACCGAAACGGCCGGAGGCGATGACGGCGAGCCCTACACCACCGAAGGCGACAACCGCCTCCGCGAGCGGATCCGTCTGGCGCCCGCCAAGAGATCCACCGCGGGCCCTGAACAGGCTTATATCTACTGGGTAATGACGGCAGACAGCTCCATCGTGGACGCGAGGGCCGTCAGCGAGAAGGAAACCGTCAGCGAGACCCTCGCGGTCTACGACGGCAAAGCCTTCAAGGGCGGCGGCACACTTCTGACCGACACCCTCGTCGTGAAGGCCCACGGGCAGAGCGCGGCGGCGGTCAAGGACACGGACTACACCGTCGACTACACCGACGGCCTGCTGACCATCACGCTCAAGGGCAGCCTCTCGGCCGCCGAGAGCGTCGACATCATCATCACCCGCACGCTGGAGGGCTGCGTCAAGATCGTGCCCCTGCTGGAAGGCGGCGGGATCCCCGACGCTGCCATGCTGACGAAGGTGCTGGACGTGGTCAACGCCAAGGACATCCGGCCGCTCACTGACAAGGTGAGTGCCGTGCCCCCGGAGGTCGAGACCTACGACATCGAGATCGTGTACTACACCACGCCGAAGAACGAGGCCGAGGTGATCGCCAACGTCGAAGGCACCGGCGGCGCGATCGACCGCTACAACGAGTGGCAAGTCGCAGCCCTCGGCCGCGACATCAACCCCGACCAGCTCCGCAAGCGGATCCTCTCGCCTTCGTGGGGCGAGAACCTGACCGGCGCCTTCCGCGTGGACGTCGTCAAGCCGACCTACAAGGCCCTCGACGACACGCAAGTCGCCAAGTTCAGCGGCCACCTGACTGCCAGCCACAAGGTCGAGAGTGAGGTGGTGTAAATGCGGCTCAATGAGACCGAGATGGTCAAGCTGCTGCCTGCGTGGATGCAGGAGGACGGCAGCGACAAGGGCCTCGCCACCGGCTGCGACATCATCAGCCGCGACGCCTATGCGCGCCTGAAGCTCCTGAGCAGGTGGGACAAGATCGACCAACTCAACGATGCAGAGCTCGACGAAATGGCGTGGGAGCTGAACATCCAGTGGTATGACAGCACCGCGCCCATAGCAGTCAAGCGGGCCGTCATCCGCAGCAGCGACCGCGTCTACGCGAAACTCGGCACCCCATACGCCGTGGAGCAGATCGTGGCCGACTACTTCGGCACCGGCGAGGTCAGGGAGTGGTATCAGTACGGCGGGCAGCCGCATCACTTCAAGGTGCTGAGCGACAACCCGAGCCTCGTCAACAGCAACCTCGACCTGTTCCTGAAGCTGCTGCGGACGGTCAAGCGCCGCAGCTCGTGGCTCGACGCGATCCTGATCTGCCTGACCGGCGAAATGTTCCTCTATTCCGGCATGGCCGTCAGGGAGCACACCCAAGAGGTGCACGTCATGGGCAGCGACGAGATCCACATCTACCACGCGGCCGTCGTCCACGACAACAACCGCGAGACCGTCAGCATCGGCACCGACGCGGCGGTCATCTCAGACTAAGGAAAGGAGATAGACATGGCTGCATTTATCAACAACGACATCACCACCGCCGGCCTGATCGTTCTGGCGAAGGGCGTGGCCGGCCAGAAGATCAACTACACCAAGATCGTCCTCGGCGATGGCTACCTCGAGGAGGGCCAGACGCCCCGCACCCTCACCGGCGTGGTCAGCCCGAAGGCGACCGTCGACATCACGAAGCTGAAGATCAACGGCGACGGCACCGTGGCCGTCGGCGGCATCTTCACCAACGGCGACGAGACCGATGGCTTCTACTACCGCGAGCTCGGCCTTTATGCCGAAGATCCCGATCCCGAGGTCGGCGAGGTGCTGTACTGCTACGGCAACTGCGGCGATCTGGCCGAGTGGATCCCGCCCTCCGGCGGCGCCACCATCGTCGAGAAAACCATCGACATCGTCACCGCGATCGGCACGGCCACCAACGTGACCGCCTACATCCCCGCCGACGCCTACGCCACCAAAGAGGACTACGAGACCTACAAGGCCATCGCCCTCGGCGCGCAGGCTACGGCCGAGGAGGCTCTGGCACTCGCCCGGCAGGCCATCGCAATCGCGCAGGCTGCCGAGGCATCGGCCAACGACCTGAGCAACGCGGTCGGCCAGAACACCAGCAAGATCGCAACGCTGTGGGACGCCGTTTTCAGCGACATCACAAGCAACCCGTTCCAGATCACATTCGCAGACTTAACAGGCATCACGCTGAAGTCTGGCGTCTGGAACGCTTCACTTCAAAGGCTCGAGTGCTGATGGGAAACTGCTACAACTACACCCCAATCCCACCGGCCGAAGCCTCCTGCATCATCGCGCACCTGTTCGTCGAGCTGGCCCTGCCCTGCTCCTGCTGCAAGCGGGAGGACGGCGTCATCGTCATTCAGGGCAAAACCTACGACGGCAGCAGCGCCCGCGTCACAATCAAAGGCGAGGAGGTGAGATACTACGGCAAGCAACGGACACTCGCGGCCATACGAGCGGGCCAATGTAGGCCGCCCGCCCTTCGGCCGTGACAAACTGCCCGAGATGCAGGTCATCACGGACGCCAAGGAGCTCGAGAAACACACCTACATCAAGACCAGAAACCCGGCCGTTTTCCCGAAGAAGGAGCGGCTCGGTCTGGCGCAGAGGATGATGAACGAGGCCAGCGACCTCGTCGCCGATCTGATGGAGGCCAACGATCTGCTCCTGACGGATCCCGAGGAGCGTGAGCTCAGGTATCGCGCGCAGCGGTCGGCGCTTCGCAACTGCCGAAAGCTGATCCACCACATCGAGCTCGCGCATGAGATCCTCAGCGGCTTCAGCGATGACGCCTTTGCATACTGGGCGAAGATGGCGGCCGGCGTGAAGAACCAGACCGCCAAATGGTACAAAACCGATAAAGAGAGGGCCGCCAAGCTGGACGCGCAGAAGCGTCACCAGTGAGGCGGCCCTCGGGGTATGCCTTGTTTTTTCGTGCCGGCTCGGCCAACAACGCCCGCAACGTCAACACCGATGGCACTCTGAACAGGAACAACGCCTACAACGGCAACAACGGCCTGCGCCCCGCTTCGATGGATCGCCCGACTTATTAACCGCCCGGAGACGGACGGCGAACACTGTGCCCCATCATCCAAGGAAGGCATATCCCTCCCGCAGCCGCGGCCGTCTGACCGGCCCGGTCATGGGTAAACACAAGACCGCCGATGCCCCCGGCGGCGCACGCAAAGCGTGGCCGGAGCTATACACGGCGGGGAGACTTTTCAATGGAGAATATCGTAAACAGCACCATCGCGCTCTACAAAGCATACCGCAAAACCCGCTGCGGAAAGCGCGACAACCCGACCGCCATGCGCTACCGCATGGAGGCCATCGAGCGCACCGTCGCCCTCTCTGAGAGGCTCCAGCGGCGCGACTATTCCTTCGGGCCCTACTACCCCTTCAAGGTGTACGAGCCCAAGGAGCGGCTCGTCCTCGCCATCGACTTCGAGGGCAAAGTCGTCCAGCACTCGCTCTGCGACAACGTCCTCGAGCCGGCGTTCTCCCGGCGCTTCATCCGGGACAACTACGCCGGCCAGATCGGCAAAGGCACACACGACGGCCTCGACCGTCTGGCTGCGGCCATGCGCCACTATTTCTTCAGCCGAAAGGCAGCAGACGAAGCAGCCCGCAAGGCTGCCGGCCTGCCGCCCCGGCCGATGAACGAGTGGGACTACGCCGACGGCTGGGTACTGAAGGGCGATTTTTCAAAGTTCTTTTACACCCTGCTCCATTCCTACTGTTACGAGACGGCCCGCCGGGCCCTGAAGTGGCTGAAGGATCCCGAGCTGATCGACTTCGCTGAGTGGCTGCTGTGGCTCATAATCGACAGCACGCCAGACCCCGGCATCCCGATCGGCAACCAGTCGAGCCAACTGCTCGCGCTGCTCTATCTGGACGCCTTCGACCACTGGCTGAGGGATGACCGCGGCCTCGTATATGGCAGGTACATGGACGACTTCTACATCATCCACAGCGACAAGCTGCTGCTCCGGCAGATACTCAAGGAGATCGAGGCGTACATCAAGCCGCTCGGCCTTCGGCTGAACGGCAAGACGCAGATCCTCCCGCTGAAGAACGGCATCGACTTCCTCGGTTTTCACACCTACCTCACGCAGACCGGAAAGGTCGTGAGGAAAGTGCGAGCCAAGAGCGTCGACAACATGAAGCGCAAGATCCGCAAGTTCCGCGGGCTGGTGGACTCCGGCAAGATGACACTCGACAGCGTCGTGCAATCCTACGCGAGCTGGACGGGCCACATCTCACACGGCAACACCTACCACCTGCGGCAGAACATGGACGCCTATTTCTTCAGCTATTTCCCGGAGCTCAAACCATCACCGAAAGGAGACACAACTCATGGCCCAAAAACTGAGCAACCTCGCAAACAAGTCGAAGGTCAAGTTCGGCAGCCTGTACGGCAGCCCGATCGTCTGGATCGTGGCCGATAAGAACCACGCAGGCTACCCCTCCAACAGCGTCACGCTCGTGACCAACCAGATCATCAAGATGCTGTGCTTCGACGCGACAGAACCGAGTGACGGCAACAGCGACCGCCGCAACTACGGCAACAACCGCTACATCTACTCGAACCTGCGCCAGTGGCTCAACAGCCCCGCGGCTGCCGGCCAGTGGTACACCGCACAGCACTCCGCAGACCAGACGCCGGACTCCTCCCACGTCTGGAACGGCGTCAACCCGTACAGTGGCCTCGCCGGTTTTCTGAACGCCTTCACCGCCAACGAGCGGGCGGCTCTGCTGAACACCACCATCACGGTCGGCAAGAGCTCCACAGACGGCGGCGGGACGGAGACCTGCACGGACAAGATCTTCCCCCTGTCCTGCACCGAGGTCGGCCTGAGCGGCGACCACGTCTGCGGCAGCAAGCTGGCGATCTTCAGCGACAACAACAGCCGCATCGCCACCGTGACGGCCTCCTGCGTCGCCAATTCCAACTATTCCAGCAACCCGGGCTCTGGTGCCGCATGGTACTACTGGCTGCGGGACGCCTATGCCGGCGCGGCCGACTTCGCCCGCGTCGGCACCGGTGGCGCTCTGGGCTGGGACGGCGCCTACCTCGGCTACGGCGGCCTGCGCCCCGCTTGTAATCTGTCCTCTGATCTCCTGATCTCCGACTCCGTCGACTCGGATGGATGCTATACAGTGATCTACAATCAGGCGCCCACAGCGCCGTCGTCCATCACTGTCCCGAGCGAAGTGCTCGGCGGCGAGAACCTGAGCATCTCGTGGGCGGCCTCCACCGACCCCGACGGCAACCTCTCCGGCTACGTTCTGGAGCGCAAGGTCGGGAGCGGCACATGGGCGCAGGTCTACAAAGGATCCGCGCGCACCTACACCGACACCATCACCTACGGATGGACGAGCGTGCAGTACCGCGTCAAGGCATACGACGCCGCCGGCGCGGAGAGTGCGTACACCACCAGCGCCACCCGCACCGTCACCAATAACCGACCGCCCGTCATCAGCGGCACGGACGGCGCCCTCGGCAGCTTCAGCACGGCGGCCCCGTCCTACGAGTACACCGTCACCGACGCCGACGGCCATCAGGTCGACGTCGTGGAGATGCTGGACGGCGTCACGCTGCGCAGCTACACCGTGACCCTCGGCCAGACCAACACGCTGACGATCGGCTCCGAGGCGTGGCTGAAGGTCGTGAACGGCAGCCACACCCTGAAGATCGTGGCGACCGACGCCAAGGACGCCAGCGTCACCCGCACGCTGACCTTCACCAAGGCCGTCACGTCCGTCGAGTTCGAGCAGACCCTCGCTATGGAGGCCGACGCCATGCCGACCAAGGCCCTCGTCAACATTCAGGGCAATTTCCCGGCCGGCTGCACGCTTCAGGTCTGGATCTGCAACAACGGCAACGACGCGAGCCCGACGTGGGAGGACATCACGCAGAAGGCCCGCACCGGCCAGAAGCACTATTTCACCAACCAGACCAAGACGGCCGCAGCATGGGGCGTCAAGGTCAAGGCCAAGCTGCTCCGCGGCTCTGCTACGGAGACCTGCTACATCCAGTCGATCGGAGGTAACTTTGCATGATTAAGCACAGAGCCGACAGCATCAAAAAGCTGAACGACGAACAGGCCGCAGAGGCCAAGAAGGACAAAACCATCGCCGAGCAGGCTGACACCATCGAGCTGCTGAAGGGCTGCATCATGGAGCTGGCCGACGTGGTCTACGGCGACGGAGGGGAGGTAACAGCATGAGCAAGATCGTCGAGCTGTACGTCAGGGAGCTGACCCGCGAAGGCTCCACCATGACCATCAACGACGTCCCGAAGAAGCTGCGCAAGCAGGTCGAGGACGCCATCGCTGCCATCGAGGCAGCCGCAAACGCTGGCACCGTGAAGGAAGGGGCGAGCGAATGATCGCCCGGGCCCTCGCGTGGCTATTATTAAAAATTGCAGGAAAGGAGGAGCGTGAAATGCTGGTACGTCTTTTTGCAGGCGAGATCATCATGGGCCGCATCACCGAGGACGACGTCCCCGCGAAGCTGAAGGCCCGCGTGCACAAGTATCTCGTCGACATGGGCTACTTCGACGACGTCGAGGAGTAAGCCCAACAACAAGGAGGGCCGCGTCCTGCGGCCCTCCGGCTTTTATGAGGTGACACAATGATCGAAATCAACATCGGCGCGCTCGTCGTCCTTATGGGGATCCCGACGGCCGCGACCGGCTTCTGCTTCTGGATGCTCGAGCACAGGATCCAGAAGCGCGAGAAGCAAAAGGAGGCCGAGGAGGCCAAACGGCAGAAAGAGGCAGCGGCCCGAGAGCGTGCCCGTGAAGATCTCCAGATCATCACCATTCAGGGCACGTCGGCAGCCATCGCTCTCGGCGAGGCGACGGCCCGGGCCGTGCAGCGCATCCCTGACGCGCATTGTAACGGGGATATGCACGCGGCCCTCGACTACGCTGCCAAAATCAAACACGCGCAGAAGGACTTCCTCACCAGTCAGGGGATCCACGCGATCATCGACTAAGGAGGTGAGCAGCATGGCCGCAAAGAAGCGCCGGCGCAAGCGTAAAAAGAAAATCGAGGTGAGCAAAAAGCTCGCATACTGGGCGGCCAGCGTGGCAACGCTCAGCGCAGCCAGCTCTCTGCTGCTCTCTGCCTTCGGGCGCGACCCGGTCGGTGAGCTGACCGGCACCATCTTCACCGCCTGCGTCGGCTATCTAATCACATACGCCGGCAAGAGCCTCGGCGAGAAAATCAGCCGAAACCGCCACGGGCTCGACGCCGACGGCAACCCGCTCCCGGATCCGTCCGGGGACACTCTCAACAATGAGGAGGCAAAAGGATGAACACCATCGACATCACCCCTATCGTCAACGCAGCCCTCGCCCTGATCGGCGCCGGCGTCAGCGTTTTCCTGATCCCGTGGCTGAAGAAGCAGACCACCGAGGCACAGCGCAAGGAGCTGACCGCGTGGGTAAAGATCGGCGTCGCTGCCGCTGAGCAGCTCTACGTCGGACAGGGCCGCGGCGAGGAGAAGAAGCAGTACGTCCTCGACTTCCTGAAGCAGAAAGGCTTCAAGGTCGACGAGGAAAGCGTCGTCAACGCGATCGAGGCAATCGTCAAGCAGCTCAACACTGAGGGCCTGACCATCGAATAACGGAGAGGGCGGACTCCGGCCCGCCCTTTTTCTTTTTGCAAAGGAGGCAAACCCATGAAAAACCAGAACACCGACGACATCAAGCTGAAGCCCGGCGAGACCATCACAGACGAGACTCTCGACGAGCTGACCGGCGGGAAAGGAGACGACGACAATGAGTAACAGCCCTCTGGTGGTCTACACCAAGCTCAGCCCGAACCACTCGGGCAAGCGCACCAAGAAGATCGACACCATCACGATCCACTGTATGGCCGGCAACTGCTCCGTCGAGACCTGCGGCAACCTGTTCGCAAACTCCTCGAGGCAGGCGTCCAGCAACTATGGCATCGGCACCGACGGCCGGATCGCTCTGTACGTCGACGAGGCAAACCGCTCGTGGTGCACCTCGTCCAACGCCAACGACCAGCGGGCCGTCACCATCGAAGTCGCCAACAACGGCGGCGCGCCTGACTGGCCCGTCTCCGCGAAGGCATACGCCGCGCTGCTGGATCTCGTGACCGACATCTGCAAGCGCAACGGCATCAAGCGCCTCGTCTGGTCGACCAGCAAAAACGACCGCGTGAACCACCTGAACGGCTGCAACATGACCGTGCACAGGGACTACGCGAATAAGAGCTGCCCGGGCGACTACCTCTACAACCGCCACGGCCAGATCGCGGCCGAGGTCAACAAGCGCCTCGGCATCACGGACGCAGGCGGCAGCACCGGCGGCCAGACCTCCGGCAACACCGAGACCGGCCTGAAGGTCGGCGACGTGGTCGACTTCAAGGGCACGCAGCACTACACCAGCGCAGCGGCTAAGGACGCCAAGACCTGCAAGCCCGGCAAGGCCACCATCACGGCCGTCGCGGCCGGCAAGGCGCACCCGTACCACCTGAAGGCAATCAGCGGCGGCGGCTCCACCGTTTACGGCTGGGTAAACGCTGCGGACATCTCGACCGGCAGCACCGGCACGGCAACGAGCTACCGCGTGCGGACGACGGCCGACGTGCTGAACATCCGCAAGGGCCCCGGCACCAACTACGGCGTCGCCGGCCAGATCAAGGGCAAGGGCATCTACACCATCGTCGCCGAAGCCGCAGGCCCCGGCGCGACCAAGTGGGGCAAGCTCAAGAGCGGCGCGGGCTGGATCTCTCTGGACTACGTCACGAAACTCTAAAACCGCATAGAAAAGCAGAAACCCGCCCGGAGATCCCGGGCGGGCTTTTCTGTTATGTGGGGCTTTACTCCTCGGCGTCAGGATCCGGCGCTTCACCGGCAGCGGCGAGCTCGGCCTCTGTGGGCTGGAACCGCAGCACACGGCCCTCGGAGTCATAGAAACCGCCGAGCAGGATGGTGAAAATATCGACCAGCCAGCCGATCCCGCAGGCCCCGGCCGTCAGCAGCCAGATGACGCCTGTGCCGGTTTTCCCGACATAGAACCGATGGACACCGAAGAAGCCGAGGAAGATGCACAGCAGCAGCGCCACCGTCTTGCTTTTCGGCGACGTCGGCCGCTGCGCTGCGGGGATGCTGACCGCGCCCTGCTGCGCGCCGGACTTCCCGCCGGAGCTCGTCGTATATGACAGACCCGTCCCGGGGATCCCGACGGTCGTGTGGCTTTTCCCCGTCGTGCTGACCGTGTGCTTCAGGCCCTTCGGGCCGAAGCTGATGCTCGCGCTCTTTTTGTTCAGGTTTACCCGGACACCCGGGGCCACCTTAAAGCTGCGTCTAAACCTTGTACCCATGCTTTTCCCTCCTATGTGCGCTTTTTAGCGTTTAGTCATCTTTGGCATAATATTACCACGCCAAAACTGGTAAAGTCAATATTGCATAGTCATCTTTAGCATAAAGGGAGGCGAGGGCTGCGAAAATATACAAACCAGACGGCAGGTGCAACATCTCCGGGGAGAGAGTCAGGGAGGAGTGGCTGCGGGCAAACCTGTCACAGGAACAGCTCGCCTACAAGCTCCAGATCATCGGGCTGGACGTCACGCAGAAGGTCATCAGCCGGATCGAAAACGGCAACAGAGTCGTCGCTGACTACGAGCTGGACTATCTGGCGACCGCTCTCGGCACCACCATCAACCACCTGCTCGGGAAAGAATGAGAAAACCGCACGGCAGCGACGCCGTGCGGCTTTTTTTGTGGAAAAACGCGGGAAAATGTTGAAAATCCGCCGAATTATGCTTGACATTATAGAGCAAATGCTCTATAATATAATCACAGGCAAGGGATAGCCGAGTACAGAAAGAAAGGAGAGCAAAACCGCGGAAAGGAGGCAAAGCCGTGGATGCTGAGCAGATGAAAAAACTGCTCGAGCTGCTGGAACAGGCTCTAAAGTGTGAACAGGTTGCCACCATTACGATCACAATAAAGCCGAACCAAAAGCCCAAGCAGTAAGGTCGAAGGACGGCGGGAAAAATCCCGCCCGCCGTTCCTTTTCATTATAACCACGAAACCACGGCAAAGTCAAGCGGGAGGAACAACATGGACATCTCGATCAAAGTGACCTACAAAAGCGAGGGGCTGCAAAAGCTCCGCAAGGCTGCCGGCCTGTCTCAGTCTCAGCTCGCCGATCTGGCCGGGATCAAGGTGCAGGTGCTCCAGCAGTACGAGCGCGGCGCCCGGGACATCAACGGCGCGAAGCTGCCGACGCTGCTGAAGATCTGCAACGCGCTGGAGTGCAGGCTGGCTGACATCATCACAGACGAGGAGACGCTCGAGCTCCTGAAAAAGTACGAGGAACACTGACACACAGAAGGGGCGGCCGGCGGGCCGCCCCTTTTCTTTTATCACGGAGGGGAACACAATGGGACAGCACTGGAGCCATCTGACGCCGACCAAACGCATCCAGCTCGACGCCTTCATCCGCGCAGGAATGAAGCCGACAGACATCGCCAAAGAGCTCGGCGTCCACCATACGACCATCTACCGGGAGCTGAAGCGGTGCACCTATGAGCACCTCAACAGTGACTACACCACCGAGACCAGATACAACCCCGAAGGCGCGCAGGCCCGCTATGAGGCCAACCTCCGCGCCAAGGGGCCGGAGCTGAAGATCGGCAACGACTACGAGCTGGCCGACTACCTGATCGCCAAGATCCGCGACGAGAAGTACAGCCCGGAGGCCGCGATCGGTGAGGCCGAGGTCAAGGGCTGGCCCTTCAAGACCCACATCTGCGCGAGCACCGCCTACAACTACATCCGCGGCGAGATCTTCGGCGACGAGCTGACCGTCTCCATGCTGCCGCAGCACGGCAAGCGCCACCAGCCGGAGCGCCCGGCCGGATCCATGCCCCGCAAGCCCGCCGGCCGGAGTATCGAGGATCGCCCTGAGCACATCAACGACCGCAGCACCTTCGGTCACTGGGAGATGGACAGCGTCGAGAGCTGCCAAGGCGTCAGCAACACCTACATCGTGATGACCGAGCGCAAGACCCGCCGCGAGATCATCATCCCCTCGCCGGATAAGACGAGCGCAAGCGTCGTCGCTGCCCTCGACACCCTCGAGAAGAAAGTCGGCTCCAAAGTGTTCCCGCTGATCTTCCAGTCGATCACCTGCGACAATGGCTGCGAGTTTGCCGACGCCGCTGGGATCGAGCGCAGCATCACCGGCCGAGGCCCTCGCACCGAGGTCTACTACTGCCACCCGTACCGGCCGAGCGAGCGCGGATCCAATGAGAACCAGAACGGCCTCATACGTCGGCACCTGCCGAAGGGCACCGACCTGAGCACGATCTCCTACGAGGAGACCAAGCGGATCGAGGACTGGCTAAACAACTACCCCCGCAAAATGTTCGGTTATCTGTGCTCCGAGCAGCTTTTCCGGGAAGAAATCGCCCTCATTCTGGCCTCATAAAAAATATTTTTGCTTTTTTGTGCATTTACTCTTGACAAATGGCAAGCGCGAAACACATATGGCTGTCAGACCGATATGAAAAAACCGCCCTCTTTTCAGAGAGCGGTTTGAGATGATCGAATTTTTTTAGCCTTCGATTGCAGTGTAGTCGTCCGGAATGGTGATGCCGAGCTTCTCGCAGTTTGCCTTGTTGTACATCTTGGTGAAGGTCGGAGCGGCCTGAACCTCCATGTCGCCCGGGTTTGCGCCCTTGACAAGAATCTCATATGCCATCTCGCCGGTCGCCTGACCCAGCTCGTTGTAGTCGATGGACAGCGTAGCGACGCCGCAGCCGCTGCAGATGCCCTGCTCGCCTGCGATGACCGGAACCTTGGCCGGGATCACGACATTAGCGATCGCCTCGGTGCAGGATGCGGCGGTGTTATCGGTCGGGATGTAGATAACGTCGCTGCCGGAAGCTGCGTTCTGCGCAACGGATGCAACATCGTTCGAGTCGGTGAACGCGAACTCGGTGCAGGTGTAGCCCTGCGCCTCGAGCAGCGGCTTGATGGTGTCGATCTGGTACTTGGAGTTCGGCTCAGCCGAGCAGTACAGCAGACCGACGTTCTTCGCATCCGGGAACAGCTCCTTGAGCATGTCAGCCTGACCGTCGAGCGGAGCGAGGTCGGTGGTGCCGGAGATGTTGGTGCCGGTCTTGCCGGTCCAGTCGGAGATGCCCAGCGCGGTGCCGTAGTCGGTGACCGAGGTGCCGAGGACCGGAATATCAGAGGTAGCGGCCTGCGCAGCCTGAAGCGCTGCGGTCGCGTTTGCCATGATGAGGTCGTCGCCTGCGGAAACAAAGCCGTTTACGATGGTCGAGCAGTTCGCAGACTCGCCGGAAGCGTTCTGAACATCGAACTCAACCTTGCCGCCGTCTGCCTCGACCAGCTCGGTCAGCTTGTCCTGGAAGCCCTGGGTCGCAGCGTCGAGCGCAACGTGCTGCACGAGCTGTACGACGCCGACCTTGTAGCTGCCGGCCTTTGCGGAGTCGCTGCCGGAGGCCGCATTGCTGTCGTCACTGCCGGAGCTGCTGCCGCCGCATGCGGTCATGCTCAGCGCCATGGCGCCTGCCATCAGCGCTGCGAGTAATCTCTTTTTCATGGAAAGCCCTTCTTTTCTAACGATTTTACGCATTCAGCGTATTGCAGCGGACGATTTTCCGTCCGTTACTTTTACATTTTATCAGTTAAAAGCGCCGCGGTCAAGAGCTGCCGCCGCTTTTTTTGAAAACTTTCCGCGCAGGCGGTCATGTTCCACAAGAGAGCCGTGTCAAATTGTAAATAAACTGTAAGTATTGTCCCTTTCCGGTTGACCTCATTCGACCTTCATCGTAAAATATAGTCAAGAGAGTATGGCCCTGCCGATGCGGGCCGGGTAATAGAGCGGGCGGCTCCGGGCCGCCGAGAGGTAACGCATATGAACGTATCCTTTTTTCTCAAGCCGAAGGCTGAAGTAGTTTATGTTTACGACACCGATCCGGTCAGAACGGCGCTCGACCGGATGTTTGAGAGCGGTTTTACCGCCATTCCGGTCCTCAGCGCCAAGGGGCGCTACGTCGGCACGATCACCGAGGGCGATTTTCTGCGCCTGCTGCTCGGGCACACGCCCGAACAGGCCGGAAACATGCTGCTCTCCGAGGTCACGCGCCGCATCCACCACCGTTCGGTCACGATCGACACGCGCATTGAGGATCTGGTCGAGCTGGTCGCCGGACAGAACTTTGTTCCGGTCACGGACGGCCGCGGCATGCTGTGCGGCATCGTCACGCGGCGCGACGTCATCTGTCAGCTTTCCGAGCGCTGCAAGGCGCTGGAGATCCTGAAGGACGAGCAGTAAACGAATCATACAAACGGGGGAATACATATGGGCAGATCAGGCGGCAGCAGCGGAGGCGGCGGTTTTTCCGGAGGCGGCTTCTCGGGCGGCGGACGCTCCTCGGGCGGCTTTTCTGGCGGCAGCCACAGCGGCGGACGAAGCGGCGGAGGCAGCTTTGGCGGAGGCGGCCGGCCGGGCGGCTGGGGCGCACCGCCTCCCCCTCCCCGCAGACCATACCGCACCGGTCCCATCATCATCGACAACTCGCGCCGGTACTATGGCGGCGGAGGCGGCGGGAACGGCGGCGGGAACAACCGCGGCGGTTCGGGCTGCGGCACGACGCTCATCGTCGTGCTTCTCGTGCTGTTCCTGTTCGGCGGCATCGGGTTTTTCCTGATGGGCACGCCGTCGAGCAGCATCGCGAAGTCCACCGTCGCGCGTGAAGCGCTCCCGTCGAACGCCGTCACAGAGACCGGCTACTATACCGACGCAGACGGCGACTGGATTCATGATCAGAGCGAGCTGACCGCCGGACTCCGGAAATTCTATCAGGAAACCGGCGTGCAGCCCTATGTGTACATCCTGCCGAACGGCGAGAGCACCTCGGTTTCCGACCTTAAGAGCCGCGCGGAAGCACTTTATCCGCAGCTGTTTTCGGACGAGGGTCATTTTCTGCTCGTGTTCTGCGACGACGGCCGCGGCGGCTATAACTGCGGCTATACGGTCGGTTCGCAGGCGAAAACCGTGATGGATGATGAAGCGGTCAGCATCCTTGCCGACTACCTCGACCGCTATTACAACGACTCCTCGGTCAGCGAGGAGGAGATCTTCTCGAATGCGTTCGCCAAAACGGCGGACCGCATCATGACCGTGACCCAGTCGCCCGTTGTACCCGTCGCGGTCTGCATCGCGGCCGTCATCGTCATCGCGCTGCTCGTCTTTTCGCTCCAGAAGCGCCGCGAGGCGAAGGAGCGGCAGCGGCAGGCGGATGAGAAGATGTGGAGCACGCCGCTCGAGAGCTTCGGCGCAGACGAGGCGGCCGAACGCGCAAAAAAATACGAAAATACAGACACACATACACAATAAAACGGAAAGGGACGAAGAAAAATGAGTATTCTGGAACGCTTCTCCACGATCATCAAGGCGAACATCAACGACCTGCTCGACCGTGCCGAGGACCCGGCGAAAATGATGGATCAGTATATGCGCCAGCTGATGAGCGACCTCGCAGACGTCAAGCGCGAGACCGCTTCCGTCATGGCGGAGGAGAGCCGCATTCAGCGTCAGCTCGAAGAAAAGCGCCAGGAGAGCGCAAAAAACGCCGACCTTGCGCGCCGCGCACTCCAGCTGAGCAACGAGGATGACGCGCGCGTATTCCTCGCGAAAAAGCAGGAGCTCGAAAAGCGCATCGAGGAGCTTCAGAAGATGTACGACGTTGCGCATGAAAACTCGATGCGCATGCGTCAGGTGCACGACAAACTGGTTTCCGATGCGGAGACGCTGCGCCAGCGCCGTGAGGCCATTCAGAGCAAGATGGCGCTCGCCCGTGCGCAGGAAAAGGCCGCGAACGTGATGGGCAGCCACATCGGCGCCGACGAGAGCAGGCTCGGCGACGCGATCGCCCGCATGGAGGACAAGGCCGACGCGATGCTCGACCGCTCGAACGCGATGCAGTCGCTGAACGAGACGCCGCTCGACCCGGCTGCTGAGCTGGAAAAAAAGTATGCGGACGGCGCAAAAAATGCCGCTGTCGAGGATGAGCTCGAGAAGATGAAAAAGGAAATGGGACTTTAACCTGTCGAAAAACTGCGTTTTTCCGACAAGTTGTGTTCCGACTACGCAGAACACGAGTCGTCTGAAAGTTCCCATGCGGGAACTTTCTCCCTCTTAAAGTAACAAAATCGAGGCGCATGTCCCCGGTTACTCTCATTAAATGTTTTTGAGGATAGAGGCCTACGGGCTGTTGCGTTTGCACAGCAAACGCTTTTGAATGCGCGCTGCCGCGCGGCTGCTGTTTTGCGTAAAAATAAATTGTATCGACAAACTGAGACCGAAGCGTAAACGCTTCGGTCTTTTCGTTTTTCCGCTGTTTATTTTTTCTTATGGCAATACCGCATAATTGAACAAGAGTGATTTGCGAGTAAATTTTGCGTACTGACGAGGCACAGTTTTGCGGTAATACTTGATGTATTACCGTGAAACTGCAACAAAGTCAGGACACAAAATTTCCGCAAAGCACCGCCGCTTTAATTGTGCGGTGTTGCCTTATGGTTTTCCCGGCCGACGCGGCAGCAGTCGAGCGTTTCGCTGCCGAAGGCAGCCTTGTTCTGGCTCGCCATGCGGTTCAGCCAGTTCGACCACGCCTGTTTCAGTTTTTTGAACAGCATATCGGATACCTTCCCTGTTTATATTCCTACCAATATTATAGGCTTTCTCCCGTATGTTGTCAAGAATCACCGCCGCTCAGTCCAGCTCGGCGTAAACGCCGTAGATATAGCCTTCGGCCGCGGCCTGCTCATCGGTCAGCACTTCGCCGGTAAGGCTCGGACCGGACGCTTCGCTCTTGTATTCGACGGCGAGTTTTCCGGTGTGGAGCGTCATGGACTGCATCTGCTCCGAGCCGTCGGTGAATGTGACCGTAACGTTCAGCTTCGCGCCCTCAAAGCCGTCCACCGACTTATGCCACGAGTCCTGAAGGTCGTCGTCCTCGCTCTCCTGCCGGCTGGGCAGCCACAGACCGTAGCTGACGTCCGGGTTGTACTCGTCCGCAAAGCCGTTGTCCAGCTTCCAGCACAGGTCGGCGTACATCTGCTCTGCGCTCTCAAAGCCGTTGCCCCAGACCATCACGGTATCCGCGCCGTCGAGTTCAGGGTTCGTGCCCTGATACATCGAGCTCACCCATTCATCGCGGTCAGCCGAGGTATCCTTGACGGTCTTTGTGCGGTACACCGCGCCCCTGTCGATGGTCGCGGAGACGGTTTTGATGTTCTCGCCCGTCACCTTGAACAGGCAGCCGGAGAAAAATCCCTTGTCCGGGTCGTCTGCGCCGCTGCCGCAGTCGAACACGATCCTGCTGTCCTTCGGCTGACGCATCTCGCCCGTATCGGCAGCATATGCCACCAGACCGAACGTGTGCGCGATGTCCGTCACGGGATCGCTTCCGGTCTGTCTGCCGTGCAGGGCCGCGCCGCCGAGTACGACCGCAAATGCACACGCTGCCGCGAGCAGCCGCTTCATGCCGCCCCTCATGCTGCGGGCCGGCTGCCGCGCTCTGCCTTTTTCCTCACGCACCGCCGCGCGAGTCCGCGCCTTCAGCTCGTCCGGCGCCTTGATATTCTTCATTTCGTCCCACATGTTCATCATTCAGCTCTCCTTCCAGTTCGGTTTGCAGTTTTTTGCGTGCGCGATGCAGCCTTGTCCGTACCGTCGCCGGACGGCAGTTCACGATTTCCGCGATCTCGTCCGTGCCGTAGCCCTCGACATAGTGCAGCCACACGGCGGTACGCAGATCGGCCGGCAGCGCTTCGACCGCCTGCCAGAGCGCGCCCTTCTCCTCGCTCAGCGGCGCGGCGGCATCCGCGGCGGCTTCCAGAGGCGCGGTGCGCTTCCACCACGCCGAGCGCCGCAGATCAACGCAGCAGTGCAGCGTCACGCGCAGCAGCCATGCCTTGAGATGTTCACCGTCGCGAAACGCCGTCGTATCGCGCAGCAGACGCAGAAAAACATCCTGATAAACGTCCTCCGCATCCGCGCGGGAGCCGAGGCGGCAGAGCGCGAGCCGGTACACGGCGTCGCCGTATCGCTCCATCGCATCCTCCAGGAATGCGTCCTCGCGCAATTCATCTGACATGTCTCTCATCCTCCTTTCACTCATAACACGGCTTTTCCCCCGGAAATGTTCCCATATTCCCATATTTTCCGGCAAATATCCAGTATTTGTGCTTTACTTACATTTTACATCTTTTTAATTTGTGCTTAATATACAAAAACCAAGTGATTTTCTTTGATTATATTAAACAAAATTCGAATTGCATTTTTATATAAAATGACTATAATAATACTCGTCAAGGGAAACCGGACAAAATTAAAAAGAATTCATTGAAACGGAGGTCAACCCCTTATGAAGAACACTCGTGGTTATTTTGAGACGCTTGCAGCGATGCTTACCAATGGTTATCGTGTAGATTCTGCGCTGATGGGCCGTGACCGTGAGGAAGCGTTCTACAACCGCTTCGCCCGTTAATCTGCTTATATCTCTCATTATTTTTTCTTTCTTTACTCTTTTTACCTACTCTTTGTGGAAAAGGCCGTCTGTGAATACAGGCGGCCTTTTTCCGTGCCTGCGGGCTTTCTTCCAGGGGGGACGCTGTCCCCCCTGGATACGTTTCCGGTTCCGGAGAAACCGGAAACGACACCCCCTCTCGTCCGCACAAGGTGAATTGCCCTGAAAGGGCAAGAGAAGGTGCCCTGGGGTGCAGCGGACGAGGCCGCGCCGCCGCGGCGCGGGAAGAGGTATAAAAGTCCGGCAAAGCTGGACTTTTATAGGGAATTTTACGCGGCCTGCTGCGGCAGGCCTGTCCTGACTGTTCCGGCTTTGCCGGAATACATCAGGAAAATCACATAAGAAAATCCGGGACTCTCGTCCCGGATTTTTTACTTTTCGTCGACAGATTTACAGCATTTCCTTGCAGACCAGTGTCAGGTCGGTATAATAGGCGGTTTCCTTTGGGGTGATGTTACGGGCAAGGAGCTGATACATGGCGATAACGGCGCGAAAGGACTCCTGCCAGAAGGACTGGCCGATAACGAAATCCACCGTGCCCTCCTTGAGGTAGCGCTTCGCGGCCGGGGTAAGGTCGTTGCAAACGACATGCACGCCCGAGCCGACGCCCGCGCGGCGCAGGCCTGCGATGCAGCCGGAAACCGGCTGCGTGGACATATATACCGCGCGGATCTGACGGTCCTCCGAGATCGCCTGCGCGACAAGCTCCTCGGTCAGCGAGTGCATCTCGTTGGTCTCGATGATATGGTAGGCGTCCGAGGGAAAGCCAAGCTCACACAGATGGCTGCAAAAGCCGTCCACACGGCCCTTGTGCGCCTCCATTCGCATGTTTCCGGTCACGACCAGCACGTGCTCGGAGTAACGGATGAGCCGCGCCATGACCCCGGCGGCGATCGCGCCGGCGCGCATCAGATCCTGTCCGACAAAGCACGCGCGGCCGCTGTCCGGAATATCGCCATCATAGGTGATGACGCGGATGCCGCTCTCGAGCGCCTGCCGGATGGCCAGATAGACCTCAGGCGTGTTCTCCGCGCGGACGATCAGCCCGTCCACGCCGTTCTCTACCTGCTGCCCGATCGCGCCGACAAGCTCCTGACTCGTCATCGTGCGCAGCGGCACCTCGAGCAGCTCGAACGAATCGTCCGCGATATAGCGCAGCGCTCGGCGGATGCCGCTGATGACCTGCCGGTTGAAATAGGTATCCGTCCACTGCGGAATCAGGATGGCGGCGCGGTGCCGCGGCGCGGACGCGGTCTTTTTGCAGCTGTATCCCAGCTTTTCCGCTGCACGGAGCACTTTTTCGCGCACGACTGCATCGACGTTCGGTCTGCCGTGCAGGACACGGTCCACCGTGCCGCGCGATACGCCCGCAAGCTCCGCCACCTGCTGCATTGTTACTGCCATCTGCTGACTCTCCTTCCGTCTATCCGGCGGCAAAACCGCCTTGAGCTGTCATCTCTCCGCCGCTGCAAATTCCTGCTGCGGCTGAACAGAAATCATTATACCCGCAAATGCTTTTTCCGTCAAGAATCTCCGTGCACAGCGCACAATCATGCGTTCGCATCCGTCCCCTCTGTTCCCTCTCATTCTGCGCAAAACCAAAGCCATTTTTTAGGCAGGATAACAATGTTGCGCAGCGGATATTGACCTTGCGGCCACGGCAGAGTATGATTAACTCATAACAGAAAACAGGCTGCGGACACCGCTTCGCAGTTCATAATACGATCCAAAAGGAGAATACGCTATGCTGAACATTGGTGTGATCGGCTGCGGCGCCATCGGCCGCGACCATATCCGTCGTCTGACCGACATCGTTCCGGGCTGCCAGGTCGTTGCCTGCGCAGACTACTTCGAAGAATCCGCAAACAAGGTTGCTGCACAGTACGAGGGCATGAAGGTCTATAAGACCGGCGAGGAGCTCATCCACGCCCCCGAGGTACAGGCTGTCGTCATCACCTCGTCCGACCCGAGCCACGCAGGCTACGTTCTCGAGGCGCTGAAGGCAGGCAAATTCGTTTTCTGCGAAAAGCCGCTCGCACAGAACGCAGGCGACTGCGAGAAGATCATCGCAGCCGAGACTGCTTATGGCAGGCGTCTGCTTCAGGTCGGCTTCATGCGCCGCTATGACCGCGGCTATGCGGAGATGAAGCGCATCATCGACTCCGGTGAACTTGGCGCGCCGCTCATGATCCATGCCTGCCACCGCAACGTTTCCCAGCCGGATGGCTTCCAGACCGAAATGGGTGTTTCCAACGTTGCTATCCACGAGCTCGACATCTGCCGCTGGCTGCTCGGTGACGAGTACGAGAGCGCTCAGGTGCTCAAGGTCCGTCAGTCCGCCTGCTCGACCAAGGGCTATGACAATCCGCAGATCGTTCTGCTCGAGACCAAGTCCGGCGCACGCATCGACGTCGAGGTACAGGTCGCTGACGCCTACGGCTACGACATCCAGTGCCAGGTTGTCTGCGAAAAGGGCACGGTCAACCTGCCCGATCCCTATGCCGTTGTCAAGCGCGCGAACGCAAGCCGTTCCTTCCCCATCCTCACCGACTGGAAGGACCGCTTTATCGAGGCATATGACATCGAGCTGACCCACTGGGTCAAGACCCTTGAGGAAAAGGGCGAGCCGGACGGCCCGTCCGCATGGGACGGCTACGCAGCCTGCGTTGCCGCCGACGCCCTCAATCGCTCCCGCGGCACGGGCAGATTCCTGCCGGTCGAGACCATGGAGAAGCCGGAGCTGTACAGATAAACCGGTCTCTCGTTAACCCTTGTCCTCTCTTTTTTCATAGAATGTCCCTGACATGCGAGTCGAGGGGAACCTCCATATCGCAGTTCTCCCAATTTGCGGTACGGAAAGGAAAGTCCTCCGCACGCCGTGTTTCTCACAGATCACGGTGTGCCGGAGGGCTTTTTTATGTTAGGCAACACCGCACAATTAAAGCTGCGGCGCTTTGCGGAAATTTTGTGCCCTGACTTTGTTGCGATTTCACGGTAATACGTCAAGTATTACCGCAAAACCGCGCCTCGTCAGTACGCAAAATTTACTCGCAAATTGCTCTTGTCCAATTATGCGGTATTGCCGTTACTCTCGGAAGCGCAGCGGCGTATATTCCTCGTGCTCACGCACGCAGCGGTATGCCGGACGGATGATCTTGTCCGTATTGACCAGCTCCTCCAGACGGTGTGCGCTCCAGCCGACGATACGCGCGATGGCGAACACCGGCGTATACAGCTCGGGCGGCAGACCGAGCATGGAATACACGAAGCCCGAATAGAAATCCACGTTGACCGAGACGCCCTTGTAGATGCGGCGCTCCTCGGCGATCGCGGCCGGCGCGAGGCGCTCAACCATCTGGTAGAGCGCAAAATCCGCGTCTCTGCCCTTTTCGTGCGCCAGCTGACCGACAAACGACTTGAACACCTGTGCGCGCGGATCGGAGACCGAGTAGACCGCATGGCCGACGCCGTAGATCAGACCCTTGCGGTCGAAGGCCTCTCTGCGCAGCAGCTTTTTGAGGTATTCCGTGACCTCCGCCTCATCGGTCGGGTCGCTGACCTCGCGCTTCATATCCTCGAACATCTGCACGACCTTGTAGTTCGCGCCGCCATGCTTGGGGCCCTTGAGCGAGCCGAGCGCAGCCGAGATGACCGAATAGGTATCCGTGCCCGAGGAGGTCACGACATGCGTCGTAAACGAGGAATTGTTGCCGCCGCCGTGCTCCATATGCAGCACGAGCGCCAGATCGAGCACACTCGCCTCGAGCGGCGTATACTGCATATCCGGGCGCAGCATCCGCAGCAGATTGGAGGCGGTAGACAGGCTGTCCGAGGGGTAATGAATGTACATGCTCGCGCCGCACTCATAGTGGTTGTAGGCATGGTAGGAGTAGACCGCGAGCATGGGGAACACCGCAATGAGCATGAGGCACTGCCGCAGCACGTTCGGCAGGCTGATGTCGTCCGCGCTCTCGTCATAGGAGGCGAGCGTCAGCACGCTGCGGGACAGGCTGTTCATCATGTCGTGCGTCGGCGCCTTCATGATAACGTCGCGCGTGAAATTGGTCGGCAGCGTGCGCCCCTGCGCGAGCAGGCTCTTGAAGCTGCCGAGCTCCTTTGCGTCGGGCAGTCTGCCGAACAGCAGCAGATATGCGACTTCCTCGTAGCCCTTGCGTCCCTCGCGCACAAAGCCCTGCACGAGCTCCTCGATGCGTATGCCGCGGTAGTACAGCTCGCCCGGGCACGGCTGCAAAATGCCATCCACCTCGCGCTGTGCGATAATGTCCGAGATGTTGGTCAGTCCGGCCAGCACGCCCTTGCCGTTTACGTCGCGCAGGCCGCGCTTTACGTCATATTCCCGATAAAGTCCCGCCTCGATGAGGGTATTGCTGCGGCAGAGCGCTGCCAGCTCCTCCATGCGCGGCGTGACGATCAAAATGTTGTTTTCCGGCGTCATCCTCTCGCCTTCCTTCCTTTGATTTAGATATTTTATTCTACCAGATCAGAACGGGCCATTCTGCACAAATTCGGAAACATTCTGTGAATTTTTCATGAACAAAAAAGAGCCTGTACGCTGTGTACAGACTCTTTTCATGATTGACTTTACTGAGCGGACTGCTCGGTCGCAGACTGCTCTGCGTCGGACGGCTGTGCGTCGGACTGCTGTGCGTCGGACTGCTGTGCGTCGGACTGCTCGCTCGCCTCACCCGGACGGGTTACGAGGGTCTGAACGTCCTGCGGCAGATAATCGTAGACATTTTCATAGGTGATGGTGCTGTACAGATCGGTGGTCTCGACCTGCGCCTCATCCATCCACTGCTGGAGCAGCTCGTCCATCGAGCCGGAGATCGCGGAGATGATGTCGCTCTTGAAGTTGTCGAGCTGGCTGTCGTCCAGCTTGACGCGCTTGATGATGTGGTAGCCGTAGCTGCTCTTGACGAGCTCGGAAACCTCGTCCTCAGCCAGAGCCTTCGCGCCGTCGTAGAACTCGGTGACCATCTGACCCTCGGTGAAGGTGTAGCCGTTCGGGTTGTTGGACAGGCCGGTATCCTCGCTGTACTGGTTCATCAGCGTGTCGAAGTCCTCGCCTGCGTTGATGCGGTCGAGGATGGACTGCGCTTCCTTCTTCGCTTCCTCATCGGTGCGCTTGGTCTCGCCGGAAGCCGGGTCAACGGTCGTGATGAGGATGTGCTTTGCGGTGATGTAGTTATCCTCGTAGTACTTCTGAATGTCCTCATCAGACGGGGTATTGACGCCGTTCTCGCCGAAATAGTAATCGTTCAGCGCCTGATAGCACTGGCTGATATACATGAAGTTCTGGTAGGTCTGGTCAGAAAAACCGAACTGCGCGATCTGGTTCAGATAAGCGTCCTTGGTGGTGTTCGCGATGCTGTTGCGGCGAACGGACGCCATCTCCTTCTGCTCGTTGTAGCTGAGCTTGAGGCCGAGCTCGTTGAACTTCTGCATGACGACGCGCGCATAGATCGCCTGCTGCTCCGCCGCCTCCGGCATGGAAGCGCCGAGCGACTTGGCCATGTCCTCGTTCGACCACAGGTCGGTCAGCCCCATCTGCGCATACATGCTCGCGTAATACTGCATGTTGTAGAGCATGTAGCCCGAGTATTCGTCGGCAGTTACTGCATCGCCGTTTACGGTCAGCACGGTCTCCGCGCCTTCGTTCAGCGGCTTATAGTGGATCATCATGCTCGACACGCCGCCGATGGTCGCGCCCAGTACAACGGCGGTCATGGCAACCATTGCAGCAAGACGCTGTACTAATTTGCTCATGTTACTCCTATCTCCTTACATTTAACAGACTTCAATCAGTATAACACCATTTGCCCTCGGTGACAAGAAAAATCACAGAATCGACACAAAAACAGCGGTGCGGTCTGCGTGCGCGTCAGCTTTTCGAGGAAGCCGCGGCGGAATTTGCCAGCGCGATGCCGCCGCTGACGAGCAGGAGCGACAGCAGATTGCGCACGGTCATGATATTCTCCCCGAGCACGAGCGCGGAAAAGACCGCGCCGAAAACCGGGATGAGGAAGCCGAACAGGCTGACCCGGCCGACCGGGAACCGGCCGAGCAGCGCGGTCCAGATCGTGAAGGCTGCCGCCGAGAGCACGATCATGTAGCCGAGCAGCGCCGCGCCGCCGGCGGTCACGCTGCCGAGGGCGCCGCCGCCGACCCTGCCGAGCAGGCCGAGGAACGTGCCGCCGAGGGCGAGCTGCCAGCCGGTGAGCAGCATCGGGTCGCGGCCGGGTGTATAGATGCGCGAGACGAGCGCCCCGGCGCCTGCCGAGACCGCAGAGAGCAGAATCAGGCCGTCGCCGTGCAGACGGAAGCCGTCCAGACCGCCGAGGCCGAGCACGAGCACGCCGGCAAAGCCGAGCACGCAGCCGAGCGTTTTCCGTCTCGTGAGCCGGTCATTTTCCAGCAGAGCGTGCGCGAGCAGCAACGCAAAGAAGGTCTGCGTGCCCGAGAGCACCGAAGCCTTTGTGCCGGTCGTACCGGCGAGACCGATATAGTAGCAGACGTACTGGAGCATGCTCTGGAACAGGCTGATCATAAAGATCGCCCTGTATTCGCCGCGCTTCGGACGAATGCGGTGTCCCATGCAGGCCGCGACGAGCAGCACGAGCACGCCTGCGAGCGTGAAGCGCCATCCGGCGAACACCAGCTGCGAGAACGAGTCCCCTGCCGCGATCTCGAACAGCTCGTATCCCTTTTTGACGCAGGGCGCGGCGCTGCCCCAGAGCGCGGTGCACAGAACCGCCGGCAGAACAAGCGAGAGAAGCGTATTGTTTTTCCTTTTCATATCTATATTCCTACCCCTTGAAAATTTATGCAGCAGGTTCAGTATAGCAGTTTTTTCGCCCTTCCGCAACAAATCCGGGCAAAAGAAAGGAACTTCCGATGCATTTCGCGTTTCGGAAGTTCCTTCACTGTGATTCTTCGGTTGTTGACATCAGACTGATCTGCTCCTTTGAAATTCCCTGTATTCGCTGTCCTTAGCGAGCACGGCGGGAATTTCTCAGAGTCTTAGCATCGATGCGTTCGCTCTCAAGCTCCATGGTACGAGCAGCTACCAGACCGTTAAAGAAACCCTTCATCATGATTCATGCACTCCTTTTCAGTGTTTGTATTTTCCTGAGATCGTCTTTCCTGATCTCTGGTATTATAATACACCGCAGGGCACAGAAAAACAAGAGTGAGTTTTTATGAATGTTGCACATCGTAGACATCATTTTATTGTGCATATTGACGAGGGTGCTTGCGCAGTTTGCACATAGTTAATATTTTGTTTTTATTCAGTTTACACAATGAAGTGAAAGCAAAATAATTTGAAGGAAAGCGGTAAGCGAAAGAGCGGAAAACACCGTTTTCCGCTCTGAGTCCGCATTATCATCGAATTTTGTACTCTTCCGCGAGCTTTTTGAACAGCGGCAGCGCCTTCTCGACGGTCTCGGTCTTGACGCAGTAGGAGATTCGCATATGTCCGGGAGCGCCGAAGTCCGAGCCGGGAACGAGCAGCAGGTCGTATTTCTTCGCCCGCTCGCAGAACGCGCGGTCATCCGCCTCCAGCGTGCGCGGGAACAGATAGAACGCGCCCTCCGGCTTGACGCAGGTATAGCCCATTTCCGTCAGACCGCTGTACAGCAGGTCGCGGTTGGTCCTGTACACCGCAATATCGCTCGTCAGGTCTGCGCAGCGGGCCGCGACGCGCTGGAACAGGCTCGGCGCACAGACATAGCCAAGCGCACGGCCTGCGCCGCAGACCGCCGCATACAGGTCAGCGCTGTCCGCAGCCTTCGGCGGCACCAGCACATAGCCGATGCGCTCGCCGGGGAGCGAGAGCGACTTGGAGTAGGAGTAGCAGACGATGGTGTCGTCATAATAGTTCGGCACGAACGGGATGGTCACGTTATCGTAAACGATCTCGCGGTACGGCTCGTCCGAGATCAGATAGATCGGATGGCCGTACTCGTTTTCCTTTTCGCGCAGGAACGCCGCAAGGCGGCGGATGGTCTGCTCGGAGTAGACCGCACCGGAGGGGTTGTTCGGGGAGTTGATGACGACCGCCTTGGTGTGCTCGCTGACGCGCTGCGCAAAGGCGTCGAAGTCGATCTGGAAATCCTCGATGGACGGCGGAACGAGCACGCATTTCGCGCCTGCGCCGCTCTCGATGAACATCTTATACTCCGGGAAGAAGGGCGCGAATACGACGAACTCGTCCCCCTCGCACGCGAGCGCACGGAAGGCGCACATGAGCGCGGCAGCCGCGCCTGCGGTCAGATACAGGCTGTCGCCGGTGTAGTCCGTGCCGAAACGGCGGTTAAGGCTGTCCGCGAGCGTTCTGCGCACGTCCGGCGCACCCGGCGCGGAGGTATAGCCGTGGATCGCGACCGGATCGCCTGCGGCCTCCGCGAGAATAGCCTGACGCACCTCATCCGGCGCCGGCACGTTCGGATTGCCGAGCGAAAAGTCGAGGACGTTTTCGCGTCCGACGATCGCGGCGCGCTGATTGCCGTATTCAAAGATCTCACGAATGGTCGAGCGGTGACTTCCCAGCTCGTACATCTGTCTGTTTATCACAGGTATCGCCCCTTTCAGATAGGCTTTATTATAGCATAGCTTTATCTGTCTGTCGATAAAGTCGATTTTTTCACGGTCGGCGAAACATCAGTTTCGCGGCCGGCTTAGAGGATGCGCCTTACCGGCTTCTCCTCGACCGCCTTGACCGGCGCGCATGGGTTGCCGTAGGCGAGCCAGCCGGCCGGAACGTCCTTCGTCACGACGCTGCCGGCGCCGATGACCGCGTTGTCTCCGATCGTGACGCCCGGGCATATCTGCACGCCCATGCCGATCCAGACATTGCTGCCGATGGTGACCGCCTTCGCATACTCCAGTCCCTCGCCGCGCAGACGCGCCTCAAAGGGATGACCTGCGGTCGAGATCGTGCAGTTCGGCCCGATGAACACGTTGTTGCCGATGGTGACGGTCGCGCCGTCCAGGATAACAAGGTTATGGTTGGCGTAAAAGCTGCGGCCGATGCAGATATTTTTTCCGTAGTCGACGAAGAACGGCGGCTCGATGACGGCGTCCTCGCCGCAGATGCCGAGCAGCTCCTGCAGGAGCGCCGTGCGCTTCACGCCCTCGCCCCAGCGCAGCTGATTGTAATCCATGCACAGGTTTTTCGCCCATGTGCGCCTGTTCAGCAGCTGCGGATCGTGGTTTGCGTTGTAAAGCTGACCCAGCTGAGCCTTTTCACTCTCTGTCATAGTCTGTATCTCTCCTTAGTTCTGATGTCGTACAAGCTCATAGTCGTCGCCCGAGCGGTAATAAGGGCAGGCCCTGCCGCAGGTCTGCACGCGGTAGAACTCGTCCTCGTCGAGATATGCCTCGCAGACATACTCGTCCATCTCGTCGTCGTAAACATTATAAGCGCAGTCCTCACAGGTTCCTGTCATGCGCGCACCTCATTTCTCTCATTGCTGCTATCAGCATAACATATTTTATCCCGCTTGTCGACAAACTGTATTTCTATCTTTTTGCGCGACAGCGCGCACGAAATAGAATTTGCGCAGCGAATTCATCAAAACCGGGGACATGCGCCTCGGTTTTGATACTTCTGGAGGGAGAAAGTTTCCGTATGGGAACTTTCGGACGACTCGTGTTCTGCGTTCGTCAGAACACAGATTGTCGGAAAAACGAAGTTTTTCGACAGTCTCTTTTTATTCCATGCTTTTTATTTTTTGCAGACTGTGCTATGATACAGATAGATAAAACCTACCCCCAGGAGCGTGAACACTATGAAACTGTATACCTTTGATAATGGTGACGGCGTAAAGCGCGTCGGCGTAGAGCTTTCCGGTTTTCCGGGCCTCATCCGTGATGTGCGCGATTTCGGCCTTCCGTACCGCGATATGACCGACCTCATCCGTCACATCACCCCGCTCGAAAAGGAACGCATCTCGGACCCCGAGGCCGCGCTCGACGGCCGTCCGCTGCGCCTGTCCTCCGTCCGCGTCTGCTCGCCTATTCCGCATCCCGAGCAGGACATCATCTGCCTCGGCGTAAACTACGCCGCGCACGCAGACGAAAGCGCCCAGTTCGACCGCAAGGCCTTTCTGCTCGACCGCAAGAAGGCGACCTATTTCAGCAAGCGCGCATATCAGACGAGCGGCCCGGACGACCTCATCCCCTCCTACCCTGAGCTCGTGACCAGTCTCGACTACGAGGCGGAGCTCGCCGTCATCATCGGCCGCGACTGCAAAAACGTCTGCGAGCGCGACGCTGCGGCCTGCATCTTCGGCTACACCGTGCTCAACGATGTCTCCGCACGCAATCTTCAGACCGAGCACAACCAGTGGTACTTCGGCAAGTCGCTCGACGGCTTCACCCCGATGGGTCCGTGCATCGTCACCGAGGACGAGATCCCCTATCCCCCGGCGCTCTCCATCTCCTCTACGGTCAACGGCGAGCTGCGCCAGAACAGCAATACGAATTACCTGCTGCATTCCATCTCCGAGATCATCGCCGAGCTGTCGCAGGGCATGACCCTGCTCGCCGGTACGATCATCGCGACCGGCACCCCCGCCGGTGTCGGCATGGGCTTCGATCCTCCGAAGTTTCTCAAATCCGGCGACGTCGTGACCTGCGAGATCGAGAAGATCGGCAGACTCACCAACATGGTAAAGTAAAGGGGCGCGGCAGAAATGGCAAAGAAATCGGCCTCCGAAAAGACCAACGTCATGCGCGTGCTCGAGCAGCACAAAATCGCCTATACCCCCCACGAATACCCCCACGGCAAGGAAGCGGTGGACGGCGCGTCGGTCGCGCACCTGCTCGGCCAGGACCCGGCGCAGGTGTTCAAGACGCTGGTCGCGCGCGGAAAATCCGGCGGCTTCCATGTGTTCGTCATCCCGGTCGAGAAGGAGCTTGACCTCAAAAAAGCCGCCAAAGCCTCGGGCGAAAAATCGGTCGAGATGGTGCATGTCAAGGAGCTGCTCGGCCTGACCGGCTATGTGCGCGGCGGCTGCTCGCCGGTCGGCATGAAAAAAGCCTTTCCGACCGTGTTCGACGAGAGCGTGCTGAACGTTCCGACTGTCATGGTCTCCGCCGGAAAGATCGGCTATCAGGTCGAGTGCACCCCGGCCGACCTCATCGGCCTTGTCCGCGCCCAGACCGCAGCCATCACGACGGAATAAGCCCGGCCGCATCCGGATACAGCGCGAACACGGTCTGCACGCCGCAGCCGGTGAGCTGCGCGAGCTTCGCCGCGAGCGTATCCGCGTCGTCGAACAGCACGAAGTGCGCCGCGCCCTCGCGGTCTGTATAGGTAAAGTACCGCGCACACAGCTCGTGCGAGAAAAATACCTGTGCGCCGGTCTCGGCAAGCAGCGCCGCCCGTGCGGCGGCGGAGAGCGGTTTTCCGTCCGGCGAGGCAGAGGGCAGGGTAAAATCCTGCGACACCGGCTGAAGGAACGCCGCGACACGGTGCGCCCCGTAAATGCCCTGCAACGAGGAAAAATATGCGGTCAGGCTGCCGCCCGAAAGCGCGGTCGAAACCGTCAGCACCGCATGCTCCAGATCGCGCCCGATGTTCACCGGAACATAGAGCGGGATGCCGTCCTCCGCGAGCGCTTCATCAAAGGCACGCAGCAGCGCAAGGGTCTGTGCCGTCTCGCGCTCGAAATCCGCGAACACGCCTGGCGCGTTTACGCGCTTCGCTTCAAAGGCGAGGTCGAGAGCGAGACGCTCGGGATTGCACAGCCGCAGTCCGCGCGGCGGATCGCATAAGCCGAGGAAGCAGCCGCGCTGCATCGCCGGGAGCTGTCTGCGCTCGAGCGCTCCGTTTTCGCTCAGTCCGAGGCACAGATGCAGCACCTGCATTCCCTGCGCGGCGGCACGCACGGCGTCCCGTCCGGCGCACACAGCTACCAGATTTTTGGTATATACCATGAAAAACGACTCCTTTGCATTATCGTGATGTCACTCTGGACTTTTACGGTAAATTCCTTTACACTATACGCAGGGAGCCGCATTTTCATGAGCCTGTCAGGGCGTTCCCATCCGGACTTTTTATCGACAGACCAAATGACTCCTGCAAAAATCCCGAACGGTTCTTTTCCGTTCGTTCAGAAAGAGTGTACGAATGAGCAAATTCATACCCGATTACGTTTTCGACTCGATATACGACATCACGCCCGAGATCCTGCAAAGCCACGGCATCCGCGCCGTGCTGATCGACCTTGACGGCACGATGGTCTCGCACAAGACCGCCCTGCCCACTGAGGAGGTCGCGGCGTTTATCCGCCGTCTGGAGGACAATGGCATTCATGTCGTCGTCTTTTCCAACAACAACGCGAACCGCGTCGGCACGTTCTGCGAGCCGCTCGGCGTGGACTTCATCAGCCGCGCCCACAAGCCGTTCGCGCGCGCTTATGCACAGGCTGTGGAAAAGCTCGGCCTGCCGATCGACCAGATCGCGGTCATCGGCGACCAGATCTACACCGATGTGTTCGGCGGCAACCGCGCCGGTGCGCTGACCTGCTATGTTGAGACGCTTGACCGCCGTTTTTTCTGGATCAACGTCCGCTATCAGCTTGAGCGCGGCTTTATCGCGCGCGGACGGCGCAGAATGGAGGCGAGACGCCATGACTGAGCCCCGTTTCGGCCCTGCCGGAAATTCCGAGTCCTTCGCAGCCGCCGGCTTCAAGAAAAGCGAGGACGCTCCCGCATGGCTCGCGCAGATGGGCCTTACCGCCTTCGAGTATCAGTGCGGCCGCGGCGTGCGCTGCGGCGAGGAGACCGCGCTGAAGATCGGCGCGGCGGCAAAGCAGCACGGCATCCGCATGAGCATCCATGCGCCGTACTTCATCAACCTCTCCTCCGAGGAGAGCGAACGCATGGAGAAAAATGTCGGCTATGTACTCGAGACCGCCCGTCTCGCCGTGCCGCTCGGCGCGACGCGCATGGTCGTCCACTGCGGCGGTCAGGGCAAGCTGACGCGCGACCGCGCCATGCGAAATTCTCACGCGAACGTAAAAAACATCCTGCGTGCGCTCGATGAGGCGCATCTCACCGGCTGCACGGTCTGTCTCGAGACCATGGGCAAGAAGAGCGTGCTCGGTACGGCGGCGGAAGTCTGCGAGCTGGTCGCGGCGGACGACCGTCTGCTGCCCTGCATCGACTTCGGCCACCTCAACTGCCGCACCGGCGGCCGTATGAATACGCGCGAGGAGGTGGCGGCGCTGTTCGACCTGATGGAGAATACCATCGGCCGCGAGCGCACCGCAAAGCTCCACGCCCATTTCTCGCACATCGAATACAACGACAAGGGCGAGGTGCGCCACCTCACCTTCGCGGACACGGTCTACGGCCCGGATTTTGCGCCGGTCGCCGCAGAGACCGCTGTGCGCGGCTACACGCCGACCTTCATCTGCGAGTCCGCCGGGACACAGGCCGAGGACGCGCTGTCCATGAAGCGCTGCTATCAAACCTGCAAAGGGGAATAACGATATGAAAAAAGTATTACTCATCCACGGACCCAACCTCAACCTGACGGGCATGCGCGAGCCGGGCATCTACGGCACGGACACCCTCGCCTCCATCAATGCCGAGGTCGTCCAGAAATGCGAGCGGCTCGGCATGGACTGCTCGGTATTCCAGTCCAACTCCGAGGGCGCGCTCATCGACCGCATCCATGCGGCCCGCGAGGACTGCGACGCGATCATCATGAATGCCGGCGCGTACACGCATTACAGCTACGCTATCCGCGACGCCATCGCGGCGGTGCGCCTGCCCTGCGTCGAGGTTCATATGTCCAACGTCCATGCACGCGAGGAATTCCGCCACAAGTCGGTCATCGGCCCGGTCTGCGCCGGCGTGATCGCCGGCTTCGGCAGGCAGAGCTACCTGCTCGCGATCGACGCGGTCAAGTCTATCATCGGTTAAGAGGCGAAAACACATGAAACGAGACGATTTAAGAGCTTTTCTCGCAGAAAAGCCGTATGACGCGATGGTGCTGACGAGCGAGATCAGCCGCCGCTACGCGACCGGCTTCCACTCCACCGCAGGCGCGGTCTACCTCTCTGCGAAGCAGGCCGTTTTCTTCACAGACTTCCGCTATGCCGAGGCGGCGCGCGCGGCCATCTCGGATTTCGAGGTGCGCGAGATCAAGGCCGGACAGAGCTATTCCTCCCTCATCAACGGACTCATCGAGGAGGACGGCGCGAAAAAGGTCGCGCTCGAGGACAAAACGCTGACCTACGCGGAATTCATGTCGTGGTCCACCGCGCTCCATGCGACGGCGGTCCGTCTCGAGGACGGCGTGGAAAGCCTGCGCATGATGAAGGAGGACTCCGAGGTCGAAAAGATCGTCGCAGCGCAGCGTATCGCCGAGCAGGCGCTCGAGGAGGTGCTGAACGACATCAGGATCGGCGTGACCGAAAAGGAGATCGCCGCCCGCCTGACCTACCTCATGCTGCACTACGGCGCGGAAAACATGTCGTTTGACCCGATCGTTGTTTCGGGTGCGAACAGCTCCAAACCGCACGGCGTGCCCACCGAAAAGACCATCGAGGCAGGCGATTTCGTCACGATGGACTTCGGCTGCATCTATGACGGCTACTGCTCGGACATGACGCGCACGGTCGCGGTCGATCATGTGACCGATGAAATGCGTCTCGTCTACGACACCGTGCTGAACGCGCAGCTCGCAGGCATCGCGTGCTGCAAGGCCGGTGTGACCGGCCGGGACGTGGACGCGGCCGGCCGCCGCATCATCGAGCAGGCCGGTTACGGCGACGCCTTCGGCCACGGCTTCGGTCACGGCGTCGGTCTGGAGATTCATGAGGCGCCGACGGCTTCGCCGCGCGGCAACAGTCCCCTCCCCGCCGGCAGCATCGTCACCGCCGAGCCGGGCATCTATCTCCCGGGCAGATTCGGCGTGCGCATCGAGGATATGCTGTACGTCATCGAGGACGGCTGCATCGACCTCACCGACGCACCGAAATCGCTGCTCATCCTCTAAAACAGCGCAAAAGTTAAGGGTATCTGCCTCGGCAGATACCCTTTTGTTATGCTTTTTCGTTGTTTTCGGTTTTGCTCTGCTCCTTCGCCTTTGCGGCGGCGCGGCGCTCGCGCGCGCTCACCGGCGGGACATTGCTCGACACATGTACAAACTGACCCGTTCCCGCATCAAGCCGCTTGTCGCCGCGGTAGTCGTTCGTGTCCTCGGACAGACCGCGGTTATGCAGCAGATGGTTGATGCACTCGGAAACGATGCTGTAAATGACCGCGAACAGCGGTACGCCGATCGCCATGCCGACAAAGCCGAACAGGCCGCCGAAGATCAGAATGGCGAACATGACCCAGAAGCTCGAAAGGCCGGTCGAGTTGCCGAGGATCTTCGGGCCGAGGATGTTGCCGTCGATCTGCTGAAGAATGATGATGAAGATAACGAAGTACAGCGCCTGAAGCGGACTTTCGACCATGATCAGGATCGCGCTCGGAATAGCGCCGATAAACGGGCCGAAGAACGGGATAATGTTCGTAACGCCGATAATGACCGAGATCAGCAGCGCGAAGGACGACTCGATGGTCAGCAGCCCCACCGACATCATCACGCGTATGCCAATGAAGCACAGTACGCCGATGATGAGCGAGTCGATGAGCTTGCCGGTGATGAAGCCGCCGAACACGCGGTGAATGTATGCGACGCGCTCGATGATCGAGTTCGCCCGGTCGATGGAGAACAGGCTGTACGTCATTTTTTTGGCCTGCGCGCAGAAGGTCTCCTTGCCGTTCAGGATATAAAGAGCGATGATGATGCCGATCAGAATATCAACGACGACCGAAACCGTCGTAACGACGCCCGTCATCATGGTGACGAGGTGCGGCAGCGCGATGTTCTGCACCCAGTTGACCAGCTGTTCGGAAAACTGCTCATAGACCTGCATGAAGTTGCGCGCGATGACCGGGTTGTCCTTCAGAAGTCCCGTCACCCAGTTCGACACATCGTTCATATAGGTATCCGCTGACTCGACGATGGAAAAAATGCTGACGACGAGCTGCGGCAGCACCATCCAGAGCAGGCCCGCCACGACGGCGAGACCGATGATCAGCGTCAGCAGGCTGCTGATGCCCTTGGCGATGCGCGTTCCGTGGGTGAATTTTCTCGACATCGGCGGCTGGATGCGCCGGTAAAGCATATTAAAGACCGGCATGAGCAGATACGCCATGACAAAGCCGTAAATAAACGGACTGAGCGCGCCGAACAGCTTTTTCACCACGTTCCAGATGAACGGGAGCTTGATCAGCACGAACGCCACGAGAACGCAGCAGCCGATGACACAGAAAGCGGTCAGCCCCCACTGAAAATAGTGGGGCTGCTCGCTGAATTTTGACTTTTGGGGTTCGTTTGGATTCTCCATAAATTCATTCCTTTCCTGCCCGCTCCGGACGGGCGCAAGCCGAAGAAAACCGCTCAGGACAAAGCCGCATCACGGAACAGGCGCGGCCTCCTGCGACGCGGTCTTACTCCTCCTCGTCGAAGAAGATCCGCCAGAGCATATACAGCCAGCTCGCCGCGAACGCCACAAAGAACAGCGTGCGCAGCTTTTTGAAGCACTTGGAAAAGCAGGTGCCGAGCCACAGACCGAGCGAGAGCAGGCAGGTCTCGAACACAGCGAAATCCAAAATCGAGAAGCCGCGCGCCTTGTCCACGGCATGATTGGTCCAACGGCTCGCGGTGCCGCGCGCCTCGTCGGCGTAATGGAGCATCTGCTCTGCACGGGCGCGGAGCGCTTCGCGGTCAACGTTTTCCAGATAGTTTTTCATAGCGTGTCTCTCCTTCTGTTACAGATTGCGTTTTGCAGGAGTCCTGCGTTTTTCGATCGTATTCTTTGCGATGCTGCACGGCGTTTTCCCCATCGAGGAAATGCGGCCCATGCGCATGCCGATCGTATCGGCAAGTACGTCAGCGTCCGCCGCGCCGGTCTCGCGGAGCGCGGCCTGCAGAATCAGACCTGCGGCTCTCGCGTCCGAGCCGGCCTCATGATGGTCGAGCGTGATGCCGAGATAATCGGATACGGTATCCAGTTTATGATTGGCAAGGTCCGGCCATACGCGCTGCGAAACCTTTACCGTGCACACATAGCGGCATTCCGGCATCGGCAGCCCGTAATGCGCCAGACAGGCGCACAGCACGCCGGTGTCGAACATCGCGTTGTGCGCGACGAGGACGCTGCCCTCTGCGAGGGGCGCAAGCTCGCGCCAGAACGACGCGAACGACGGCGCATCCTGCACCATGTTTTCCTTGATGTGGTTGACGCGGACGTTGCCCCAGTGAAATTTGCCGGCGCAGGCGGGCGGCTTCAGCAGCGAAACGCGCTCTCCGACCAGCCTGCCGTCCTCGAAAATGCTGACGCCGAGCGCACAGGCGCTGAGCGGCGAGGCGTTTCCGGTCTCGAAATCGAGTGCGAAGTATCTCACAGGCGCACCTCCCGGCCGGCGGCCGCGCGTTCCTTGCCCGCGAGCAGGAAACGGTAAAATGGCGCGAGCTTTTTCATGGTCTCGAGCATCGGTCCGACGAACGAGCCGTCGAGCACGGGCGCGAAGTCCTCGCTTTCGCGAAAATCCACGCCGATCTCCTTGCGGTTCAGCCACGACTGGTATTCCGGCTTCGCGTCGGGATATTTCGGGCGCTTGTACAGCTCGCCTGCAAGCGTCACCTCCGGGCAGCGCTCCACCGCCTCGAAGGCGTCGAGGAACAGTCTGTCCTCGTGCAGGATCATGTCGCGCAGCGCCTGCATCTCGCCCGTGCCCCATGCGCCCCAGCAGCCCCACGCCCAGTATTCGGGGTGCAGCTCAAAGTAATAGCACGGCATGCTTTCGTGCTGCCGGCGCGCTCTGCGGAAGAAAAGCCACAGATTTGCGCGGTAAAGCGTCTTGTCCTTCGTATACCGGGTATCGCGCCGCACGCGCGAGACCATGCGCGAGGGCACGGTGACGAACTGCGCGTCGATCTGCTGCATGACGGGCGTCATCTGCTCGATCAGCTCGTAAAACGGCGTGATGGCGAGTTTTTTGATCTCGTTTTTATGTTCTTCGTAAAATTCCTTGCTGTTTTGCAGGCGGTTAAGCTGAAGCAGGTCGACGCCTGCTGCGGAAAAGCCTGTGAATGCCATAATATCTGTCTGTTCCACCTTTGTCTTGATCCGCAGGAAGCAAAAAAACGTGCTTCCTGCCTTATTATATTTTAACCCCTCGTGTATGGTAAAGCAAGGAGAATTTCGCCTCGAAGATGTTAAGAAAATATGTCCGCGCGCTTCGCTTTATTTTGACAAGTCCCTTCTCTGCGGTGTATAATACAGTATTATACTAAAAAATATACCGGGAGGCTGATTATTATGAAGAACCCCGAAAAACTGCTCGACCTGCTCAGCCAGGACGCCCGTCTTTCGACCGCCCAGCTCGCCGCCATGACCGGCTCTTCTGAGGACGAGGTCGTATCTCAGCTCAAGCACTATGAAAAGAACGGCACCATTCTCGGCTACAAGGCTCTCGTCGACTGGGACAAGACCGACCGCGAGAGCGTTACCGCGCTCATCGAGGTCAAGATCACGCCGCAGAAGGGCATGGGCTTCGACGAGATCGCCCGTCAGATCTACTCGCACCATCAGGTCGAGAGCGTTTATCTGATGAGCGGCGGCTTCGACCTGACCGTCATCATCAAGGACCGCACCATGCGCGAGGTCGCGCGCTTCGTCGCCGAGCAGCTCGCGCCGATGGAGAACGTTCTGTCCACCGGAACCCACTTCATCCTCAAAAAGTACAAGGACTACGGCGTTGAATATAACCCCTCCGAAAAAGATAAAAGAGAGGTCATGATGTCATGGTAAACTACGATCAGATGCTTTCTGACCGCGTCAAAGTAGTCAAACCTTCGGGCATCCGCCGTTTTTTCGAAATGGCAGCCAAAATGCCCCACGCAATCTCGCTCGGCGTCGGCGAACCGGATTTCGAGACCCCGTGGCAGATCCGGCGCGCCGGCATCCAGTCGCTTGAGAAAGGTCAGACCTTCTATACCTCCAACTGGGGTCTTGCCGAGCTTCGCAGCCAGATCGCCGCGCTCGCGCGCCGCAAATACCAGCTGTGCTACGACGCAGACAAGGAGATCCTCGTCACCGTCGGCGGCTCCGAGGCGATCGACAACACCATCCGCGCCCTCGTCAATCCCGGCGAGGAGGTGCTCATCCCCGAGCCGAGCTTTGTCTGCTACACGCCGCTCACGCAGATGGCAGGCGGCGTTCCCGTGCCGCTGCCGACGCGCGTCGAGGACAAGTTCAAGCTGACGCCCGAGGCGCTGCGCGCCGCCATCACGCCGCGCACCAAGCTGCTCATCCTTCCCTATCCGAACAACCCGACCGGCGCGATCATGGACCGCGACGAGCTTCAGGCGATCGCGAACGTCATCCGCGAGACCAACATCATGGTGCTCTCCGACGAGATCTACAACAGCCTGACCTACGGTCCCGACCGTCATGTCTGCTTCGCGGAGATCGACGGCATGAAGGAGCGTACCATTGTCGTGGACGGCTTCTCCAAGTCCTACGCCATGACCGGCTGGCGTCTCGGCTGGGCGATGGGCCCGAAGGAGCTTATGCGCCATATCTGCAAGATCCACCAGTTCGGCATCATGTCCGCCCCGACGACCGCGCAGTTCGCCGGCATCGAGGCCATCCGCACGGGCGACGACGACATCGCGCGCATGCGCGACCAGTACGACCTGCGCCGCCGCTATCTGCTCGGCGAGCTCCGCTCGATGGGTCTGGAATGCTTCGAACCTGAGGGCGCGTTCTATATCTTCCCCTCCATCGAGTCCACCGGCCTGTCCTCCGAGGAGTTCTGCGAGCGCCTGCTGCACGAGCAGGAGGTCGCGGTCATCCCCGGCAGCGCCTTCGGCGCGAGCGGTGAGGGTCATGTGCGTATTTCGTATTCGTATTCGATGAGTCACCTGCGTGAGGCCTGCTCCCGCATGAAGATCTTCCTCGAAAACCTGAAGCAGGAACAAAAATAACAAAAAGAGACCCGATACAGTAAAAACGAACTGTATCGGGTCTCTTTTTCTGCAAATTTTAGAATACGCAGTACTGCTTCATGTAGGCGTCCATCAGCGGCAGGAGGTGTGCATACTCCGCCTTGTCCGCGAGGTACTCACGGATGTCCTGAACGGTCACGAGGGCGTGCACCTTGATGCCGAATTCCTCACCGACCTCCATGACAGCGGTCTTGCCGGGGTTCTGGCCGATCTCGCAGCGGTTGACCGAGATGAACATATCGGTTACCTTGACGTCCGCGCAGCTCTTGAGCACCGGCATGGTCTCACGGATGGCGGTGCCTGCGGTGATAACGTCCTCGATGATGATGACGCGGTCGCCGTCCTGCGGCTTGTAGCCGACGATGCTGCCGCCCTCGCCGTGGTCCTTCGCTTCCTTGCGGTTGAAGAAGAACGGCTTGTCGATGCCGTAGTTGCGGGCGAGCGCACCGGAAACCGAGGTCGCGAGCGGAATGCCCTTGTATGCCGGGCCGAACATCGCGTCGAAGTCGTCGCCTACCGTCTCCTTGACGAGAGCGGCATAGAACTCGCCCAGACGGGAGTTCTGCATACCGGTCTTATAGTTGCCGGTGTTGACAAAATACGGGGTCTTGCGGCCGGACTTGGTCGTGAAGTCGCCGAAACGCAGAACGTCCGCGCTCATCATAAACTCGATAAATTTCTTCTTCGCTTCAGTCAGCATGGGGATTACCGTCCTTTATTCTCGTTTTGTTATTACCAGTATAGCAAATTGGACGGGATATGTAAAGAGGCACGCCCTGCGACGTGCCTCTGAGTTTGCCTGACAAACGAAGTTTTTCGACAGTTTATCGAACGACCGCGCCCTGATCTGCGGAGGTGACCAGACGGGAGTAGCGATACAGCCAGCCGGACTTGACGTTCGGCTCACGCGGAACGTACTTTGCACGGCGCGCCTCCATCTCCTCGTCCGAGATGTTGACGTTTACCTTGCTGTTCGGAATGTCGATGGAGATGATGTCGCCCTCCTCGACCAGACCGATCTCGCCGCCGGAGGCAGCCTCCGGGGAGACATGGCCGATGGATGCGCCGCGGGACGCGCCGGAGAAACGGCCGTCGGTGATGAGCGCGACCGTGGTGTCGAGCTTCATGCCAGCGAGCGCGGAGGTCGGGTTGAGCATCTCACGCATGCCGGGGCCGCCCTTCGGGCCCTCGTAACGGATGACGACAACGTCGCCCGGAACGATCCTGCCGTTGTAGATAGCGGAAATTGCGTCCTCCTCGCAGTCGAATACGCGCGCCGGACCCTCATGCACCATCATTTCCGGTGCAACAGCCGAACGCTTGACAACGCAGCCGTTCTTTGCGATGTTGCCCCACAGAACCGCGATGCCGCCGGTCTGGGAGTACGGATTTTCGAGCGGACGAACGACCTCGGGGTTGCGGTTGACCACGCCCTCCAGGTTCTCGCCGACCGTCCTGCCGGTGCAGGTGATGAGCGAGAGGTCGAGGAAGTCGCGCTTGGTGAGCTCCTTCATGATGGCCGGAACGCCGCCCGCCATGTAAAGCTGCTCGATATGGTGCGGGCCTGCCGGAGCGAGGTGGCAGATGTTCGGCACCTTGCCGGAGAGCTCGTTGAGCGTCTCGAGCTGGAGCGGAACGCCTGCTTCGTTCGCGATCGCGAGCAGATGCAGGACCGAGTTGGTCGAGCAGCCGATCGCCATCTCGCAGGTCAGTGCGTTGCGGAATGCAGCCGGGGTCAGAATATCGCGCGGCTTGATGTCCTTCTCGATCAGCTCCATGATCTTCATGCCGGCGTGCTTTGCCAGATGAATGCGTGCGGCGGAAACGGCCGGGGTCGTGCCGTTGCCCGGCAGCGCCATGCCGATCGCCTCGGACAGGCAGTTCATCGAGTTTGCGGTGTACATGCCTGCGCACGAGCCGCAGCCCGGGCAGGAATTGCACTCAGCTTCGTAGAACGTCGCCTCGTCCATCATGCCGGCCTTGTATGCGCCGACCGCCTCGAAGGTCTTGGACAGCGAAACCTCCTCGCCGCCGAAATGGCCTGCGAGCATCGGGCCGCCGGAAACCAGAATGGACGGGATGTTCAGGCGGGCCGCCGCCATCAGCATGCCCGGAACGATCTTGTCGCAGTTCGGGATGAGCACCAGGCCATCGAGCTGATGCGCCTGTGCGAGCGTCTCAACGCTGTCCGCGATCAGCTCGCGGCTCGCCAGAGAATACTTCATGCCGATGTGGCCCATCGCGATGCCGTCGCAGACGCCGATCGCCGGAACGAGCACCGGCGTGCCGCCTGCCATGCGAACGCCGGCCTTGACGGCGTCCGCGATCTTGTCGAGGTTGATGTGACCCGGGATGATCTCGGAATATGCGGAAACGACGCCGATGATCGGCTGTTTCATCTCCTCGTCGGTCATGCCGCAGGCGCGCAGCAGAGAACGGTTCGGCATACGCTCAGGGCCTGCGGTGATGTTGTCACTTCTTCTCACGGGGATTTCCTCCTTTGAAAGCAGTCCAGCGGACTGCCTGATAGAAAAAACGG
>OLQV01000269.1_pt1 | contig 54250 bp, 64 predicted proteins | sample 1672371 | NCBI WGS metagenome assembly OLQV01 (sample SAMEA3136676, study PRJEB25190) | human gut metagenome
GCTTTCTCCGCCGCAGCTTTCTCCGCCGCAGCTTTCTCCGCCGCAGCTTTCTCCGCCGCAGCTTTCTCCGACAGCAGCAGGCCGCCGCCAAAAATGGCTTTCCCCGCGCGGCGCTGGTCATCGAGTGCTGCGATCAGCACGCAGTCCCCGCGCCGCACCCGGAAATCGACGCCGTACTTGCTGTATCTTTGCAGCATCGCAGCGGTGACGATGTGATCCGGATAAATGTACTTTGGCTTTGTGGCTGTCGTCATCGCTTTGATCTTTTTTACCGCCTCGCCGATTTTTGCTCCGAGATCCGGCGCAGTCTGCGCCACGATATCACCGCCATAGCTTGTCACAAATGCAGTCTTAACGTGCGCGCCGTTTTCGTAAACTATGTCCGCGTCGCAAATAACGTGGTTCATCCGCATCGCCACATTTTTACCAGAAAATGCCGTAAGGCTCGGCGCAAAAAGGAAAAACGCGATGCCGCGGCTAAGATAAAAATTGCAGATTTGTGACAGGATCGAAAAAGGTGGATTGTCGAGCACGACGCATCCGTCCGGGTAGTCAAACGTCTCGTAGTCTCCGCCCGGATAAAATGGGCGGACGATACTGCCCGGATCGATACCATACTGCTCGCATGCCCAATCACGGATAGCGTCGTAGACAAGCGGCGGCGTGTAGCAATCGTCCGTCGTCTTTTTGGGCTCAAATTTTGCGACAAAATCATCGTACTCGGGATTGTCGGTAAAAAGTGATGTTTGTAAATCTTTACTGATGAAATCACATCCTTTGGATAGTACGCAAAACGGCGGGGCCGCAGCCCCGCCATCCCTTTTTACTTGTTTTCGCCCGGCGCAAACGCGACGCCAACCGCGTGCGCGACCTCCCAGCGATTGATGTGCGCAAGATCCGCGAGCCGTGCCTCCGCCGCCACGCTGCTGGTAAAAGGTCGCTCGCCGAGGACCGGCAGCCACTCGTGCGTGCGCGGCGAGCGCATGCAGATCGTCCAGCCGAGCTGGTCATCGACGACCTTGCGGCGCACTGCAAAAAGATAGTCGCGCCGCCGATATGTCACACTTTGCATCCGTCATCCTCCTATGATGTCGATCTCGTACTCGTCTCGCAGCACGCGGATCAGGTCGGTCGCGGAGACATATCCGTCCCGCACGCTCTCCGACAGTGCCTCGACCTCGTGCCAGATGCGTTGGAGCTGCTCTGTGCCCATGCCCTCTTTGTCCAGCAGGGCGGTAAAAAAGATCGCCAGCGTCACGCGGCAGGCATCCGCCGTCGCCGTGTCCTTGGCGCGCTGCACGTCTGCCATCGTCGCCGGTCTCCTGCGCGGGTTAATCCGCCTTGGCATCGTCGTCATCCTTTCGCAACTCGTAGTATAGCGCCCAAAAGGTGCGGTCCCAAAAGTACAATCGCCAGATGAACAATCCGCAAGCTGCAATCCATCCCACGGCGGCAATAATTGTCAGAATGTCACTCATGCTATCTCATCTCGCTTTCGTTATCGTCCATCGCTCAATTCCTCCACATAGCGCCAGCTCTGCGGAGGGCGCGTAATTTCAACTGGCTCCGCCCCAAAACGGGTATCGCGCAGGCCGGTAAACTCGCTTAAATTCAGCGGCTTATCGTAGATTTTAAGGCGGGAGATATGCCAGCCATACAGCCATTTCCCGCCAGAGTAATTCTGAAAATCCTCCGGGTGAATACACGCGCAATCAAGATTGAAGTCGTTCCACCTCGCGTAATCCTCGTGGCGAAACGAAAAAATCGTATCATCATCGTAGGTATCAATGCTGTCGCACACAAACTCGCCGATGATTGTCCCATTGCAAGTGATGTCAAAAGCGTTATGCGTATGGTCATCCGCATAACAATACCGCTTGCCTCGGCAAAATGTCAGGTGCCGATCTTTGGTGCAGTAGATATAGCACTTAAACGGCGTCGCTATCTTTGGGCGGCTCTTGCGCACCTCAATGGTCTTTTTCCCATTGGCGATCAGTCCGCACCATTTCGGGCGGATGCTGATAAGTACGGCCTTACTCACTGGGCATCGCCTCCCCGTCCGGCAGCACCATCAAGCGCCCGGCCTTCCCAAGCGCAACCACCTCGCACAGCTGTTTGACCGATACGCCAAGCGCAGCAGCCGCGCAGCGGACAATGATGTCCGAGCTCATGGTCCGCTTGTACTCCTCTGGCTCAAACCCGAGATCCACGTAGGCCTTGAGCTTAACCACAGCATCCTCCGCCGCCAGCAGCACCGCGCAGCCGTGGACGCCGCAGTTGTGCTCGTGCCCGCAGCCGAGGCAGCTGTGTTTAAGGTTCCCGGTGTGGATTGCCAGCTCGTGCAGCCGCAGTGACAGGTCGGCCAGATCCCGCGGCGCATGATTATCACTTGCCATGGCCGGCCTCCTGCTCGTCGATTAAAAATTGATGATGTTGCAGCAGCTCAAAGGCAGCCTGCATCAGTACATCATCACAGTTGTCGATGTTGTGCAGCGGACACTTGTCACAGTTTTCAAAGCCTACTCCGGTGCAAAGCCGCATCGCATCCATGACCTCGTCGCTTGTCATGCCGTTAAAATCCCAGCGCCCGCCGACGACGCCGCGGATTTTGCCCTCGCGTGTCGTCGCAAGCGTCCACCCGTAATAGCGCGCAGACTTGATGTCATACGTCGGCTTGCCAGTGTACTCCACCAAAAGGTGCTCAATCCGTGCACCTTTTGAATCCTCCCAGTCCGGCAAAAACGCGACTGCGTCGGCGCTGTCCAGCTGCGCAAAGCTGATGCGCATATAGTCGGCGTTGCTCATGCCCTCCGGCTGCATGGCCGGGTTGATGGGCGTGTGGCCGGCATCGGCGATGTCCGCAGCGGCGCGGGCAAACTTGATATTATAGTGCGGGTCTCCGGTGATCTTGCCTGCTATGTAGATTTTCACTTGTCGTCCTCCTTTTTGCTCTCGCGCTGCGGCAGCGTCGTAAAGTGCGGGTTGTCCGTCCGGCAGAGCAGATAGTCCGTGGTCACGCCGAGGATGTCGGCGGCCGCGACCAGCGCGTCGAGCGACTCGACAGCCACACTCCTGTAAGGCGCATAATACGTGCCGCCACTCGCAAGCCCCGCCACAGTGGTGTGCAGTGCCTCGGCGACTGCCTCCTGCTCTCCGTATGCGGCGAGCGCGTGCGTCAGTCTGCCCCAGTAGATGCGGCACTTGCTCTCGCGCTCCCCGCGGCGCTTGGCAGCCTCGTCGTTCGCGCGCTGCTCGGCCTCGGCCTTATCCTCGCGGAGCTGCAGGTGCCTGTCCTTGGCGACCTTGCAGTACTTGTCGCACGTAGCGATGTCGTAGCACTCCATGCAGCAGGTGTGCTCGCAGGAGCGCATGTAGTTGCCGGTCGTCTTTTGCAGCGACTTGACCATGTTGCCGCACGGGACGCCGCATGCATACTTGCACTTGCGGGCGGCGAGACTGTCGCGGTCGCTTAGGATGCGCTCGGCCTCGCCGCAGCGCATGGCGCCCAGGCCGTCCTGGCCGTTGCCCTTGACCTTGGCGATCAGTTGCTGGTCGTCCGCGGAGCATTTGGCGATCTCGTAGGCCACGCTCTCGGGCATGCGGCCGTCGTCATAGTACTGCTTGATCTGCGGGATCAGCTTGGTCTTGATCGTGTCCAGCCGCGCGATCTTGGACGCCGAAATATTGCACGCGCTGGCGACGTAGTCGCGCATCCGGCCCGGGAACTCGTAGCCCTGGGACTTGAGGCCGTACAGCAAATCGCGCACACGGTCGACCTGCTTGGAGGTCTCTGCCGAGGTCAGCACGCGCGTCGCGCTGTTGGCCTGGATCAGCATCAGCTCCTCCATCAGCTCGTCGCCCGGCTCGCGCACAAAGCACGGCGTTGTCTCAAATGGCTTTGTGTCCTCGGCGAGATGATCGTCCAGGATCGTCATCAGCGCGCGGTGACGCCGGTGGCCGGAGATGATGATGTAGCCCTCGCCGTCTCCAGACGGCCGGACGGTCAGCGGGTCGAGCAGCCCCTGCATCAGGATGCTGTCGATCAGATCGTCGACCTTGGATGTGTCATAAAAATTTTTATCGTTGGCAAAGATCTTGCGCGTGGGGATCATCTGCAGCTTTCGCTCGGCAGACTTCGCGCTGCCGGCCGGCGGCTGGATGTAGTCCGCAAGGTTAAAGTTGCTCATCGTCTGCCGCCTCCTTGCCCAGGTACTCGTCCACAAAGTCGCGGTAGTCGCGGGCGGCCGCGCACCATCTGCTGTAGTCGCTGATCGGCTGGCGCGCGAAGGTTGCCTCGTCCATCTTGTCCGTGCGGCGGATGGTGGTCTCAAAGACCGGCACGTCCATGGCGCGCAGATACTGCTCGCCCTGCGTGACGACCGGGGCGTTGTGCCACATCGTCACCAGCACACCGGCGATCCGGATGCCGCTGCGCACCGTCTGCACGGCGCGGATCTGCGCCGTCAGCTCGTCGATGCCGGAGATGGCAAATGCGTCGACCTTGGCCGGGATGATGATGTCGTCGCTGACGGAGATGCCCGCGATCGACACCGCCGTAAAGCCCGGCGGGCAGTCAATGAGGACGTAGTCATAGTCGGACTCCGCAAACTCCGCCGCCATAAAGTCCCCAAAGCCGGAGACCAGCGACTTGTCCGCGGTTGCCGCCGCGACGTCGAGCCGCAGCAGGTCCATGCTGGCCGGGATGATGTCCACGCCGTCGACCTGCGTCATCCAGCAGCATTCATTCCACGAGCTCTGGCGCGTGAAAACGTCGTACAGCGTCACCGGCGCGTGGTCGCCACCGAAAAAGCGGGTCGCGTTGGCCTGCGGGTCTGCGTCGATCAGCAGCACACGCTTGCTGTGCTCCGTCGCCAGGATGCTGGCCATGTTGATGGCCGTGGCGGTTTTGCCGACACCGCCCTTGAGATTTACGATGCTGATGACTTTCATACGGCGCAGCCCCCTTTCGCGGTTGCGGCCGCGTCGGCCACGCACTTGCGGCACACGCAGACGCCCATGTAGTCGATGGTGTCGCGGACCTCGCCGCAAAGCACGCACCCCGGCACATGCTTGCGCAGGATGACGTCCCCGCCGTCCGCGTAGATCTCGACGCCGTCGCCAATCTCAATGCCCAGCATCCGTCTCACGCCCACCGGGAGCACAATCCTGCCGAGCCCGTTGATTTTCCTGACAATGCCCATTGATTTCATTTTTTGCACCTCTTCGATTTTTTCTTTTTCCCCGGCAGCCGCGGCTGCCGAGTCGTGCGCGCCAGCGGAGCACCGCCGGCGCGGTCCGGGAAATAAAAGCTCTCGCGGAATCTGCGCCCGCGGGCAAACACAAACTCGACGCTGTAAAACCGCCGCTGCGGGTGGATGTATACGACCGTCGCCGTGTAGCCCTCGCCATCCGACGCGAAGCCCGTGCAGGTGGCACCGTAGGACGGCACCATGCCGGGCAGCTTGTCGCCGACTATCATGGCAGATCACCTCCCGTGTCCGCTTTGGGCCACGCCTGCATGCGCGGCCAGTCGTCCTCGTCGTCGTGGTCTGCTGCCGTGTCCGATTTGGACACAAGCGGCGCCATGCGCAGGTGCGCCGCATCAAACACTAGCTCGATCGCCCCGCGCTCGCCCTCCTTGTTTTTGACGATCGACAATACCCGGTTGCCGCCGGGCTGCGCCGCGAGGATCATGATGGCATCCGCGTCCTGCTCCAGCTGGCCGGATTCGCGCAGATCGGACATGGACGGTGTGCGGCTGCGCTGCGGCCCTTTTTCTGGGCGCGACAGCTGCGAGAGCGCGATGACGGCGATGCCGGCGCGCTGCGCCATCGTGTGAAGCGCGAGCGAGATGTTGGTCACCTGCTCGACGCGGGTGTTGCCCTTGGCCTGCAGCAGCTGCACGTAGTCGATGACGATCACGTCATACCGCCGCGCCATGGCGACCGCCTGCACATCGGCGACGCTAAAGCCGGAGGCACGGATGACGTCCAGCGTGATGCGCTGCGCGGTCTGGATTGCCGTCGACGCCGTCTTGTAGTCGTCCGCAATCATTTGGTTGCGCTTGATGCGGCCAAAGTTGATGCCCTCCGTCTGCGCGACCATGCGGTCGTACAGCTTGGCATCCGATGTCTCCAGGCTAAACACGCCGATGTGCAGGCCCGACCGGGCCATGTGCATCGCAAACTGCGTCGCCAGCAGCGTCTTGCCGCTGGACGGCAGCCCGCCCAGAATGATGAGATCTCCGCGCTCGGCGTAGAGCCTCTCGTCCAGCTGCCGGATGCCCCAGCGGAGATAGTCCGGCTGATGCCCATCGGCGTGGCGCTGGTAAAACTCGCACAGGCCCTGATGCCAGCTGACGACGCGCAGCGTCTTGCTGTCGCACAGGCACTCGCTTGCCGTTTCGACGGCCGCGCGCGCCTCGTCCAGCGTCACCGCGTCGAGCATCTTGGCCGCCGCGTCCTTGATGCGCGCAAGTCTTGCCTGCTCGCGCATCACATCGGCATAGGCCTCCCAGTTGGCTGCCGTCGGCGTGTCGGCCATGATCTGCACCAGCAGCGGACGGTAAGCGTCGCCGAGGCGGTGCAGCACCGTGACCACGTCCACCGTCTGACACGCGGACCACTGCGCGTGGATGGCATCGTACACGTGCCGGTACTCCGGCGTGATAAAGTCCTCCGCCGATACGCGCAGCATCACGTCGCCAACGATCTCCGGCGAGATCAGCACGCTGCCGATCACGGCTGCCTGCGCATCGATCAGTGTCTGCTTTACGTCCATAGCGGCAGGCCTCCTCCCTCCGCCGGTTGCTCTGCCGGCGCGTGTGGCTCGTCCTCCCAGCGCCGCTGGTTGAGGTATGTAGCCGCATACGGGATGCCCACACCCCGCTGCCACTCCTCGCTGGCTATCTGGCGCTTTAACGCTCTGGCGATGTCGTCGATCAGCGCATCGTCCGGCTTGAGCTTGTCCCACGCCGCGATCGCTGTCCGCTTGGACTCTCCGCGCGGGTAGTATCGCCAAAAAGCCTCAAAGCGTTCCGGCTTCCACGTCGGCTCTCGCCCTTGCTCTTTTTTCGGCGCTCGCCGCCCCCTCTGGGGGGTAAGGGGGGTATTAGTATCTAAGTACTTGGTATCTATAGTACTTGGTTGCGTTGGATTTTCCGTTGACGGGTTATCCGTCGACGGGTTTCCCGACGACGGTGACACCGTTGTGGGATTATCCGACGACGGTGGCGCATCCGCGTCCAGCGGCGCCTCGTGCACGATGTACTCGTTGCCCGCAAAGGATCCGTCCGCCGCGTGCGTCTGGCGGCGCTCGATGTAGCCCGCCCGCTCCAGCTCCACGATCGCGGACCGGATGGCGTCCTTGCCCTCCTTGCAGATCCTGGCAAGGCCCTCGAGCGTGTAGTCCCAGTCGTCAGGCAGGCGCAGGATCTTGCTCAGCAGGCCGATCGCCTTTAGGCTCAAGCGGGGATCGTCCAGATGGCGATTGCTCATGACTGTGTAATTACCAGTTTTCTCCACGCGCATCACGGCCATCTCAAAATCCCCCCTTGCAATCGTTTTGGATCTGCTGTAAGATGTAAGTGCAATAGCTATTGCACTTTTTTGCACCTGAGTCGTGCCCGTTGCCGCGGGCACGGCTCTTTTTTTGTCTCGTCTGCATAGGTCACACCACTTTCATGCCGGGGTAATACTCCGGGACAGTGTTTTTGATCGGCCGGCCGCGTTTGCGCTTTTCCGGCTGCGGCTTCGGGCGCGGCTGCGGTGCGCAGACGGCTGCCGGTGCCGCTGCGATGCGGCAGCGCTCGACGTAGGCGTCTACGTCCGACTGGTAGTAGCGCAGCGACTTGCCCAGCTTGTAGCACGGCAGGTCGCCCAGCGCGACCAGACGGCCGACGGACGACCGCGAGATCGACAGCTGCTCGCACACGTCCTTAGTCGTCAGCAAGGCCATCCTCGTCCCCTCCTCTCGCATACTTGAGCTGCATGGCAGCCTGGACGATCCCGTCGAGCTCGCGCGTGATCTGCTCAAAGTCCGGTCGCTCGTCCTGGTCGATGCGGCCATCCTCGGCAATGTCCACGAGGCGGTCGATGCGGTGCGAGCTGTCAAAGTCGCGGATCCGGCGCAGCAGCTGGATCACGGCCTGCGGCAGGGCGATGGTGTCCACCTGCGGCAGCAGGTCTGCCGCGACGCGCGATTTGTTAAGCAGGTGCCAGTAGCCCAGCACCGGCGCGCCGGACACCTCGACCATCCGCGTCACGACGTCGTCGGACGGCATCCCGCGCCCGGACTCGTACAGGCGCACGCTCTCGACGGAGATGTCCAGCGCCTCCGCCCAGCGCTCCTGCGTCATGCCGGCAATGCGTCTACCGGTTTGGCTGATGTTGTGGTAGTTGTGCTGCATGGTGTTTTGTCACATCCTTTGGTAACATGATGATAGCCGGTCAGGCCGGCACGTTGTACAGGTCATCGATCGTGCAGCTCAGCGCTGCCGCGATCGCTGGAAGCTTGGATGCCGGCGGGTAAGACTTGCCGGACTCCCACGCAACGACGGCCGTGCGACATACGCCAACCTTTGCCGCCAAATCCGCTTGCGTAAGGCCTGCAGCCTTACGGGCGATGATAATGCCGTGCATAAAAACACCTCCTGCTGGGCAAATGTCATAGTTTGCGACCTTGCAAATAGCAATGTCACTGTTTATGACATTATTTTACCCCACAAAAGTTCAGATGTCAATATCTTTGTCATTATTTTTTTGTCCGGATATTGCAAACGTCAAAAATTGTGACTATTATTTGATCGGGTGATGAAAATGCAAAATCTTAGGTATCTGCGCGACGCAAAAAATATTACGCAGAGCAAGCTGGCCAGCATGCTGTCGGTGGCCAGGACGACGGTGACCATGTGGGAGACCGGCAGCCACGAACCGGGGATTAAAACGATGCAAAAGGTGGCCGACATGTTCGACGTCCCGGTCGAGTTTTTGGGCGGAACTGGAATTTTTGAGAATTGGGGCACCATCGTTGACCACTTTGCGGAGATATACGATGCGATAAGCAGCGACATACCGGCAGACCTGTACATGCACAATTTTTCTGGCGAAATCACTTTAAAAAGTTGGCTGCTTAAAATCATGGTGTACGGCAAGCAAGACCTCGCAATAATTAACTGGTTTAAATTTGCAATCGCAAGCGTCGATTTTGAGGCGGGAGACGATGGTGGCACGGCCGCGCACGTCGTATACACAAAGCAGTTTGCGTCAATAATTAAAATGCATACCAGTAAATATTTTGACAGTGAGACGGCGCGCATCGTGTCCTATGGTGATGCAATGCGGAATTTTATGGACGCGCACGCCCCAGGCGATGCGATTAGAATCCCCGTCCTTGGATACGTAGCAGCTGGAATCCCGATCGAAGCGATTGAGGACATCGTCGGCTGGGAGGACATCTCCAAGGTGCGGTATGGCAGCGGCGAGTACTTCGGCTTGCAGATACAGGGGCACAGCATGGAGCCCAAGATCTCGGACGGCGACGTCGTGATCGTCCGCCGCCAGCCGGACGTGGACAGCGGTGACATTGCCGTCGTGCTGGTCAATGGCGACGACGCGACGGTCAAAAAAGTAAAAAAGAGCCCGCAGGGCGTGACGCTGATACCCAGCAATCCCGCCTACGAGCCCATGTACTACACAAACGCAGAGATCGAGAGCTTGCCCGTGCAGATCCTCGGCCGCGTGGTCGAGCTGCGCGCGAAATTTTGATTGTGTCCAAAGTGGACACTGGAGGAGAGCCAAAAAAATGAAAAAGTGGTATCAGTACTGGACAGTCTGGGTGGCGATTGCACTGCTTGCTGGGTCTTGGGTGCCCGTATGGATCTTTGGCAATCAGGCGAGCGACGTTGTGCTCGGCGCTATCGTCTACGCGCTGGCGTTGGTTGCCATTGTGTTTTTTGTCGTGTTTGCTGTGCAGTATAATCGCGCAAAAAAGGCGGCGCGCGAAGCTGCCGACGCAGCGCACGCTGCCGAGCTGCGCGAGCAGTGGGCGCAAAAGCAGGCGGACGCAGCCGCAGCCAAGGTAGCAGCCGAAAAAGTGCCCGCAAAGCCTCGCGCGACGTTTGAGCGCCACAAGCTTGCCGGCACGTCCTACCATCTGGATGCAATCATGGCGCTGGCGCAGGAAAATCCGGCCTATGATCTTACAAAGCGCGAGATCATCGACGACGGCCTGACCGACGAGCGCATCTATCAGTACACTTTTGCCGACGGGCCGGTCGAGCTGGTCGATGACCCGGACAACGAGCACGACCCCAACGCCATCAAGGTGCTGGTCGCCGGGCAGCACATCGGCTACATCAAGCGCGGCAGCACCGGCCGCGTCCATAACCTGCAGCGCGCCGGGCGCGTGCTCGGCGTCACGGCGGAGATCTACGGCGGCAAGTACAAGGTGGTGATCTGTGACGACGATGACGGCGCAGAGCACTACGATCTAATCAAAGACGAGACGGGATACGGCGCAGCCATCGAGATCCTCGTTCGCCCGGAGCAGGAGCAGGAGCCCGTGTCCACTTTGGACACATAACAAAATAGCCGCCCGGTGCTGGCACACCGGACGGCTGACACAGAAAACCCAACCCAAGCAATAAGGGGGTAGTCTGCCCTGCTATCTTATCACGCCCATGCCGGGCGCGCAAGATGCAAGGCGCATTTGCTATGCAAAAATATCTAAAGAAAAAGATCAGGGACGAGCGCGGCGTCTACATCGTCGTCTACGCAAAAACGCCGCAGGAGCTGGCACAAAAGGTCGCCGAGCGCACCGCGGAGATCGAGCGCCGCAAGCAGCTTGCCGAAAATCCGCTTGTGTGGCAGTATGCGCAGACGTGGTACAAGCTGTATACGCCGCGCCTGAGCGACAGCCGAAAGTCCGACTACGCCATCGCCATCAACCGCCACATCTGCCCCGTCATCGGCGCGCGGCATATGCTGGACGTGACGCCGGGCGACATCGCCGACGTCATGCTGGCCTGCGCGGATCTCTCGCGCAGCTCGCAGGACAAGATCGTCTGCGCGCTTAAAAAAATTTTTGCAGCGGGCGAAAAGGCCGGCGTCGTGCGTGTAAATCCGTGCGTGGATCTGCGCGCCGGCGGAAAGCGGGCAGCGGAGAAAGAGGCGCTTACCCGCCAGCAGATGCGCACGCTGGAGGACGCGATCGCGGGCACGCGCATCTATCCCTTTGTGATGATCGGGCTGTACGCCGGGCTGCGCCGCGAGGAGATCCTCGGCCTGCAGTGGGACTGCGTGCACCTCGACGGCGCTGCACCGTACATCTCCGTGCGCCGTGCGCTGCGCTGGGTGCACAATCGACCGGAGATCTCCACGACGCTAAAAAGCCCCGCGGCTCGGCGTGACATCCCGATACCGCCGGCGCTTGTCGGCTGCCTTGCGGACCTAAAGCAGACGGCGGCCGGCGACTGCGTCATCTGCGACGCCGCCGGAGATCCGTGGAGCATGACGGCGTACCGCAACGCCTGGCGGTACATCACGCGCCGCCAGACCGGCACGGCCAAGCGCACGGAGCACGGTGAGACCGTGCTCCGTGAAAAAAAGCTCGGCGAGACCGTGCGTAACTCGCGCGTGCAGATCACGATCGACTTTGCCGTGACGCCGCACATCCTGCGCCACACATACATCACAAATTTGATCCTGTCCGGCGCAAACATCAAGGTCGTGCAGTACCTGGCCGGGCACTCCAAGGCCGAGATCACGCTTAACATTTACTCCCATCTCATGGACCGCTGCCCGGAGGCAAACTTGGGTGCGGTGCTGGCAGCTTTCCCCACGCCGGAAAGCGCGGAAAATGTATCCCCAAAAATATCCCCATGACACCGCGGCAGGCATAAAATATCCGCTTTTTTATCCCCACATAGCGGGCATCATGACGCAATGCGGACGTGCTGCAAAACGCAAAAAATCCCGCAATCTCAACAGATTGCGGGATTCTTCGTGGTGGACGATACAGGACTCGAACCTGTGACCCTCCGCACGTCAAGCGGATGCTCATACCAGCTGAGCTAATCGTCCGTGTCAGCTTGCTTATTCTAACGCATCTGCAGCGCTTTGTCAACCCCTTTTTTTCGACGGCTCTGATTTTTCAGAGCCGTCGAACCGGGGTGCGTTATTTTGCCGAAATATATACCGTGCAGTCAGCCTTTACACCGCCGCACTCAGCCGTGATCGTCGTCGTGCCCTTGCCGACGCCGGTCACAACGCCCTTGTCGCTGACCTTGGCGACAGACTCGTCCTTGCTCGACCATGTGACCGTCTGGTCGGTGCCGGTCGGATAAACCGTTGCGCTCAGCTGCACCTCATCACCGACCTTGGCCGCAAACTCCGTGCGCTTGCTGCCGAGGAACGTGATCGTGACGCTCGTGACCGAGGGCGTCGGCGTCGGGGTCGGAGTCGGCGTCGGGGTCGGGGTCGGCGTCGTGACCGGTGCGGCGCTCGAAACGGTCGCCGGCGGGGTCGGATCGACCGCAGCGGACGAATTTTTCTCCGCATTCAGGCTCACGGTGATGAGCACGATGACAGCCGCGACGACTGCGATGAGCAAAATGCCGCCGAACAGCAGCTGCCACTTCGTGTTGACGGCAGCATGCTCCGCCGCCGGCGTGCCCGCATTTGCGCTCGATGTGCGCAGCGGGATGCGCTCGGCAGATTTCTTGCGGCTCGTGCCGCAGTATGGACAGCGGCTGCGCAGGCCGGAATATTCACGGCCGCAGCGCCGGCATGTGATTTTGGGAATGACGCTCATAAAAAGCCTCCAGTAAGTAAAGAATCCATATGTTTTTCCTGCCTTATCATACACTGTTCGGTTTTTTTCGTCAAGAGGGAGCACTCGCCCCCTCTTGACAGCGGATCAAAACTGCGGCTGTACACTGTCGAGTGCGTCCAGAAGCCGGATACGCTCCTGCTGACCGCTGCGGGCATTGACGGCGATGATGCAGCGCTGCCCGTCGTCCGTCTCGCACAGGTATTCATAGCACAGCGTCTCACGTGCGCCGCAGAGCCGCAGCAGCGCCGCGCGCGTATCCAGGACCTGCAGCGACCCGGGCACGGCAGCGCGCCCCGCCTCCGCGCCGATCACGTCCTCCGGCAGCGTGCGTGCCCGGTGCGTATCAAGATACTCCGCCGACGAAAAGCCGCAGACGGCACCGCTGTCGAGCCGGATGCGCACGCGCAGCTGGTCCGCCGTGCACAGCACGCCGTCCTGCACATAGCAAAACGTGCAGATGACCGACCGTCCCGCATCCTCCGTTTCGAGCAGGCGCATATCCGTATAGCCGCGCGCGCGCAAAAAATCTGCCGCTGTCTCCGCCGCCTGTTCCGGTGAGAGCACCGGCTCGCCGCCGGTACACGAGGAGTAGTAGCGCAGCACTTCCCCGCCCTTCACCGTGAGTGAGATATAAGACGCGTCATCCCCGTCATCGATATCGAAGTTCCAGCACGGCACAGCGCCCTCCGAGCGGCCTGTCGCGCGCAGGCGCGATGCGTCCATGTCCAAAAACACCGCAGCCGCAGTCTGTGCCTGCCCCTCCGTGACGTCATCACGGCCCGCCAGCACGGCGTACTCCGCCGCCGTGCGCTCACGATACGTGCCGTCGGCGCTCGGCAGCGGCAGATCCTCAAACGAATCGGCCAGCGCCGCAAGCTCCGCCTCGAGCGTATCGGGCAGCTCCGCCTCTGCGTCGAGATTCGCCAGCGACTGTGTGCTGCGCACGCGCGCCGCCGTCGTGACAGCGCCGTCAGCGAGCGACGCTCCGAGCGCGCCGAGCCGGACGCTCAGCTGCGTCGTTGTCTCAGAAAGCGCGCGCAGCTGCGCAAGCTCCTCGGCTGCAAACGCTCTGCCCTCCGCCGCGCTGCGCGAGAGCGTGCGCGCATAGTCCCCGGCGAGGGCAATGTTGCGCGCGATGCGCGCGAGCGCGTGCGACTGCACCGGCAGCACACCGAGCGCCATCTGCGCCGTCTGCGCATGGCTGTAAATGTCCGTGCAGACGGTGCACGCCATGGCCGGTGTCGTCGCATAGAGGCTCTTTTGCAGGGCGGCGTCGAGCTCCTGCACGGCGTTGAGCACCTCGCCATAGGCGTGGCGATAGTTGGCATCCATCGCCGTCCGGCGGCGGCCGGCATCCGTGCGGCAGGCGATGAGCCCGACAGCCAGCGCCGCGATGAGCGCCGCCGTATAGGAAATGATGAGCACGCGGGTTTTCTTCTTCATAGCAAACCACCCCTTCCGGAATATTGTTGCCGGAAGGGGCGGTTTTCATGTGCAATTTTTCTCAGCCGGTGATCTGCAGCGTCTGTGCCGAAGCAAAGAGGCTATCATACCAGCTTGCCGGTGCGGTACCCGCATGGCAGAGCACGACCGAGATGCAGCCGTTCGCCGTCGGGATCAGATACGCCTCAAGCTCGCGCTGCACCGTGACGCCCTTGACGCCGTAGGCGGTCAGAGCGCCGAGTTTGACCTCGCCGAGCGTCTCCATGCTCGCGATCGTGCCGTAATCGTTCAGGATCGTGCCCGCAAGCGTCTGCGCGTCCGCACCCATGTGATAGCCGATCTCGAGATAGGCATCCATGCTCGCATCGTCCGCGCGGGCGAAGCAGCACTTGCCGTCCAGCTCCGTGCTCAGAAACATGCCCTTGTCAAGATAGAGCGAAAAGTCCGGACCGCCGCGCTGCGCAAACGAGCCTGTGACGAGCTGCATGGTCTTGTCCTCCCCGTCGACCGGCACGGCCTGCTCCGCATCGCGCGCAGGCGTCTCGCCGCTGCCGAGGATGAGCTCCGGCTCATCGCCGAACGGGAACTGCGGCAGCGTTGTCTCGACCGGTGCTTCCGGCCCCGCAGCCGGCCGGCGAATGCGGATATCGGCCACGTTGACCACGATCAGCGCGATCGCGAGCAGCACGACCACGACGGCCATGACGATGACCGCCCGCTCCACGCCCGTGCGTTTTTTCATACCGTTCACCCTTCCAGCTTGGCGATGCCGGCGTCGATCCGGCGCAGGGTCTCTTCCCTGCCGAGGATGCGGCAGATCTCCACCGCGCCGCCGGGCGTCACCGCACGGCCGGACACCGCAATGCGCACCGGCCACATCACCTTGGCGTTTTTCACTTCCAGCCGCTCGGCCAGCTCCTTCATGGATGCGAGCAGGGTCTCGTCGTCCCACGTCGGGAGCGCCACGAGCAGCGGACGCACCGCGTGCAGCATCTCGAGCGAGACGGCCGGATCGGTCTTGGATTTCTTGTTCGTGTAGAGCGCAAGATCATACTCCGGCAACGCGTCGAAGAAATCGACCTTTTCGGGGATATCCGTGAGCACCTCGCAGCGCTGCTGCAGCAGCGGCGCGATCTGCGCCGGGTCGATGGCGGGATTGTGCACCGTCTGACGGATGTAGGGCGCGGCCACAGCTGCAAACTGCTCCGGCGTCATAGCGCGGAGATACTCGCTGTTGAAATACCTGAGCTTGTCGATATCGAAGATCGCCGGGGACTTGGAGATGCCCTTGATATCAAACGCCTCCACGAGCTCGGGCAGCGAATAGATCTCCCGCTCGCCGCCGGGCGCCCAGCCGAGCAGCGCCACATAGTTGACCACCGCCTGTGACAGATAGCCCTGCGCGATCAGATCCTCATACGACGGATCACCGTGGCGCTTGGACATCTTGTTGTGCTGGTCGCGCATGACCGGCGAGCAGTGGATATACTTCGGGATCTCCCAGCCGAAGCCCTCGTAGAGGAGGTTATATTTCGGTGTCGACGACAGATACTCCGACCCGCGCACGACGTGCGTGATGCCCATGAGATGGTCGTCGACGACGTTTGCGAAGTTATACGTCGGCAGACCGTCGCGCTTGATGAGCACCTGATCGTCGAGCGTGTCGTTGTCGACCGTGATGTCGCCGAAGATCTCGTCATGGAACGTGGTCTTGCCCTCGCGCGGGATCTTCTGGCGAATGACATAGGGCTTGCCGGCCGCGAGATTTGCCGCGATCTCCTCCTCGCTCAGACGCGAGCAGCGGCCGTCATATTTGTGGATGACCGCGCCGTCGGAAACATTTTCTTCTGCAGCGTCGTCCTTATCGCAGAAGCAGCGGTAGGCATGGCCGCGCGCGATGAGAAGCTCTGCATATTCCTTATAGAGTCCGCGCCGCTCTGTCTGGACGTACGGGCCGACCGGACCGCCGACATCCGGCCCCTCGTCGTGCGTCAGGCCGCAGGCGCGCATGGTGCTGTAGATGACGTCGACCGCGCCCTCCACATAGCGCCCCTGATCGGTGTCCTCAATGCGCAGGATGAACTTGCCGCCGGCGTGCCGCGCGATCAGATACGTATAAAGCGCCGTGCGCAGATTGCCGACGTGCATATACCCCGTCGGGCTCGGCGCGAACCGCGTGCGCACCTCTCCGTGCGGGATGCGCAGCTCCATGTCTTCAAACCACTTTTGATCTTTCATATTTTGATAGCCTCCGGATCACTTTGCTCAGATTATTTATATCTTATTTTACATCACAGGGATTGTCAAGGGAACTTTCGATGTTGTATTCCACAACAGGTTGTGGTACAATATTCAAACAAATGCGAATTTTCAGCAAGATAACTAAGGAAGTAATCAACTATGGAAGAAAAAACTGCAAAGAAAGTCATGCTCTCGGGCATTCAGCCCTCCGGCGACCTGACGCTCGGGTCTTATCTGGGGGCGATCAAAAACTGGAGCGAACGCGCCGAGATCTTTGACTGCTATTATTTTATGGCCGACCTGCACTCGATCACCGTGCGCCAGAACCCCGCCGACCTGCGCCGGCGCACCGTTGAGCAGCTCGCGCAGTACATCGCCTGCGGCCTGGACCCGGAAAAGAACACGCTCTTTATCCAGAGCCATGTCCCCGCGCACACGCAGCTCGGCTGGGTGCTCAACTGCTACACCATGTTCGGTGAGCTCTCGCGCATGACGCAGTTCAAGGACAAGAGCGCCAAGAACGCAGAGAATATCAACGGCGGTCTGTTCACCTACCCCGCGCTGATGGCGGCGGACATCCTGCTCTACCAGCCGGACTATGTCCCCGTCGGCAGCGACCAGAAGCAGCACGTCGAGCTCTGCCGCGATGTGGCCACCCGCTTCAACAACATCTACGGCGATGTGTTCAAGATCCCCGAGCCGTACATCCCGACGGTCGGCGCGCGTGTCATGAGCCTCTCCTCGCCGGAAAACAAAATGTCCAAGTCCGACAAAGACCCCAACGGCACCGTGTACCTGCTCGACCGTCCGGAGGACATCATGCGCAAGTTCAAAAAGGCCGTCACCGACTCCGACACCGAGCGCTGCGTGCGCTTTGACGTGGAGAGCAAGCCCGGTGTGGCAAACCTCATGAGCATCTATTCCGCCTGCACCGGCAAAACCTTCGAGCAGATCGAGGCGGAGTTTGAGGGCAAGGGCTACGGCGCGTTCAAGCCCGCAGTCGGGGAGGCCGTCGTCGAGACGCTGCGCCCCATCCGCGAAGAGACCGAACGTCTGCTCAAGGACAAGGCCTACCTTGAGAGCGTGTACAAGGCCGGCGCGGAAAAGGCGTCCTACATCGCAAACAAGACACTGCGCAAGGTCTATAAGAAGGTCGGCTTCGTCGCCAAATAATCTTTACATTATTGGAGATCGATTCTCATGTTTCTTAACACTGCTGTCTGGATCAAAGTCATGCTCGCGATCCTCGTCGCGTTCGTGGTCAGCATCGCCCTGACCCCGTTCGTCAAGCGGCTGGCCGTGAAGGTCGGCGCCGTGGACGTGCCCGGCGAGGCGCGTCGCGTGCACGACCATCCCATCCCCCGCATGGGCGGTCTGGCCATTTTTCTGGGCTTCATCGTGTCGACGCTCCTGTTTGCGGACATCACGCAGGAGGTGCGCGGCATCCTTATCGGGTCGATCATCATCGTCATCACCGGTGTGATCGACGACATCGTCTCGCTGCGCGCGTGGACAAAGTTTCTGATCCAGATCCTCGCCGCCGTCATCGCCGTGCTGCACGGCGTGGTCATCAACGTCGTGTCGAACCCGAACGTGTTCAGCAATCAGGAGGCCATTGTCCTCGGTTGGGTCGCGATCCCGCTGACCGTGCTGTGGATCGTCGGCATCACCAACTCCGTCAACCTCATCGACGGGCTCGACGGTCTGGCCGTCGGCGTGTCGACCATCAGCTGCGTGACGATCCTTGTCGTGGCGCTGCTCGTATCCGAGCCGAACGTGGCGCTCATCGTCGCGGCGCTCGCCGGCGCATGCATCGGCTTTATGCCCTACAACCTCAATCCCGCCCGCATCTTCATGGGCGACACCGGTTCCCTGCTGCTCGGCTATGTGCTGGCGACGGTGTCGGTGCTCGGCCTGTTCAAGTTCTATGCGATCGTGACATTCGTCGTGCCGGTGCTCGCGCTGGCAGTGCCGCTGTCGGACACGCTCTTTGCGTTCTGCCGCCGCATCCTGCACGGTCAGAGCCCGTTTCACGCCGACCGCGGCCACTTCCACCACAAGCTCATGGATCTCGGACTGAACCAGAAGCAGGCCGTCGCGATCCTGTATGCCATCAGCGCCACGCTCGGCCTCGCCGCCGTCGTGCTCACGACGAAGGGCACGATCCGCATCGCGCTGCTGATCCTTGCGCTGCTGATCGGCTTTGTCGTGTGCGCCTTTATCCGCAAGAGCGTGCACAAGCATCACCTTGACGTGGAGCTGCAGGAGGCAAAGGCCGCGGCGGAAGCGGAGACTGCCGCAGCAGCCGAAAACACCGCGCCTGTACAGGAGGGCAATGATGAGCAAACGCATTAAAGTCATGTCCGTCTTCGGCACACGGCCGGAGGCAATCAAAATGGCGCCGCTCGTGCTCGAGCTGCAAAAGCATTCGGAGCTTGAGAGCGTCGTGTGCATCACGGCGCAGCACCGCGAGATGCTCGACTCCGTCATGGACTGCTTCGGCATCCGGGCGGACTATGACCTGAACATCATGCAGCAGGGTCAGGATCTGACCGCGATCACGACGCGCGTGCTTGAGCGCATGCGCGACGTGCTCAGCGAGGTGCAGCCGGACATCGTGCTTGTCCACGGCGACACCACGACGACGTTCGCCGGCGCGCTCGCCGCGTTTTACGCCAAGATCCCGGTCGGCCATGTGGAGGCCGGTCTGCGCACGTATGACCGCTGGTCCCCCTTCCCGGAGGAGATGAACCGCGCACTCGTCGGACGCATCGCCACGCTGCACTTCGCGCCGACCGCGAACAATGCCCGCAACCTTGAGCGCGAGGCCGTGGAGGGTGACATTTTCGTCACCGGCAACACCGTCATCGACGCCATGAACTACACCGTGCGCGGCGAGCAGTTTGTCTCCGATGAGCTGCAGCAGGTCGATTTCTCGCGCCGGGTCATCGCCATGACCTGCCACCGGCGGGAAAACTACGGTGAGCCCATGCGCAGCATCTTCACCGCCGTGCGCCGTCTGGCGCTCGACTACCCGGATGTGGAGATCGTCTACCCCGTGCACCTGAGCCCCGTCGTGCGCGACACGGCCGGGGAGCTGCTCGGCGGTGTGCCGAACATCCGGCTCATCGCGCCGCTCGACGCCGTGGATATGCACCGGCTCATGGCGCGCAGCTACATGGTCATGACCGACTCCGGCGGTATTCAGGAGGAAGCTCCCGCGCTCGGCAAGCCCGTGCTCGTGCTCCGGCGCGAGACGGAACGGCCGGAGGCCGTCACCGCCGGCACCGTGAAGCTTGCCGGAACGGACACGGAGAACATCTACCGTCTGGCCGCCGAGCTGCTCGACGATCCGGCCGCCTATGACCGCATGGCCAAGGCCGTCAACCCCTACGGCGACGGGCAGGCCTGCCCGCGCATCGCGCAGGCGATCCTGAGCCACTTCCTGCCGGACGTGCAGCCGCCCGAGCCGTTTGCGCCCACGCACTAAAGAAACAGCATCCCGCCGAGGATGAACAGCAGCTCCTTGTCACCGCTCTCGCGGTAGAGGAGATACAGCACCAGAATCAGCAGCAGATCCTCCGACTCGAGATCTGCAAGCGAAAATTTCTGCAGCAGCTGCTGCAAGCCGCCGCCGGGCGTACCCGGCGGCGGCTTTTGCTTTGCAGCCGGCGGCATACTCGGCCGCGGGCGGAACTCCGCGTGCGGTGTGTCCGGCATACGCTCTACCTGTCCGCTGTTGCCCTGATAGCGATTATACATCGTCGTCCTCCCCCATCTCCCCGGCGGCGAGCTCTGCGAGCGACGCGAGCCGCGCAAGCTTCATGGCGCGGTCGATCTTGCGGCGGCGCTTTTCGGCCAGATACGGCTTCATGGCCTCGAGCAGATGGCGGCTGGCAGAGTCACGGCCGCTGCCGCGCACGGCCGAGAGCATCCGGCGCAGCTGTCCTGCGTCGAAGCCGGGCTCCGGCTGCGGCTCGGACGGCGGCTGTGTCTCGCCGCCGTCGCCCACGAGCGAGGATGCCAGCTGCGCGATCCTGCCGAGCTGCTGCGGGTCATGCAGCAGTGCGTCAAGCTTTTCGCCGAGCTCATCCATCCTGCATCGCGTCCTTCACTTTTCCGGCCAGACGCTGCCCCGCGTCCGTGCTGAGCACCTGCGTGAGGATCTGCCGCAGCAGCTCGGTGTCACCCGTGCGCGCCGCCTGTTCGAGCTTCTGCGCATCGAGCGCATCGGCGAACCGCTGCCCATCGGCCGAATCGGCGATCGCCTGCAGCCGCTGCAGACGCCCGTCGCGCGCAAGCTCCTGCTTCAGCGCATCCAAGTCCTTCATATCGGTCACGCTCCAGTCGGGGGGCGGCTTGACTTTGCAGGCCGCGTCCCGTATAATGCGGATAGCCCGGCAGTGCCGGGTGTCCTGCTTTATTGTATTCTATGACCCATACAGAGGTGACTTGCCACGAAGATACTTGTTTTTTCCGATTCTCACGGCCGCACGCTCGGCATGGTGCGCGCTGTCCGTCAGCAGCAGCCGGACGCCGTGTTTCACCTCGGCGACTGTGAGCGCGACACGCAGCGGCTGGAAAAGGAGTTTCCCGATCTGCCGCTCTACCGCGTGTGCGGCAACTGCGACCGCGAGCCGGTCAATCCCGAGGTGCTGCAGTGCACGCTCGACGGCGTGAAGTTTTTCTGCACGCACGGTGACCGCTACGGCGTGAAGTATACGCTCGACGCGCTGCTCAACGCGGCCTACTTCGCCGGGGCGGACATCGTGCTCTTCGGCCACACGCACCGCGCGCTCAGCGAGACGATGCAGGGGCTCTATGTCGTCAACCCCGGCACGGCGGGCGTCGGCGCGATGTGCACCTACGCCTGCATCGAGACGCGCGACGGCGCGATCCGCAGCGCCGGCATCCACGCCATTCCGGAAGCATAAATCATGCGCCCCCGGCCTGCCGCCGGGGGCGCATGAATTCTCATGTCTACTTTTCGCGAAACGTCACATAGAGCGTGTGGTTGCTGTCGACGTTCATAAACGAGTAGCTCGTCAGCGGCAGGACGGTCATCCCGTCGATGACCAGCGTTGCGACCTCGTAGCCCTCCTTCGGGGTGATCGTGAACGACACACTGCCGCCCTCGGCCACCTTCTGATTACCGCTCGGACTGACACTGCCGCCGGCGCCGCACGTGACCGTGACGGTGAATTCCTTCTTCTCCGGCCCGTTGGAGATGGTGACATAGATCGTCGTGCCGGGCTTGACCATCGTACCGCCGACCGGGCTCTGGCGCGCAACGGAGCCCTTTTGCACATTGTCATCGTAGGCCGTGCCGTTTTTCTCTACAGTGACGCCGAGGCTCTTGGCCGTCGCCTGCGCCTGCTCGAACGAGAGGCCGACAAAGCTCGGGATCGCGACCGGGGTGTCCTCCGGAGCGGTGGTCTCCTCCTTCGGTCCGAGCGAGACAACGAATGCAACTGTCTGCCGGTGCTTGAGCTGCGTGCCCTCATTCACGTCCTGACGGATGACGATGCCCTTGGTCTCACTGCTGTTTTCATAGGTGATGCTCGGCTCCGCGTCAAGCTCCGCAAGCTGCGCCTTAGCCGACTCCTCAGTCTGACCGACGAGGTTGGGCAGGATGCGCTCGCTGCCCTTGTGGAAATTAAACACGCCGGACAGTGCGCAGATCACGACCGTGACGAGCGCGAGCATCGCCGTGATCGCGGTGACTGTCAGGCGCCGGCGCTCGCTCATGCGCCGGACGCGGTGGCGGCGTGTGGTTTTGGGTTGGCTCATATTTTTTCCTCCGGATCAACAGGATGGATAGAAATTTCGATGAAACAAGTATATAATAGCATAGACGCAGCGTTTTGACAAATGTTCGTTTTTGGGAGGATCATTGCATGAAAAAAATCGCACTCGTGACCGGCGCATCGCGCGGCATCGGCAAGGCCGCCGCATTGGCGCTGGCGTGCGACGGCTGGACGGTACACGTCAACTACATACAGTCGCAGGCGGCTGCCGAGGCAGTCGCGGCGCAGACCGGCGGGCTTGCCATCCGCGCCGACGTGAGCGATGCGCAGGCCGTCGCCGCCATGTTCGAGCAGACAGGACCGGTCGATCTGCTGGTGAATAATGCCGGCATCGCGGTCTACGGTCTGCTGACGGATCTCGAGCCCGACGTGTGGCAGCGGCTCTTTGACGTTAACGTCACGGGCACCTACAATTGCTGCCGGTTCGCCATCTCGCCGATGGTGCACGAAAAGGCCGGACACATCATCAACCTCACCTCCATTCTCGGTATGAACGGCGCCTCGTGTGAGGCGGCCTATTCGGCGACGAAGGGCGCGATCGTCGCATTCACGAAGGCGATGGCAAAGGAGCTCGGCCCGTCCGGCATCCGCGTCAACTGCGTTGCCCCCGGCTGCATCGACACCGACATGATCGCAAACCTCAGCCCTGAGGACAAGGCGGAGCTCGCCGAGAGCACGTCCCTCGGACGCATGGGCACGGCGGAGGAAGTCGGCGATGCGATCGCGCTGCTGGCGAGCGAGCGCGCCCGCTTCGTGACCGGGCAGGTGTTCGGCGTGGACGGCGGACTGCTCATCTGAATCAGGCGCAAAAAAACAGGTGCATACCGATCGGTATGCACCTGTTTCAGCTTATCAAAGAGCCTCGCAGAGTTTCGCCGCCGCAGCGGCGAAAGAAAGTCCAATCATTTTCTTCGGCGACATGTGCGGCGAAGAAAATACCGCTCAGGCTGCAAGTGTGGAATTTGTGCGCCGCAGCGCTCAAATTATGCGCGCAGCAGACTGCAGCCCCCTTTGTCAAAAAGTAACACTTTTTGACACTCGCAGATCGGTATGCACCTGTTTTGGTTTTCATTCTGCCTTCGGCGTGTCGGGCGCGGTATTGCCGGGCTTGGCATTGCCGGGCGCTGCGGACTTGTTGCGTCCGCGGCCGCCGCGATGCCGGCGGCGGTGATTGTCCGCGCGCTTTTCGCCGCTCTGCGCAGCGCCGTCGGCCGGCTTAGCTGCCGGAGCTTGCGCGCGGCTGCGCTCCGGATGCTCACCTGCCGGTTTATCACCGGGCTTGCGTGCGCCGGGCTTGCGGTTGGACTGGGACTTCTGGCGCTGCGGCTGCTTGGGCTTTGCACCCTCCTTCGCACCGTCCTTCGCACCGTCCTTCGCGCCCTCCTTTGCGGCGTGCTCCGCCCTCGGGGCGGTCTGCGCATCGGCAGGCTTCTTCCCGCCGTGACCGCGTGAGCGGCGGCGCGGACGCTTTTTCTTCTCGCCCTGCTCGGTGCTCGCGCCGTCGGGCTTCTTGTCGCCGTAGACATCGTCCGCAAACAGCTGCGGCAGCGCCCACGGGTCTTCCTTCGGCTCCTCATCGCGCACCGGCTTCGGCCGGTCCTTGAGCAGCGACGGCAGCGGTTCGCCCGGCTTCGGGCGGCCGCCGGGGATCACGGCGATCTCGTCGGCCTGATAGCTTTTGAACACATCCTCGCCCTGACCGTCAAGCTTGACCTTCAGGCTGCTGCGCAGGATGTTGACGGACGACACCGTGCCGTAGCCCGCAGGCGTCTCGACAAAGGCGCCGACCTTCGGCACGGCCTTGACCAGGTCCTCATACGCCGCCTGCTCATAGCGCAGGCAGCACATCAGACGGCCACACGCACCGGAGATCTTCGACGGGTTGAGCGACATGGACTGCACCTTCGCCATCTTCGTCGAGACGGGCTGAAAGTCGTCCAGAAACTGGCTGCAGCAGTACGGGCGGCCGCAGATGCCGATGCCGCCGAGCATCTTTGCCTCATCGCGCACGCCGATCTGGCGCAGCTCGATGCGGTTGCGGAACACGGAGGCGAGATCCTTGACCAGCTCGCGGAAGTCAACACGCCCGTCGGACGTGAAGAAGAACATGGTCTTGTTGCCCTCGAAGCTGCACTCGACGTCCACGAGCTTCATATCCAGACCGTGCTCGGCGATTTTCTGCTTGCAGATCTGAAACGCCTCTTTTTCGCGGCGGCGGTTGATCTCCTCGATGCGCAGATCGTCCTTCGTGGCGATGCGCGCCAGAGAGCGCAGCGGCTGCACGACCGTCTCATCCGGCACGACGTGGTTTCCGAGAACGCACTCTGCCAACTCCAAGCCGCGCGAGGTCTCGACGACGACCTTGTCGCCCGTGCGCACGGCGATTCCGTGCGGGTCAAAGAAATAGACCTTGCCGCGGTTTTTGAATTTCACACTGATTACTTCTGTCAATTTGGCATCCTCACTTCTGAACACGCGCCTGCACGCCGGAAACGGACAGCAGGCCAAAGATATGCTTTACGCTGACGTTGGCGCGGCGGTATTGCTCACAGGTCTCGATCAGGCGCAGCTGCTGCGCGCACAGCGTCTCCGGCAAAAGCGTCTGCCCCGGCTGCGCCAGCAGCTCCACGAGCCGGTGCTGCACCGCGGGCAAAAACTCCGCAAGCGTCTGTGCCTCCATGCCCTCGTGCGCGAGACACCAGCGCAGGATCGTCATGCGATCCTGCGACGCGACCGCGTGCAGGTAATCGTCCGCCAAAGTGCGCATCTCCTCCGACTCCAGCGGCTGCTCGGTCGGGTCGCGCAGCAGCGCGCAGCGCGAGCGCACCGTTGTCAGCAGCGAATCCGGGCTTGCGGCCGCAAGAATAAACGCCGCGCTGCGCGGCGGCTCCTCCAGCAGCTTCAAAAACGCATTCTGCGCATTGAGATTCATCAGTTCCGCCTGACGCAGAACGTAGACCTTCTTTTCCGCCTCGCTCGGCAGGATGTATGCCGTGGCCGCAACACTGCGGATCTGATCGACCTTGATCACAGGGGTCTTGCCGCTGCGATCCGGCTCGACATAGATCACGTCCGGATGCACATGGTCATAGACCTTGCGGCAGTCCCGGCACGCGCGGCACGGGCGCACGCCGTCGCTGCGGCAGAGCATGGCCGCCGTCAGATCGAGCGCCAGCCGCTCGCGCGCCTGCTCAGACTGCGACACGACGATATACGAATGCAGCAGATGCTCCTGCGGTTGAAATTGCAGCATACGCGCGCTCCTTTCCAGCATACATTGTTTATTTTACCCGCTGCGGCCGGTTTCGTCAATCACATTTGCGGGTGAAAACAAAAAAGCCCGTGCCCAGCCCGCGCCCGCAGACACAAAAAAGCAGACAGCACGGCGGCTGTCTGCTTTTTCAGATGTAAGTGCTCAGGTGTTCTTCTCGAGGTAATCCACGACCTGACGGACGGTGGTCAGCTCAGCCGCCTTCTCGTCTTCGATCGTGATGCCGTAGGCATCCTCGATGGACATGACCAGCTCCACGACGTCGAGCGAATCCGCGCCGAGATCGTCCGCGATGTTGGTGTCCATGGTGATGGTGTTTTCGTCCACCTCAAACTGGTGGGCAAGCAGTTTTCTCACTTGTTCGAACATAATACCGTTTCCTCCTAAGTCTCTCGTCAGCTCCACTCGCGGCTGACCGGTTTGTTGCTGGGGCGCTGCGGCTTCTCATAGGAGACCACAACGCGGCGGTTCGGCTCGGTACCGGTCGAACTCGTCGTCACGCCTTCGTAATCCTGCAGCGCCGTGTGGATGACGTGACGCTCATAGGAATTCATCGGCTCAAGCGCCATGCTGCGCTTGTACTTGACGGCCTTGGCGGCCATCTTCTCGGCCAGACGCACGAGCGACTCCTCGCGCTTGGCGCGGTAGCTCTCGGCATCGACGCTGATATGCATGTGCTTATCGCTGCCGCGGTTGACCGCATAGTTGGTCAGGTGCTGGATGGCATCGAGCGTCTCGCCGCGGCGGCCGATGACGGCACCCATACCGCTGCCGGACAGATTCACGTTCACACCGCCGTTGTCACGCGCGGTGATGTCGATCTGCGCCTGAATGCCCATATGCTCAAGCAGGCCGCTGACGAACGTGCGGATGCGCGCATAGCTCTCCGGCTCGTCCGCCGGTGCGGCGGGCTCCACGCTCGCCTCCGGCTCGGCGGCCGGTGCCTGCACCTCGGCGGGCGCAGTCTCCTGCTCCGCTTCCTCATCCGGCGCCTCATACTGCACGCGGATCACCGCGGGGCTGGCACCGATGCCGAGGAAGCCGGACTTGGCGCGCTCAACGATCTCAACAGAAACATCATCCCGGTCAAGGCCAAGCTCCTCGAGCGCGGCGGCAATGGCCGCCTCTTCCGTCTTGCCGGACTTTTCCAGTGTTTTTAACATCATTCAGTACTCTCCTGTTTTCCTTCGGAACCCTCGGACACCGGCTGCTCTGTCTGCGGAGCGGCAGTCGCGTCCGACTGATAATGGTCCCGCGCATAGGCACGGCCACGCGCATAGCGGCGGTTGCCGACCTGAGACTCCGGCACAGCATTCGGCTCGACGCCGAGACGCTCGCGGCGGGCAGCGCGCTCTTCACGCATCGCCGCAGCCTTGCGCTCGTCATCCTTCTGCTTCTGGCTGGCCTGGATCTTCTTCTTACTGGTGTTGGGGTTGACGACGGTCTCACCGGCAGCTTTCAGGCGCTCGGTCTCGAGGCGCTTGCGCTCAAGTTCGGCATCACGCTCTTTTTCGCGCGCGATGCGCTCGGCGTCGAGCTTGTCGAGCTGCTTGTTGAAGACCTTCGTCAGGCTGACATCACGCAGGATGCCGAGGATGCTGTTGACGATCCAGTAAATGCCCAGAGCGGCCGGCATCGTATAGCAGATCCACAGCGACACGAGCGGCATCATGAGCATCATGGTCTTGTTGGTCGCAGCGGCCTGCTGGTTGCCGGCGGGCTGCGGGGTCATCGACGTGCTGATCTTCATCGACAGCCACGACAGCAGCGCCGAAATGATCGGGATCAGGAACAGACCGAGCGCCGGAAGCCAGACGGCCTTGTTGCTCCAGTCAAACGTCCAGATCTTGAACGACGGCTGCTGGCCCATGTTCAGGCCGATGAAGGAATAGTCCAGATCCAGCAGCTTGCCGGAATAATCGCCGAGGGCGCCGGTCACGGCGTCCCAGTTCTGATGGATCAGGTCGGCGATCTGGATCTCCTGATAGGCGGATTTCGCCTGTGCGACATAGCCCGCATTGGTCGTGACCCAGTCGGTCAGCTGCGTGACTGCTTCCGCACCAAGGCCCATCATCTTCGTCAGCGGCTGACGGATGACGCTGTAGAGCGCGATCAGGATCGGGAACGGGATCAAGCTCCAGAGGCAGCCGGACATCGGGTTGATCTTCTCCTCCCGGTAGAGCTTGGCCATCTCCTCATTGAGCTTTTGCTGGTTTCCCTCGTGCCGGCGCTGAAGCTCCGTGATCCGCGGCTGAAGGCGGCTGGTGCGCATCATGCTCTTCTTGCTCTTGGCCATGAACGGAAGCAAAATCAGGTTCACGACGACGCCGAAGAGGACGACCGCCCAACCGTAGCTGCCGGTCAGATCGTAGAGCGCTTTGAGCAGCCAGGCAAAGGGTGCAGTAATCCAGGACATAAGACGACTCCAATTCTTAAATTCTTAGGATTTCCCCGGTCATGGCACCGGGTCGTAAAATTCATGCTCACCCGTATGGAACGGGTGGCAGCGGCATATGCGCTTGACGGCGAGCCACGAGCCCTTGAGCGCTCCGTATTTCTGCAGAGCCTCGAGCGCATACTCCGAGCAGGTCGGAATGAACCGGCAGCAGGGCGGCTTGAGCGGCGAAATGTACCGGCGGTAAAACTTCACGAGGGCGATGAGCAGACGCTTCATGCGCCGCCATCCCCTTCCGTCAGCAGGCCAAGCTTGGCGCAGGCCGATAAAAACGCAGTCTCGAGCTGATGATAGTCCGCCGCGCACGCGCGCACGCGCGACACGACGACCAGATCATATCCGCGCACGATCTCCCGCTCATGCAGACGATAGATCTCCCGCAGGCGGCGGCGGATGCGATTGCGCACAACGGCATGGCCGACCTTGTTGGACACGGTGTAGCCGATGCGGCTGCGGCCCGAATGGTTTTTCCGGCAGTAAACCACCAGATAGGCGTTGGCGCAGCTTTTCCCCTTCGAGTACAGACGCCGGAATTCATAGTTCTTTTTGAGTGTGCTGGTAAATTCCAAAAGTCTCCCCCGATTCTCTCCGATGCAGCTTCCGGACAAATGCCTTTAGGGCGGAAAGTTCCCGCCCTGAAAAACATCATTAAGAAGTCTGCCTGCTCACGCGCAACAACTCAGTAGGTGAGCTGCTTTCTGCCCTTCGCTCTGCGGCGGGACAGAACCTTGCGGCCGTTGGCGGTCGCCATTCTCTTGCGGAAGCCGTGCTCTTTTTTGCGCTGACGCTTCTTGGGCTGGTAGGTACGGAACATGGTGATTTCTCCTTTCGATCATACTCAACAGCGGCTTGTGCCGCCGTAGTTGGCAAAAAGTATCCGACGCCAGACGTCTGACGCCGGATACATATTATACTATACTAATTTCCGGTCTGTCAACCTTCATTTTTCGCATTCGCCGCTGATGTGCCGTGTCAAGTCACTGTGCGTCGGAGCGCGTGTATGTATCCGCGATCCCGGCGAGCATCTCCTGCATTTCCTGCCGCGCCGACGGCGGCGAGAGGATCTCCACATCCGTGCCGAAGCCGAAGAGCCACGCGTAGAACTTCGGGCTCGTGACCACGTTGAGCGAGACGGTGAAATGCTCCTTCCCGTCCTCGACCACGATCACGTCCTTGCCGAAGCGGTCAAGCACCGAGCCGATCAGATGATTGGCAAAGCGCAGACGTACCGTGCACTCCTCGCCGGTGAACATGCTGAACACCTTTTTGGTGTATGCCGACAGGTCCTGCTCGGAAAAGTCCTCCATACCCTCGCGCGGCGCATCGAGCGCGGAGATATCCGTCATCTTGTCCACGCGGTAGTGCTTGCGCAGCTGCGCCTCAGCGTCCCATGCCAGCAGATAGTAGTTTTCGTTATCCCACATCAGCGCCATCGGGCTGACGATGTAGAACGCACCGTCCTTACGGTAGTGCCGCTGCTTGTCGATCGTGTACTCAAAGTAGTGGAAGCGGATCTGCCGGTCGCGGGAAATGGCATCGGCGATCTCGTCCACATTATAATATACGCTCTCGTTCATGCTCTTGACGCGGCCGCGGACATAGACCTGCCGCTGCAGGAGCTGTGCGTCGTAAATGCTCGCAAGGCCTTCGATCTTCTTGATGAGCGCCAGCGTCTTTTTGTGCGTGATGAATTTCGACGACTGCACGCTGTCGACCAGCAGCTTAAGCTCCGGTACTTCAAACGAGCGTGCGCCAATGTAATACCCGGTCGTGCGCGATTTCGTCTGCACGATGTCCAGCCCGAAGGTGCGCAGAGACTCCAGATCGTTATAGATGCTCTTGCGCTCCGCCGCAACGCCGTGTCTGGCAAGCTCCGAGATCATCTCCGGTACGGTCATCGGGTGGCGTTCATCCGTCTGCTGCAGCAGGATCTCCATCAGATACAGCAGCTTTAATTTCTGGTTCGGTGATTTCGGCATAGCTCCCTCTCTTCTCTGCTTCCGCGCACATATCCAACTCATGGAACGGTTGCATTTTATCACAAATATCTGTCACAAAAAAGCACCCATGCAGAAAGTGCGCAGTTTTCTGCATAATTTACATCGTTTTTGGCACCCGGATACAGTTTTCGGAGACGGCTTCCAGCATGATCGTTCCAGTTCTGCATGCAGCTGCGCTCTGCCTCCCTCCCCGGTTTCCTACATCATAGCAAAAGGAGAGTCCCATAATCAGGGCTCTCCTTTTCCTGTCGAAAAAAAGCGTAAAAAGCGGGCAGCGCATACGCACCGCCCGTCGATCAGATCGGAAGCTGTTATTCAGAAGCTGCAGCCGTGCTGCTCCTGTGCCGCAGACGCGCGCTGCCCACGTCAATACCCCAGACGAGCAGCACGAAGCCGAGGAAGATCGCGCTCACATCACTCCACGCATACTGGTTCATGGCAAAGATGAGCGGCGCGCCGATGCCGCCGGCGCCGACCAGTCCGAGCACGGATGCCTCGCGGATGTTGACATCAAACCGATACAGCACCGCCGACGCGAGCGCCGGAGCGAGCTGCGGCAGCACCGCATAGCGGATGCGCGGCAAAAGCGACACCCCCATGGCACGCAGCGCGTCATAGGCGCGAAAATCCAACGCCTCGATCGCCTCGGTGAAGCGCTTGCTCAGCAGGCCGATGCTGCATACCGCGAGCGTCAGCACTCCGGTGAACGCCCCCGGACCGGAGACGCGGATGAAGATGAGCCCGTAGATCAAAAACGGTACGGAGCGGATCGCCACGATGAGCACCCGAAACAGCAGCGCGGCCGGGCGCGGCAGCAGCTTCGGCGTGCTCAAAAATGCTAAGGGCGCGGCAAGCAGCGCGCCGAGCCCCGTTCCGGCCAGCGCGATGCCGACCGTCTCGAGCAGCAGCCAGCCGAGTCCGTCCTTGCCCGTGCCGAAAAAGAAGCGCCAGTCCGGATGCAGCAGCCCCGTGCCCATGGCCGAGAGCACGGTCTTGCTCGTGTGCGCAAGATCCGGCGGGTCGATGCCCACCGTGCAGACGGCCACGCACAGCAGCACCGCCGCCCAGAGAACGCGCTTTGCCGGGCGCGAAATGCTGCGCTCGCCGCGGATGATGCGCCCGAGCGCATGGCTGAGCCACTCGATGCAGCACACGGTCACAAACAGGCACATGAGGATCGCGCCGACGCGGTCGTATTCCCGCCACGAGATCTTCTCGTTGAGCAGCAGGCCGATGCCGCCCGCGCCGACATAGCCGAGGATGGCGCTGTGGCGCACGTTCGTCTCGAGCAGATAGAGCGCGTTTGTCAGATAGCCGGACGCGATCTCCGGCACGACGGCGCGCGCATATGCCCGCGCCGGGGACGCGCCCATGGCGCACAGCGCGCGGTAGGGCGCGAGCGAGAGCGTCTCGATGTCCTCATAGGTCAGGCGCGTCATGACCGCAAGCGTAAAGGCCGTGATGGCGACCGTGCCGGAAAACGTGCCAAGGCCAAACAGAAACGTCGCCAGCAGCGCAAGGATCAGCGCCGGGAACGAGCGCAGCACCTGCACCAGAAAGCGCAGCACCGCGCGCACCGGCGCGGGACACGGCAGATTGTGCGCGCACAGCGGCGCGAAGCCGAGCGCCAGCGCGACACCCAGCGCCGTACCGGTGACGGACATACGCAGCGTGGCCAGCAGCGGCGCCACGATCGCGGACAGATAGCTCCAGTCCGGCGGGAAGAACTGCGCGGCAATGTCGCGCAGGTGTGCCCGCCGCGCCCAGAACACCGCGGGGTCGCAGCCTGTCAGCCAAAAGGCAAGCACAAACAGCGCGAGCACACCCAGTGCCCGCGCCCAGCGTTTTGCACGCGCACGCGTCATGGCGCGGCCTCACTTTCCGCGCCGCCGTAGATGCGCGCAAGATCTGCGTCCGTCACGGCATCGGGCGCGCAGTCGAGCACGATCCGCCCCGCATGCAGACCAAGGAGCCGGGAGGAAACCGCCCGGCTCTGGTCGAGATTATGACTGTTCATAAGGATGGCGACACCCTCGGTGCGCGATATATCCTGCAGCAGCGCAAGGATCTGCCGCCCGGTGACCGGGTCGAGCGAGGCGACCGGTTCGTCTGCGAGCAGCAGCGCGGGCTTTCGCATGAGCGCGCGCGCGATGGCGACGCGCTGCTTCTGCCCGCCGGACAGGCTGCAGACCGGCTCGCCGCACTTATCGGCAAGACCGACACGCGCAAGCAGCCGCTCGGCTTGGGCCGTCTGTGCACGGGAAAACAGCCCCAGCAGCGAAGCCTGCAGCGACATATCCGGCAGGCAGGCATTGAGCACGTTCTGCCGGCAGGTGACCGGCTCGACGAGCGCAAAGTCCTGATAGATCGTGCCGATGCGCTTTTGCACCGCGCGCTTTTTGCGCCCGCGAGCGCGGGAAAACGGCTGGCCGCCGATGCACACTTCCCCGCTGTCGCACGGCAGCGTGCCGTTGAGGATGCGAAAGAGCGTCGTCTTTCCCGCGCCGGACGGGCCGATGACGGACACGAACTCGCCCGCCTCCAGCCCAAAGGTCACATCCGTCAGCACCGGCGGCCGTGCGCCGAAGCGCTTACAGATGTGCGCAGCTTCCAGCAGCATGGTGTTACTTCCCCGCCGACTTGAGCATGGCCTGCGCGGCACGCTCGCCGTCGTAGTCGGAATCCTTGCCCCAGGTGTAGCCGACCTGGCTGAAGACGCTGATGATCTGCTTGCCCTCGTCGGTCTGGGCGATCTCGATGAACGCCTCGCCGAGCGCCTTGCGGAACGCCTCATCTGCCATAAGGTCGGAGTGCTTGCTGTAGGCGATCATGTCGTTGTAGATGCCCTCGGTCACGCCGATGACGCCGGTCTGCTCAACCATGGGCGCCGTGCCGCCGAACTTCTCCTGCCAGTTGGGCGCGTTCTTGATGCGGATGTGGCCAAAGGAGACCATCACATCCGCCTGACCGGTGGCCAGACGTGCGAGCGACGTGCTGTGGGAGTCAGACTGCACCACGTGATCGAGATCCGCAATGGTCTTACCATAGTGCTCCTGCAGCCAGAGGCTCGGATAGATGTAGCCGGACGCGGACGTCGGGGCGAGCACGGACCAGGTCGCGCCGTTGAGATCATCCCACGTCAGCTCCTCGCCGCTGTTGACCTTTGCCAGCAGCGCCTGACCCTTGGCGCTCGGACCGGCCAGAATGATCGAGCGGTAGTAGGTGGTCATGTCCTGCGTGTTCTCCTCGAGCTTGCCGTCATTCCAGTCGGCGGCGTTCTCGGAGTCCTTGTTGATGCCGTAGCGCAGCGCCGTGAGCAGCACGTCGCAGTCATCGGAAAACAGGACGTAGTTGCCGCCGGAGATGAAGCCGATGTCCGCGCTGCCGGCGCTGAGCGCCTCGCCAACGGCGGTGTAGCTCGTACCGACGGTCATGTCGATGTTCTGCACGTCATAGCCCTTTTCGAGGAGCTTCGCCTTGAGCAGCGCCTCAAGCGGCTCGGTCGCCGTCGTGATCTGGTCGGCGTCCGCATACGGGGAGAACGCGATCTTCAGGCTCTCGACCGTCTTTGCACCGCTGCCGCTGCCGCTGTCCTTCTGGCCGCAGCCGGCCATCAGGCCGAGTGCCAGAACCAGAGACAACACCATTGCCACTACTTTTTTCATATACATACCCTCCAGATAAATTCTTTCTCCCGGCCGCGGGCATAAAAAACGGCATATGCAGCGCTGCATATGCCAACCAGACGACCGGCAGACGCTGAGAATCCGCCCCTTACGGACGGATTTGGTCGGTCGATCTTCCCTGAGATCCTCTCAGCCCGGAACACGGGCTCCCTCGCGATCTGGTTTCGTCATCACTGTTTTGTTGAGCGCGGCGCCAGGGAGCTCCCCCTTTCGCCGCATTCCGGAAACCATCGACAGCTTACCACACCCCACGGGAGAATGCAAGCGCTTTGTAAAGCGCGCGCAAAACTTCCGCCGCCGCGATATTTTCACCGGCGAATATGCAGCGAAACGCGGGCGGTACACCAGCACCGCCCGCAAGCTATCTCGCCCACTGACACCTATGCAAAGCAAATGCTCGCACAGCCAGCGTCCCTTTCCCAATTGTCTCTTTATTCCGGGTTGACTTCCTGAGCGAATGGCTCCCCGCGGGAAGCCCGCTGAAAATATTCTCTCACTGTCCGGTCATTCTCACGGTTAATCAAGCGCCCCGGCACGATCAGCAACGCAAAGAAAAGCGCGCACAGCGCAGCTTCGCAAAGGAGCGCAGGCGCAGTATACACACCTATATGGATGATACCGAACAAAATCCACGCCAAGAGCACTGTTAGCTTCAGCAGCACCTGCATCGGATAGCGAAAACCACCCTCAAGGATTGTGTGATCGCCCTGTGCACGGAGCGTACCGAAAAACACGCGCTTCGGGTACATATCATATCCGCGCATCATAACCGCCCAGAGGCGCTCACCCTCGATCTGCCCGTATAGACCGCGTCGGTCATTCGCCGGCCTTTTCACACTACGCAACAGTTTCCCCAATGGCCAGTCCGTCTGCATATCTGCACGTAGCCGCTCCTTGACCTCGTCCAGCGGCAGCGGTATCTCATAGCGCTGCTTCATTTCTGTCTCCTTCAGTCGTCCTTATCTCAAGCTCGTTCTCTCCACCAGCGTTCAGTCTTGTATGCCTCGGGGATCGTCTTGTCAAACAGCGGATCGGCATACCCCATGGCTATCAGCTCGTCCACCCAGCGCTCACGGAGAGATGCCGGCAGCAGGGGCTTTGCGCACCACGGGCAATAATGAATCACGATATGCGAATGCCCATCCCCGCACGGGATGCCGTATTCATGAAACTGCGGCAGATATGAGATTACTTCGCCATCGCAGAGCTGTGCCGTGTGTTCCGTCACGATGCGGACATGTGCCTGCATATCCCTGCAGCAAAAATTCATACATTCCACTCCTATATCTCTCATCGGTTGAAAGATGGCGCGCACCCATCCTCGCTCATTTTTTGCGCTTCATGCTATAAAAGGCACCAAAGAACACAATTGCGAACATGCCCAGTAATCCAAAACCATAGTCAATATATAACACAATATCGACCGCTTCGCGAGTACGGATTACGGCTGCCAAAAGAAAGTTCGCGATTCCCAGAAGATATGCGTAAATCTGCAGGCAAACGGCGACCGTCGAAAAATAACTGCGTTGGTTTTTATCGCGCAAGAACAAAACCACTTTGAGCACGCGAGTGTTTTTCAACTTCACACGATGATGGCCGGACAGCCGCTCCGAGATCAGCACCTGATCGTCAAAGTGGTACCCGCCAAACAGGAATCCGACCAGCAAAAGCAGCCCCATTTTCAGCAGCTCCACGTTCATTCCTCCCACTTCAGGCCATTCTATTTGCATTCTAACACACCCCTGCACAGTTGTCCACGCAAAGCAATGGCACGTGCGGCGTGCCCGCCTCATATTTCCGGTAAGGCTTCATATACTGAATTACGCAAATATGGGGAGTGGTGTCAGTGCACACGGACATGGAAGCACGCGCATGCGATCTCGCAGAATATCTTCTCGCCAACAACGCCACCGTCCGCTCCGCCGCCAAACAGTTCGGTGTCTCCAAATCGACCGTCCACAAGGATCTCACGGAGCGGCTGGAGAAGATCGACCCCGCGCTCTATCAGCAGGTGCGGCAGCTGCTCGACCGCAACAAGGCCGAGCGGCACATCCGCGGCGGCATGGCGACGCGGCGAAAATACAAAGGTACATAATCCGGACCGCGGCACATCATTTCGAAAAAACCGGGGATACTATCGCCGAAGGTGATCCCGTGAAAGGCAAACGTATCGGACGGCAGACCGTGCAGTTTTCGACCCCGCCCGTGATCCGCGCCGCCGCCAGCGTCGTGGGCAGAAAAGAGGGCGAAGGGCCGCTGCGCGACCGCTTTGACAGCGTCAGTCAGGACACATATTTCGGCGAAAAGAGCTGGGAGCAGGCCGAGAGCGCCATGCTGCGGCAGTGCTTTGCGCGCGTTTGCCGCAAAGCGGCGCTGGCGCCGGAGGCGCTCGACTATGTGCTCTCCGGCGACCTACTCAACCAGTGCGTGGGCTCGGCCTACGCCATGCGCGGCGTCGGTGCGCCGTATCTCGGGCTGTACGGCGCATGCTCGACGATGGCTGAAGCGGTCAGTCTGGCCGCGATGCTCATCGACGGCGGCTGCGCCGAGACCGCCGCCGCGCTCACAAGCTCGCACTTTTGCTCCGCCGAGCGGCAGTACCGCTTTCCGCTGGAATACGGCGGCGTGCGTCCGCCGACCGCTCAGTGGACGGTGACCGGTGCGGGTGCGCTCATCCTCGCGGCTGCCGGAGACGGGCCGCGCGTGACCATGGCGACGACCGGGACGATCGTGGACGCGGGTATCACGGACATGAACAACATGGGCGCTGCGATGGCGCCCGCCGCCTATGAGACGCTCCGGGCGCACTTTGCCGACACCGGGCGCACGCCGGACGACTATGATCTGATCGTGACCGGCGATCTCGGCAAGATTGGTCACGCTGTCGTGACGCGGCTGTTTGCGGACGACGGCGTGGAGCTCGCAGGCAGATACAATGACTGCGGGCTGATGATCTACGATCTCGAGGCGCAGGACGTGCACGCGGGCGGCTCCGGCTGTGGATGCAGCGCGTCCGTGCTCGCAGGGCATCTGATGAAGCTGCTGACGGGCGGGCAGATCCGGCGGCTGCTGTTCGCGGCGACGGGCGCGCTCATGTCCCCCACAGCGTCCATGCAGGGGCAGAGCATTCCCGGCATCTGTCACGCCGTGGCCATAGAAACGCAGGTGAACGCATGATCGCAGAGTATCTGAAAGCATTTTTCGTCGGCGCGGCGCTGTGCATGATCGGTCAGGTGCTGATCGACAAGACGCGGCTGACGCCGGCGCGCATCCTCACGCTGTATGTGGTGGCGGGTGTGGTGCTGGGCGCTGTCGGCGTCTACGCGCCGTTTGTGCGCTGGGCGGGCGCGGGTGCGAGCGTGCCGCTGACCGGGTTCGGAAACCTGCTGGCCGGCGGCGTCCGCAAGGCCGTCGCCGAGCGCGGCGTGCTTGGCGCGTTTACAGGCGGCTTCACGGCCGGTGCTGCCGGGATCTGCGCGGCGATCTTTTTCGGGCTGCTCGTCGCCATGCTCTTTCGTTCAAAGGACAAGCAATAAAAAAAGAACCGATCCGCAGATCGGTTCTTTTTTCGTTATGGGTAAGCTCAGCCTCTTGCAGCGGCTTCGCCGGCCTCGAGCGCCTTCATGTTGCCCTCGAGGAACTTGGCCTTCTTCTCGCCAAGCTCGATGCGGATCGCTTCGCCGAGGATCTCGTTGGAGACGACCGGAGCCTTCTCCATCAGAGCGCCGAGGATCGCAACGTTCGCGCCCTTCGGGTTGCCGACGGACTCGGCAATACCGTTGGCGTCGCAGTAGACGACCTGAATGTCATCACGCTCGGCCTTGCGGTCGATGATGGAGCTGTTGATGACGAGGACGCCGCCCGGCTTGACGTGGCTCTCGAACTTGTCCAGAGACGGACGGTTCATCGCCACGACGCAGTCAGCCATGTCGACCAGCGGGGAAGCGACCGGATCGTCGGAGACGATGACGGAGCAGTTCGCCGTGCCGCCGCGCATCTCGGGGCCGTAAGAGGGCAGCCAAGAGACGTGCTTGCCGTCGAGCATGCAGGCCATAGCCAGGAACTTACCGATCAGGAGCATGCCCTGACCGCCAAAGCCAGCAAAAATGTATTCTTTCTTCATGTTATTCAGCCCCCTTGTCCTTCTTAACGCCGAGCGGGTAGTACGGAATCATGTTCTCTTCCAGCCACTCCATCGCCTTGATCGGGCTCAGGCCCCAGTTCGTCGGGCAGGCGGACAGGACTTCGACCATCGTGAAGCCCTTGCCTTCCATCTGGTAATGGAACGCCTTGGAAATGGCCTTCTTTGCCTTGACGATGTTCGGGGTGTTGTTGACGGCGACGCGCTCGATGTAGTAGGAGCACGGAACCTCAGCGAGCATCTCGGAGACCTTCAGCGGAGCGCCGCACCAGTCCTCATCACGGCCGTAGGGGCTCGTGGTGGTCTTCTGGCCGACGAGCGTGGTCGGAGCCATCTGGCCGCCAGTCATGCCGTAGATCGCGTTGTTGACAAAGATCGTGGAGATCTTCTCGCCGCGGTGCGCAGCGTGAACGATCTCAGCGGTGCCGATGGACGCGAGGTCGCCGTCGCCCTGGTAGGTGAAGACGAGGGTGTCCTTGCCGACGACGCGCTTGGCGCCGGTGGCGACTGCGGGTGCACGGCCGTGAGCGGCTTCGTACATATCGCAGTTGAAGTAATCATACGCAAAGACGGAGCAGCCGACCGGCGCGACGCCGATGACCTTGCCGTCCAGATTCATCTCATCAATGACCTCTGCGACCAGACGGTGGATAATGCCGTGGTTGCAGCCCGGGCAGTAGTGGAACTGCTTGTCCGTGAGGAGTTTGGTCTTTTCAAAAACAACAGACATTTACTTGCCCTCCTTCATGCTGATAATCTTCGCGACGATCTCTTCGGTGGTCGGCATCTGGCTGCCGAGGTGGCCGAAGAAGTCGATCGGCTTTGCGCCGTTGATCGCGATCTTGACATCCTCAAGCATCTGGCCCTCGTTGAGCTCGACGTCGAGAACAGCCTTCACGCCCGGAAGCTCGGCAGCCTTCTTGACCGCGTCGTACGGGAACGGCCAGACGGTGATCGGGCGAACCAGACCAACGTTGATGCCCTGCTCCTTGAGCTCGGCGATGGCGGACTTGGCGATACGCGCAACCGTGCCGAAAGCGGTGATGACATACTCAGCACCCTCGAGGTTGTACTCTTCCCACTGCTGCTCGTTGGCAGTGATCTCACGATAACAGGCCTGCAGCTCGTCGTTGTGGACGGACAGGGTCTCGGTATCGATGTAGATGGAGTTGATGACGCCGCGCTTGGCCGGATCGTCGCCCGGTTTCCAGCCGGTGCAAGCCCAGGGCTTCTTCTCGGGATCGATCTTGTAGTCGACCATCTCGGGCATCTCCACGGGCTCCATCATCTGCGCGATGATGCCGTCAGCGAGGAAGAGGACCGGTATACGGTACTTCTCAGCCTTGTCGAAGGCGTACATCATGATGTCGATTGCTTCCTGCACGGATGCCGGAGCGTAGGTCAGCAGGTGATAGTCACCGTTGCCGCCGCCCTTGACAGCCTGGAAGTAGTCGCCCTGAGAAGCCTGAATGTTGCCGAGGCCGGGGCCACCGCGCATGACGTTCAGGATGACAGCCGGCAGCTGCGCGCCTGCGCAGTAGGAAATGCCTTCCTGCTTCAGGCTGACACCGGGGCTGGAGGAAGAGGTCAGCGCACGTGCACCAGCACCGGCTGCACCATAGATCATGTTGATCGCCGCAACTTCGCTCTCGGCCTGCAGGAAGCAGCCGCCGACTTCGGGCATACGTGCGGACATATATTCAGGAATCTCCGTCTGCGGAGTGATCGGATAGCCGAAGAAGTAACGCGCGCCTGCACGAATCGCAGCCTCAGCGATAGCTTCGCTACCCTTCATAAGCGTCAATGCCATTTTCGATGTACCTCCTTAATCTCTCACAATGCTGATTACCACGTCCGGGCAAGTGCGCGCGCAGGAAGCGCAGCCGATGCAGGCCTCCGGATTCGCGACGACGGACGGATGATAACCCTTTGCGTTGAGTTTGTCCTTCGCCAGCGCCAGGACACCCTTCGGGCAAGCTCTGACACAGAGACCGCAACCCTTGCAAAGATTCTCGTTGATGGTCACCTTTACCATTTTTGCTACCTCTTTTCTGTTCTGTTTTGCGAAATTGCCTATGTAAACCGCATGCGCGGGTTACGCCTGTTTCTTCTCCGACAAGCTGTGAATATAGCTGTCCCAGTCGCGCTTCATGATGATGTCGATGGGGACGGGCTTGCCGATGTACTTCGGGTCATGCCCCTCGGCCAGGAAGATGTCGAGCATCTCCTTCTTGCCGGTCGTGTACATGACCGGAACGCCAGTCCGGTCGCTGACCTCGCGCAGCATCTCATAACCGTCGCGCAGCTCCGCCGGCGTGGTCATGGTGGCGAGGTTGGTGTTATTGATCATGCCGGTGATCTTCAGGTGGGAATGGATCTCCATCTGCTGCTGCAGGTCGATGATCTTCTCAACCGTGCCGGCAAGCGGGCGGCGAATATTGACGACATTCAGAACCTCCAGCTGTTCCGGGCCCATGGCCATGAAGTCCTGAAAGTCCTCATAATAACGGCCGAGCGCGGTGGAGCCGACGGCGTCGCCGCCGACGTCAAACACGACGGTATCCCAGTTCATGGCAAATGCAGAAGCGACCTCCGCCGGCAGCGACAGCGTCTCCACGCCGGAGCAGGCATAGTTCGGGGAGATGAGACGGATCTCTTTCTGCTCCACGAGCTTGCCGCGCTCAGTCAGGCGGAAGTAAGTATTGACCAGGTCCAGGTCAATGAGTTCTGTCTTTCCGGTTTCAGCCGCTTTAAAAGCAAAATTCAGCGCAAGCTCACTCTTGCCGCTGCCGTAGTTGCCGATCATAACGTATATCTTTTTCAAAACAAAGCTCCTCCCCTCGAGGGGTATTCAAAATGTGCAAATGGATATTAAAAATCAAAATATATCCATTCAAATATTCAAATCTCAACGGTTATCATCATAGCACAATCGCGCGAATTCGTCAACAAACGTTGTTTGGCTTTGTGGAACGTGTCTAATTTCCGCGCGTGTTTCTGGACAAGTTGCCAGTTATCTGAAAATTAACGGCAACGTTCAGGAATTAACGCTATTTCTTTCCTTTTTCAGGTAGAGATACCACGCGCTCACGCCGACCAGAAGCCCGCCGCCGACGAGATTGCCGAGCGTGACCGGCAGCAGATTGCCGATAAGCGCCCTGCCCCACGTCAGCCCTTCGGCAGCCGCGCCGGTCTGCCCCGCCGTGAAGAGGCCCGCCGCAAGGTAGTACATATTGGCGATGCTGTGCTCGAAGCCCGCGACCACAAAGGCCATGATCGGGAAAAAGACGGCCGCGATCTTACCGCCGACGGTCCCGGCTGCATTGGCCATCCAGACGGCGATACACACGAGGAAGTTGCAGAGGATGCCGCGCACGAACGCATCGCCGAACGTCAGCCCCGCTTTCGTCTGCGCGATGGCGATAACGGACGCCGCGAGCTTGCCGCCGAACGCGGAAAAGACGTGCCCCGACACGCACAGCGCCGCAACGAGCACCGCGCCCGCAAAGTTGCCCAGATAGACAACGAGCCAGTTGCGCAGCATCTGCCGCACCGTGATCGTGCGCGCCAGAACGCCCATGATCATGAGATTGTTGCCGGTGAAGAGCTCGCTTCCGGCCACGATGACCATGGCGAGGCCGGCCGGAAACACGCAGCCGGAGACGAGCTTTGCCAGCGACGGATTGCCGACCGTCGCCGCGGCAGCCGTGGACGCGACGCCCGCAAGCGCGACGAACGCGCCCGCAAGGCAGGCGAGCAAAAACATCCGCCCCAACGGCAGTGCAGCCTTGGTGCGGCAGGCGGAAAGATAATTCTCCGCGATCTCTTTGGGTGTGCACATAGGTAACGTCCTCCGGCAAAGCACAAGATATGTGATACGCATTATCTTACTATCATGTATCTTGTGCTGTCAAGTGCACAGGCAAAAAAAGCAGCCGGAGTATTCTCCGGCTGCCTAGGCATCCAGCCACACGCGCATACGCTCCACGGCGCGCCGCTCGAGCCGCGAGACCTGCACCTGCGAGATGTGCAGGAGCTCGGCCGCGCGCTGCTGCGTCAGGCCGTGATAAAACCGCAGCGCGATCACCTGCCGCTCTCTCTCCGGCAGGCGGCGCAGCGCCTCGCGCAGGTCGGCATATTCGACCATGCGCGTCTCCTGCTCGTAATCCCCGAGTGTGTGCTCGAGCGTAAAGCCCGTCTCGCCGTTTTCCCTCTGCAGGGATTCCGTAGGACCGGTGGCCGTCTCCGCGGCCGCGATCTCCTCCGGCTCGAGCCCGGTCTCGGCGGCGAGCTCCGAGAGCGTCGGCTCACGGCCGAGCGTCTGCTCAAGGCGGGTGCGCGCCGTGCGGATGCCCTGTGCGCGCTCCTTCATGCTGCGGCTGACCTTGACCGCACCATCATCGCGCAGAAAGCGCCGGATCTCCCCTGCGATCTTCGGGACGGCGTATGTAGAAAAGCACGTGCCGAACTGTTCGTCAAAGCCCTGCATGGCCTTGAGAAAGCCGACGCAGCCGAGCTGGTACAGGTCGTCGGGCTCGACGCCGCGGCCAAAAAAGCGCCGCGCCACGCTCCAGATGAGTCCGGTGTTTTCCTCGACCATCCGCTCCGCCGCCTGCACGTCACCCGTCTGCGCGCGCCGCAGCAGTGCACGCGTCTCTTCGGCGATCATGCGCGGCGGCGGATGCGGCGGCACATCGTCACGGTCGTGCCGCGGCCGGGAACGGACTTGACCCGCAGCGTGTCCATAAAGCTCTCCATGATGGTAAAGCCCATACCGCTGCGCTCCTCCCCGCCGGTGGTGTACATCGGCGTGCGTGCCTGCGCCACGTCCGCGATGCCGACGCCGTGATCCTTGACGGCGATCTCCAGCCGCTCGTCCGGCAGAATGCGCACGCGCACCTGCACCGTGCCGAGCACGTCCGGATAGGCGTGCACGACGGCGTTCGTCACGGCCTCGGACACGGCGGTCTTGATGTCGCCGAGCTCGGCAAGCGTCGGGTCGAGCTGTGCGGCAAAGGCCGCTACTGCCGCGCGCGCAAAGCCCTCGTTCACGCTGCGCGCCGGAAACTCCAGCTTCATGTAATTCTTTTGCGTCAACACTGTTCACACTCCTTTTCCCGGTCGTCAAGCACCGGGACGATCTTCGTCAGCCCCGCGACATCCAGCACCCGCCGCACCTGCCCCGGCACGCCCGAGAGCGCCAGCACGCCGCCCGTCTGCCGCAGGAGGCGGTCGGTCTTGAGGATGACCGCGATCCCGGAGCTGTCCATAAAGCTCACCCCCGTCAGGTCGAGCACGCAGCGGCGCGGCAGATATTCCTCCACGGCGTCCTCGATGCCGGGCATGACCGTCTGCGCCGCCGCATGATCGAGTTCGCCCACCAGCCGCAGCGTCAGGCAGCGGCCGTCATCATGCGTTATGATCCGCATCTGCTTGTCCCTCCTATTCTAAAAGAAAAACACCGCATACGGCCGAAGCCGTATACGGTGTTATTGTAGCGTAATGCCGCTGTGGTTTTTTGTCGGACGCGGGGACTCAGCCGAGGTTTTTCAGGCTGGCCTCGAGATTTTCCACGAGCGCCTTCGCCTTCTCGGCGCGCTCGCGCTCCGTCTGCACGACAGCCTCCGGCGCGCGGGAGACGAAGTTCTCGTTCGAGAGCTTGCGCATCTGGCCCTCGTAGTTCTTGCGGGCCTTTTCGAGCTCTTTTTCCAGACGCGCGCGCTCCTTGTCGAGGTCGATGAGCTCGGCCATCGGCATGAAGAGCTTTGCCTCTTCCGTGACGGCGGAGACCATCTTCTCCGCGTCGGCCGGCAGCTCGCTGCTGATGGTAATCTGCTCGGCATAGGCGAGCTTCGTGATATAGATCTCGCCGGAGCGGAAGGCGTCCTGCCGGTCGGTCGTGATGAACAGGTGCGCCTTTCTGCTCGGCGGCACGTTCATCTCGGCGCGGCGGCTGCGCACGGCGCGAATGGCGTTCATGACCATCTCAAAGTCGCGCTCCTCGGCCGGGAAAGCGAGAGACTCGGTATACTCCGGATAGCGGGCGATCATGAGCGCCTCGCCGTCATGCGGCAGGGCCTGCCAGATCTCCTCGGTGATAAACGGCATGAACGGGTGCAGAAGCTTAAGGATATCCGTCAGGACATACAGCAGCACCTGCTGCGCGCTGCGGGCACGGGCCTCGTCGCCGCTGTTGAGGCGGGGCTTGGTGAGCTCGATATACCAGTCGCAGTACGTGTCCCAGATGAAGTCGTAGATCTTCGCCGCGGCGATGCCGATCTCGTACTTGTCGAGATTCTCGCACACTTCCTTCGAGAGCGTGTTGAGCTTCGAGAGCACCCACTTGTCCTCGAGCTCCAGCGTCTCGGGCAGCTCGTTTTTGTCGATGGTGAGGTTCATCATCACAAAGCGCGACGCGTTCCAGAGCTTGTTGGCGAAGTTGCGCATGGCACCGCACTTCTCAACGTAGAAGCGCATATCGTTTCCGGGGCTGTTGCCCGTGATGAGGTTGAAGCGCAGCGCGTCGGCGCCGTAGGTGTCGGCCATCTCAAGCGGGTCGATGCCGTTGCCGAGGGACTTGGACATTTTGCGGCCCTTATCGTCGCGCACGAGGCCGTGGATGAACACCGTCGGGAACGGGATGTCCTGCATCTGCTCAAGGCCGGAGAAGATCATACGTGCGACCCAGAAGAAGATGATGTCATAGCCCGTGACCATGACGCTCGTGGGATACCAGAACTTGAGATCCTCGGCGCTCTTATCCGGCCAGCCGAGCGTGGAAAACGGCCAGAGCGCGGAGCTGAACCACGTGTCGAGCACGTCGGGATCGCGGTGGATATGCTTGCTGTGGCAGGCCTCGCACTCGCAGGCGTCGGTGCGCGAGACAGTGACATGACCGCAGTCATCGCAGTACCATGCCGGGATCTGATGACCCCACCAGAGCTGACGGGAGATGCACCAGTCGTGCACGTTCTCCATCCAGTTATAATAGGTCTTGCTGAAGCGTTCCGGCACGAACTTGATGCGCCCGTCGCGCACGGCCTCGATGGCGGGCTCGGCCAGCGGCTTCATCTTGACGAACCACTGCGGGCTCGTCATCGGCTCGACCGTCGTGCCGCAGCGGTAGCACGTGCCGACGTTGTGGTTGTAGGGCTCGGTCTTGATGAGGTAGCCCTGCTCCTCGAGATCGGCCACGATGGCCTTGCGCGCCTCGTAGCGGTCGAGACCGTTGTACTTGCCGCCGTTGATGACGCGGGCGTCCTCGTCGAAAATGAGGATCTGCTCGAGGTTGTGCCGCAGGCCGACCTCGTAGTCGTTCGGGTCGTGGCAGGGCGTCATCTTGACGCAGCCGGTGCCGAAATCGAGCTCGACATAATCATCGGCCACGATGGGCAGCTCACGGCCCACGAGCGGCAGGATGGCCGTCTTGCCGACGAGGTGCTGGTAGCGCTCGTCCGCCGGGTTGACCGCGATGCCGGTGTCGCCGAGCATCGTCTCGGGGCGCGTGGTGGCGATGGTCAGATACTCGTCGCTGTCCTTGAGCGGGTAGCGGATATACCAGAACGCGCCGGGCATATCCTTATACTCGACCTCCGCGTCGGACAGGGCGGTGCGGCAGTGCGGGCACCAGTTGATGATGCGGTTGCCCTTGTAGATGAGGCCCTTTTCATACAGCTCGCAGAATGTCTCGCGCACGGCCTTCGAGCAGCCCTCATCCATGGTGAAGCGGCTGCGATCCCAGTCGCAGGACACGCCGAGTGACTTCTGCTGCTCGACGATGCGGTTGCCGTACTGCTTTTTCCACGCCCAGACGCGCTCCAGAAATGCATCACGGCCGAGATCGTAGCGGGTCAGACCCTCCTCCTTGCGCAGCATCTCCTCGACCTTGATCTGCGTGGCAATGCCGGCGTGATCCGTGCCGGGCACCCACAGGGCGGCATAGCCCTGCATACGCTTATAGCGCGTGAGGATGTCCTGCAGCGTCGCATCGAGCGCGTGGCCCATGTGCAGCTGACCCGTAACATTCGGGGGCGGCATGACAATGGAAAACGGCTTTTTGTCCGGATCGGCTTTGCCGGCAAAATAGCCGCCGCGCATCCACATGTCATAAATCTTCTTCTCGACCTGTTTGGGGTCGTAGACCTTCGGAAGCTCTTTCATGGTTCTCCTCCTTTGAGATTGCCGGGGCGCAAAAAAATCGCCCCGAAACGAACTGTTTCAGGGCGATCGAAACCGCGGTACCACCTGAATTCCACGCAGAAGCGTGACACTCTTGTCTCTGTAACGGGAGAACCCGGCCGCCCTACTCCGTTCAGGCCGGCTGCTCCGGGGCGACCTTCATCTCCGGCATCCGAAAGGCTTGCACCAACCGCCTTCTCTCTGACGTCCGCCGGGAGACTACTCCTCCCCTTCTTCGCAAATGGATGGGAAAATTATAGGCCCTGCCGTGCCGTTTGTCAAGCGTTTCTGAGCCAGCGCACGACCGAAAGCGCCGCGCAGTTGCCCTCGCCGACCGCAGCCGGGATCTGATAGGGCGCGCCGGTGCAGTCTCCGGCCGCAAAAACGCCCGGAATGCTCGCCGCGCAGTCATCATCCACGACGATGTGACCGTTATCCGTCGCCAAGCCGGGCAGGAGCGTATCGGCTGCAAAGCCCGCGCGCAGGATAAAGACGACATCCGCCGGCTCCGCCGTGCTGTCGACCACGAGCGTATCGGCGCGCTCGATGCCGCGGATCTCAAAGCGGTGCTTTTTTCCGTCGTAATAGTGCACGTCGCAGCCGATCTCCCGCAGGAAGCCGGCCTCCTCCGGCGCGTCCGCCGCGAGACCGATGACCGCCGCGCGCTTGCCGCGATAGAGCATCCCGTCGCAGGTGGCGCAATAGCTCACGCCGCGGCCGAGAAACTCCGCCTCGCCCGGAAACGTGCCGCGCTGGGCAATGCCGGTCGCCAGCAGCAGCGCCCTGCCCTCTGCAAATTCCTTCCCCGCCGAGACGCCGAACGTCTTGCCCATCGGCATCGCCGAGAGCGCCCGCTCGCGCAAAAAGTCCGCTCCGAGCGCACGCGCCTGCTGCGTCATGGTCTCAAGCAGCGCAGGGCCGGAGACATCCGGCACACCGGGATAGTTCGTGACATGCCCGGCCTTATACAGCGCGCTGTCGGCCGCGCCGCCGCAGATCACGCACACGGACAGGTTCCGGTTGCGCGCCGTCATAGCCGCCGACAGACCCGCGGGCCCGCCGCCGATGATGAGCAGATCGTACATGGTTCCTACCTCCGATTCGGTCATTTCTATACGCATTATATATTTCTTTTTGGATATTGTAAACAGAAATCGAATCGTGTATAATACTTCTGCAATATTATCTGGAGTTGAAAAAACACTATGGAAGATACCAAAAACTTTATCGAAGCCTTTGTCGAAGCCGATCTCGCGCCGGGCGGCCGTTTCGCCGGCCAGACCATCCACACCCGCTTCCCGCCCGAGCCGAACGGCTACCTACACATCGGTCACTGCAAGGCGCTGTGCATCGATTTCGGCACGGCCGAGAAATTCGGCGGCATCTGCAACCTGCGCATGGACGACACGAACCCCTCCAAGGAGGACAACGAGTTTGTCGAGGCTATTCAGGAGGACATCCACTGGCTCGGCTTTGACTGGGGTGACCGGTTTTTCTTCGGCTCGGACTACTTCGAGAAGGACTATGAATACGCCGTCGAGCTCATTAAGAAGGGGCTCGCCTATGTGTGCGAGCTGACGCCGGAGCAGTTCCGCGAGTACCGCGGAGACGTGAACACCCCCGCCGTCAGCCCGTGGCGCGACCGTCCGGTCGAGGAGAGCCTCGACCTCTTTGCGCGTATGCGCGCCGGCGAGTTCCCGGAGGGCAAGTACACCCTGCGCGCAAAGATTGACCTTGCCTCCGGCAACTTCAACATGCGTGACCCCGTGCTCTACCGCATCCGCTATATCGAGCACCACCGTCAGGGCACGAAATGGTGCATCTTCCCGATGTACGACTTCGCGCACCCGATCCAGGACGCGCTCGAGGGCATCACGCACTCGCTGTGCTCGCTGGAATACGAGGATCACCGCCCGCTGTACGACTGGGTGGTGAACAACGTGTCCGTGCCGTGCAAGCCGCGCCAGATCGAATTTTCGCGTCTCGGCATCAACTACACCGTCATGTCCAAGCGCAAGCTGCGCCGCCTCGTCGAGGAGGGCTACGTCTCCGGCTGGGACGATCCGCGCATGCCGACGCTGTGCGGCCTGCGCCGCCGTGGCTACACGCCCGCGTCCATCCGCAATTTCTGCGAGCGCATCGGCGTGTCCAAGGTCGCGTCCACGGTCGATTACAGTTTTCTGGAACACTGTCTGCGCGAGGATCTCAACCTTCACGCCCAGCGTGCCATGGCCGTGCTGCACCCGGTGAAGCTGCGCATCACGAACTATCCTGAGGGCCAGAGCGAGACGTTCGCCATCGAAAACAACCCCGAGGACGAAAACGCCGGCACGCGCGACGTGACGTTCTCCAACGAGCTGTGGATTGAGGCCGACGACTTCATGGAGGAGCCGCCGAAGAAGTATAACCGCCTCTACCCCGGCAACGAGGTGCGCATCAAGGGCGCGTACATCGTCCGCTGCACCGGCTGCGTCAAGGACGCGGACGGCAATGTAACGGAGGTCCTGTGCGAATACGACCCCGAGACCCGCGGCGGCAACACGCCCGACGGCCGCAAGGTGCGCGGCACGATTCACTGGGTCGATGCCCACAACTGCGCCGACGCCGAGGTGCGCCTGTATGATAACCTCTTCGCCGACGCCGACCCCGAGGGCGACGGTAAGGACTATCTGGAGTGCCTGAACCCGGACTCGCTGTCCGTGCTCACCGGCTGCAAGGTCGAGCGGATACTCGCCGGCGCCGAGGCTCCGGCCGCGTTCCAGTTTTTGCGCCTCGGCTACTTTGCCGTAGACAACAAGGATTCCGCGCCCGGACATCTCGTCTTTAATCGCGCCGTCGCGCTCAAGGACAGCTTCAAGAAGGCCTGAATGTAAATATTTATGATTTATCCCTCCCGTTTGTCGCGGGAGGGATATTTTTTGTGGCGAAATCGTGAATTTCTTATTGACAACTGTCGCCCATGGTGGTATTTTACGCAGGATGATATTTTTAAGTCGGTACGAGATACCGGCAAGGTGTCACGGCTAATGGAATCACGGTGGGAGTCACTATGTGCTCTCCCTGCGCGCTGCCGCCTTGTCTGGACTCGGACAGGGCGTTTTTCTATGCACGGAGGCATCGCTGTGGAGCTCAAATGCAAGGCGAAGATCATGGATGCGGCCGCCATCGACCGCACGCTCGTGCGCATCGCGCATGAGATCCTCGAAAAGAACGACGGCACGGAGGATCTGTGCCTGATCGGCATCCACACGCGCGGCGTGCCGCTGGCGCGCAGGCTGGCCGGGAACATTGCGCGCATCGACGGTGTGCGTCTGCCGGTCGGTGAGCTGGACATCTCGCTCTACCGCGATGACCTGAGCCCCGCTGCGGATACGCCCGTGCTCAACCGCACCGATGTCCCCTTCCCAGTTGCGGGCAAAACCGTCGTGCTGGTCGACGATGTCATCTATACCTGCCGCACGGCGCGCGCGGCGCTCGATGCCGTGATGCGGCTCGGCCGGCCGGCACGCATCCAACTCTTCGCCCTGATCGATCGCGGCCACTCGGAGCTGCCGATCAAGGCCACCTACGTGGGCAAAAACATCCCGACCGCCAAGAGCGAGATCGTGGCCGTCCGTCTGCAGGAGACGGACGGGGAAAACAGTGTCTGTATCCTCGAACGAGGAGATAGAATAGATTAAATTTTCACGGGAGGAAAAAATCTATGAGCAACAAATCCATCGGCACTGAGCCGGTGTACGACGCACGTACACTCGGCGCGCCCAGAATGTTCGTTCTGGGTCTCCAGCACATGTTCGCCATGTTCGGCGCGACCGTCCTCGTCCCGGCGCTCTCCGGCCTCGACGTCGCAACGACGCTGCTGTTCGCCGGCCTCGGCACGCTGCTGTTCCACCTGCTGACCAAGGGCAAAGTCCCGGCCTTCCTCGGCAGCTCGTTCGCCTTCATCGGCGGCTACAACGCCGTGCGCACCATCGGCACGAATCCGGACGGCTCCGCGATCTATAATAATGACCTGCTGGCCTACGCCTGCTTCGGCGTCGCCATCGCGGGCCTGATGTACATCATCCTGTCGACCCTGTTCAAGGTCTTCGGCGTCAAGAAAGTCATGCGCTACTTCCCGCCGATCGTCACGGGTCCGATCATCATCGCCATCGGCCTGACACTGTCCTCTTCCGCCATCACCAACTGCCGTGCCAACTGGCTTGTCGCCGTCGTCGCGATCCTCATCGTCATCGGCTTCAACATGTGGGGCAAGGGCATGGCCAAGATCATCCCGATCCTGCTCGGCGTGCTCGGCTCTTACATCTTCGCACTCATCGTTGACCCCGCGGAGCGCGCCTCCGTCGCCGCCGCCGTCAGCAGCGCCAAGTGGTTCGGCCTGCCGATCTTCTGGAAAAACAGCGTGTTCCACCTCTTCGCCGGCCCGGTCGACAGCGGCGTCCTCTGGTCCGCCGTGCTGACGGTCGTGCCGCTGTCCCTGGCCACCATGGTCGAGCACATCGGCGACATCTGCGCCATCTCCTCCACCTGCGGCAAGAACTTCATGGTCGACCCCGGCTTCCACCGCACCCTGCTGGGTGACGGTCTGGCCACCACGCTCGCTTCCCTCTTCGGCGCTCCGGCCAACACCACTTACGGTGAGAACACCGGCGTGCTTGCCCTGTCGCGCGTGTACGATCCGCGCGTGATCCGCATCGCCGCCTGCATCGCCATCGTCGTGTCCTTCTGCCCGAAGTTCGCCGCGCTCGTGTCCGCCATGCCGACGGCCACCATCGGCGGCGTGTCCCTCGTGCTCTACGGCATGATCTCCGCCGTCGGCGTGCGCAACGTCGTCGAGAACAAGGTCGACTTCACCAACACCCGCAACGTCATCATCGCCGCGCTCATCCTCGTGCTCGCCATCGGCATCACCTACTCCGGCAGCATCCAGATCGGCGTCGTGTCCCTGTCGGGTCTGGCTGTCTCCTCCATCGTGGGCATCCTGCTCAACGCCATCCTGCCCGGCAAGGACTACACCTTCGAGCAAGACGATCAGGGCGCGACCTCCGTGGACTTCAAGGTCTGAGCCTGCATCGAAACCAAATACGCACAGGCCGCCGCAGCAGCTCGCTGCGGCGGCCTCTTTGTTCCGTCTTCCACCGCAGGACGCGATTGTTAAATTTGTGTCCGGTTTTTTCCAAAAAATCAGTTGTAGTTTCTGAAAAAATGCGTTATCATGAATTTGCTTAGGAGCAAAAAGGAACAAGAAATATCCATAAAAACGGAGGAGCAACATGAAATTTTCCAGTAAGATCGAAAAATGCGGCCTCTCGCCCATGCGCAAGTTCGCGCCCTATGCCAATGAGGCTGCCAAAAAAGGCAAGAAACTCTACCACCTGAACATCGGCCAGCCCGATATCGCCACGCCCGCGGCCTATTTTGACGCCGTCAAGAACTTCAGCCAGCCGGTCCTGGCCTACGCCCCGTCCGACGGCGTGCCGGAGATGATCGACGCCGTCGTCAACTACTACGGCAAGATCGACGCGCCCATCACCAACAAGCAGGTGCTCATCACCACCGGCGGCAGCGAGGCGCTGCAGATCGCGCTCAGCTGCATCCTCGATGAGGGCGATGAGATCATCATCCCCGAGCCGTTCTACCCGAACTACAGCACGTTCGTCACGCTCACCGGCGCGACCATCCGCCCCATCACCACGACGCCGGAGGAAAACTACCGGTTTGCCATCCGCGAGCGCGTCGAGGCCTGCATCAACGAGCATACCCGCGCCATCCTCTTCACCAACCCCGGCAACCCGACCGGCACCATCCTCACCGAGGAAGAGCTCCGGCTCATGGCCGACATCGCCAAGGAGCACAATCTGTTCATCATCGGCGACGAGGTGTACCGCGAGTTCGTCTACGGCGGTGAGAAGCTCATGAGTCTGCTGCAGCTTGAGGGCTATGAGGACAACGTCGTCGTCATCGACTCCGTGTCCAAGCGCTTCAGCGCCTGCGGCGCGCGCATCGGCTGCGTGATCACGCGCAACAGCGATCTCTACAACAACGCCATGAAGTGGTGCCAGGGCCGCCTGTGCGCCTCTACGATCGACCAGGTCGCCTCCGCCGCGCTCTACACCGTCGGCCCCGAATACTTTGACGCCGTGCGCACCGAGTATAAGGCCCGCCGCGACACCCTCGTCGAAGGGCTCAGGAAGATCCCCGGCGTCATCTACTCCGAGCCGAAGGGCGCGTTCTACGTCATGGCCAAGCTCCCCGTAGACGATGCCGAGAAGTTCCAGCTGTTCATGCTCGAGGAGTTTGACGACAACGGCGACACGCTCATGTTCACCCCGGCCGAGAGCTTCTACAAGACGCCGCACACCGGCGTCAACGAGATCCGCATGGCCTACGTCATCAATCAGGACGCCCTCAAGCGCTCCATGGAGCTGCTGGCCAAGGGCATCGAGGCCTACAACAACAAGTAAACACACGCGCAAAAAGCCGTCCGCTCCCAATCGGGAACGGACGGCTTTCTTGTCGGATTCAGTTTGCTTTCTGCCGGCGCTTGAGATTGAGCAGCACGACCGCCGAGAGCACACACACGCAGCCGAGTGCGCTCAGCGGCGTGAGCGTCTCGTGAAACACGAAGATGCCCACAAGCGTCGCCACAACCGGCTCAAACGAGGCGAGAATGGACGCCTTGCCCGTCTCGAGTCCCGAAAGGCCGTAGGTGTAGAGCAGATACGGCAGGTAGCACGTGACAATGCCGAGTGCCGTGCACAAGCCGAAGCCCTGCCACGATGCGAACATCACGCCCAGCGGCTGCGCTGCGCCCCAGAGGATCGCCGCGCCGGCGGCGGTCAGCAGGCAGGAGTAGAAGTTGACGGTGCTGCTCGAATAGCCGCGGTCGAGCGCATAGCGGGCAAAGATACTGTAGAGTGCGTAGCCGAAGCCCGCGCCGAGGCCGTAGAGGATACCGGCTGCGGAGAGCTTGTGCTCCCCGCCGACGAGCGACACCAGACAGCACCCGGCAAACGCCAGCACAAGTGCGACAAGCTTCTGCGCCGTGATGCGTTCGTGAAACAAAAGCAGTGACAGCACCATGACGATCGACGGTGCGGTATACAGCAGCACGGCCGCCGTGGACAGGTCCATGATCGTGATGGCCTGAAAATAACAATACGTAAAAAAGAGGAGGCTGCAGATGCCCGTGCCGAAAAAGCACCAGAAGTCCCGCAGCCGGATGCGAAACTGCTTCGGGTCGCGCACGAGAATCGTCGCGCCGAACAGCAGCGCGGCAATGCCGCAGCGCAGCACGATCGCGCCCGTCGCGTCCACGCCGCAGGCCGCCAGCGTGCGCGTAAACAGTCCCATCAGCCCCCAAAGGCAGCCGGCCGCGATGACGGACGCCGTGTATTTGCGCATTGCGCACCCCTCCATACGAAAAAATCGTATGAATGATAGCAGGTTTTCAGACCGTTGTCAATTTGCGTCGGTAAAGTTTTTGTGCGGCATTCTCGTTTGCCCACTTGTCAAGCCGCAGCGGCTGTGATAAAATGAGAATGCTGCAAATGCGGCGTGCGGGTCAAGCGAACAGCTCCGCACCGGCTCCATCTGCCGGTTGAAAATGAGATGGCATCTGCGGATCCAGCGATATGCTCCGCCTCGGGAACCTCCCCGTGGAAAAATAGAGGCTTAAGAGCGGCGGCCGATACCGCCGCTTTCTGTTTGCGCCTGTGATGGAATTGGTAGACATGCGAGATTTAGGTTCTCGTGCTTTCAGCGTGTGGGTTCGAGTCCCTTCAGGCGCACCATGACGAATGTTCTTACAGCATTTAGCTGTTAAAGAACATTCGTCATTTTTTTATTTGCTAAATAGCGACATCACAGGGGGCGTAGTTCACAACTACGCCTTTTCTTGTATTTACCGACACATCGGGTGTCGGTAAAGGAAGTGCGCTTGGAATCTCGATGGTGCCCACGCAGTTGTAGTGAATGCGGAGCCGCTGCTCCCATACACCGTTGACCTTTTCTGCATTGAACACTTCGATTTTTTCCACCAGTTCATTCAGCATCCGGGGTGTCAGCTTTTTTGCTCTGGTGTACTTGCGAACCAGACTGATGAACATATCCGTTGTCATGGTGCGGCTGCTCTGCTTTTCGATTTCGGAGCGGAGCTGTTTGATTTTCTCGGTCAGCTCCTTTTGCTCGTCCTCAT
>OLQV01000270.1_pt1 | contig 54247 bp, 69 predicted proteins | sample 1672371 | NCBI WGS metagenome assembly OLQV01 (sample SAMEA3136676, study PRJEB25190) | human gut metagenome
CTTAGGCATGCCGCCAGCGTTCATCCTGAGCCAGGATCAAACTCTCAATAAAATTTATTTTTATTTTTTGTTTGTTTTTTTCCTAGCTACTCAAAATTGACGTTTTGCTTAGTTTTCAAAGATCATGTCACTGATTTCTCAATGCATTAATAATATACCAAACTTAATTTTTTATGTCAACACTTTTTTACATTATTTTTTTGTTTTTTTTGACACATGTTTGTACATTATTTTACACAACTTTTTTTCGAGATGTTTATAAGTCAATGTCATACAAAGCTTTTTATTTTTTCTTTATATTATCAACTTAATTTTATTTGACACCTTTTCGCAAGTTGCCCGTTTAATATATCAAAACAAACTATGAAAGTCAACACTTTTTTTGAAGTTTTTTTTGACACTCGGCGTTAAGTTGTTTCGATGCTTTGTTGATATATAACGATGTTATGATAAGTAAGTTTTTTTGACTTTTTTTCAACTTTTTATAATTATTATTATGTCACAATATAATATATGTAATTATAGAAAATTTATTAACTTATATTTTTGATTATTATAAATAAAAAAATAGTCTTTTAGACTATTCTTTGTTAATCATTTTTTTAATTCTTTGTGCAAAATATTTATATGTCTCTCTCTTTTTCTTTTTATCTGGGATGTAATTCAAATATAAATTCGGATCTAATAGTTCTACTTCCATAATTTCATATTTGGAGTCATTTTGAACTACGTCTATTCGCATAAACAAGTATCCTTTATAATTTTTAATATCTACTATTTTATTTCCTAGTGATAAAAGTTCTTTAGACGCATTACTCTCTTCTATATATTTAACTGAGTTACGATTCATAAAAACATCATTATACTTTAAAACTATATTAACTAATTTACCATCTATATATATTAGGGAATACTCTCCTTTATCAATATCCTTTATATATGGTTGAACTAGTATTTTTGAATTTTTAAATTTAGGAAGAAGTTCTTTTAATTCTTTCTCATCAGATGTTTTATAGGTATTAAAACCACTTTCTGAAATAGCTGGCTTTAATACTATTGTTGAATATTTCTTCATAAATTTTAATATCTTAGTTTCTGCTTCTTTATCATTTTCAATAAATAAGGTATCAATGTGTCTAATATTATTTTGATCTAAAATAGAAAATTGTTTTTCTTTATCATAATTATCTTTAATAATGCTTATTGGATTTAGAGTTTTTATATTATTGTGTTCTAAATACTCTAACCAATTATTCCATTTGGATATTTTTTTATGAAATCCCCAGGTTGACTTTATTATTAAATTTTCATCTTTTAGTGTATTCAATTCTTCCCATGGCATTATTTTAGCATTTATACCCTCCTTATTAAGAGCATCTTTTAGAAAGAAATCTTCTCTTAGTTTATTTGACCATTCACTTGAAGAGACAATTATTACATTTTCTTTTAAACTTTTTCTGTGAAGGAAAACATAAATCCTGTTTAGAAACTTTAGTAAGTCAAACTTTAATTTTCTTAGTTTTTTCATCTTAATTCCCTCACTGCCTTATTTATTAAATACATATTATGAATTAAATCTTTTCTATCAATAGCAAAGTTTATTCTAGCAACCATTTCATCCTCATTTGGCCACGAAAAACTCAGACCTATTAAAAAGTTGATTTTTGTTTTTAGATAGATGTATTTAACTAAATCCTTATCATTGTTAATAACCATATCTTTGTATTTTTTACCTTTTAACTCTGTGAAGTCTGCAACTATAAAGAAACCGCCCTCTGGATATGTATGTTCTTTTATTTTTAGACCAGGTGTACCCGAAGTTATTATTTTTATTTTTTCTTCATCTGTTGTGTATTTCTTAATATCTTTCATTATTTCATTTCGATTTTGTTCACAGTTTTTATAATCAATTCCATATATTAAAGCTTCTATTAGACTTAGATGATATTTATATTCTTTAATTAGGCCTTTGAAGTATTTATCTGCTTTTTTATAACGTCTTGTAGTGCCATTAAAAGCACCCGCTAGGGCTGCTGACTGAATATAAGATAAAGCATCTACCTCATGGGAAATCTGAGCTGTTATGTCATTTATTATAGGTATTGGGGCTATAATTGCTCCTGCTCTTACTTGGGCTAGGCCATAAGACTTAGATAATCCAATTAGAGTGATTGTATTATTGAAATATTTGGGGATACTTGCCAAGAAAAATGCTTTATCGTCTTGGTCAAATCCAATGTCGCGATAAATTAAATCATCAATTACGAAGACTCCTTTTTCTAAACAGATATCACCAAGTTGCTCTAGAATATCCATTTTCTTACTATTTAAAACTTTTCCAAGTGGATTATGAGGATTCATATTTAAGAAAGCAACTACTCTTGGAATGTATGACTCGTTTGCAAATTCTTTTTTTAGAGTCTCATTTATTTCATCTATACGTTCACCTAATAATTTAGGGTTTATATAAAAATCATCTTCTTCACGAAGTTTTATTACTTCTACACGGGCATTATCAATTTCTGTAAAAGCTGCAAAAATTCCATAATTTGGAGCAGTCATTAAGATGACGTCATTTGGTCTAGCAATGGCATTTACTATAAGATTATAGGCATGTGATGTTGAGTAGGCAAAAGCTATATTTTCAATACCTAAGCCATCATAATTATCTGTCTTTTCAGTTTTGAAACCTTCTTTTTCAAGATAATTAACAACACTAGCTCGACAAGAATTATCTCCAGCTACAGATGTTGGATATATGTATAAATATCTACTAAATATTGCTTTTAACATGTATTCACGACATAAAGGAAAAGGTTTATATCTAAGTGGATTTCCATTACGTACAGAAAACCATTCATCTACTTTTGGTACATTTTCATCATTATACTCTTCAAGATCGCGATAAAGAAGATTATATGCTTCATCTATCTTTTGTATTTCAGGATAGAAAGGCTTATGATCTTTTCTTTTGCCTAGACTTCTAAATGAAGATATTGTTTCTGGATCATTTTCTGTAAACCTTTTTAAGGCTTTAGAAAAGTTCTTTTCGTTGAACGTTGAATGAACCATTGTGTTTTCATAATGAAGAATGCCATTTATTTTCTTTTTGATTGATTTCTTATTTAATGTGTTTTTGATATGACTTCACCTCTTTTATAGTTCGGTAATTACTTTATAATTTTACCCATTGTAAGTATATTTTATAATAATACTGGGTTATTTTCAATAGTATATGGTGTAGTTGGAAATTTTGGCAAATAAAAAAGCACCACCTAAAACAAAGAGTTTTTGTTTGGTACTTTAACCATTTAAATTATTAGATTTATATTCTGTTACTAAATTTTGGTATTTCACATCTAAATCCTTAACATTTATCGGAATCTTTTTTAATATTTCATCATTGTTTTCTGAAACTAGTTCTGATAATTTTTTTCTAGTAAACCACTCTCTTTGATAGATACCAGTTGTATCTTCTTTACTATTGATAGAAATATTAGTATTTACATTTCCATAGACATCATAATTTATTTTTAAAGTTAGAAAACCATCTGTAAAAACTATGGGTTTTAATTTATCATTTTCACTAGTTAGACCTATATCTATTTTCATAATTTCAGAGAATGATTCTAGTGTATGAAAAATGAACATTATATCATCATAGTATTTTGTTATAAATGGTTTATTAGGTGTAGTATCCTTATCAAAATATATGTCATTATCATCAAAATCTTTTAAGATAGTAAATGTTTCTGGATGAGAACCAACTCCATAAAAGAAAGTTATTTTGGAAGTGTTGTTTGAAGTTGTTGCTAGAATGTTGTCTAGGATTTTTGTGTAAATTACTTCTGTTTCTTTAAATATTTTTCCTGTTCTTTTGACAATGGTGTTGTCTTTATTGATTTTTTCTATTAACTTAGAATTTACTTGAACTTCTTTTAGTTCACTAAACTTATTTTCGAGAGCTTTGTATAAGTCATAGAAACTAATTATGTTTTGCGTTGATTTTATATTATTTCGTTTTAAATAACTAGTTATCTTTGTTTCTAAACGTTGATATTCAGACATACTACATCATCCATTCGTTTTTTTCTTAATATACTAGCACAATATTTAATTAATAACAATATTTTTAGTTTAATGCCTAGTCTGTTTTTGATTTTTGGCATACTTTATATTGGTGATTATAATGTTTTTATGGTTTTCTAATTTGTCGCATGTATCTCAAGCTTTAATTGCTTCTCTTTTTACATGGAGTGTTACTATGCTTGGTGCGGCTATTGTATTTTTCTTCAAAGAAGTAAAAAAAGGAATAATGGATGCTCTGCTAGGATTTTCTGCTGGAGTTATGATTGCGGCATCGTTTTGGTCATTACTTAGTCCTTCAATAGAATTAGCTAATAGCCTTAATATGACTGCTTGGATTGTTGCTGTTTCTGGATTCTTGGCTGGTGGGCTTTTATTATTCATCGGAGATAAAATATTTAATTATTTTTCTTCTAAGAATAATGATACTAATATTAGTAAATTTAAAAGATGTTTGATGTTAATTTTTTCAATAACTTTACATAATATTCCGGAAGGATTAGTCGTTGGAGTGGCATTTGGATCTTTGGCATATGGAATTGAAGGAGCTACATTGGCATCCGCTTTGACTTTGGCAATTGGGATTGGTATTCAGAATTTTCCGGAAGGAAGTGCTGTTAGTTTGCCTTTAAGAAGAGATGGAATGAGTAGAGGAAAAGCGTTTTTTATAGGGCAATTAAGTGGAATGGTTGAGCCTATTTCAGCGGTTATTGGAGCAATGTTAGTTTTAAAAATACAAACTATCTTACCATTTTTATTAGCATTTGCAGCAGGAGCTATGGTATATGTCGTTGTTGAAGAATTAATTCCGGAGAGTCAGTCTAATACAAGGAAAGATTTAATGGCGCTTTTTACTTTAATTGGCTTTTCTGTAATGATGATTTTAGACGTGGCACTTGGATAATGATTTTAGTGAATGATTATACTTAGTGTTATTCTTTTATAGTTAGTGTAGAAAAAAAGGCAGGTCAGTATTGGTAAACCTGTCTTTTTCTTTTACTCTAAATATAATTTTTGTCCAGCTTTTAGATATATTCCATATAAGTCACTTTTCTGGCAGATAAATATCGGTTGTTTGGTAATATTTTGTGAAGTTGATGATGTTTCTTCTTTTTTTGGCTCTTCTAATACTTTATTTTCTTCTATCATTTTAAATTTATAATTATAATCATTTATTATATTTATTGATTTGTCTATCCACAAGCACTCTTCTGGTTTTTTAGGATTATTTATTGAGTAATATCCTTGATTATTTTTATGCCAGCCAGTTCCAGTGAATTTTCCTTTTCCACATTCGATATGACAGTGGTTACCAGTTGCATTTCCTTTTGTTCCTTCACTATAAAATTCTTCATTTTGGACTACTTTTTTACCTACAAATAAGTTGCTTATGTCATTAGCATGAGCAAACATCATAGTAAGATAATCCTTAGTACCATCTGGATATTCTACTTTATCTATACTTTCTAGCCATACTTCGTTGGCATCATCTGGATATATTTTTTTTATTATACCTGTAAAAGGAGCTCTTATTTTACTGATACTAGTATCTTTACCAGCATCATCTATGGCATAACTATCCGCATGTGTGCCTTCTCCATACCCTTGTGTTATTCGCATGTTTGGACAAGGATATAAGGGCTTTTCCATTAGATTCCCTCCTCCTTATTAATTATATTATCTTTTGATATATATAAACCTTTTTGTTTGGTTATATCGGTATATGATGACACTTTACCTTCTAAGGTTTTATAAATAGTGTCAGCTCCAAGGAAGGAAAACATTCCGATCCATAGACTGTTTGGAAAATTAATACTAGTAAATGTCATACAGAATACAATTCCTACAAATATATTAACAAATAATGAGTAGATTGCTAGATAATGACTGCTTTTAAAACAACATTTTGTTTTCTGAACAAAGGCACATGTTATTGTGCTTAATGCTACTGCGATTACTAAGGATTCTCTTAAATATTCTAATTTTAACATTCTTACCTCCTCTATGGTATTATATGCAAACATATAATTTTGGTTACAGTCTTTAAAGAGATAAAAAAAGAAAACCTTGGATAAATCCAAGGTTTGAAACTGTATAATTAACGTTTTGAGAATTGTGGTGCACGACGTGCTTTCTTTAATCCTGGTTTCTTACGTTCTTTCTTACGAGAATCTCTTGTAATGAAACCTTCAGCTTTAAGAACTTTTCTAAAGCTGTTTTCAGAGTCAGCTGGAGTAGTTTTATCATAATCTAATAAAGCTCTTGTAATTCCTAAACGGATTGCTCCTGTTTGTCCTTGGAATCCTCCACCTTTTACTTTAGCATCTACATCGAACATTTCTCTAGTGTTTGTAACATCTAATGGTTGACATAAATCCATTACTAATACTTCGAAAGGTAAGTAGTCATGAACATCTTTACCATTAATTGTAATCTTTCCTTTTCCTGGAGTTAATGTAACACGTGCTACACTTGTTTTTCTGTGTCCAGTTCCAGTATAAACATTTTTATTTTCTTTTGCCATAAACCTAATCCCTTTCCTATTTTACTTCAAGCACTTCTGGTTTTTGTGCCATTTGTTTGTGCTCATTTCCGGCATATACGAATAATTTCTTTGCCATTTCTCTTCCTAGTCTATTATGTGGAAGCATACCTTTTACAGCTCTTTCCATCATTTCAACTGGATATTGTTCTCTCATTACTTTAGCAGTTCTTTCTCTTAATCCACCAGTGTACATAGAATGGTTATAGTACATTTTGTTTTCTAATTTGTTACCAGTTAAATTAACTTTTTCTGCATTAATAATAATGATGTTATCACCACAATCAATATGTGGAGTATAAGTTGGTTTGTGTTTACCACGTAGATATGTAGCTGCTAATGAAGCAACTCTACCTAAAGATTTACCTTCAGCATCAATTACATACCATTTACGATTTACAGTTTCTTTTTTTTGCATATAACTTGTCATATTTTTTCTCCTTTTACTTAAATCGAGTTTTCCCAGGACTCAATTTATGTGGGGATATTCGAATGTACCGATTATGATTATACTAAAAAAAGTATTAAAAATCAATACTTTTTTGTTATTATAGCTTAATTTTATAAGCTTTTTGTTTTTACATCAGTGGCAACTTGTTTAGTATCTAAATCGTTTATATGTTGAGCTATTTCTTCTACTGAAATATTTCTTTCTCCATCTAATAATTCACATGCTTGAGCTAATTGTTCATCTGTTAGTGATGATACATATTCATCGGCATTTGCTATTACAACTGTTTTAGCAACTTCTTGTCCTAGTGCAGATAAAGCTGTTCCTACTGTTGTTGCAGCAAGAGTTCCTGCTTTTTGTTTTTTGGTTGTTTTATTATTTAAATAAACATAACCTAATCCTCCTACTGAACCTGTTACTGTTGCAGCTGTTGTTGTCCAATTTACATTAATTACCATTTCTATATCCTCCCTTTTTTTGTTTGCAATATTTGTTGTCTTTTTTGTTGTTCTTTCTTTAACATATTTCTAAATTGTTTCAATTGTTCTTCGTTCATTCTACTTATCATTTCAGTTATACTAGGTAACTCTGTTGGATTATCTGTTTTTTCTTTTTCATCCATTACACTAGTGATTACTTTTGCAGCCTCACCATATTCTTCTTGACTTTTTCTTTGTTGTCTTTCTTCTAGTTTCTTTAGTACTACTTGTTTTTGTTTAAAACGATAAATATTATAGTCTTGAATATTTATACATTCAAAGTTTATAAAAGCCGATACTGCCTCACCCACTATAAATGGAATTGCTAGTGGAAAACCGGCTAAAGCTACACCTGTTAAAATAGGTAGAGCTATTAAATCAGTTAATAGTCCTTTTTGGTGAACACTCTTGTTCCATTCTAAATACCTTAATGTATCGGATGGTCTTTTCTTATCTAGGTGATAATTTCTATTTTGTTCTGTGTTTATTTCTTTTCTAAAAAGCATTTTTAGTTCGCGATAATGAAATATTATTAATTTTCTTTCTTCTTCACTTTTTGCTTTTTTTAGTTCTTTTTGACATTTTTTATCACAATGTTTATCATATTTCTTAGTACAATTTGGAAAGTATTTTTTTAATACTTTGAATTTTAATTTTTCAAGTTTAAATACTATTTCCTGAAACCATTCAGCACCAAGTCTTTCACAACGATTGATTCTTTTTTGATATTCTTCTTTCGTTAATTCCCTCTTCATAACCAAATCCCCTTTATCTAGTTATTCTTCTTCGAATGGCTCTTATTATAACATAATTGTCAAAAAAAAGCAATCTAAACTTATTTTGTGATTGCTAATCTTAATTATATTCAATATTTGTTAAATATAGTCCTTGAGCAGGAGCTGTTTTTCCAGACTTAGTTCGGTCTTTACTCTCTAATATTTTTTCAACAGTTTCTGGGGAAATATTATTTTCACCTACTCTTATTAATATACCTACCATGTTACGAACTTGGTACCTTAGAAAACCATTACCTTGGAAAGTAATTATTAACTTTTCTTTTTCTTTAGTTATTGTAGCTTTAGTAATAGTACGAATACAATTTTCTTTTTCTTTATTTTCTGTTACAAAAGCTCTATAATCATGAGTTCCAATAAAATATTTAATAGCTTGAGACATATTTTCAATATTTAATTCATGATTATATTGAAATACATATTTTCTTTCTATTGGATTATATTCACCTAGATTTATGTAATATTTATATTCTTTTTCTTTAACATTATATCTAGCATGAAAATCTTTATCCACAATTTTTGTGGAAATTATATGTATATCGTCTGGTAAGTTACTATTTAAGGCTCTTTTTAATTTGGCTTCCGTTATATCTATAGATAAATCTGTATGAGCATACTGACATAGTGCATGAACTCCTTTATCTGTTCTACCTGTTGCACAAATAGTTGTTTTTTGACCATTATTTACCTTTTCTAGGGCATCTTCTAGTTGTTTTTGGATCGTTGATAGTCCTGGTTGATTTTGAAAGCCTGAATAATTTGTTCCATCATAGGAAAATTTTAAAAGAAAACGCATACATTACCTCCTATACATGTTTATATATATCTTTGATTAAGTCTCTTACATCTTTATGGTAGATTATCTTAGTGCCTTTAGACTTTTTGGCTAGATAAGTTATTTGAATTATACTTGGTATTTTAAAGCGATTCTTTTTTAAGAAGTCTACTCTTGTATATGCTTCTGATGTTGGTGCTGATAAAATAATTTCATTGTTTTTTATAAATAACATTTTATTAGTATACTTATATAACTTATCACTATTATCATCTATAAAGATTATAGTTTTACTAAATTGCTCTTTTAGACGAGTTACAAGTTGAATTAATTTTTTTTCTTGTTGCAAATCCAAATACGTAAATGGATTATCAAAAATTAGAATATTAGGATTTGATAATAGAGAAACTGCTAATTGAAGTTCAAACTTTTCAGAAGATGATAAAGTTTCTATTTCTCTTTTTAAATATGCTTGATCTAGTCCAACTATACGTAGTGAATCCGTTTTCTTTTTTACTGGATCTTTTATTTTTAGTAAATCTTTTTTTATGATATAGTTCATATAATCTTCGACTGTTTTTATAAAAAATAAGCTATTAAATTCTTTTATGACACTTATTCTTTGTTTTAATTGATCTTTTTCTTCTAGAGATATTTTATTATTATCAAGATATACATCTACTTTATCAATGTTTTCTAGAGCTAATACAGAAATAATTTCATTATGATTAGATGTTGCAATTCCTGTTATATTGGCACTATTTATTTCAAAAGAGACTTCTTTACTTGGTTCATATCTTATTTCCATAAAATGTTCACCAACCTATCCATATCTGTTTCGATATTTGTAATTAGTTCATAGTCACGTAATTTTACAGATAAATCTATCATGAATGGTAGTTCTAAACCTGTTTTATTTATAATATTATCATTTTCTAATACCTTTATTGGTTCACCTGATAAAACTACTTCACTATCTTTTATAATATATAAATAGTCACCAAATAAACTGTCTTCTAGATTTGAAACTGTCATTATTATAGATATTTTATTCTCACTACGATAGGTAGTAATTAAAGTAATTAACTCTTGTTTTTCTGATTCTGTTAGTTTTACAAAAATATCATCAAGTAGTAGGACTTCTGGTTTTTGAATTAAACAAAGACATAAATAAAGTTTTAGTTTTTGAAAATAACCTAAAGTATTAGGATTACTCTTTTGATACTTTGTTAATTTAGCTTTTTTGATTATCTCTTTTACCATTGATCTTTTTATACTATGAAATCTTTTTATTAGGGTTGTTGCGATTTCTTGCTCTACTGTATTGGAATCAAATGAATATTCATTGGGAATTATTGTTTTAATTTTTTGAGCTAGATCGGTAACTTGATAATGTTCTAGGCCAACAGTTCCTAAAAATATTTGGTTTTTGGTAGTGACTTGACTATCTAAAGTTCTGATTAATGTAGTTTTTCCACAATTATTTGGACCTGATATAATTGATAGTTTATTTTTTTCAAAAGTGATTGAAAAGTTATTAAAGGCGTATGGTAATGTTAAGTTATTTATTTCTATTATATTAGTTTGCATTTATACCACCCACTTTGCTTATTTATTATATAATAATAGTTATTAAAAGCCAACCTTTAGTTGACTTTTTTCTTTTGAATACGATATGTAATTCTAAGTAAGAATTTGTCTGATGTAAAACGACTAAAGAACTTAGCACATTTCATTTTAAATCCAGGTATGATTAGCATTTTGTTTTTAAACATTTCATCGATTGCATATCTAGCAACATATTGACTTGATAATGGTTTTACTCCAAATCTTACGCCAGCAACATTGTTGAAATTAGTTGCGACTGGTCCTGGACATAATACAGAAATGTGGACATTACTTTTTTTCTTTTTTTGTTCATAATATAGAGCTTCTGTTAATTGATAAACATATGATTTAGTGGCATAGTATGTTGCCATTAATGGTCCTGGCTGGAAGGCAGCTGATGAAGCAACATTTAATATATAGCCAGAATTTTTCTTTTCCATGTCTTTTAAAAAGGCTTTTGTTAATATGTGTACGGCTTTTACATTAGTATCAATCATAGATAGTTCTTTTGAAAGATCTGTTTCTGTAAAATAACCAAAGTCACCAAAACCGGCATTATTTATTAAAATGTCTATATTTTCTTTGGCGGTTAAAACATATAGTTCTTTTACTTTTTGAATGTTTGCTAAATCGGCTACTATTATAGTTACCTTAGTTGGTAGTGTTTCTTGAACATGTTCTAACTTTTCTTTATCACGACCTACTAAAATTAATTCATATTTTTTACTTGCTAAATATCTGGCCATATCTAGTCCTATACCAGATGAGGCACCTGTTATTAATGCTTTCATACTAACCTCCTTTGATGTTTTCTACTATTTAATTATACAATATTTGGTAAAAAAAGAAAATTATTATATACAAAAAAAGACACTATTTCTAGTGCTTTTTTGTGTAATTATTCTGCTTTTTTTGCTTTTTTAGCAGCTTTCTTTTCAGTTTTTTCTTCGCTTGGCTTAGCTTCATCTACTAATTTTAAAATAACCATTAACGCGTCATCGCCACGTCTTTCAGTTAGTTTTAAGATTTGTGTGTATCCACCATTACGATTTTCATAACGTTTTGCTAAATCGTTGAAAATTTTATCAACAACTGCTTTATCGTTATGTAAGAATGCTAATGCTTTACGACGAGAAACTAAATCGCCTTTTTTACCATAAGTAATCATTTTTTCAACGAACTTACGTACTTCTTTGGCTCTAGTTTCAGTAGTAGTAATACTTTCGTTTAATACTACTTGTTTAGTCATTGTAGCTAGCATACTTCTTCTATGTTTGTTATCTCTTCCTAATTTTCTATATGCCATAGTTAAATCCTCCTTACTTATTAATCGTCATCACGTAATACTAGACCCATATCTCTAATTTTGTCTAATACTTCTTTTAGAGACTTTTTACCTAAATTACGTATTTTCATCATATCAGATTCACTTTTATTTACAAGGTCTTGTAAAGTATGAATTCCAGCTCTCTTTAAGCAGTTATATGCTCTTACTGAGAAATCTAAATCTTCGATTGAAGTTTCTAATGCTTTTACTTTTGGATCTTCTGTTTTTTCAATCATCATTCCACTTACGTCAGCAATTGCTGAAAGGTCTGTTAAAATTGTGAAATGTTCAATTAAAATACGTGAAGCTAAAGCGATTGCTTCTTCTGGTTTCATTGAACCATTTGTCCAAACATCTAAGATTAACTTGTCATAACTTTCATCTTGTCCAACACGAGCACTTCCTACTTCGTAAGAAACTCTTTCGATAGGAGAATATAATGAATCAATAGCAATAACTCCTGCTTTCTTTATGTCATATATCTTCTTATTTGCTTCACTCTTAACATATCCACGACCATTTGTAACAGTCATTTCCATATTTAGAGAACCACCTTTTGATAAAGTTGCAATTACTTTATCTTTATTGATTACTTCAATATCAGCATCGTGTTCTATATCACCAGCAGTTACTTCTCCTTCTTTGGTAGCATGTATACGAACTACCTTTGGTTCATTTGAATGATTTTTAAATACTACACCTTTTAAATTTAAGATAATAGTAGTTACGTCTTCATATACTCCGTCAATAGTTTGGAATTCATGAAGAACACCATCGATTTTAATACTACTAATTGCACTACCTGGTAGAGATGATAACATTACTCTTCTTAAAGCATTACCGATTGTAGTACCAAATCCTCTTTCTAATGGTTCTAATTCAAATCTACCATAAAAATTACTCTCTATAGAATCTGTTATTTTATAAATTGGTTTTTCAAATTGTAACATGAAACTAACCTCCTCTTTGCCAGTCTTTTTATTTTTTATTATCCACGTGGACGTTTTGGTGGACGGCATCCATTATGTGGAATAGGTGTAACATCTGTAATTGCTGTTACTTCTAATCCAGCAGTTTGTAATGAACGAATTGCAGTCTCACGACCTGGTCCTAAACCTTTAACGCGAACTTCAACTTTACGCATTCCCATGTCGTAAGCAGCTTTTCCTGCATTTTCAGCAGCCATTCCAGCAGCGAATGGAGTTGATTTTTTACTTCCTTTAAAACCAATAGCACCAGATGATGCCCAACTAATTACATTACCATCTTTATCAGTTAGTGTTGTAATTGTATTGTTAAATGTTGAATGGATATGTGCTATTCCTTCTGGAACATTCTTTTTAACTTTTTTCTTTCTAGTTTTATAAGCCATAAGTCTTACCTCCTTTTTTAATTTTTACCTTTTAACTAAACTTTCTTTTTATTTGCAACAACTTTTCCTTTACCCTTACGAGTACGAGCGTTACGATTAGTTCTTTGTCCTCTTACAGGTAATCCTTTTTTATGACGGCTTCCTTGATAAGAGTTAATCTCCATTTTTGTCTTAATATTCATACTGATTTCACGACGTAAGTCACCTTCAGTTAGATGTTTATTAATTTCATCACGGATTTTAACTAAATCTTCTTGAGATAAATCCTTTGTTTTTGTTGTTGGATCAATATTTACTTCTTTAAGAATTTGTTTTGCTAGATTTCTTCCGATACCATAAATGTAAGTTAATGATATACAGATATGCTTATCGTTTGGAATATCTACGCCTTTAATACGTGCCATTTAGTACACCTCCTATTATTATCCTTGAACTTGTTTGTGTTTTGGATTTTCACAAATAATTCTTATTTTACCTTTGCGTTTTACAACTTTACATTTTTCGCAAATTGGTTTTACTGATGCTTTTACTTTCATAATATCCCTCCTATTATTTACGATAGGTAATACGCCCACGTGTTAGGTCATAAGGCGATAGTTCTATCATTACGGTATCTCCTGCTAAGATACGAATATAGTTCATTCGTATTTTACCAGAAACGTGGGCTTCCACAATGTGTCCATTTTCTAGTTGAACTTTGAATTTCCCTCCTGGGATGATTTCAAGAACTTTACCCTCTATTTCTATTGTATCTTCTTTAGCCATCTTTTCACTCTCCTGTCAATATTTTATATCCATCGGCAGTAACAACTACTGTATGTTCAAAGTGGGCTGATGGACTTCCGTCTTGTGTATCTATTGTCCAATCATTATCATGAACAAAGATTCTAGGGCTTCCTAATGTTAGCATTGGTTCAACAGCAATTACCATTCCTTCTCTTAGTCTAGGTCCGGTATTTGGTGTTCCATAATTTGGAACTTCTGGATCTTCATGAACTGAAGTTCCAACACCATGTCCACATAATTCTCTAACTACACCTAACTTGTGTTCTTTAGCATATGTTTCTATGGCATGTCCTATATCACCAATTCTATTTCCTGGCTTTACTTGTTCTAATCCGACAAATAAAGATTTTTCGGTATGTTCTAATAAATAGTCTACTTCTTTTGAAACATCTCCAACTTTATAGGTCCATGCAGAATCGCCATGATAACCTTTGTAGCATGCTCCGATATCTAAAGATACTATATCTCCATTTTTTAGAACATAATCACTTGGAAAACCATGAACTACTTCTGAATTAACACTTATACATAAAGCGGTTGGAAACCCTTCATATCCCTTAAAAGAAGGGGTTGCTCCTTGACTTCTAATAAAAGCCTCGGCTAATCTATCTAATTCTTTTGTTTTGATTCCTTCTTTTATATATGGTTTTATGTATTGATGTGTTTTATAGACAATGTTACCAGCTACTTGGAGTAGTTCGATTTCACGTTTGCTTTTAATTGTAATCATTTGATCATCTCCATTAATTTTCACTAATAATTTTATCTATCTCTTTGAATACATTTTCAACAGTGTCTTCACCGTTTACTTCATGTAATACATTTTGTTTTCTATAGTGCTCTATAATTGGTTCTGTTTTTTCTAAATACATTTGGTATCTAGTTTGGAAAGCCTCTAAGTTATCATCATTACGTTGATATAACTTTCCACCACAATTATCACAAACTGATTCAATTTGTGGAGCACTAGCTGTGTCGTTGATATTGAAAATTGTTTTGCAGTCTTCACATATTCTTCGACCAGTTATTCTTTTTTCTAGTGTTTTTTCATTGATGTTTATATAAATTACATTACCTATTGTATAACCTAAGTTTGCTAAGATTTTGTCATATTCGATTGCTTGCTCTAAATTTCTAGGAAAACCATCAATTATAAAGCCGTTTTTACAATCATCTTTTGATAATCTATCTTGAATTAATTGATAAGTAATTTCATCTTTTACTAATTTTCCTGAGGCTAGTGTCTCAAATACATAATGTCCTAGTTCACTATCTTCTTTTGATATTTCTCTTAAAATATCACCAGTTGAGATGTGAGGAATATGGTATTTAGCAACTACTAGTTCAGCTTGTGTCCCTTTACCTGCAGCAGGTGGGGCAATAAACATAATATTTTTCATTACATTACCTTCTACTATATCCTCTTTTATAGCTACGGCTTAATAAACTTCCTTCTAATTGTTTATATGTTTCAAGAGCTACACCTACAACGATTAATAATCCTGTACCACCAATTGTTACTGATGTTGGTAGACTTGTAAACTTAGCGAAAAGTATTGGTAAGCCTGCTATAACTACTAAGAATGTTGCTCCTAGTATTGTTAGTCTTGATAATACTTTATCAATGTACTTTTTAGTTTCTTCACCAGGTCTTATTCCAGGAATGTAGCCACCGTTTTCTTGTAAGTTCTTTGCAAATTCTTCTGGTTTTAATTGAATAAATGTATAGAAGTATGCAAAGAAGAAAATGAATACTACATATATTAAGAATCCAACTGGAGTTGTATAAGTTAAATACTTTTGTACAAATACAGTGAATGATTCATTTTTTATTACCTGAGCAATAATACTTGGTATTGATAATAAACTTGATGCAAAGATTACTGGAATTACGTTTGCTGAATTAAGTTTAATTGGCATGAAACTTTGAGCGGCACTTCCAAATGCAGATGTTGACTTGTTTGCATATTGAATTGGAATTCTACGTTCAGCTTCCTGAATGAAGATAACTCCAACAACGATTGCAAAGTAAATAATTACGAAGATTAGGAATTTTATAATACCTAAAGTAATTACTTGTGTTGTTCCTTCAAAAGTTATTAAACCTTTAAAGGCATCAATAAACATTTGTGGAAGTGTTGCTATAATACCAGCCATAATTATTAAACTCATTCCATTTCCAATACCTTTTTGAGTAATTTGATCACCTAACCATAATAGGAAAGATGTACCGGCAGTTAGAACTGTTGAAATATATAAATATTCCATTGGAGTACCAGTTTTGCCGATGAAGGCAAATGCAAAGGCATAACCTTCAATAAAGGCAAATACAATACCCATGTATCTTGTAATTTGATTTATTTTTTGTCTTCCTGTTGGTCCTTGTTTACTCAACTCTGAAAAATAAGGAATAATGTCCATTTGTAATAATTGCATAATAATTGAAGCAGTAATGTATGGCATTACACCTAGGGCGAATATTGAGAAGTTCTTTAAAGCTCCTCCACCCATTGTATTAATTAACTCTAAGAATCCTAAATTACTTGTAAGATCCTTTGTTCCAGGAACTCTGATTGATATTCCTAATATGAATATTATTAAGGCTCCTAGAGTGAAGTAAATTCTATGTCTTAAATCTTTATTTGTCGCTGTGAATAATTGCTTCATAGACTTAAACATATTAGATCACCTCAGCTTTGCTACCTGACTCTTTAATCTTTTCTAATGCACTTGCTGAGAATTTATTAGCTTGGATTGTAAGTTTCTTTTCTAATGTTCCATTACCTAAAACTTTTACTCCATCTAATTGATTTTTAATTATTCCAGTTTCTTTTAATAAAGCTGGTGTAACAACTGTTCCTTCTTCAAATCTATTTAGACTATCTAAATTGATAACAGCGTATCTTGTTCTAAAATTATAGTTTTTAAAACCTCTCTTTGGAAGTCTTCTAAATAATGGTAATTGTCCACCCTCGAATACTGGATTGATACTACCACCAGAACGTGCTTTTTGTCCTTTTTGACCCTTTCCTGAAGTTTTTCCAATACCAGATCCTGGTCCACGTCCAACACGTTTTTTAGCATGAGTAGCACCGATATTTTTTTCTAATTCATGTAATTTCATTATCCTAATATCTCCTCTACTGTTTTGCCACGAAGTTCTGCTACTTGCTCTGGAGTCTTAATTGACTTTAAAGCATTTAGGGCAGCTGTAGCCATATTTAATTTTGTTCTTGCTCCTAATGATTTAGAAACAACATCACGAATTCCTGCTAAATCTAAGATAGCACGAACAGAACCACCAGCAATGATACCAGTACCAGCAGCAGCAGGTTTTATTATAACTCTAGCAGCTCCAGCAGTTCCGATTGCTTCATGTGCAACTGTTCTTCCATCAATTAGAGGTATTGTGATTAAATTTTTATTAGCATCTTGAATTGCTTTTTTGATTGCATCAGGTACTTCGTTAGCTTTTCCGATTCCTAAACCAACTTTACCTTTACGATCTCCGACAACTACGATAGCAGAATATCTTCTTTGACGTCCACCTTTGTTAACTTTAACAACGCTTTTAACATCAATTACTAATTCTTCTAAAAGTTTGTCTTTAGTCTCACGAGATTTCTTTTGCATAATACCCTCCTATTAGAATTCTAATCCATTTTCACGTGCTGCTTCAGCTAAAGCTTGTACACGTCCGTGATAAAGGTATCCACCTCTATCAAATACTACTTTTGTAATTTTTGCTTGTTTTGCTTTTTCAGCGATTGCTTTTCCAACAACCTTTGCTGCTTCTACATTACTTCCGTTTTCAATCTTTAAATCTTTGTCTAATGAGGAAGCAGATACTAGAGTAGTATTAGCTGTATCATCGATTATTTGTGCATAAATGTCTTTGTTTGAACGGAATACACATAATCTAGGTACTGCACTTGTTCCCATAAGTGTTTTACGAATTCTTTCATGACGATTAATACGCATACTATTACGAGATTCTTTTTTTATCATTTTTATTTCTCCTTCCTACCTATTAAGCAGCTTTCTTTCCTTCTTTACGACGAATATGTTCGTCTTTGTAACGAATACCTTTACCCTTATATGGTTCAGGTTGTCTTACTTTTCTAACGTTAGCAGCAAATTCACCAACTAATACTTTATCAATACCTTTGATAGCGATTTCAGTATTACCATTTGCTTCTACTGTTAATCCAGCTGGAACTTTCATTTCTACTGGATGTGAATATCCAGCATTGATTACTAATTTATCACCTTGAACATTGAAACGGTAACCTACACCAATGATTTCTAATGATTTTGAATATCCATTAGTTACACCAATAATCATGTTATTGATTAGGGCATTCATTGTACCGTGCATTGCTTTAGCACTTTCATTTAAACGTTCTAAAATAATTGTGTTACCTTCTTGTTTCATTGTAATATCTTTTAACATTGGTTGTGTTAGAGTACCCTTAGGTCCTTTTACAGTGACAACATTATCGATATTTTCAACAGTAACTCCCTCTGGAACTGTAATTATACGATTTCCAATACGGCTCATATTGACACCTCCTTATATTTTATTCAATTACCAAATATAAGCTAGAACTTCCCCACCTATATTTTCTTTACGAGCTTGTTTATCAGTCATAATTCCTTTTGATGTAGAAATAATTGCTATTCCTAAACCATTTAATACTTTAGGTACTTCATCGTTTTTAACGTAAACACGAAGTCCTGGCTTGGAAATTCTTTTTAGCCCAGTGATAACTCTTTCTTTCTTGTTATACTTTAATGTTAAAACAATTGTTCCTTGAGCATCATCTTTAACTATTTTATAATCTTTAATAAATCCTTCTTCTTTTAAAATCTTAGCGATTTCTTTCTTTATTGTAGAAGCAGGAACGCTTACTTCTTCATAACGCATTTGGTTAGCATTACGAATACGTGTTAACATATCTGCAATTGTATCTGTTACTACTGCCATTTTGACTCCTCCTTTCCAATTACCAACTTGATTTTTTAATTCCTGGTATTTGTCCTTTATAAGCTAATTCACGGAAGCAAATACGGCAGATTCCGAACTTGCTTAAAACTGCGTGTGGACGACCACAACGACTACATCTTGTATACTCACGTACTTTGTACTTTTGTGGGCGATTAGCTTTTATAATCATACTTTTCTTTGCCATAATATTCCTCCCATTACTTTTTAAAAGGAATTCCAAGTCCATTTAATAAGTCAAATGATTCTTCATTAGATTTAGCTGTTGTTACGAATACGATATCCATACCTCTTACTTTAACAACATCATCATAATCTATTTCAGAAAAGATTAATTGTTCTTTAATTCCCATAGTGTAGTTTCCTCTGCCATCAAAGGCTTTTGCACTAACACCACGGAAGTCTCTTACACGTGGAAGTGAAATTGAGATTAACTTATCCATAAAGTTATACATATTTTCTCCTCTTAGTGTAACTTTGCAACCAATTGGTTGACCTTCTCTTACTTTAAATCCAGCAATTGACTTTTTAGCTTTTGTAACTACTGGTTTTTGTCCTGATAATTTAGCAAGGTCTGCTACAGCAGCATCTAATAATTTAGAATTTGATGTTGCATCACCTACTCCAATATTGATAACAATTTTTTCTAACTTTGGAACTTCCATTTTTGACTTATAATTATATTTCTCCATTAAACTTGGAACAACTTCATTTAAGTATTTCTCTTTTAGGCGGTTCATAGTTACCCTCCTTCCAATTAATCAAGCTTCTCGTTTGATTTTTTTGCTATTCTTATTTTTTTACCTGTTTTTGTATCTGTTGTATGTCCTATTCTAGTTCTTTTTTTAGTTTTAGGATCAATTATCATAACATTTGATGCATTGATTGGTGCTTCTATTTCTAAGATTCCACCAGATTCTTGTCCTGTAGGTTTTTGATGTTTTTTAACAACGTGAACACCTTCAACAATAACTTTATTTTCAGCTCTTAATGTTTTAATTATTTTTCCTTTTTTACCTTTGTCAGAACCAGCGATAACTACAACTTCATCTCCTACTTTAAAGTTCATATTTATCCTCCTCTTATAGTACTTCTTTTGCTAAAGATACGATTTTCATGTAATCTTTATCACGAAGTTCTCTTGCTACTGGTCCAAAAATACGAGTACCTACTGGACTCTTGTCATCACGAATGATAACACAAGCATTGTCATCGAACTTAATATAACTTCCATCTTCACGACGAACGCCTTGACGACTACGAACGATAACTGCTTTTACAACTTTTCCTTTTGGAATTGGTGAATTTGGAATGGCATTTTTTACTGTTCCAACTACTACATCACCAATGTTACCTGTTTTAACTTTACTTCCACCTAGAACACGGATTACTAATAATTCACGAGCTCCAGAGTTGTCAGCAACCTTCATACGGCTTTCTTGTTGTAACATAGATTATTCCTCCTTCTCATCTAAGCGTTAAATAATAACTGCTTCTTTTACGATTTCTTTTAAATAGAAATGCTTAGTTTTTGATAATGGTCTAGTTTCTACTATTCTAACTATATCTCCAACTTTTGCTATATTCTTTTCATCATGTACACAATATTTCTTAGAGCTTTTAACTCTTTTGTGATATAACGGATGGTTTTTATAAGTTTCAACTAATACGCTTATTGTTTTATCATTAGTTGCGTTAACTACTTTACCAACTAATTCTTTACTAACTTTCTTTTCCACTTTATACCCTCCTATTCGCTAATCTCACGTTCTCTTAGAACGGTTTTATATCTTGCAACGGTGTGTCTTAATTCTCTGATTCTAGAAGGTTTTTCTAGGTTACCTGTTGCTTGTTGGAAACGTAAATTAAATAATTCTTCTTTTGCTTCAACTAGTTTTTTGTTAATTTCTTCAGTTGATAGTTCTCTAATTTCTTTAACCTTCATTTTACTCACCTTTGCTTTCTCTCATTACGAATTTTGTTGCTACTGGTAATTTATGAGAGGCAAGACGTAATGCTTCACGAGCTACTTCTTCAGTTACTCCAGAAATTTCAAACATGATTTTTCCTTCTTTAACTACAGCAACCCATCCTTCAACGTTACCTTTACCTTTACCTTGTCTTGTACCAATAGGCTTTTTAGTTAATGGCATGTGTGGGAAAATATTAATCCATACTTTACCACCACGTTTCATATAACGTGTCATAGCAATACGAGCAGCCTCGATTTGATTAGCAGTAATCCAAGCTCCTTCTTTTGCTTGTAGACCATAATCTCCGAAGTGTAATTCTCTGTTTCCACGAGATCTACCTTCATAAGGTAATCTATGTACACGACGATATTTAGTTCTTGACGGTATTAACATATTAATTACCTCCTTTAGCCTTTTTATTTAGGATTTCTCCCTTATAGATCCAAACCTTTACACCAATCTTACCAAATGTTGTATCTGCTTCTGATGTAGCATAATCAACATCCGCTCTTAATGTATGTAGAGGAATAGTTCCTTCAGTGTATCCTTCGCTACGTGCCATATCAGCACCACCTAAACGTCCAGATACGCTTGTTTTGATTCCCTTAGCTCCTGCTTTCATTGCATTTTTGATTGCACGTTTTTGAGCCATACGGAATGATGCTCTGTTAGTTATTTGATTAGCGATTGAATCAGCAACTAATTGAGCGTTTAAATCTGCTTTTTTAATATCAACGATTGTGATTTGAACGTTTTCATCAGCAACCTTTGATAGTTGTTTTCTTAATTTGTCCATTTCTTCTCCACCGTGTCCAATAATAACACCAGGTTTTGAAGAGTGAATTACAACTTCGCATCTTTTTGCATTTCTTTCGATTTCAACTTTAGCAACACCTGCGTTTTTTAGATTCTTTGTAATATAATCACGAATCTTAACGTCTTTTGCTAAAAACTTAGCGAAATCTTTATTGTTAGCATACCATTTTGCTTCCCAATCCTTGTTAATGCCAAGTCTTAGTCCATTAGGATTTACCTTTTGTCCCATTTTGTAACCTCCTTATTAGTTTTTTGTAGCCACTACTATAACGATGTGACTAGTTCTATGATCTCTATGTCCAATATGAGAACGTGAATCGAAGAAATGACGTTTCATAACAGGACCAGCATCTACTCTTGCTTCTTTAACATAAAGTGTTGCAGCATCTGCACCATTATTATTAACAGCGTTAGCAATAGCAGAGTCTAATACTTTTTTTGTAAGTCTTGCTGACTTATTATTAACATTATTTAATATGGTTAATGCTTCTTGAACGCTTTTACCACGAATCATATCTGCTACTAAGCGAGCTCTAATAGGTGATAATCTTAATCCTTTAGCAATTGCTTTTGCTTCCATATATTTACCCTCCTAGTCATTTTTTTATTTCTTTTTGTCTGAACCATGTCCACCAAATTTACGTGTTAAAGCAAATTCTCCTAATTTGTGTCCAACCATATCTTCAGTAACATATACTGGTATAAATTCTTTACCATTGTGTACTGCAAATGTGTGTCCAATGAAATCAGGAAAAATAGTGGAACGGCGTGACCAAGTTTTAATGACTTCTTTTTTTCCAGACTTATTTAATTCTTGAACCTTCTTTAGTAATCTATCGAAAACATAAGGTCCCTTTTTTAAACTTCTTGCCATCTTTTAATCATCCTTTCCTATTTACTATTGCGACGACGTACTATGAACTTGTCAGATTGTTTTTTCTTACGTGTCTTTAATCCAAGTGCAGGTTTACCCCATGGAGTCATTGGTGCTTTACGTCCTACTGGAGCACGTCCTTCACCACCACCATGTGGATGGTCATTAGGGTTCATAACAGAACCACGAACTGTTGGTCTAATACCCATATGACGTTTACGTCCTGCTTTTCCGATTTTAACTAGTGAAGAGTCTTCATTACCAACTTCTCCAACTGTTGCCATACATGATTCTAATATTTTTCTTTGTTCTCCAGATGATAAACGAACCATTACATAGTTATCTTCACGACCAAGTATTTGTGCAGATGTACCAGCACTTCTTGCTAGTTCTCCACCTTTTCCTGGACGAAGTTCAATGTTATGAATCATTGTACCTACTGGAATGTTAATTATTGGTAATGCATTACCAACTTTGATATCAGCATCTGCTCCTGCTACTACTGTCATACCAACAGTTAATCCTTTTGGAGCGATTATATATCTTTTTTCTCCATCTGCATAATTGATTAATGCAATATTTGCAGTTCTATTTGGATCGTATTCAATGCTTGCTACTGTTCCAGGTACGTTTAATTTGTTTCTCTTGAAATCAATGATACGATATTTTCTTTTAACACCGCCACCTTGATGACGAACTGTTATCTTACCTTGATTGTTACGTCCACTATTTTTCTTTATTGGAGCAACAAGTGATTTCTCTGGTGTACTAGTTGTAATTTCATCATTAACTAGTGCAGTCATTTTTCTACGTCCTGGTGTAGTAGGTTTAAAAGTTCTGATTGCCATAATTTTTCTCCTCCTTAACCAAGATCAATTGTTTGTCCTTCTGCAAGAGTAACAATTGCCTTCTTTGTACGATTTGTTAATCCTGTGTAACGACCAACTCTTCTTTTCTTAGGTTTTACATTCATTGTTCTTACTGATGTAACCTTTACTTTAAAGATTTTTTCAATTGCATCTTTAATTTCTAATTTTGTAGCATTTGGAGCAACTTTGAAAGTATATTTTCCTTCTGCTTTTGCAATTTGTGATTTTTCAGTAATAACTGGTGCTTTGATTATTTCTAAATACTTAGTGTCTTTCATTATTTAAGCACCTCCTCAACTGTTTTTAATGCTTCTTCTGTAATTACCATAACGTCTGTGCTAACTACGTCTAATACATTGATTTCTTCAGCTGCTATTAATACAACGTTTTGTAAGTTTCTAGAAGCTAAGATTAAGTTGTCATCAAATTCTTTAACAACTAGTAATACTTTTTTATCAGCAACTTTTAATGCTTCTAATAAACTAAGCATTTCTTTTGTTTTTGGAGTTGATAAACTGATGTTTTCAACAACCATGATTGCTTTTTCTAAAGCCTTATCACTTAATGCTGATTTTAAAGCTAATCTTCTTTCTTTTCTGTTTTGTTTTTTACTATAATCTCTAGGTACTGGAGTTCCATAATTTCCTCCACCTACCCATTGAACAGCTCTAATTGAACCTTGACGAGCACGTCCTGTTCCTTTTTGTCTCCATGGTTTTCTTCCTCCACCAGAAACTTCTGAGCGGTTTTTAGTTTTATGTGTTCCTTGTCTTAATGATGCCATTGTTAAGATGATTGCATCGTTTAAAACAGCTTTGTTTGGGGTAATTCCAAATATTTCTTCGTTTAAATTAATGTCCTTTACTTTTTCACCTTTTAGATTTAAAAGTTCTACTTTTTTCATCTACGATTCCTCCTTTCATCACTTATATTATTGAATTTTCTTTCTTTATTATATAGCGTGATGATTTTATTCAGCTGATGTTTCTGTATTTTCTTCAGTTACTGTTTCTTCAACAACTTCTTCTACAGTTACTGGCGCAGCATAAGTTATTAAATCAGCAGCTGCTAATTTAACATTAGGTTTCTTTACTGCAGTACGAATCATAACAAATGATTTCTTTGGACCTGGAACATTACCTTTAACTAAAATTACATTGTTTTCAGTATCTACTGAAATTACCTCTAAGTTTTGAACTGTTCTTTGAACATTACCCATTTGTCCAGGCATCTTCTTACCTTTTAATACGTGCATTGGTAATAATGTACCTAGTGAACCAACACCTCTATGGTATTGAGAACCGTGTCCCATTGGACCTCTTGTTTGGTTATAACGTTTAATAACGCCTTGGAAACCTTTACCTTTACTTGTTCCTGTAACATCAACCATTTCCCCAGCTTCAAAAACGTCAACGTTAACTGTTTGTCCTAATGTATAGTCATTAACGTTTACTCCTCTAATTTCTTTTAAGAAGCGCTTAGGTGTTGTGTTAGCTTTGTTTGTATGACCCATTTTTGGTTTGTTGCTTAAGTTTTCTCTTACAGTATCTGTTGCAAGTTGAATAGCATCATAACCATCTTTTTCAACTGTTTTGATTTGAGTAACTACATTTGGTTCTACTTCAATAACAGTAACCGGAATTAATTTACCATCTTTAGTAAATGTTTGAGTCATTCCGATTTTTTTACCTAAGATTCCTTTCATCACTATTTCCTCCTATTATTTTGTTGTGATTTGAATATCTACTCCGCTTGGTAAATCTAAATGAGCTAATGCCTCAATAGTTTCCTTGCTAGGATTCTTGATATCAATAAGTCTTTTGTGTGTACGTCTTTCGAATTGTTCACGTGAATCCTTGTATTTGTGTACAGCACGTAAAATTGTAACTTTTTCAATTTCAGTTGGTAGTGGTACTGGACCAGAAATTACTCCAACTGATCTTTTAGCAGTTTCAACAATTTTCTTAGCAGCATTATCAAGTACTCTGTGATCGTACGCTTTAATTCTGATGCGAATTTTTTCTGTTGACATTTTAAATCCTCCCTTCGCCTATATCTAGTATAGACTTGCTCCGTGCAAATAACCCGATAACCAATTAACAACTTAACCTGGTGTATCAGCAACCTCGCACATCTAAGCAGTCACACATGGTTAATTATAACAGGTGTCTTATTTATTTGCAAGTGTTTTTTCAATAATTTTGTTATTTTACAAGGAAAAAAGAGCACATTTATGATTTTTTGTCTAAACGTACTCTTTCCTTTTTATTATTTGTTATCAATTTTATAGAGGCTGGTGCTATTAAAGATTTACCAAATTTAGCATTAATTTTGTCAAGTGTTTCTTGGATTTCATCTGTTTCATCAGGTTTTTCCTCTTCAAATAAAGATAATTGGTAGTCATTATTGGTAGTTAAATCAGCAAGACGTAGACCAATTAGTCTTATTTTATCGCCTTTGTAACTTTTTCTAAATATTTCTAAGGCTAGTTTATAGATGTCTTTTATATTGTTACTAGGTCTTTTTAATTTTTCTTGAGCAGAATAATTTTCAAAATCACTATTTTTATAGAAGACGGCTATGGTTGTTGCAAATTGTTTCTGTTTTCGTAAGTCCCTGGTCGTAGTTTCTACAAAGGTTAGAATCATTTCAGCTAATTTGTCTTCATTATTACAGTCATATGGAAGGGTTTCTGAAATACTAACACTTTTAGTTTTGGGATTTCTTTTAGCGACTTTTGAATAGTCTATTCCATAAGCAGCATTATGTAAATACTCAGCTTGACTTTTAAAATAGCGGGTTAGGAGTTTTAAATCTGTTTTGGCTAGTTGTTCAACGGTATAGATGTTTAGTTTATTTAGAGTTTCTTTGGTACTTTTGCCGACCATTAATAAATCACCAACATCTAGTGGCCAGAGTTTTTGAACAATTTCGTTTTTTAGTAGAGTGTGAACTTTATCAGGCTTTTCGAAGTCTGATGCCATTTTAGCACAAAGTTTATTATTACCAATTCCGATATTTACGGTATAGCCAAATCTTTTCTTTATATCATCCTTTATATAATAGGCAAGTTTTTGATAGTCTTTATATAGGTAGTTTGTTCCAGTCATATCCATGAAGCACTCGTCGATAGAGAATTGTTCCATAGTTGGTGAGTACTGTAATAAATATGTGAATAGTTCTTTGGACTTTTCACTATACCATTTATAGTCTGGAGCAAATACTTTTAGTGAAGGGCATTTTTTTCGTGCTTGATATAGAGTTTCTGCTGTTACAATATGGTATTTTTTGGCAATTGGAGACTTAGCTAGGACAATTCCTCTTCGTTCTTTTTCTTCACCAGCAATGACTGATGGTATTTTTCGGATATCTTCTTTATAGCCTTCTTTTAGTAGTTTAACGGCAGTCCATGATAAAAAGGCATTATTAACATCTATGTGGAAAACAATTCTTTCATTCATAATATCCCTCCGTTTGTTTATATTATAGAACGTTTTTTCGATTTATTCAATTGGTGTTTTTGCTACCTATGTATAACTTTGGTTTACATATTTTTTAACTGTTTTAGTACATACTAAATTTAGTTGGTGATATTATGAATAAATATGAAGTAAACATTTATGATCAAATAGCACGTAATATTAAAAAATATCGACATGAAGCTGGCATTACTCAGGCAGTACTAGCTGAACGAGTTGGTGTTTCTCACGAGTTTATTAGAAGAATAGAATCTAAAAAAGGTGCTAAGACTTTTTCTGTTGATACTATTTGGAAAATATCTTTAGCACTAAATATAGAGGTTGGTAAACTTTTTGAAATTGATATTGACGAGGTTGTTAATTCATAAAAAGAAATAGTAGGTAAGAATTCAAGTTACCTACTATTTTTTTCTATTTTGTTTTCTTTAAATAATAATGTCTTATTGGCTTTAGATTTTCATCTAATTCGTAACATATTGGATTACCGGTTTCTATCTCTAGTTGCATTATTTCTTCATTAGACATATTATCTAAGTATTTAATTAAGCCTCTTAAACTATTTCCATGAGCAACTATTATGACTTTCTTATTTTCTAGAAGGTCTTTTTTTATGTCACTATTCCAATATTTAATAACTCTTTCAATTGTATCTATTAAATTTTCTGTCGTTGGGATGTCTTCTTTTGCTAAATCTTTGTATTTTGAATCATTTCCTGGATAACGTTCATCAGTTATTTCTAAAGCTGGTGGTCGTACATCAGCACTACGTCTCCATAGACGAACTTGTTCTTCACCATATTTTTTTCTAGTATCATCTTTATTAAGACCTTGTAGAGCACCATAGTGTCTTTCATTTAGACGCCAACTATATTTTATTGGAATATTTTTTTCACCTAACTCCTCTAAAATATAAGTTAGAGTATCGTTGGCTCTTTTTAAATAAGATGTATAAGCAATGTCAAAAGTGTAGCCTAAGTCTTTTAGTACTTGACCTGCTTCTTTTGCTTCTTTTATACCTTGTTCAGATAAACCGACATCAGTCCAGCCTGTAAATCTATTTTCTAGATTCCAAATGCTTTGTCCATGTCTTACTAATACTAATTTTATCATTTTTCACATAATCAATTTTTTATTGATTCCTTTCTTTTAGATTTTTTGATCATTTAGACAGAATACAGCATATACAGGGATGTATCTAACTTCTTTCTTTGTTGAAAAGTTGTTTTCTGTTATACGATAAGCCTGTTGAGTAATAAATTTTTTTATAAATACTGAAAGAGATTTAGCTTTAGACATACTTTTTGTTGCGATTTCGATTGGGATTATTTGCCCCATTCTATTTTGAATAACAAAGTTTACTTCGGCTTTTCCTTCAGACTGATAATAATATAGTGAATATCCTGCTTCTACTAATGTTTTAGCGATGTGATTTTCATATAATGTTTCTTTTATTTTTTCATCTGTTGCGAATTGTTTTAAGTTTAAATGTAACATTGTAAATAGCAAACCATCATCTGGTAAGTATAGTTTAAAACTGTCTTTCTCACGGCAACTACTTAGTGGAGATTTTACATTCTTTATCTTGTAACTACGATAGGCTAATTGATTGTTAACGAGGTAGTTTATAGCTGAGTCGTACTCTTTTGCTCTTTTTCCTGCTCCCATGCAACCATATTGGAACTTTTTATTATCTTTACGTAATTGTGAAGGAATAGAGTTCAATACTTCTATACCTCTAGGAATGTCGATTAGTATTTTATTTAAACTTATTTCTTTTTTATAAATATCTATTATCTTTTGTTTAATAGCATCTATTTCGTATGGTGACTTACCATCTAGTTCGGCTTGAACTACTTCTGGTAGGCCTCCTGTTATTAGATATTCATGAAATAAATCTAAGGCTACTTTGTGGAATGGACATACTTTATGTTTTGTAAAAGACTCTCTTATTAATGAAGATAAAGCTTTTTCATCTTTAGCCCAACAATACTCTTCGAAATCCATTTCATTCATGCCTTTAAACTGAAGCTCTTCACCCTTAAACTCATTTAATCTTTCTTTACGAGATGTAATAGCGATTATATGATATTTACTACGTTCACTACCAAATAGTTTTAAAGATTTGACTATTTCTATACTGTCTAAATTATCTAAGACAATCAATGTATCCTCTTTTAGAATTGTTTCACCAGATAATAGTGATAAATTTAAAATTATTTTTTCTGTATTTTTTTCTCTTGAAAAAAGATCAATAAGTTCTAGATTGTTTTCTGTATTGAAGTATACAGTATTTTTATATTCTTTCTTAGCAAAATTTAATACAGTGAAAGTTTTACCTACTTGCTTAGGACCATACAATATTAGAGGTTTCCTAATCAAATCTTTTTGCCATTTTTCAAAAAATGCTTCTATTTTACGTTCCATAAATTGTTACCTCCATACATATTTTCTATATTAAGTATACTTTTTTATTATGACATAGTCAAGGGTATTGAAAAAGATTTTATATATTAATTATAGAGTTATTATTATGAATATTTTCAAAAGAAAAAGACTTTGAAAAGTCTTAATTATTAACTGTATTTTTATTAAACTCTAAACGTAATTTATCGGCTACAGTAACAATAAATTCAGAGTTTGTCGGTTTTGCTTTATCAATATCAACACTATGTCCAAAAATTTCTTCCATTAATTGCCAATTACCTCTATTCCAACTAACTTCAATTGCATGTCTTATTGCTCGTTCTACTCTTGAAACTGTTGTATTATACTTTTTGGCAATTTCAGGATACAGTTCTTTAGTTATACCACCTACAAGTTCTGGTCTTTCATAGACTAGTGTTATACCCTCTCTTATGTATTGATATCCTTTTATATGTGATGGAACACCTAATTCATGCAGAGTTGTTGTTATAGACTTTTGTAAATTGTTATGATATATGTCTAAATTGCGTCCTTCTAATTTTACTCCTTCACGTAACTCAGTAATTCTTTTCTCCAAATCAATTAGTTCAAATGGTTTTAAAATGAAATAACTAACTCCCATTTCAGATACTTTTCTAATCATATCTTGTGTATTATATGAAGTTAAGATTATTACATCTTTATCTATGCCTTTTTTCTTCATATATTCTAGTACGGCAACTCCATCTTTATTTGGCATTATCAAATCCAAAAGTACAATATCATATTCATCTTTCTTTTTATCAACCAAGAGTATACCTTCTGCTCCATCATAAGCAGTTAAAGTAACCTTAATATCTGCACTATCATTAAAATATTCCTTAATCATTTCAACTAGGTTTCTGTTGTCGTCAATGATTAATAAACGTGTTTTCTCCATCTTTTCTCCTCTCATATACTACCACGCATTTTAATTATATAACATACTTCGATAAATTGATAGATAAAAAAAAGACAACTTTTGTCGAAAGTGTCTAATTTGTCTATTTTTCAATTGTGTTTAGTAAAGTTTGAACTTTATCTAAGTGAAGACTTAAACCTCCTATTAAGTAACCATCTACAATGTTTTCTTTTGTTAGTTTTACAACATTATCTACTTTTACACTACCACCATATAACACTTTATTATTTGGATAAAGGCTTTTTAAATAGTTAACTATTGTTTTTATTTTATTACAAGATGGTATTATTCCAGTACCAATAGACCATATTGGTTCATAGGCTATTATAATTTTTTCAATGTCGTTTTTTGATAAATCTTTTAAAGATTCTTGTAGTTGTTTAGTTAATACTTCTGTTACTATCTCTTGTTCAGATAAAACTTCGCCAATACATAAGATTGGTGTTATGTTTTCTGAAATAAGATTTTTGATTTTTTTATTTATAGAGTTATTAGTTTCATGTTGCTCTTCTCGGCGTTCAAAATGACCCACTAATGAGTATTCTACATTTAGTGACTTAAGTTGCTTTGCTGATACTTCACCAGTATGAGGACCGGATGCAAACATGCTTACGTTTTGACTTCCGAGTAATATTTTGTTAGAGGAAAACATACCAAGATAGAGACTAGTTGGAAATACTATTACGGTTGTTTTTGTAAAGTCTAATTTCTTTAGGTTTTCGTTATACATTAAAAACTCATCTTTAGTTAAATTACATTTATTATTTAGTGCTAAAATCATTTAATCACCCTTTATTTTTTTTGATATTTTAGAAATAAGACCAAATCTGTCCTCTTCTTCTTTATCAATTATGGCACGTTTATATACTTCTAAAACTCTTTCGGCATAACTTGCAGAACTACAATGTTCGGCTTGAATACGAGCTTGTTTATTATATTTTTGTAATAAGGAACTATTATCATATAAAGATAAAACTTGAGAAATATATTCTTCTTCATTATTAAAAATTAATCCATTCAATTCATGAGTTACAGTACCTAAAAATGATTCATCCTTTATACATAAAGGAACAACTCCTGCAGCCATGGCCTCTATTACGGTTAGACCTTGTGTTTCCGTAGTTGAAGCAGTTGCAAAAATATCGGCACAATGGTAGTAAAATGGCATTTCTTCCCAAGCAGCTTTTCCATTAAAGATAACATTTTTAGAAATGTTTAAGTCATTTGCCATTTCGGCATATTTTTCTTTATCTGGACCGTCACCAACTATCAATAACTTTATGTTAGAATGTTTTTTTATTAGTTTTTGCTCAGCATTTAGAAGAAACTCAACATTTTTCTCAGATGCAAGTCTACCAACAAACAAAATTACAAAGTCCTTTTTTTGAAGCTTAAGTTTTTTCTTTAGAGTTTGAACATAACTTTTATCCACATTTTCTGTGTAAAACCTATCAACTTCTATACCCGTTGGTACAATATGAATATTCTTTTTAAAATCATATTTTTCTTTAAATAGCTTATAGATTTTATTGGTAGGTACGATTAGTTCATTAGCAGTTTTATCACAGTAGAATTTTGTTAGGTATTCTACTATTTTTTTACTTGATTTATCAAAGTAACCATGTGTTATATAGTGAGTGTAGTCTTCATATAAAGTATGGTATGTATGAACTAGTGGAATATCAAATTGTTTTGCAAGAAGTCTTGCTAAGATACCTATACCAAACTCGGTATGGGAATGAATAACATCTAAGTTCCAACTTTTCATAGTATTTATCATAGGTAGTGGATAAATTCTACTCAAACGATAATCATAAATACCAATTGGAATACCTGGTACTCTAACAATTCTATTTTCAACATCATATTCATACTTTAAGGCATTATTACTTACGGTTACGACATAAACAATATGACCTTTTTTTTCAAGAGCTTTTTTAAGCATTGCTACACTTGTAGATACTCCATTTATATATGGAGGATAAGAGTCTGTAAATAAACCTATACGCATTATTTATCACTTTCCTTTTCAGTACTAAATAAGAAACCACCTATAATCATTCCTAAATAATAGGTTATAAAACGCCATGTTATTAATAGAGAATTTAATAAAACTGTGGGCATAAAATTACCAAAGAATTTTATAAAGCCATATTCAATTCCACCGGAAGCTCCTGGTATTGGAACGAATGAGCCCATTAGAAGAACGTAAGCTGATGATGTGATGGCACTTATTGGAGTTAGACTAGTAAAGTCATGAAGACCATACATAATAAACAATGGAATTATGTATAAACATGTTAGACTTATTAGATTAATGAAAACTCCTAAAACAAAGATCCCTTTTCTATGAAGTAGATCTTTGGAAATATTGTGGAAATCTTCTAGTTTTTCAGTCCAACTAGTTTTGGCCTTCTCTATATCTTTGATAATTTTTATTTTACCTAGAAGTTTTATAATAATGTTAGATACTTTTTTAGTAAACTTTTTTGATAACATGATGGCATATAGAGCTACTGCTACTAAAATATTAATTATAAAGCCAAGTAATACTAAATGTTGAAGAACTGGAACTTTTGGAAATAAATTAAAAATCCAATTACAGGCAACAGCAATCGCTCCATATATTACTAAGGCAGTTTGATAAAAAATAAAATTTTCAATAGTAACACTTGTTGCTTTGCTTACTTTAATATTATGTTCAGCAATCATATATACTTCCATAGGTTGTCCACCTGTTGAAAAAGGTGTTATACCATTGAAAAACTGAGTAATTAAATTGTGTTTTATAGCTTCCTTAAAGGATAATTTATCTTTTTCATTTACACATTTATATATAATGTAGGCTTTTGTAATTATATATAGAAAATATAATATAAAGGCTATTAAAAGATAAAAAAGATTTATTTTTGAAATAGTACCAAATATTTCTTTTGCACTATCTTTTAAGAGAACAAATAAAACTACAATTGTAATTAGTAATAAAATTATACTGTTCTTTTTAATGTTTTTTAGAGTTTCCATTTTGTAATCCTTCCATCATGACATAATTTCCCTTTTCAATCATAAATTGAGTCTTTTTACCATCTGGTCCAAGACTTTCAAAGTTTGCATCAATTAGTGCTGTAGCAGTTTTCTCATCATGGTTGTCTATTTCAGCAAAAACCTGTTCCATGCCTAGACCTTCAAAGGCATAAGTTGTTGCATATTGAAGTAAGTTTGCGGTCATTCTTGAAGAAGTTGATGGCAATATACTTAAGTATGCATCACGCAAATCTCTATATCCTTGAAAATGACATCCTGCAACTAATTTGTTGCCATCTCTAAGAAAGATGAATTGGTTTATTTCATTGGAAGTCATGTTACGTCTTTCATATGTAGACTCCTCTGTTACTGCCCTAATACGTATTAATTGTTTTGTTATAGTATCATCTAAGTTATTACTTTTCGCATAATTTGCAATCATATTTAAACAATCGTTATCATATGGATTTGCAATCATAAGGCTTCTAGCCATAAAAGTCACCTACTTTATTATTTCAATTCCTGGTAATTTTTTACCCTCTAAATATTCTAATGTTGCTCCTCCGCCAGTAGAGGCATGATATACCTTATCTTTATAACCTAGAGTTGCAGCTGCTGCTACAATATCTCCTCCACCTAAAATAACTTTTATGTTGTTATCAACAAGGTATTTTAAAATTTCTTTTGTTCCTTCTTGATAATTTTCAAATTCATAGACACCTAAAGGTCCATTCCATACTACTATTTTAGCATCTTTTAAATAATTTTCATATAGTTCTGTTGTTTTTGGACCAATGTCTAGACCTAATTCATTATATTCAAGTTCAGTTATGTCCTTAATTTTAATTGGTGTATCATTTGAATATTCTGTTGTTGCTTTAACATCGACTGGTAAAACTAGTTTTTCTGAATGATTCTTTAACATTTCTGTACAAAAGTCTAGACTCTCTTGATCAACTATTGAGTTTCCAACTTCGTATCCTTCAGCTTTTAAGAATGTAAATGCCATTCCACCAGCGATTAGTATTTTATCAGCTTTAGTAACTAGATTTTCAATTACACCAATTTTATCAGCAACTTTTGCACCGCCTAATATTACAATAAATGGATGTTTGGGACTATTTAATTCACTTAAAGCATTTAATTCTTCTTCAATTAAGAAACCTATTGCTGATGTTTTTGGTAGATTGGTTGCGATACCAACATTTGAAGCATGAGCTCTATGTATTGTACCAAAGGCATCATTAATAAATACGTCGCCAAGGGAAGCCCAGTATTTACCAAGTTCTTCATCATTAGAACTTTCCTTTTTACCTTCTAAATCTTCATATCTAGTGTTTTGAAGTAGAACAATATCTGTAGGTTGCATTTTTGATATAGCTTCTTCTACTTCTTTTCCCCTGGTTTTTGGTATAAATAATACTTTTTTATTTAGCAGTTCACTTAGACGTATTGCAACTGGAGCTAAGTCGTTTTTCTTTAGGTCCGCTTCTTCTTTTACTCTACCTAAGTGAGATAAAAGTACTATCTTGGCATTATGTTCTAGACAATAGGTGATAGTCTTTAAACTTGCTTTAATTCTAGTATCGTCTATGATTTTACCATCTTTTATTGGTACATTAAAATCACATCTAATTATTACTTTTTTATTATCAATATCCATGTCCTTTATAGATTTCATGGGCTATTCCTCCTGTCTTATTTCAAGTATAGCATTTTTATTGATAAAAAAAAAGAAGTTGCCTTCTTTTTTACACTATTGTTTATTAGTTTTATAGTTTACTAGCGTCAGCTGAAAGATTACCAGAAATATCTGTATCTTGTGCCTGATAAGTTTTATTTACACTATAAACAATTTGTTTTTCAGCAGCTTTTAATTTATTTAAATAGCTAAACGCACTTTCTTTTACTCCGCTAACAAAGTTCGCAAGGGCCCTGCCGATTGCTTCTCCTTTAAATGCTATTTTTGAGTCTGTACTTTCCAAATCTTTTAAAATGTCTTCTACTATTTTACAATATTCTTCTATTTTGTCGCTTACGCTTTCAGCAAAGTCTTCAGTTACACCAGCTAGCTTTGCTCCAGATGTATTTCCGCCCAACCCTGTCCACATAAAAGTTTCTTCTCTTTGTTGTGAAATATTTCCACCAACAACTCCAGCATCAACACTTGAATTTAATAAATCTTCTCTAGCGCTACTATCTACTTTAGCTTGACTCATTGTAATTGCCATATATTTTCTCCTTTCTAATCAATTAATACTTGATCTTTATCAGCCATTACTTGTTGTATATTACTAATTTCTGTACATAAAACGTTATACAACTGGCGGAACTGTTCTTTAACATGGTCTTTATCTTTTTCCATATTTTCCAAGAAGGCATCTCTTGCTTTACCTTCCCATTTTTCATTACAAACACTTTCAATTCCATCCGTTTTATCTAAGGCTTCTGCAGCTTTAGTTAATACGATTGCTCTTATATTTTCTAGATATTCATCAACTCCTGCAGCATCAAACCCGTACTCGATTTCTCCGATTGCTGGCATTAATATACACTCCCTTCTGGTATTTTATCCATATCACTGATAATCTTTTCAGAGATTTCTTCTATAAGTTGTTCATATCCAGAGTTAACTTTTCCTAAATCGTCAATATAAGTCATAATATTATTCTTTATAGTTGGATATGAATTTCTAATATCTGTACATTTTTTTGTAATAATATCTTTGGATGTTCCAGAAATACTATTTTGAACGCTTGCGCATTCTATGTCTAGGCGATTAAAAATATCATTCATCTTTTCGATGTAATCCATTAACTCTTGACGTAGTTTATTGACTTTTTCAACATTAACTCCAGTACCCATATGCTCTCCTTATACTTATCATAATACTAGTTTACCATATTAATTTTTTTTATGCATTGTTTAACAATACTTTTTACACTATTTTACAATGCTTTTTCTTCCTTTAATTTCTGTAACTTTTATTTGTTGTAGATTATCATTTTCATTATTAACTATATTTTCAATTGATGATACACTATTTGCTATCCATTCATAGTATGTTTTTGTATCTAATCTGCAGTTTTCTATCTTTTCCTTTATACCAGACCAAGTAGAGTTGCCATTAGGAAAATATACTCCGTTTGCTATATTGGTTGCATTTCCAATTGCTTCTAGAGCACTATTAATTGTTGGTAGTAATGTATTTTTTATTGCATCACCATTATAGTTTACTTTTGACATAGACCCTCCTTGATTTTGTTGTTTGATACTGAGTTCATTTTGTCTGCATAAGTTATTATTTCATTTCCTAATTTACTAATCGCAATAGCATAGTTAGAATATTGTTCTTTTTCTTTTGAAATTCTTTCTATATATTTTTTTGCTGCAGAGTTTTCAGATTCACCTGTCCATGTACCATTATTGTCCATGTTTTTTAATTTAGTGAAAATATCTTCTATTATAGAATTAAACTCTTCTGCTATACTTACAATGTTTTCTCCAGCTGCTTTTAACTGTGTTGTATCAATGCTAATTTTACTCATAACCTTACCTCCTACTTATCGCTAGACTGCATAGCCTCTTCTGCCATAGCATCTTCTATTTTATTTCTTAAGCTATTTATTTTATAATTGGCATTTGGTATTACAGTATTAACTATATTGTTATAAATACTACTTTCTGTGTTTTTCAATTCAATCAAAAAGTTGTTAGCATTTTCTTGATCTTCTACTGTGTATGCACGTTTTTGCATATCTATTGCCTCTTCTAGTTTTTTAATAGCTATATTTAACTGTTCTGCTACTTTTTGAGCACTATTTCTAGCCTGAATATATTGATTTCTTTCATACTTTAAACTGTTTATATTCAACTCAGTCACCTCCTACATTAATATTACTTTACTACCATTTCTTATATCTGAATTTCTTATCAACTGGTTAGTTCTATATCTTTCTCCTGTTTCACCATTATATAGTGCAGTATATTGACTTGAACTATAGTATCCACCTGATAATTCACTAACTACTTTTGTTAAAAGTGTTGTTACATTACCTACTCTTTTATTTATAGGTATGTATACATCATATGTTTCTTCTAGTGTTGGAACTATTAATTCTATTAAGACTTTATTCTTCATCTTCGCGATCAACTCCATCTACGACATATTTTATAGTCATATGTTGTCCTTGATATATTGGATATCCGATACAAGGGAATAATGTTTGTTTGTCTTCAAGACTTAATGACATAACACCAAGGGCTATTTGCGTACCAACATCTTCTCCTAGCCAGATACCAAATGTATTATTAACATTATCTTTATACCAGTTTTCTAATTGTAACTTCTTGTAGTTATTAGCATCATCAAAGAATAAGAAAGTATTATTTTTACACTTGCTAGTTTCTTTAAATAACGCTTCAAAGTATGGCTTATATTTATCAGATATTTTATTTTTGAACTCAGATATTCCTAAACAGAAATAAACATTTTTCTTTTTAGATGTTGCATCATTTTGAACATTTGTGTAAGCATCTTCAAATGCCTTATCTAGATCATCATTATATAGTTTTATATTTTCATAGTTACCTCTATATATACTTAAGGCATCAATTATATTTACATTAACATCTTCAAGAGTTAGCATTTCTTTTATTAATGCATATATGAAATATACATGACTTCTTATTGATTTAGCAGCGATTAAGTTAACTTTATTTTCCATAAAGTTGAAGACATATACTTCAAGGCTATTCTTTTCTATACCTATTGGTACACAATCTAGTCCTTTTAGTTCATGCATTACATCATCTACATAAGCAACTTCAGGTAGAACTGGTATTTTTTTAGCCTTTACTGGATAAGTTTTCTTTAATTCTTCTGCTATGCTACGTATGAATTGTGTTTTTTGGTCTTTTTCACAGATAAGTGCAGTTTGGAATTCTAGAGCCGGCTTATCTTCACAGGCTACTATTCCACGTCCGTAATTGTCCACAGGTATCATACCTTTTGGTGCTCCAAGTAAATCACGATAGTCATAATCATTTGGCATTTTTAAACATATTTTATTTTCAAAGCTTTGAGCTACACGGCTTCTTATAACATTTGAAACTGTTGTTGTGACAATGAAAGCAATTCCGTATTTAGCACCATCTCTGAACAATGTATTAAATGCATCTTGTTGTCTTGAATAGCTTTCAGTAAAGCTTTCAAAATTATTAAGTGCAGTTATGATTACATTATCTTTTTTACCAGAAAGCTTACAATATTCTTCATAATTTCCACCGTAATCAGAATATTCTTTCTTTCTTCTTTCTAGTTCTTTATCTAACATTTTAATTAGATTTAGAAGCTTATCTTGTTCCTCTGTTACAAAGACATCACCAACTTGTGGAATCTTTCTTAGGGTTTTTAAAGTTTCTGCACCAAAGTCTCCTATATAGAATGTTACTTCTTCAGGGCTTTTTCTAAGTGATAAATCATAAACGATAGTAGTTATTACATTTTCTTTACCTGTACCTGGTTGTCCATAAATAAGTAGATTTTTCAATAAATCTATTATCAATGGTCCTTGTTCTTGTCGACTTGGAGCGTCGTATTCTCCTATTATTGTTTGTAAACCTTTTTCTTCTAAAACTATTTTATATTTAGCTAATAGGTTGTTGTAATATATATTTTTAGCAAGTGATGGTAGCCATAATTTTTTAATACTTCTTCCATCATCTGTTGCAATTTTTTGTAAGTATCTTACGATGTTTGTTAATTGATCTCCATTATCCACTTTACTCTTTTCTTGTTTTGGAGCATCATTTATTCTTTTTACTGTTTCTCCTGAATTATTTACAAAAACTATAGAGTCATCTATTTTTTTAACGATTCTTTCAACAGGTGTATATCTTTCTCCCGACCAAGCTGACTGTCCAATATCAAAGTATTCATCATAGCCTACTTGTAAATAGAATCTACCTGTTTCTTTTATGCTAGCAGCTTCAGGTCTTTTTAACATTTCCATACTATCTGATTTACTTTGTACTTTTAAACACACTTTAAATTTTGAGTTTGACCAGATTTGATCGTTAACTACTCCTGAAGGTTTCTGTGTTGCTAGAATAAGGTGAACTCCTAAAGAACGCCCAATACGAGCGGTTGATATTAATTGATTCATGAAGTCTGGTTGTTGCGATTTTAATTCGGCAAACTCATCTGAAATAATGAACAAATGAGAAATAGGTTCTTTTATGACACCTTCTCTATATAATCTTTGATACTTATAGATGTCCATTGTACTTTCGCCAGTTTTTTCTCTTTCTTCATTGAACTTTTTCTGTCTTCTTTTTAATTCACTTTCTATTGAAACTAAAGTTCTGTTCATTTCAGCTGTATCTAAGTTTGTTATTGTACCGGCAAGATGTGGAATAGATATTCCTTGTTCACGGTTTTCAAAGGCTCCAGCTAGGCCTCCACCTTTATAATCGATTAAGACAAATTGTACTTCATCTGGATCATAATTAATGGCCATCGATAAGATATAAGTTATTATAAATTCAGATTTACCAGATCCAGTAGAACCGGCAATAAGTCCATGTGGTCCATCATATTTTTCATGTAAGTCTAATTTAAATAATTCACCATTTTTATGTACTCCAACGGGAGTTTGTAATGTTGTTATTGGATCGGAAGTTGTCCAACGGTTTCTAATGTTTAACTGCTCGATTTTACCAACATTATACATTTCTAAGAACGGCAACATATTAGGTAGTTCTTGTTCAGCATCTTTTCCTTGTATAGGGATATTGCTTACTAAGTTACCAATTTTTCTCATGTCTAAAGTACTGTCATATTCAGCATTAAACTTAATCATTTCATCTTCTTTGATTTTCTCTGAGAATATTCCTGATTCACCATCATTTATACATACAAATTTTTGGCATTCTTTAGGCAAATGCTTCATGTCATTTTCAATAATTAGCATTGAGAAGCCATAATTATTTTGATTTTCTAGTAAATCGTTTGTAAATTTGAAATTTTTTAAGTCAGAAAAATTATCTGTAATAATCAAATAGTAGGAATCATATATAGCATGTTCTTCTACGGCTTCTTTACTTTTTTCTCTTTGTTCTTGTTCCCGTTCCTGTTTCTTAGTTTTTCTATTTACATATTCTTCATCTAATATTTGACATAGCTTTTTCAAATCTTCTTGATTTGATGCAAAATATCTGGTAGTTTTATCATCACTCCAACAATGTGGTAAATATCTTGTATAACTCCATTTATCAGCGTTTTTCTCATCTGTAATAATGATTAATTTTAAATCTAATGGACTTTGATAAGTTATTAATTGTAGCATAATACTATTTATAAAAGCATCATTATACTTACTAACTGTTATTAGTGCTGACACAGATTCTTCTTTTAGACTATATGTTATTGGTATATCTTGAAGTCTTTCGTATTTCTTCTTTATACTACATACCATTTGATATAAATTATCATCTTCTAAAGAGAATTTTTCTTCTGGAGCATTTATTTTTAGAAGGGCAGGTCTACTACCAATTCCTAGTCTGACATTAATAAAATCTTCATCATTTATTTCTCGACACCATAAAGCTCTGGTACGATTAGCTATTATATTTTTACAGCCTGTTAAATCACTATAATTTTCAAATATTATTTGTGACTGTTTTTTTAATATTAATTGTATTTCTTCTTCTTTTTTTCGTAAGTATTCCCCATACTTTTCTTGACGTTTTGCTTCTTTTCTTTTTAAAGATTTCTTTTGCCAGCGTTTTGTTAAGAAAGGTAATAACAATGAACTTATAAGCATTGTTGAACTAGTAATTATTCCAGCTACTTGTGTTGAAACATCCATTTTTTTATTTACTATATTATCGTAAATAGAATATATATTCATAAATGACATTGCTGACATGGTTAAACTAGTACCCAAACTTAAAATTAAAGGCATTTCCTCATTACTAACAAATTTACCTGGAGGAGCCTCAACATTTACTTCTTTAGTTTCTAGTACACTTCTAATTCTTGGTGTATGTGAAAAATATTCATCATCTTTATATAAAGATACGTTACTTTCAGCTTCGCTTACTTCTGTAATATCCTCGTTACTTGCTAGAACATTATCATTAACTGGAGTTAATCCAGTATATTCATATAATGATTTATTCATAGATAGTTTGAAGAAAGATTTCATCCAAACTATTTTTAATCCGTTCATAAATATTACATCTCCAACAGTTATTGGTGTTGGATTTGTTATTCTGGCACTATTCAAATATAAATAGCAGTTTTCATTTTGAACAGCTGGTGATACGTACCAGATGTCATTATTTTTAAAGATTATGGCATGTTTATCAAACATCATGTTTTGATGATAAACTATGTTATTATCATGACTTTTTCCTATTGTTATTTGATTTAATTTTTCTGTACTTAAATTAAGTGACTCTTCTTCAATTGATGGTAAACAAAACATACATATGTATCCTGGATGCCCTAGAGTTGACACAGGAATACATATGTAGTCAGATAGTACTGCTTCTGTTACGTTAGCATTTGTTCCGACAATGTTTACATTTCCATTACTCTTTAAAATCCAATTATTTTGATTTGAGTCAATATTTATTGAGTTTTCTATACCTGTATCATATGACTTATAAGAGAATAATAGAGAACCATCTACCTTTGCTGGTAGGTTATATTTTATTAATCTGTTTTGTTCTTGAATATATAATCTCATATGACACCTCACCTATTATAATTATTATATCATAAATTTTTATGTTTCAAAAAAAAGTGACTTTATTCACTTTTTATTTTTCCATTAAATATTTAGCAGTTCTTACCATTTGAGCAGTATAACCCATTTCATTGTCATACCAAGCTACTACTTTTAGCATTTGTTTGCCATCTACTTCTAGAATATTTGTAGATAGACCATCAACTACTGACCCAGCACGTCTACCAATTACATCACTTGAAACGATTGGGTCTTCTGTGTACTCTAATGTTTCATTAGTTGCTGCTTTTAGGGCATTATTTACTTCTTCTACTGTAGTATTTTTCTTTAATTCTAATACTAAGTCTACAACTGAACCAGTTGGTACTGGTACTCTCATAGCAACGCCAGCTAATTTTCCTTCTAGGTTAGGGCAAACTTTACCAATTGCTGATGCTGCTCCAGTTGATGCTGGAACGATATTAGCAGCACAGGCTCTACCACGACGAGCTTTGATACCTTTTTTATGTGCAATATCAAGTGTTGCTTGATCGTTTGTATAGGCATGAACTGTTGTCATGTATCCTTTTTCAATTCCAAATACTTTATCGATTACATTAACTACTGGAGCTAAGCAGTTTGTTGTACAACTTGCTGCAGAAATTATTTTTTCATCTCCTGTTAATATTTCATGATTTACGTTATAAACAATAGTCTTAACGTCTCCTTTAGCAGGTGCTGAAATAATTACTTTTTTGGCACCTGCATTGATATGAGCCATAGCCTTTTCATCAGATGTGAATAAACCTGTGCATTCTAAAACAACATCAATATCTAAATCTTTCCATGGTAACATAGCTGGATCTTTTTCCGAGTAAACACGTACTCTTCTTCCTCCTACTACAATATAGTCACCATCCGATGTTATCTCATCTATACGATAGTTTCTATGATTTGTATCATATTTTAATAAATAAGCTAATTGCTCTGCATCTGTTAAGTCATTAATTGCGACAACTTCATAGTCATTATCTTCTTCCATTAAACGGAAAGCAAGACGTCCAATTCTTCCGAATCCATTTATTGCTACTCTTATCATATTTAATCCTCCTTATATTATCATTATATATTCTTATATTTTTTGTTTCAACATATTCATATTTTGTTTACACTTTTAGTCATGAAAACAACCATTACCAATAAATTCTCTAAGAATAGAGTCTTGAGGAATGTCATCGGCAGGAATTGGTAAGAATAATCTTAAGAAGTTAATTAGTCTTTTTGCCTCTTCATAATATGGTGAATCATTTGGTACAGAGTATAATAATGGTTCAACATAAGTTTTAAGAACACCAATTTCATATATTAAAGCGGAGTTGATAGTGTAGTCAGCTTCATCTTGATATGGGAAGATATATTTTTCTTCACCTTCCCTTACAGAAGCCCAACTTCTTAGAGTATGTTCTACATCATAGCCCCTAGTTCTATTATCTCTTATTATACGTCTTAAAAGACGATTATCTGTTGTTGATATTCTATTTTGATTATCCATATTTAGTTCTGTTAATGGAGATATGTAAATTTTAAACTTATTTTCTCTTGGAATATTAGTTAATATTTTAGGATCTAGGGCATGAATACCTTCAATGACGATAATGTCATCACTTTGAAGAGTTAATTTATCGCGATATTCTTTTTTACCTAAAGCAAAGTTAAAGGTTGGAATTGTTACTTCTTTTCCTTTTAGTAAATCACTTAACTGAGAATCAAATAGTTTTAAATCGATAGCTTCTAGACATTCGTAGTCTGGATTACCATTTTCATCCTTAGGATTTTCTTCTCTTTCAACAAAGTAATCATCCATTGATAAAACTTTAGGATGAAGTCCAAAGCTTTGTAGGAACATACATAATTTACGAGATGTTGTTGTTTTTCCAGATGAAGATGGTCCAGCTAATAGAACTATTTTTATCTTATCTTTATTTTCATTTATACGACGAGAAAGCATTAATAATCTATTACTTTGTAATGTTTCATCTATTCTAATTAAATCACTTATTTTACCAGTTGAAATTACACGATTTAAGTCAACGGAATTTTCCACTTTCATTATTTTAGCCCATTCACGATACTCTTGAAAAGCTTCAAACATACCTGGATGTGGTTGGTATGGTTTGATTTTTTCACTTATATAGACAGTTGGGAATTGTAGTAGAAAGCCATTTTCTTTTATATAAGTTAAATTAAAAGCTCCTAGTTTACCAGTTGATGTTGGCATTAAATTATAAAAATAATTATAGTAATTTCCTAATCTATATAAAGTTATATAAGTATTAGTGTTATAACGCATTACTCCTGCTTTTACTTTTTCGCCAATCTTTTCAAAATAATCTATAGCTTCTAGTCTATCAATAGTCATTTTAGTAATTGGCATATCACTATCAACTATTTTTTGCATTTCTTCTTTAATGGCTGCTACTTTACTAGATGTTAGTTTAAAATTTGTTTCAATATAGATGCCTTTATCTAATGAATGTTGCACTAGAGCATCAGCATTTTTGCCGTATAGTTTTTTGATCGCATATATTAAAACATAAGTAAGACCAGAGATATGAGTTCTATTTCCTTCACGTGAAGTTAAATCAAGAAACTCAATATTTGCCTGATGAGTAATTTCTGTGGTTAACTCTTTTAAGACATTATTTACTTTAGCTAGTAGAATTGGATAACGATAGTCTTTTTGAAATTGACTAGCTAACTCCTCTAAAGTAACCCCTTTACTTACCTGGTACTTATGTCCATTTACTTTGATTTCTAATGTTTCAATCATTTTATCACCCTTTTATTCTTATAATATTATAACATGAAGTCATTAGTAATTATATGCATATTTTATTAATTTTACACTATACTATGTATAGATATGTATAATTAAAAAACATAATAGAAAGGGATTAATTAGAAATATATTTAATTATATTTTGAATGATTAATTACAGGAATGATAATGAATTTTGTACCTGTTGTTGTGGAAAAAGAATTAGGTAGTGAGAAGAGTTATGACATTTTTTCAAGGTTATTAAAAGATAGAATTGTATTTATAACTGGAGAAATTGATGATGTAATGGCTAATAATGTGATTGCTGAACTACTTTATTTGGATTCAATTAATAATAATGATATTAATATTTATATTAATTCACCTGGTGGATCTGTATCTGCTGGTATGGCAATTTATGATACTATTAATTTCTTGGCAAGTGATGTATCAACTACTTGCTTGGGGATTGCGGCTAGTATGGCGGCCTTTCTTTTAGCAGCTGGTAAAAGAGGAAAAAGATTTATTCTTCCAAATGCAGATGTAATGATACATCAGCCTTTAGGTGGAGCTCAAGGACAGGCAACTGATATAAAAATTGCATCTGATAGAATCGTTAATTTGAGAAAAAGATTAAATAAGTGTCTTGCTAAAAATACTGGACAGTCATTAAAGAAAATTGAAAAAGATACAGAAAGAGATAATTATTTGGATGCTAGAGAAGCTGTTAATTATGGGATTGTTGATAAAATTATTTTAGAAAAAGAAAAGAGGAAAAGTTGATATTTCCTCTTTTGTATTTAGTTTTTATTTTCTCTTTGCTTTATTTTTTCTAGTTGTTTAGCTAATTCTTTTATCTTTCTGAAACGATGATTTAAACCAGACTTAGTAATTGATTTTCCTGTTTCTAAAGTGATAATTTCACTTAGTTCTTTTAAGGAAGACTCTGGGTATTTTTTACGATAGTCAAAAGCTTGTTTAGTTCGGTCATCAAGAAGTTCATAAGAGTCTGATTCCTCTATAATTTTGATTTGTTCTAATTGTTTTTCAGCTGTTAAAAACACTTTATCCATATTTGCTTGTTCACAATTATTTAGGCGATTAGTTTGATTTTTCTTTTCACGGTAAATTCTTGCATCTTCAAAGAATAGGACTGCTCTATTGGCACCAAGTATTCTTATATAATCACTTATTTTTTCTGCTTCTTTTATATATATCATGTAACCTTTTTCACGATTTAGTATTTTGGCGTTTAAATCAAAAATATTTAAGAGTTTTTGAATAAAAACAGCTTCATTAGGTTTAGATATTAGTAATTCCATATGGTACCTAGAAGTTTTTGGATTATTTATACTACCTGTACAAAGAAAAGTTCCACGAAGGTAAGCTCTTATTTCTTCATTGGCACCTACAATGTATGTAGGTGGAGTTTCTAGATAGTTGTTATTGTTATCATAATAGCCAATATCCTTTAAAATTAGATCTACTTTTGAATTTGTTGATAAAAGATAAAGATTTTTCTTATTGAAGTTTAAGTTGTCTTTTACTTCAACATTTAATTCTACCTCATATAACTTTTTAAAGAATGAAGTAAGTCTTTCAATCGTAAACTCATTTTCTGTTGTTAGATACAAAGTATTATTATTTAGATAGGCATTGTTCCTGATAAAACCAGATAGTTCAGCTATCATTTCTGAGTTTGTGCCTTTTATTTCTGATATTTCTTTTTTTATTTCTATTGTATACGACATATTAATTCCTCATTAAATAGGAGAAGATAAGTGAACTTAGTTTTAAACTATTGTGTCTTAAAATATTATCTTCAACTATAATTAGGTCATCTTCTATTAATTCTACCCCTAGTTTTTCTATATTCTTATGATCTATTTTTACAGGTTCTTTTTGCTCTGCTGTTGAATACTTTTCAGCATATTCTTTATTTATTTTTGTGTTACTAGCAATTACAACATCTATTTTCTTTGTTTCTAAATAACGATTTAGTAAAGAAACATGGTCACTTACAGTGAAACCATCAGTTTCCCCTGGTTGAGTTACAAAGTTGCATAGATACATTATTGGTGCCTTGGAGTGTTTTAAGGCGTTTTTTACTTCTTTACAAATAATATTTGGAAGAATTGATGTATATAGACTACCCATACTGAATATTATTAAGTCAGCGTTTTCAATAGCTTCTATTACTTCTTTTAAAACTTTAGGTTCTTCTTTGTAGTAGATTCTTTCAAATTGACGATGAGATTTTGTTATTTGTTCTTCGCCTTCTACAATGTTTCCATCTTTATCTTTTCCCATTAAAGTTAGAGAGGAATCTTCAGAAATTGGTAGTACGGTATGTCTTACGTCTAACAGTTTGCTTAGACTTGCTATTGAGTCTTTTAGGGAACCAGTAATATCTAACATAGCTGTTAAAATTAAGTTACCTAGGGCATGACCGTCTAAATCACTAAAAGTATTAAAACGATACTCCATCATTTTTTTGATTGGGTCGTCAATACCTGATAGTGATGTGATAACCTTTCTAATATCGCCGACAGCTGGTGTATGAAATTCTTCACGTAATTTTCCAGTTGACCTTCCATTATCAGAAACAGTTATAACTGCTGTTATATCTACTGGGAAATCTTTTAAACCTCTTAGAAGGTAGGAAAGACCTGTTCCTCCACCTAAAACTACAACTTTTTTATACATAATCATCACCTACATTTTCAAAGTAAATTGTCATTTCATCATCATTAGGACTTAAATCCTCAGTGTATAGTCTTTTATCAGTTGGAGTACTCTTTATTAGATTATAGAAAAATAAGACGATACCTGTTATGATAAAGACTAGTGAAACTACTTGTGCAATTTTTATAGGTCCTAACATTAACGAATCTGTGCGTAGACCTTCTATAAGTAAGCGACCTAAACCATACCAAAATAAGTAAAATCCTGTTAATTGACCCCTTTTTAAATATTTATATTTTCTTATTATTAACATTGCTAGAAAACCAGCAAAACACCAAGTTGATTCATAGAAGAAAGTTGGTTGTCTATACTCACCTAAGATGTACATTCCATTAATTATGAAGGTTGGTATTTGTTGGGCTTTTAATTCTGCATATGTAGTTACTTGACCATAGGCTTCACTATTAAAAAAGTTTCCCCAACGACCAATGGCTTGAGCTATTATTAGGCCTACAACAATTATATCAAGTAGTTGAAGACTATTTATATTCTTTTTTTTACAGTATATTAAGATAAAGGCTAAGGCTGCAAAAATACCACCATGGATAGCTAGTCCCCCATTCCAAACTGCTAGTATTTCTATAGGATTAGAAGCATAGTATGGAATATTAAATAAAACATAGTAAACTCTAGCACCTATTAGACCAATTATTATAGTATTGAAAATTAAATTTATAAGAAAATCTTCATCTATATTTCTTTTTCTTGCCTCTTTGAAAATAAGTATACTGGCTGTTAATAAACCAAGAAAAATAAATATTGAATACCAATAAATTTGTATTGGTCCTAGTTCTAACGCTACTCTATCCATGAATCTTTACCCTCTTTATTATTGATTTTATTATTTCTTCCATTATAAAATTCATTACTGATAATAATATAGCCATGAAAAATGCTATAAAAATATTTTTCAAATCAAAGTGACTTCCTAAAATCCAGTCGGCTATTTTTAATATAAATAAATTTATGAATGGATAAAATAATCCTAGTGTTATTCCTATAATTGGAATTGTAATCGTAAAAAGGATTGGTCGTAAAGTTTTATTCAATATATAAATTATAAATACTATTAGTGTTGAATAGAGAAAAAAGTGTTGTTTATCTATATAGACACTCTTAAATAATAAACTTACTAGAATAAAGACTATTATATATCCAACCATATAGATAAGCCATTCAATAAACTTATTTAATCTTACGACATCTTTTTCTTTAATAACCAGACGCATTTTATCACCTCTGTAACATTTTTTTTAGGAATTGCCCAGTATAAGATCCTTTTACTTTAGATACCTCTTCTGGTGTACCAACTGCAACAATAGTACCACCTTCATCTCCACCTTCTGGGCCTAAGTCAATTATGTAATCAGCAACTTTTATAACATCTAAGTTGTGTTCGATAACTACTACTGTATCTTTATTATCTACTATTTTCTGTAAAATTGCAAGTAAACGCTTAATATCATCTGAGTGTAGACCTGTTGTTGGCTCATCTAAGACAAATAGGGTTTTTCCCGTAGCTTTCTTTTGTAATTCTTTAGCTAATTTTACACGTTCTGCTTCACCACCGGATAAAGTCGGAGCACTTTGTCCTAGTTTTATATATCCTAGTCCAACATCTTCTAATACTTGAAGTTTATTTTTTATTTTTGGAACATTATCAAAGAACTTTAATGCTTCAGTTACGCGCATGTCTAAAACTTCAGCAATATTTTTATTTTTATATTTTATGTTTAGAGTTTCCCTATTATACCTTGTACCATGACAAACTTCACATGGTACATAAACATCTGGTAAGAAATGCATTTCTATTTTCTTAACACCATCGCCACGGCAAGCTTCACAACGCCCACCTTTTACATTAAATGAGAAACGATTCTTTTCGAATCCATACAACTTAGCTTCTTTAGTAGTTGTGAACAAGGTTCTTATATCGTCAAAAACACCCGTATAAGTTGCGGGATTAGAACGTGGTGTTCTACCAATAGGGTTTTGGGATATAGCTACCAATTTATCTATATTTTCTAAACCTAGTATTTTTTTATAACTACCGGGTTTTTCTTTTGAATTATATAATTTGCCAGCAACGGCTTTACATAATATTTCATTTATTAAAGTTGATTTACCAGAACCAGAAACACCAGTTATACATGTTAGGGTTCCAAGAGGAATGTCAACATCGATATCTTTTAAATTATGCTCAGTTGCTCCTTTTATTTTTAAATATTTTCCGGTTCCTTTTCTTCTTCTTTCAGGAATTTCAATACATTTTTTGCCAGATAAGTACTGCCCAGTGATACTATTTTCATTAGCCATTACCTCTTCTGGAGTACCTGCTGCTATGACACGGCCACCGGCATCTCCAGCACCTGGGCCAATATCAACAAGATAATCACTTGCTAACATGGTATCGGTATCATGTTCTACTACTATTAAAGTATTTCCTAAATCACGCATTTCCTTCATTGAGTTAATTAACTTTTCATTATCTCTTTGATGTAGTCCAATACTTGGTTCATCTAAAACGTATAAAACACCAGTTAAATGAGAACCTATTTGAGTAGCAAGACGAATACGTTGAGCTTCACCACCAGATAAAGTTCCGGCACTTCTACTTAGAGTTAGGTAACCTAGTCCAACATTTGATAAGAATGACAATCTTTCTGTTATTTCTTTTAAAACTAAGTTAGCAATTTGTTTCTTTTCTTCTGATAGTTCTAAGTTCTTATACATTTCTAGTAATTGTTTAATACTCATGCAAGTAACTTCATAGATGTTTTTACCAGCTATTTTTACTGATAAAACGTCATCTTTTAATCTAGCACCATGACAAGTATCACATTCATATTCTACCATATAGTTTTCTAGCCATTCTCTAATCCAAGAAGATGATGTTTCCATGTAACGTCTTTGAAGATTATTAATTATTCCTTCATAATAATCCATAGAATTCATTATATTTCCAGACTTAGTAGAATAATTAAATCTAATTGGTTCATTTGTTCCATATAAAACTATTTCTTGTTCTGCTTTTGATAGTTTTTTGAATGGCTTATCCATATCAATTTTATAATGTTTACAAACACACTCTAATTTTTTATAGTAGATACCGTCTTGGTCATCACTAAGAGTTTTTATACAACCTTCATTGATACTTAGTGTTTTGTCTGGAATAACTAAGTTAACATCAATTTGAAGTTTTATTCCTAAACCTTTACAATCAGGGCAGGCACCATAAGGGGCATTAAAACTAAATAGTCTTGGCTCTAATTCTGGTAGAGAAAATTCACAATGTGGACAAGCAAATTGTTCAGAAAAGACTAATTCTTTAGCATTTTCTCCTAGTATTTGAACAACTGCTTTTCCCTTAGCTAGTTTAGTTGCTATTTCTAGAGCTTCAAATACTCTACTTCTTGAATCTTCTTTTAATACTATTCTATCTACAATAACATCGATGAAGTCTTTTTTATTTTTTTCTAGTTCTATATTTTCGCTTAAGTCTAACATTTCACCATTAACTCGAACTCTTACAAACCCATCTTTACGTAATTTTTCAAAAAGTTCCTTATGACTTCCTTTTTCTCCATGAACAACCGGAGCCATAATTATTATTCTAGTGTCTTCTTTGTACTCTAAAACCTTGTTTGTCATTTCTTCAATACTTTGAGAAGTGATTGGTATGTTGTGTGTTGGACAATATGGTACACCTACACGAGCATATAATAGTCTTAAGTAGTCATAAATTTCAGTTACAGTTCCAACAGTCGATCTTGGATTGTTAGAAGTTGTTTTTTGGTCAATACTGATGGCAGGAGACAATCCTTCAATACTATCAACATCTGGTTTTTCTGAATTACCCAAAAATTGTCTAGCGTAAGCTGATAGACTTTCAACATAGCGACGTTGACCTTCGGCATAAATTGTATCAAAAGCTAAACTACTCTTTCCAGAACCTGATAGACCGGTCATAACAATAAGTTTATTTTTTGGTAGTTCAATATCTATATTCTTTAAATTATTTTCTCTTGCACCTTTTACTATAATTTTATCCATATAAATCACCTGAGACATATTATAACATATTTTTTTTAATATAATTTAACAATTTATGGAAATTATAAATTAGTATTTTTATTTCTTTAAAATATAATTTGGGGTAGGTATTTTGTATGTGATTAGTACTTTTTCTTTTCCACAATAGTTGTGGATATTTTAGTTTTTATAGTTTGCTTTTTTCACAGAAATTGTTGAAAAAAAAGAGGCTTTTCTTCTTATAGGATACTAGTTTTGTTGCCTATAAAAGTTAAGTTCTTTTTTTATAATTATGTATTTGTAAAAATATTTAGATAAAGTGATTTTTTTATATTAAACAGTAGTATTATTTAGTACGCATTTCAAATAAAATATCACGTAATTCCATAGCTCTTTCAAAGTCAAGATTTTTAGCAGCCTCTTTCATTTGTTCTTCAATGTTCTCCATTAATAGAGCTTGGTCTTTTTTAGATAGTTTCTTAGTTTTCTTTGACTTACTACTATCAACATTACTGATAATTTCCCGTATTTCTTTAATGATTGTCTTTGGTACAATTCCATGTTCTTCATTATACTTTTCTTGAATTTTTCGACGTCTTGCAGTTTCGGAGATTGCTTCTTGCATTGAGTCTGTTATTTTGTCTGCATACATTATTACATGGCCATTAGTGTTACGAGCACAACGTCCGATTGTTTGAATTAAACTTCTGGTACTTCTTAAGAATCCTTCCTTATCAGCATCTAAGATCGCTATTAAGGATACCTCTGGAATATCTATTCCTTCTCTTAATAAGTTAATTCCAACTATTACATCATACTTACCAGTACGTAAATCATGTATTATTTGCATTCTTTCTAGAGTTTTAACTTCTGAGTGAAGATAAGCTACTTTTATATCTAGTTCTTTTAGGTAGTTAGTTAATTCTTCAGACATACGAATTGTTAGTGTTGTTACTAAAACTCTTTCATTTTTCGCAATACGTTCTCTTATTTCTCCAACTAAATCATCTATTTGGCCTTCTGTTTTTCTGACTTCGATTGTTGGATCTAGTAGACCAGTTGGTCTTATTATTTGTTCTACATACTCGTTATTTGTATGTTCCAGTTCCAAGTCACCTGGTGTTGCTGATACATAGATGACTTGATTTATTTTCTTCTCAAACTCATCATACTTTAATGGTCTATTGTCTAAGGCACTTGGTAGGCGGAAGCCGTAATCTACTAAGTTCATTTTTCTAGCTCTATCACCGTTAAACATACCTCTTACTTGAGGTAGAGTTACATGGGATTCGTCTACTACTAGCAAATAATCTTTAGGGAAAAAGTCCATTAAAGTAGTTGGTGTTTCTCCTCTTTTTCTACCAGCCATAGGTGCAGAATAGTTTTCAATACCGGAACAAAAACCAGTTTCTTCTAGCATTTCAATATCATAGTTTGTTCTTTGTTCAAGACGTTCTGCTGCTACTAACTTGTTGTCATTTCTTAGTTCAGTTAGTCTTTCTTGAAGTTCTACTTTTATACGTTCGATTGCTTCGTGTAGTTTTTCATCACTAACAACGAAGTGACTAGCTGGAAAGATACTTATGTTTTTCTTATTAGTAATAATAGCTCCAGTTAGGGTATCTATTTCACTTATTCTATCTATTTCATCTCCAAAAAATTCTATTCTGTAACCAGTTGTATTTTGGTTAGCAGGTATTATTTCTAGAGTATCACCACGTACTCTAAAGGTACCACGTTTAAAATCTAAGTCATTACGTTCATATAACATATCTACTAGTTTGGTTAAGACTTTATTGCGTTCTGTTTGTTCACCAACACTAAGTGTTAACATCTTATTTTTGTATTCCTCTACTTCACCAATACCATAGATGCATGAAACTGACGCTACTACGATAACGTCATCTCTAGAAAGAAGAGCTGAAGTTGCTGCATGGCGTAATTCGTCTATTTCGTCATTTATGGATGAGTCTTTCTCAATGTAAGTATCGGTTGAAGGAACATAAGCTTCTGGCTGATAATAGTCGTAGTAAGATACGAAGTATTCTACTTTATTCTCAGGAAATAATTCTTTTAATTCAGAATATAATTGTCCTGCTAAAGTTTTATTATGAGCAAGAACTAAAGTTGGTTTATTAACTTTTTCTATTACATTAGCAATAGTAAAAGTTTTACCAGTACCTGTTGCTCCTAAAAGGACTTGCTCTTTTTTACCAGAATTTATACCTTCTACAAGCTCTTTTATAGCTTCAGGTTGATCTCCAGATGGTTTATATTTTGAAACTAATTTAAA
>OLQV01000276.1_pt1 | contig 53483 bp, 45 predicted proteins | sample 1672371 | NCBI WGS metagenome assembly OLQV01 (sample SAMEA3136676, study PRJEB25190) | human gut metagenome
GGCTTCTCCGCGCGCCAGACCTACGACGTCGAAGTGTGGCTGCCCAGCTACAACGGCTACAAGGAAATCTCCAGCTGCTCGAACTGCGGCGACTTCCAGGCGCGCCGTGCCAACATCAAGTATCGCGACCCGGCGAACTTCAAGGGCTCGCGCTACCTGCACACGCTCAACGGCTCCGGCCTGCCCGCAGGCCGCACCATGGCCGCCATCATGGAGAACTACCAGCAGGCCGACGGCACCATCAAGGTCCCTGACGTTCTTGTTCCCTACATGGGCACCGACGTCATCAAGCCGGTGGAATAACGAGCGTGGATTCTCGCAATCAACAACGCGCGGGCGCTCGCTCGTCCGCGCGCACGGGGGGCGCATCGTCGCGTGATCGCGAGAACGCCCCCCGCTCTTCTTCTGCGAAAAAGCGCAGGAAGTGGCCTTTCGTCGTCGCTGGTGCTGTGGTGCTCGTTGTGGTGGCCGTCGTCGTCGCTTTCTCCTGTTGGCGCTGGACGTTTGCGAACGACGCGCAGGATATCCAAGGCACGTGGTATATCGCCGGCACGCAGAAGACGGTCGACGTCACGACCGACGGCATCAAGCTCGCCGACGACGTCACGTATTCCTACACGATTGACGAGGGCGCGAAGACGCTTTCACTCTCCTTCGGCAACATGGAAGGCGAGGCGCGCTATCGTTTCTCTCTCGACAGGCAGACGCTTGCCTTGCGTGATGGGGAAACTACCTGGGGAAATTCGCTCTCCGAGGACATCTCTTGGACGATTGCCGCCCTCGGTCGCGCCATCCAGGGAGAACAGGCGAGCCCCGAGCTTTCGGGCGATTCGACCATGGTCCTCACCCGCACGCCACAGGACTTATCGCCGGAGGGCGCATCTGGGGCGGCTGCGTCCCAGGCCGCATCCCGGGGCACCGCATCCCGACCGGTCGCATCCCAGGGCGCGTGATGGAAGTCATCCGCGCCTCGCGCATCTGTGTGCGCCCACGGCGAATCGAGGCGAACATCGACGTCGCCGCCGGATTCCGTACAACGACGCCCGAGCTCGCCGCGCGAATCTGCGCGCGATTTCCCAACCTGGTGCACCATGCGTGCGTGAACGACGAGGGTCCCACTTTCGGCGCAGTGATCGATCATACGCCGTTGCCCCACTTGCTTGAGCACCTCGTCATCGATTTGCAGGTGGCGGCCGAGAAAAGCGGTACTCTGTCACAAAGCTTTACGTACGTCGGAACGACGCAGTGGCTCGACGAGCAGCGAGGCCTCGCGCGCGTGGAAGTGAATTTCACGGACGATTTGGTGGCCCTGCGTGCTTTTAAGGATGCCCTCTGCGCGATTAACGAGGCGGTGGTACTCTAAGCATCATGACTACGGCACACATGAAATTCGACCAAACGAGCGACAAAATCGCCGATCGTGTGAGGAATTTGCGCTCGAGCGCCGTGCGCGACCTTTTCGCCGCGGCGGTTCGCCCGGACATCATCTCGCTTTCAGGTGGCATGCCCGACGTGTCGCTTCTCCCGCAGCGCGCCATCCAGAAGGCGGTGCACGCCGCCATCACCGACGAGCGCGCCGTTGCCCTGCAATACGGCTCGACGAACGGCCGACTGGAAACCCGTCAGGCGCTTTGCGACATCATGCGCGACATCGGCGTCCGCGTGAAGCCCGAGGAGATGCTGCTCACGTCCGGCGCCCAGCAGGCATTGAACCTGCTCGGCGAGACGTTCCTCGACAAGGGCGACATCGTCTTGGTGGAAGGCCCCACCTACCTGACGGCGCTTTCCGCATTCAACGCCTACGAGCCCGAGATTCACTCCGTGCCTTTCGACGACGAGGGCATGCGCATGGATTTGCTGGAAGAGGAGCTCGAGCGCATCGGCAAGGGAAGCAAGCGCCTGAAGATGCTCTACACCATTCCCAACTTCCAGAACCCCGGCGGCGTCACCATGACGGGCGAGCGCCGCAAACGCCTCATCGAGCTCTCGCATGAGTACGACTTCATGATCATCGAGGACGACCCCTACGGCCGTTTGCGCTACGAAGGCGGGCACATGGTCCCGCTGAAGGCGCAGGACGATCGCGTCATCTATCTGGGCACCATCTCGAAGATCTTCGCGCCGGGCCTTCGCATCGGCTGGATTTGCGCGCCTGTTGACGTGCTCGCTCGCATCAGCCTGGTGAAGCAGGGCGCCGACTTGTGCGGCTCGACGTTTGACCAGGTCGTGGTTGAGCACTACTTCACGGACACGCCGTGGCAGCGCACGCTGCAGAAGTTTATCAAGACCTATGGCGAGCGCCGTGATGCCATGCTCGCCGCGCTCGAGGAATATTTCCCGCCCGAGGCATCCTGGACGCACCCGGAGGGTGGCTTCTTCTTGTGGGTTACGCTGCCGAAGTACGTGGACACGGGCAGCATGCTCGCCGACGCGCTTGAGGCGGGCGTGACGTTCTGCCCGGGCGATAGCTTCTATGTCGACGGCGTGACGGGCAGAAACTGCATGCGCCTGAACTTCAGCTACGAAACGCCCGAGAACATCACGGAGGCGATTCGTCGCCTGGCGAAGGTGATCGAGGAGCGCCTGGAGCTTTACCGCGCGTTCATCGATGCGGGCGCCATCAAGGTGCCGGAAGAATAGCGGCAGACATTCCGCGCCGTGAGCGAACGGCGCTATCGAAAGGGAGCAATATGGGTCTCAAAGTTGCGGTTTTGATGGGCGGAACCTCGTTCGAGCGAGAGTTTTCGCTGGCTAGCGGCAAGAACGTATGCGCCGCGCTCGAGGAAGCCGGGCATAAGGTCGTTCCGCTCGACACGACGCGCGAGCTGGTGCCCACGCTGCGCAGCGAGCGCCCCGACGTGTGTTACAGCGCGCTTCACGGCAAGCACGGCGAGGACGGTTCCATCCAAAGCCTGCTCGAGCTTTTGGGCATCCCCTACGTCGGATCCGATGCGCTCGTGTGCCGTCGTGCTCAGAACAAGGACTCGCTGCACGCGACGATGGAGGCATATCGCGAGCTCACCGATGAGCCTGCAGTCGCCTCGTGGCCGCAGGGCATCTGCATCGCGCGAGATGCCTTCAAGGATATGGGTGCCGCGACGGCGCTCGATTTGGTGGAGGAGCGCGTTCACGGCGGCTATCCCGTGGCGGTGAAGCCGGCTCACGGCGGTTCTGCGATGGGCGTGCACCGCGTCGACGACATCGACCATCTGGGCGAGGCGATCCTCGATGCGCTGTCCTACGACGACCACGTGGTGATCGAGCAGTGGATCGAAGGCGTTGAGCTGGCAGTTTCCGTTATTGGCACCGGTTGGGACGCGCATGCGCTGCCTCCGGTGGAAATCGTTCCCAAGCGTGGGCTCTACGACACCGCCGCCCGCATGGACGCGAGCTTGGTCGACTACTACGCGCCGGTGCGCAATGAGTCTTTGTCCTCGAACGAGGCCGATGCCCAGGCGATTCGCGCGGAGATCGAGCGTGCGGTCTTGGAGGTGTATCGCGCGTACGGCCTTCGCGACTTGGGCCGAATCGACTTGATCTGGGACGGTGCGCAGGCGCGTGTGATGGAGACGAACGTGTCCCCGGGCATGACGGAGACCTCGCTGTTTCCCGCGGCTTGCAAGGCGGGCGGCTTGAGCCTGTCAGCCGTACTGAACGAGCTGGTCAGCAACGCGAAAGAGCGCGGCGCCGTCTTCTGCTAGGTGAGCTGCGGCAAGTGCTCGGCGCGTCTTTCGCTAGGCAATTCCTCCAACAAGCTAATTATTGGGAAAGGCCCGTTCGCGGGCCTTTCTTGTGCCCAAAGTACGGCGAGTTGACTTGATTCTGGCACAAAAACTGAGATATCCCACTCCTCCGAGGTCTCATTCAGGGGGAATTGCGCGTTCGAAGGGGATTGCGATGGTCGGATGTTGCAAAATGCCTGGTCAATTAATTAGAGCCCTATTAGTGCGGATTCTATTCAGTGGGACATCTCGGTTTTTGTGCCAGAATCAGCTCACAAGGCGGAACTTTTTTCGGCGCAAATGCTTTTCGTGGCTGGCGGGCTGACTTGCAGCACGCTTGGCTTGCCGTCTCCCAGCTGATCAACTTGCGAATTTCAAGTCTTCTTGTTGGTCGGCGCGGAATCGTATCTTATCTTCCGCGCTAAGCTCGTTTGCGCGCCACAAAGTTCGTGCGCTGTGCGGAAATCCACGACTCGTGCCTTGCTCGCCAAGGATGTCTTAATCGCATGGCGGGAATCTTCTTTCTAGCTAATTCCGCGCTTCGTTCTTATTTGGGACATGATGTCGGAGTTTGCCATTTCGAATTCGTTGAGCTGGTTAGGCATTGACTCGAACTCTTCCGGTGAATAGCGGGGTTTGTACCAACTGCATTTGGCGAAGTGGTCTGCGTATCGTTTGTCGGAGAACATACGACCATGACGGGCATAGATTTCATTGTGGGCGAAGTTGAGCTGCTCGTCCGTTAAGGCGTCGAGCTCGTCGTATGTGTAATAGCGTTTGTCGCTGTCAGGGAGAACATATTCAGAAGCACTACCGCCGCCGTTGTCGCCTGCGATGTGAACTGTGGCGAGCGAAGGACGCTGTAAGTCGAGCGACGCTTTTGTCGTTGACGCAAAAACGACGAATACGATTGCCAATAGTAAAACGAAAACGGCTTTTATAACTATTTTCAATGGTTCGCTCATAGTGATTCCCTAGAGTGTGATGGGGCTCGGCTGACAGTCGGGCGGGTAATTCGAGGCAACGTCTTTATAGTTGAGGAGCCACTCGTCGAGCGGGGGCTCGGCTGCTTTAAGCCTGATGGCTTGTTTATGACGTTCGGCCATAGACAGAAGTTTCTTTCCGTTGATGAGCTCCATGTCGACCTCTTCCGCGTAATCGCGGGCTTCTTTAGAAAAATTCGTCGTGGTAATAAAGATAAGCCGATCGGCTTCTTCCCGATGATTTGCCCCGTACAGCTTTTGAAGCATCGGCCTGCCGATAGTATTTCTGCTATAGCATTTGCATTCGACGAAACATCGCCTGCCGTCGGGGTCGGTCATATCGATATCGTATCCGCCATCTGCTGTTGGCGGAGTGGTCTTTGCCTCGTATCCTTCAAGGCGAAATAGCTCAGCGCAATATTCTTCAAAGTCAGTTTCTCTATATTCGAACATATTTCTGATGTTGCCTATGGAATTGCTCTCCGCAATCTCCTTTTGCCGCTGCCTCGCGGTGTCGAGCTTTCTTGCTTCGGGTTCGGTGAGACCGATAATGTACCCTTTTCTCCTCAGGGCGTTAACGAGCCATACAATTACGATGGGGTCTTTGCTCGTGATCCTGAAGTAGCCGAAACAGAGAATCCCCCTGCCCTTTCTGAGGGGATTAGACTTGCGACGATGGTCTTTGCTTCCATCAACATTCGGATAGCGCCAATGTGGAAACCTGAGTCGATATCGCCCCTTTCCGATGGCGGGAAAGGGAAAGAGGCGCACCCTTCGATTAACCGTGATGTCGTATCGTGCGAAAAAGATGGATCGAAAAATTGACTGAACAAGGGAATCTGCTAGGTAAATCAGCAAAACTGCGCAAATAAGCGAGCAGAATCCCAGGACGAGCGTCACAAGAGGCATTCCCATCTGAAGCGTGCCCGTAGCGTTAATTTGGTGAGCCAAGCGGTTTGACAAGTCGTGAATAAAGTAGTCCATGTGTCACCTTAATGATAAGTCTGCTTCGAGGGCTCGACTGGGGATATGTACGGGCGCTCGTTTGCCGACGTTCAGATAGCTCGCCTGAACTTGCGCTGAGGAATATTGTACTGCTCTATAAGCTATGCGTCTCGCAATTGGACTATCCCTTCGGGCGGAGGCGGACGGTGCAATAGCGATTCTTGCGATTTTGGTGGGAAGAGCGGCCCCGGAGGGGCGGGCGCTGATGGGGTAAGGACGACGCTCCTCATTCACTCGCGTCGTTGGGGTATCGACCTTTCGTTCTTTTGGCGTCCTGGCGCTTGTGCGTCGCGCGCGAGGCGCCCTCCTCATCAACGAAACGGCAACCGAATAGTGGAGGGGTCGCGATTTTGGGCGGTGCTGCCCTGTGAGCACCTATAATGAGCGCATCGAGAAAACGTCTTGAAGGAGGCCGTTATGGGCAACAAACTCGGAGTTTTTCTGGCAGGCGGTCTTGTCGGTGCAGTCGCGGCGCTTCTGTGCGCACCGCGCACGGGCAGCGAGACTCGCAACATGGTTGCTGAGAAGGCGAATGCCGTGTGGGGCGAAGCTCAGGAGCTGGGAGCCCAAACCGCCTCCACCGCGCAGCAGGTTGTGGAAGAAGTCGCAGGTCCTGAGGCTGCTACGCGCACTCAGTCGTTCGCGCAGGACGCCGTCGCCAAGGGCCAGAACGTCGTTTCCGCCGTCGCTTCGAAGGGACAGGAAATCTACGGCGCAGCCGCTTCCCGCGTGCAGGAGGCGAAAAGCGGTGTGAAGCCTGCTCCCGATGGCACCGATGACCTCCGCGAGAAGATCGAGGCCGCCCGTGCCCGCATCGCCGCGCAAGTCGCCAAGAACGCCGAGGAGTCTGCGGCTGCGGCCTCCGAAGAGATTCCGGTCGAGGTTGCTCAGGAAGAGGCGCCGGCTGCGGGTGCCTCCGAAGGCGAACAGGCGTAACCAACAGCAGGACGACGCGCTCGCACCAAGAGCGCATGTGAAAGGGGCGCAATGCTCGTGTGCGGTTTCCACTGCATACAGCGCGCCCCTCTGATTTTCCGGGGACGAAATGGCAAGCAATCTCATCACAACCAAGGAGCTTTACAACGTTCGAGTCATGGGCGGGAAGAACGCGACGAAGCGCATCGGCAAAGTGCGCGCGTTCGTTTATCATCCCAAGGAACGCCGGTGCGTCGGCATCATGGTCAAGCGCCCCGACTTGCTCTGGATGTTCCACCGCAAGGACCTGTTCGTCTCGCTTGACGGCTTCGAGTTTGAGGACGGGCGCGTCGTTTTGTCAGACGACTCGAAAACGCGTGACAAAGCGGCTTGCAAGGCGATTGACGTGCGTTTGGACGACTGCGTCATCTGGGGCGGAATGCCTGTGATCACCGAGTCGGGTGCGACGCTTGGCACCGTTGGTGTGGTGACGTTTAGCCTGGTGACAGGCAAGGTCGAGTCTTTCTTGGTCGATACGGGGGCGACGGCAAACGCGCTTTTGGGCACGCGCTCGGTCCCAGGCGATCTCGTGCTGGGATTTCGGCGCGGCATCGGATGCGCCCTCTCGGGTGAATACGAGGGGTCGGACGAGAACCCCGTCCTCGGTGCCATTTTGGTGAAGGACGAGGCAGCTGACATTGCGATTGAAGGGGGCGCTGCCGAGAAGGCGGGTGCTGCCACCGCTGTCGCCATGGACAAGGCGCATTCCGCGGTCGATAAGGTAAAACCCAAGGTCAGCGAAGCTGCGCACGTCGCCGGTGACGCGGTGAACAAGGGTGCGTATGCGACCGGCAAGCAAATCGGCAAGGCGACGGGTATGTTTTCCGAGTTCAAGGAGGAGTACGACAAGGCGCGCGGCCCCAAGCCCGAAAAGAACCGCGCAACCGACGAGGAAGCCCTTGCCGTTGACGACGTTGAAGAGGACGCAACCGAGGTCGTCCCCGATGAGGTCCCGAAGAAGAAGCCGGCGAAGAAGGCCTCTCAGGATTCGACGTCAGAGGGAATCGGGCGCGCGGTTGGCAGCCAGCTCAAGGCTGCCGGCGGCATGTTCTCGGCGTTCAAAGAAGAGTTCGACAAGGCTCGTCGTGACGACTAGGTGAGACGTGTGCAAAGCAATGCAGAAAGCGATTCTGAAGTGAGCAATGGAAGCATCAGCCTGAAAAATCCGCAGGTGAAAGCCTCGTCGGGTGGAAAAGGAGCACAGGTGGAGACGCCGGCTCAGCCCGAGCGCGCAAGCGGGCACCGCGAGACGGTGAAAGAGCGTGCCCACGAACGTCGCGAGGCCGCGCGCGAGAAAGCGCAGGAGGTCACTACGGTTCGCGGTCGCGAGATGACGCGCGGCGATATCTTCAAGTTTGGCGGGCTTATCGCGTTTTTCGCATTGATGGTCATCGTCGTCATCCTGATCTGGCCTTACATCCATGAGGTGTTCGAGCCGGGCGGGCTCAGCCGCGTGATCGACGACGTGCGCAACGCGGGCCCCCTAGGGTTTCTCATCCTTTTGGCTATGCAGTTCATGCAGATCGTCGTGGCGTTCATTCCCGGTGAGGTCGTTCAGATGGCAGCGGGCATGATGTACGGCCCCTGGCTCGGCGCCGCGGTCGTCTTGCTCGGATGCATCATCTCGAGCGCGTTCGTGTTCGCGGTCGTTCATCGTCTGGGCGCGCCGTTCGTGCGGGATATGGTTCCCACGAAATACCTCGACAAATTCAACGCTTTCGAGGAAAGCGGCAAACTGTCCATCGTGGTGTTCATCTTGTTCTTGATTCCCGCGATGCCCAAAGACACGTTCACGTACCTGGTCCCGCTCACGAATATGCGCATGCGCGATTTCCTCGTTCTGTCGAACGTGGGCCGCATCCCGGGTATCGTCATCTCGACCTATGCGGCAAACGGCCTGGTGGACGGTAACATCACGCAAAGCATCATCATCTTTGCGGTCGTTGCGGTCATCGCAATCGTTGCGATTGTCTTCCGCGACAAGATTATGAACCTCTTCCATCACGATAAAGGCGAAAACGACCGATAATGTCGGTGCGGGCGGCAAGCGCGTGACGCCTGTGGACGCCGGTATTCCGCGAGGTGTCGGCTCGATAACGGACGCGTAACGCAATCGCGAGTTGCGTCTACCTGCGGCTATCATGAGTTCGAGGACGCAGGTCGAAAGGTTTTCCCATGAGCGATTCCAACAACATGAACGATGAGATTGCCGCCGCCGAAGCGGCGTTGAAAGAAGCGCAGGAGCGTCTTCGCGTAGCGCGCGAGAAGCAGGCTCAAGGCGGACAGCCCGAGGAGCCGAGCGAAGACGGCGGGGCGGACCAGCCAGGCGGGGCAGGCCAGTCGAATCAGCAGGGCCACGATGCCTGGAGCCAGGCCTACCAGCAAGGCCACGACGCATGGAGCCAGTCCTCCCAACAGGCGAGCGACGTCTGGGGGCAAACCTACTGGCAAGCAAACGGTCAAGCCTATCAGCAGCCAGGCGGTCAAGCCTATCAGCAGTCGCAAGGTCCCCGGCAGGCGAACCAGGCGTACTCCCAGCCCTATGGCCAGTCGTACCAGCAGCCCTACGCGCAGGCTGCCCCAAACACGAAAGACCATGTGGCGGCGGGGCTTTTGGCCATCTTCCTCGGCAGTCTCGGCATCCACAAGTTCTACCTGGGCTACAACACGCCGGGCTTCATCATGCTCGCCGTCACTATCGTGGGCAGCATTTTCTCTTTGGGGCTCGCGGGTCTTGCCATGGTGGTCATCTCCATCGTCGAAGGCGTGCTGTACCTCTCCAAATCGCAGACGGAATTCGAGCAAATCTACGTCTTCAATAAGAAGGAATGGTTCTAACGGCAGGCACCGGCTGCTTTTGCCTGCGTCGCATATCGCTTGCCGACGCGTGCGGTGCGCAGGCCTCCCTTTTGCTAGAATATCTTCCGTGCGTCGCCTGACGAATCGCCGATGTTTCGGCCGCGGCGCCTTATATCGCATCCTAAAAGGAGGATCAACATGCCGAAAATCACCCGTGATCAGGTTCGTGTTCCCGCAGACGTCATGCCCGAGTCCCGCGAGGAATACATCGACAATTACCTGAAGGCCACGCGTGGAACCGGTCGACTCATGCTCTTCGCATGCGACCAGAAGATCGAGCATTTGAACAAGGACTTCTACGGCGAGGGCATCGACCTGGCCGACGCCGAGCCCGAGCATCTTTTCGAGATCGGCCGTCAGGGCGTGTGTGGCGTCCTTGCTGGTCAGCGTGGTCTTATCGCCCAGTATGCCGCTGATTATCCCGAGATCAACTACCTCGTGAAGATGAACTCCAAGACCAACTTGGTGAAGACTTCGCAGGACGATCCCTACTCGCCCCAGCTCTACGATTTGGACGCCATCCTCGCCATGCGCGAAGCGGGCGTGAACATCGTCGGCCTGGGCTACACCATCTACCTGGGCAGCGAGTACGAGTCCACCATGATGGCCGAGGCTGGCGAGCTCATCGCGCAGGCGCACGCGAACGGCCTGCTCGTTGTGCTGTGGATCTACCCGCGCGGCAAGGCCGTCACCGCTGAGAAGGATCCCGACCTCATCGCGGGCGCTGCCGGTGTGGCGCTTTGCCTCGGCGCCGACTTCGTGAAGGTGAACCCGCCGAAGCCCGAGGGCGACGATACTCGCACTCCCGCCGAAGCCCTGAAGGTCGCCTCCATGGCTGCGGGCCGCACGGGCCTCGTGTGCGCAGGCGGTTCGACCGTCGACGCGAAGACGTTCCTGGCGCAGCTCTACGACCAGATTCATGTCGGCGGCGCCTGCGGAAACGCGACGGGTCGCAACATCCATCAGCGTTCGCTCGACGAGGCAGTGCGCCTCACGAAGGCGATCAGCGCCATTACGCTGGCTGATTATTCCGTTGCCGACGCCCTCGCGGTGTTCAACGGCGAGAAGGATTTCAGCCTGTAGCCGACAGGCTGCGTCGGCACGCCGACGTGGGTGAGCTCGCGTAAGGTCGCAGCTGGAACGCAGCAAGCATGTCATGTGAGCGCTTGGGAGTGGATTTCACCCCAAGCGCTTTCTTTTTGGGAAAAATCTTTGTGCATTCGCAAAAAAATGCCGATTTTTATGTTACCGAGCGGTTACCTAGGACATAAAATAAGCCGTTCGCATTGAGACGTGGGGTGCGACGATTGCGGAGCAGAAAGGTTTTCGGATTTCTTGAGCGTGGGTTCAGCAGTTCAACCAGATGCCAAAGGCACTGGCGAGCAGGTCGAACAGGCAGGTTCGTCGGACAACTTCGAAAGGGCGGTGGCCGAACATGTCGCCGCATCGGACGGAAAGCCAGCCCTTCGGTCTTCAGACGAGGCTTTGAAGGCACAGGACGAAAAGCAGCTGGTGCTGAAACGTATTCTCGCTGCACATGAAGCATTCTTCGATGTGCATCGGGATTACGAGTTCGCAGGGAGATCATTTCCCGGCTTTGCTGAATTTCATTCGTTTGGCGAGCAATATGTGCTGGTCAAACGCGCAAAGCTGTGGGAAGCAAACTCTCATGAGTATCTCTTTTTCACCTATGCGGAAACCTTTGACGAAGCCCAACTCGACAAATGGGTTCGGTTTATGAAGGAGCGCGGCCTTGAGAAGGTTACGTTCGAGCCGAATCATATGTCCTCGGGGCTTGCCCTCGTGGTCATCGCCGATGATTGCACGGAAGGCGCGAAGCGCGCGGTCCGGAGGGTTCGGTTTCGAAAGAACTTCGCTCTCGGGTTTCGCGGTTGGGCGGATCTTCGCGTGATCGTAGCCGACCTTTCAACTCGTTGCGTCTATGCGAACGCTGCTGGGAAGCAGGTGGCTTCAACGATTGAGGCTAATCTGCGTCTGGCTTAAATACGCTTCAGACATACGTAAGGAACCTTCAATGAACGCATTGATTATCTTCCTTATTGCTATGGTCATCCTGGTCATCGGCTATGTGTGCTACGGTGGCTGGCTTGCCAAGCAATGGGGAGTCGATCCAAAGCGCCCGACTCCGGCCCATGAGCTGGAAGACGGCGTGGATTACGTGCCGGCGCCGCCGTACGTGGTGCTCGGCCACCACTTTTCGTCGATTGCCGGCGCAGGCCCGATCAACGGCCCGATTCAGGCGGCAGTCTTTGGCTGGGTGCCCGTGCTTTTGTGGGTGCTCGTTGGTGGCATCTTCTTCGGCGCCATGCATGACTTCGGCGCCTTGTTCGCCTCGCTTCGTCATAAGGGCCAGACGCTTGCCGTCGTCGTCGCGGAGAACATCGACAATACGGCGAAGAAGCTCTTCTGCATCTTCGCGTACTTGACGTTGCTGCTGGTCGTGGCTGCATTCGCCTCCATCGTTGCGAACACGTTCGTCGTTTCCGCCTCGGCGGCCCCGGCAACCAACCTCGCCAACGAGCAGACGGCCATGATCTCGGTCATCTTCATCGGTGTCGCCGTCGTCTACGGCTTCGTCACGCGCGGCCGCAACATTCCCGGCCCCGTGAACATTGTCTCTGCGATCATCCTGATTGTCATCATGGTTGCCATCGGATACAACTTGCCGCTTATGGGCATTGCGATCTCGCTCGACTATGACACGTGGATGATTATCCTCGGCGTGTACATCCTGGTCGCCTCCGTTGCCCCGGTGTGGATTCTCCTGCAGCCGCGCGACTACCTGTCGAGCTATCTGCTTTATGGCATGATCATCCTCGCCATCATTGGCATCGTGGGCGCAAGTATCATGGGCGCCGCGACCGACCTGCAGATTCCGGCGTTCACCGGCTTTGTCGCCTCCAACGCCGCTTTCGATGCTTCCACCGGTCAGCAGCTCGTCGACGAGGCGGGCAAGACCATCACGAACAAGGCCGCTGCTTCCGGCTTTTTGTTCCCGGCGCTGTTCATCACCATCGCATGCGGCGCAATCTCCGGCTTCCATAGTCTCGTCGCTTCGGGCACCACATCCAAGCAGCTCGACAAGGAGGGCCAGGCGCAGCCGATCGGTTATGGCGGCATGCTCATCGAGTGCGTGCTCGCGGTGATCTCGCTATGTGCCGTCGGCTTCGTGTGGAGCAAGTACGCGGCTGGCGGATATGCGTCCCCGACGGCGGTCTTCGCGGACGGCCTTTCGCAGATGCTCGCCTGCATCCCCGGTCTCGCCGATGTGCAGGGACTCGCATATGCGCTGCTCATCCTTGCTGTTTCCGCATTCTGCCTGACTTCGCTCGACACGGCGACGCGCCTTGCACGCTACATGTTCCAGGAGCTTTGGACGCCGGTCGACAAGAAGCCCGAGGAGCTCACGGGCGTGCACAAGTTCATGGCGAACCCCTACGTGGCCACCATCATCACCGTGGTCATCGGCATTATCCTGGGCATGACGGGCTATTCCATCATCTGGCCGCTGTTCGGTGCCGCGAACCAGTTGCTCGCCGCGCTTGCCCTGCTTGCTGTGTGCGCATGGCTCGGCAACGCCGGGCGCAACAACAAGATGTTCTTCGTGCCGATGGCGTTTATGCTGCTCGCCACGTTGACGTCGCTCGCTATCACCTTCTACCAGAAGGTCACCACCATCATGACGAGCGGCATCGCGCTCGCGCCGGTGCTGCAGGCGATTCTCGCCGTGCTGCTGTTCGTGCTGGCGATCGTGCTTGCCGTCAAGGGCGTGAAGACGATTGTCGCCACTGCGAAGAAGCAGAAGGCTGCGAAGGCGGAATAACGCTTCGTTTTTTGCGTCATCTTCTACGAAGGGGCGCGCCTCGCGCATGAGGCGCGCCCCTTCTTTTTTCGTGTTGCCCCACGGTGTTCAGGGCCGACAATTGGGCGGGTGCCAGCGGGTCGACTCTGTCTTCTCGCTCAGCTAGCGTCAGCAGCCGCTGCAGCTTCCGCACCCGCACGATTTCTTGGATGCTTCGGCTTTGCGAGCCTCCTCGTCGGCGGTCGCGAGTGCGTCTAGATCGATTGCCTGGAGACGTTTCTCCAGATCGGATTGACCGCTCGCGGCAAGAACATCCTTCCCATGTTCGGTGTAGGCGTCGCTTCCGAAACGGCTTGCAAACTGCGAGGTTCCCTCGCGTGCGGCGAACTCGGCGGCGAAGGCGACCATTTCCCGCCCATTCCCGAAAGTGCCCTCAATGAATCCGAACGCGCACTCGATTTCCCGTGCGCATGCCTCGGAGCGCTCTTTCATTTCTCTCACGCGAGCCGAATAGGCGCGCTCTATAACGGAGAATGCCGTTTCTCCGGAAAGCGTGCGCTCGCCCCCGCATGCGCCTGCGAACTCGGAAAGCCATGTTGCGCCAAGGCGATAGGGCCGCAGCTTCTTTGCGGATGTCCCTGCTTTTTCATCGAGCGCGGCTCGCTGCATGAGCGCGCAGGATGTGCCCTCGAGTGCGTCCTGCGCGTTTTCGCCGCTCAAAATAGCGGGCTTTTCCTCCCTGATCGCGTCGCGCACCACGCGCACGACCTGCTCGGTCTCGACGACTGCTCCGGTGTGCGCGTCGAGCGCGTCGAGAATCAGACGTGCGAGCGCCAGCCTCTCGTCGAAGCGCGCCGCTCTCGCTCGCTCCCTTATCTCGTCGGGGGCGCTGCCTGCAAGAATCGCCGAAATCTGATAGTCGGAGCGATATTTCGTGAACAGCAGGTAGTATTGGGCGAATCGCTCGGCAATCGAGTCGTCTTGCAGGAACTGGTCGACGAGGATGCGGTCGACTGTCTTGCCCTTCATCTCGCGAAGCTTGATGATGCGCGACAGGTCGTCCCAACCGCGCGCAGTGACGAACGACTTGCCATCGGGCGTCGACTCGACGGAGTAGAAGTGGTCGGGCTTTACCTCGAGGTACGATAAAATCGCAGGATGAACGCCTGTTTTGATCGCATAGGCGCGCCAGGCTTCAAGGTCGGGCTCGACGGCGATCTTGCGCAGTCGGTCGAGAGTTACCACGTCGAAATCGTACACCGATCGGTTGTACTCGGGCGGATTGCCCGCACACACCACAATCCATCCGTCGGGAATCTTATGTCGCCCGAAAGTTTTGAACTGCAGAAACTGCAGCATCGAGGGATAGAGCGTCTCCGACACGCAGTTGATCTCGTCAAGAAAAAGGATTCCCCGGTCATGCCCCGTTTCCTCGCGGTAATCGTAAATCGATGCGATGATCTCGCTCATCGTGTACTCGCTGACGTCGAACTCCTCGTCGCCGTAGCGCTTGTGCACGATGAAAGGCAGGCCGAGCGCGCTTTGCCGTGTGTGGTGCGTCATGGAATACGACACAAGCCCGATGCCGAGCTCTCTTGCCACCTGTCCGACCACGGCTGTTTTCCCAATGCCGGGTGCGCCGAGGAGGAACAAGGGGCGCTGCGCTTCGGGTGCGATGAGGTAGGCGCCGGTTTCATCGCGGGTAAGGTATCCCTCGACGGTGTCCGCGATTTGGTTCTTCGCTTCTGCGATGTTCATACAGGGAACTCCTTTCGGAATGGCCGCCCGCCGCCGCGCATCGCGACACGTAAGGCGCCTAACTGTCGGTATCTTTGCCGAGCTTTCCTTGCAGCTCGAATACGTCGTCTTCGTCCATGACCACCTTCATTGCCCAAGGCGGCACCTTCCTTTCTCGCGGCGTGTCGTCCACGAACACGAACGCCGTCTCGTAGGCAGGTGGGGTTACGGGGTATTTCCCCAGGCCATCGGTGAAATAGATGAGCCCCTTCAGGTTCGCGAGCTCGCGTGTGCGAACAAGCTCGTCGACGTATTTGAACACGGGGCGGAAATCGGTGCCGCCGAATCCGCGCGTGACGAATTCCTCGAAGGCGCGGTCGATATCGCGAATCGAGGTTATCTTCACATCGCGCGTGACATCGCAGTCGCATTGAATCACGTGAATGTTCACCTTGTGGCCGAAGCCCTCGGAGTTCTTCAGCACGTCGTAGGTCTTCTCCGCGAAGGTGCGCACGAGCTTTCCGGCGCATGACGCCGATGTGTCGATGGCGATGACGAAGTCGCGGATGCGATTCGACTCCTGGTATTCAAGCGGCTCGATGAGCGGCATGTTCTTGTATCGCGAAAGCCCGTACGTGTAGTAGATGTAGTCGAACTCGTCGGGGCTTGTCTTCATTTCCTCCGACAGTGCGGAAAAGCGCTTGAGGAACGCGCGGTAGTCGTATCGTTTGCGATTTGCGACGGTGAGGTTCACCTGAAAGGTTCCGACGTTGAGACCGATCTTGCCCGAGAACGCCTCCATGTCCATATCGATCTGCGAGCTGATATCTTGCCAGCTCATGTCCGAGAAATCGGAGTAGGATACGCCGTCCATCGATTCGAAGGTTGCCTCGGCTTCCTCGGAGGACTCCACGTCGACGATCGCATCGGGGTCCTCGATGTCCCCGAGCACCGCGTTGCTGCTCGACGATGGCGCCGCCATTCCGGGCATGTTGGCTCCGGGCGATCGGCTCTTATCCTCGCTGTCCGCATTATCGTCGGGCTTTCCGTTGAGCTTGTCGGTTCCGTCGGAAGGCATCAGGGCGAGCTTGTCGCCTGCGCTTTTCATCGAGGACCCGCGCTCACTGGTTCGTGGCCACGCCTCGTGCCCGTCGCGTGCGAACACGTTTTCGAGCGAAGCGGCAAAAGAGCAGGAGAACGCGGGCGGGCCTTCCTCGCCGGTTCCGATAAGCGCGCGATAGATGCTCTGCGCGGTGAGGGTCGGGCAGTTCTCGCGGATTTTGCCAAGCATACGTTTTGCCGCGACGTCTTGCGTGCTCGGGAAGCCTGTTCCGAGCAGCTCGATCGCGGTCGCTTCGACCGACGCATCGCATGCGATGTCCCAAAGGGCGCGTGCGGGGTGCTTGTCGTCGAAGGGGTGGCGGAATACGCAGTGCATGATGGTGTGGAAGTATCCGCGCAATACCTCGTTGGGATTTTTTCGGTACAGGTCTATCACCTGCGCGGCGTCGAACCAGAGAAGGCGCCCGTCGGTTTCGAATGCGCTTTCCTGAAGGCGCGCCACAAGCGGCATGCGCCACAGCGCAATGTCCATAAAGGGAAGCTGCGCCATGAGGGAAACCCGCGCTCTCTCGATTGCCCCCTCCGCGATGCTTGCTGCTTCGGCGAGGACGGATTCGGCTGCCAGAGGCGCGCTAGATTCCGTAGTCGATGCACTGACTGCCAAAACGTTTCTCCTTCCCGTCGATCACGTGCGCGGCGGCGAGGGTGAACCCGAACCGGTTGAGCGCGCTTACGGCCTCGGGGGCACGCTCGCCGTCGAGTATTCCCGAATCCATAAGGTTGTCGAGTGCTTCCCAATCGTTGCGGGCGCCGGCGTGAACGCAAAGGCTCACGAACGACTCGTCGACGACGCTGCGGAAGAGCGCCCTGTGCGCCTCATCGAGCATGACGGGCCTCGCGAGGCGCGCAGCCATGAGGCGCGTCTGCTCGAATTCGTCTTTGACCTGGGGAATCGATTCGTCATAAGCGCAAACGAGCGATTCGGGGCGAATGCGCCCACCGAAAAACGCCGCGTCGATGACGCGCTTGCGGACGGCGCCCGAAGGCAGCTCGAGCGAGATTTCCCGGGATGTGCCGCGCGGCGCCGAGAAGTCGATGGTGAGGCGGTCGCATGCGCGATTGGGAAGCGGCGGCGTCTTTTCAGGGAAGGAGACGTCCTCGAAGATGAACAGATGCGCGATGCGATGGGTCCCTGCGAAGGTGCTTGGGGCAACCGACCGCACGCGCTCGCCGAGCACGACGTCGTCGGCCGATCCGGGGCAGAACACGGCATCGAGCTGGCCGTCGGGCAGTTCGCGGCACAGCACGCCGCCGTGCATCTTGTAGGCACGGTTTCCTGCGGCGACCGACACCTCGCTGAGCGAAGACGCGTATGCAAGTCCTGCCGACCCGGGGAAGGACGGCCCGGTGCACAGGGCGTCGTCGCCGATGTTCACGCAAGAGGAGGGGATAGTCAGCCGCGAAAGAGACGTGTTCGAAAACGCTGAGTTTCCGATGCTCGTCAGCGACTTCGGCAAATCGAGGCGCTCGAGGTGCCGGCAGCCGCGAAACGCTCCTTCGCCAATGGATTCGAGGGCGCAGCCCAGCTTCGCGTCGCGAAGGCTCGTACAGCGTGCGAATGCCTCGGCGGCGAGGGATGTAAGCGAGTCGGGGAGGGAAACGCGTTCGAGGGCCGCGAGATCGGAAAACGCGCCTGCGGCAATTGCGGTGACAGGAGCGCCGTCGATGGCCTCGGGGACGGCCAGGTCTTTCGATGAGGTGTCGGCAAAGAGGATGCATGCTTTTCCCGCTTCGATACGATAGCGGTATCCTGCCTGGTCGGTGCTGTATACGGAAGCTGCTTTAGAAGAGAGGGGCGAAGCGGGGTCGCCTCCATGCCGCGAGGAGGATATGCCGGGCGGAGCGGGCGTGCGCGGAGTTGCGCGCCGCATGGCAGGGGTGTGCAGCAAACGCGCCGTGCGATTCCCCCGCCCTCCCACTGGGCGGCGAGACGGCGCGGGAGAGGAAAGGGTTGCTGCTCGCTCTTCCCGTCGGGGCGTTTGCGTCAATACTTGTTGACTCATCTCGGATTGCGCCTTTCGGTGGTTTTTGTGCCGGCCTGTCAAGGTAAACAGCGCGAGCTCTCTGCCGCGCGATGGCGGTGATGAGAAGTTCGCTCTATCTAACATGGTTGGCAGTATACCGCGAAAGGTGGATAGAAGTTAACCTAACCAAACAAAATTAGTGCAACAAGTTGCGAAGAACGTTCGACGACGTGCGCGCTTGGGCTCGAGGTGTTCGGCCGTCTCAAGGGGAGTGGGGCTTGAAGGCATGAAAAAACCGCCTAATCGGCGGTTTGCTTGCGAGAAAACTGGTGCCCGAGGCGAGAGTCGAACTCGCACGTCGTGAGACAACGGTTTTTGAGACCGCCGCGTCTGCCATTCCGCCACTCGGGCACATCAGCCTTCACAGTATAACGGAAGCGCGCATACGCGTCTATGACAAAATTGCCTCGCGTCCGGCTTTGCTCTTCCGCACCCCGCAGTCTGCCCGCACCCCGCACCCCGCGTGCTCCCCACCCCGAGCGGTTCGCCCTTGCGCTCCTCGCGCCCGTGTGGCTTCCGCGCTCGTCCGGCTCCCGTCCTCCTTTCGCGAATCGCACGATTGTGGGCTGTTCGCGGGTTGCGCGCTGGGGTAAAGTTGGTGCGATAGCAACAAGACCAAGGAGGCTGCCTCGTGGAAGACGTTCTTGCGGGCGAGATCGATTCGTATCTCGAGAAGAATTGGGAAAGCATCGTCGCGGACATCGAGCGCGTCGTGCGCATCGAGAGTACGGAGGATTTGCCGGCGGCAAAACCCGGCGCACCGTTCGGCCCCGGTCCCCGAGCCGCCCTCACTGAGGCGCTCGACGTCGCACGCGGCATGGGCTTCGAGGTTCACGACGTCGACGGCTACGTGGGGTACGCCGACCTGCCGGGCGAATCCGACACGCAGATCGGCATCATCGGGCATGTCGATGTGGTTCCCGCCGGCCCCGGCTGGACGGTCGAGCCGTTCGCCGTCACGCGCCGCGAGGGCTACCTCATGGGCCGTGGCGTCATCGACGACAAGGGTCCCATCGTAACGACGCTCCACGCGGTGAAGTTCTGGCTCGACAAGGGCGAGAAGCTGCCCTACACGATTCGAGTCATCTTCGGTGCGAACGAGGAAACGGGCATGCACGACGTCCCGTATTACCGCGAGCGCTTCGCCGACCCGGCGTTTCTCTTCACGCCCGACGCTGAGTTCCCGGTGAGCTATGGCGAGAAGGGCCTCTACGACGCCACGCTCACGAGCAAGCGCTTCGAGGGCGGCGCGATCATCGACATCGAGGGCGGCGCGGCGCCGAATGCGGTCCCGGGCATTGCCCACGCGATCGTGCGCGTTGACGCATCAGCGCTTCCCGCGGCCGAGGGCATCGTCGTCACCGACGCGGGCGAGGGTATGGCGCGCATCGATGCGCAGGGGAAGGCCGCCCACGCGAGCTTGCCCCATCTCGGCAAAAGCGCCATCGACCTGCTCGTCGCCTACCTTCTGGAAAACGACGTGTGCACGGCGGACGAGAAGGCGTTCTTCGAACTGGTTCGCAAGCTCACGAGCGCGACCGATGGGTCGAACCTCGGAATCAAGACGGCCGACGAGCACTTCGGGGAACTGACCGTCGTCGGCGGCACCATCTGCATGCAGGACGGGCGTGTGAAGCAGACGCTTGACAGCCGTTTCCCCACGTCGACCACGCCTGAGGAGCTCACGAGCACTCTTGCAGCGCTTGCGAGCGAGGTCGGCGCCGATTTCGAGGCGACGCGCATGGTCGAGCCGTTCCTCATCGATCCCGAATCGGGCTATGTTCAGGCGCTCCTTTCCGCGTACAACGAGGCCACGGGCGAGCATGCCAAGCCCTTCACGCAGGGTGGCGGCACGTACGCGCGCAAGTTCTCCTGCGCCGCGAGCTTCGGCCCCGAGATGCCGTGGATCGAGATGCCCGAATGGGCGGGCGGCATGCACGGCCCGGACGAGACGGTGCCCGAGGAGCTGCTCAAGAAAGCGTTCAAAATTTACGCGCTCACCATCGCCCGTCTGATGGAGCTCGATTTGTAGGGGGCACGGCGCGCCGGGTCGCCCTGCGGTCGGCGCGTCGCGGAGCGAGACGAATCACCCGACCCCTGTCTCACCCTCAACCGCCCCCATTGTGTTCTACGCTGTTTCGAAATGATGCCGCATAACGTACAAATTCGGGATGCTTTGATTTATAATCGACCGTTAGGAGTACGCTCTGCGAAAGGCGCAGAAGCGGCATCATCGAACACGAACTGGGAGGCTTATATGCTCAAAGCAATCATCGTCGACGACGAGGCCCCCGCGCGCTCCGAATTGAAATTCCTGCTCGACGAACTTGGCCAGACCGAGGTTGTTGCCGAGGCGGCTAGTGTGCGCGAGGCTATCGAAAAGCTCAAAGAGTACCCCTGCGATGTCATGTTCCTCGACGTGAACATGCCGGAAGCCACCGGCTTGCAACTGGCCGAGGCGCTGCAGCATCTGAAATTCCCGCCCGCGGTGGTGTTCGTCACCGCCTACAGTGAGCATGCGCTCGACGCGTTCAAGGTGAACGCCATCGATTACCTGGTGAAACCGGTCGAGACCGAGCGCCTCTCCCAGGCGCTTGCACGCGTCCGCGAGCACGTTTCGCTGCATGTGCAGGCCCAGAAGTCCGAGCGCATTCCTGTGGAAAAGGGCGGCAAGAAGATCCTCATCGGCATCGATAAGATTCGCTTCGTTATGGCGCGCGACGATTACGCATACCTGCAAACCGACACGGACCGCTACTTCTCCACGGTGAGCTTGGCCCAGCTCGAGAAGCGTCTGGACGGCCACGGGTTCTTCCGTGTGCATCGCGGGTACCTGGTGAACCTTTCCATGGTTGAGGAAATCGAATCGGTCTCCGGCGGCACGCTGCTGCTCACGCTGAACGGCGTGGAAGAGAAGATCCCCGTAAGCCGCAGACGCGTGAGCGCGCTGAAGAAGGCGTTGGGGCTGTAGGCGGTGGGGCTCCTGCAGCAGGTTCCTTGATTGAGTCAAAAGCGCTCGTCGCGTTTGCGGCGGGCGTTTTTTGCGCACGGTGGACGTGGCTGCGGGTGTGCCTGCTCTAGAAAACAAGTTACTGCGAGCTGGACAAGAATGGGACAGGGAAAGCGCGGACAAGAGCGCGTCCGCGCAATGTTGAGGGCGAAATCGCACACAGATGGCGATTCTCTCTAGGATTTCGACCCGTTCCCCCACTTGTCCATAACTCCATCACAGGGTTCGAGGATAATTAATATCGTGCGTGCCTTTGAGGGGGCCTACGCGATACCGAAAGAAGGTTCACATGCTAACAAGCGACATGGAAAAGTTATACCCTTCTGCGAAAACGCTTGTGAAGGAATGCGTCGCCAGCCGCGTGCTGGCCAAGGACGCATCGCTTTATGATTTCTCCGACGGTGCGCGCGAAACCGCCGAGAACTTTATGGGCTGGGTCGATTTGGGCATGCGCCCGCAGTGTGACCTCGCGAAAGTTCAGCGCTTTGCCGACGATGTGGTGGCGAGCGGCATCAAGACCGTCGTCCTCATCGGCCAGGGCGGATCCACACAAGCGCCCATGACTATCACGAAATACAACAAGTCCGACACGGTTCGGGCAAACCGTGTCTCGTTCAAGACGCTCGATTCCGATTCTCCCGTGCGCATGCGCGAGCTGCTCGCCGACTGCGATCCAGCGACGACGCTCGTTATCGTGTCCTCGAAGTCGGGCGGCACCATTGAGCCGCGCCTGCTCTCTTCCGCGCTGCGCGATGCTCTCGAGGCGCAGGCACCGGAAATCAACTTCGCGAACCACTTGGTCGCCATCACCGACCCTGGCTCGCAGCTCGAGCGCCAGGCGCACGAAGAGGGCTGGCTAGCCGTCTTCAACGGCGAGCCCACCGTCGGCGGGCGCTTCTCTGCGCTGTCGATTTTCGGCCTTCTGCCCGCAGCGCTTGCTGGCATCGACCTGGAGCAGTTCATCGCCCACGCGAAGGACGCCGAAGAGCGCTGCAGCGAGGACTCCATCGACAACCCGGCGATCAACCTCGCCGCGTTCCTTTACGACAACTACCTCAAGGGGCGCAACAAGTTCTCGTTCCTCACGCCGAAGCGCGGGCGCGTCTTGGGCCTTTGGATTGAGCAGCTCGTTGCCGAATCGCTCGGCAAGGAGGGGCAGGGCATCCTGCCGAACATCGAGGTCGATTCGCTCCTGCTCGCGCGTGACGCGGGCGATCGCAGCGTCATCATGTACCAGACGAAGACCGACTTGTGGGACGAGCGCAAGAACTTCGAGATGAGCCTCGCCTATATCGACCCGGCAATTCCGCGCCTGAACTTCAAGATCGATTCCGCGCTCGAGCTTGCCGAGCACTTTGTGATGTGGGAATACGCCATCGCGATGTGCGGCTACCTTATGCGCGTGTGCCCCTTCGATCAGCCCGATGTCGCGTCGGCGAAGGCCGAGGTCCTGAAGATCCTCGCCGAGGGCCAGCCCGAGCCCGATTTCGTGCAGGACTTCATCGGCGATGTGCATATGGGCGAGGTCGAGGTGCGCTTGGCCCCGTGCTTTAAGGACTGCACCGATGTACGAGCTGTCCTGCGGGCGCTGCTCGGCAGTATCCAGCCGGGCGATTTCTTCGCGCTGAACGCGTTTCTGCCGTTCACGGGCGAGGGGCGTCGCGAGGCGCTCGAGGACATCCGCCATGGGGTGGGCGAATCGCGCCACGTCGCGTCGTGTTTGGAAGTGGGCCCGCGCTACCTGCACTCCACCGGCCAGCTGCAAAAGGGCGGCCCGAACTGCGGCGTGTTCCTCATCTTGTCTGCCGACGAGCTGAAGGACATCCCGCTCAAGCGCGAGGCGGAAAGCCTAGGCGCGCTTGCAAAGGCGCAGGCGTCGGGAGATTTGCTCACGCTGGCGAGCCGCGGTCGACGGTGCGTGCACCTGCATCTCCCCGACAACTCGGGAGTGACGCTGCGCGCGCTCGCTGCCGTCATTCGCGAGATTCTGGCCGAGCTGTAGGGTCCTGCTGATTCGCGCCGCGCCCGTCGCAAGAGGGGCGCGGTTTTCAGTATTGTCAAGTTTTTTGAGGGTGAGAAGCATGATCGAGGCGCTCGATATTCATGTGACGGGAATCGTCCAAGGGGTCGGGTTTCGACCCTTTGTCTACCGAATGGCGAAGAAATACCTGATCAACGGATGGGTTTTGAACGCGGCGGACGGTGTGAGCATCCATGCGGAAGGGGAGAGCCGCCTGCTCGACGAGTTCGTGATCGAGCTTTCCGAGAATGCGCCTGCAGCGGCCCAGGTGAAGGAAATCGAGCTTAAAGAAGTGCCCCTTCAGGACTTCGACTCGTTTGAGATTCGCTTCTCGGACGACGCTGCAGTGCAGGAGACCACGCTCGTGTCTGCCGACTTAGCCACGTGCGACGACTGCGCGGCGGAACTGTTCAACCCGAACGACCGTCGCTTCCGCTACCCCTTTATCAATTGTACCAATTGTGGGCCTCGCTTCACCATCATCGACGCGCTGCCCTACGATCGCGCGAGCACGTCCATGAAGGATTTCCCCATGTGTGAGCGCTGTGCCGCCGAATACACCGACCCGCTCGACCGCCGCTTCCACGCGCAGCCGGACGCGTGTTTCGAGTGCGGCCCGCACCTTTCTTTGGCCTGGCGCCCCGACTGCGAGGCGACGCCGGGTGAGGATTTCCCGACGCGCGGGGCGGGGGACGTGCCCTCCGATGAGCTTCCCGATGGCTGGCGCATCGCCTGGGGAAAAACGCGCGAGACCTCGGATGCCCTCATCGCGCGGGCGGTCGAGCTGCTGTGCGCTGGGCAAGTCGTGGCCGTGAAGGGGCTCGGCGGGTTCCACCTGGTGTGCGACGCGCGCAACGCCGAGGCGATCGCTCGGCTTCGCGAGGGAAAGCGCCGCGGCGGCAAGCCGTTCGCGGTCATGATGGCGAACGCCGAGGCGGTGCGCAGCGTCTGCGAGGTGACGCCCGAGGAGGAGAAGGCGCTTTCCGATCCGGCGCGCCCGATCGTGCTGCTGAAGAAGCGTCAGGGCGTGGCGCTTGCCGCGGGCCTTGCCGACAAGCTGCCCGAGCTGGGCGTTATGCTCCCCGCCACCCCGGTGCAGCTCCTCTTGCTGCACGATTTCGCCCGCGCCCTCGAGCAGATGGGCGTTCCTGAACCTCCGATGCTTGTGATGACCTCGGGAAACATCCACGATGAGCCAATCGTTACCGACGATGCCGAGGCACGTGGGAAACTTGGCGGCATCGCGTGCGCCGTGTTGGGCAACGATCGCGCCATCCTTTCGCGCTACGATGACTCGGTGGTTCGCATCATCTCGGCGGGCTCTGTGGGCTCCGCCGTGCAGATGATCCGCCGCGCACGCGGTTTCGCGCCCGTGCCGTTGAAGCTGGCGCAGGCGAACACCAACCCGGAGGCCGCCGCAGTCCCTGAGGACGCCGCGGCCCCCGAGGCGATTGGCGCCGCCTGTCATGAGGACTCTCCCGAAACTGCAGGCCACGAAGCTGCTGCGGCCGCCCCGGTGCTCTTTGCGGCGGGCTCGGAGCAGAAAAGCACCTTCGCTTTCGTCCGCGGTTCGGAGGCGTTCGTCTCCCAGCATGTGGGCGATTTGGAAAACGCCGAGGCGTTCGACGCCTGGCTCGACGCGAAAAGCCGCTTCGAGAAGCTTTTCGAGCTGCGCGCGGCGCGCCTTGCCTGCGATGCACACCCTGAGTACCTCGCTTCGAAATGGGCACGTGAGCAGGCGAGAAAGCTCGATATCCCACTGGTTGAGGTGCAGCATCACCATGCGCACATCGCTTCGGTCATAGGCGAGAACGGCCTTTCGGGCGCGGTGTGCGGAATCGCCTTCGACGGAACGGGGTTCGGCGCGGATGGCTCTATCTGGGGCGGGGAAGTGCTGCTTGCAAACGCGCAGGCCTATGAGCGGTTCGCGAACTTCGCCTATGTCCCCATGCCGGGTGGCGCTGCCTGCGTGAAGAATCCCTTGCGCATGGCGTATGGCGTGCTGTGGGAGTTCGATCTGCTCGAGCACCCGGCGGCGAAGCGGGTACTCGGCGCGCTCGGCGAGCAGGCTGACCTTTGCGATCAGATGATCGAGCGCGGCCTAAACACGCCGATGACCTCGTCGGTCGGTCGTCTTTTTGACGCGGCGAGCGCCATCTTGGGGATATGCGAGCATCCGACCTACGAAAGCGAGGCGGCGGTTCTCCTGGAGGCTGCCCTGGGGCCGGTCACATCTCCCGATGGCGGTTCGACCGACGAGGCGGGTGTCAACAGCCGCTATTCGATTGCCATCACAAAGAACACCGCGACGCCGAAGTCGACCGCCCAAGACACGTCGGTCCTGCTCTTCGACGCGGCGCCTACCTTCAAGGCGCTTCTCGACGACATGCAGGCGGGCATCCCCGCAGCGACCATCGCCCGCCGCTTCCACGGTGCTTTCGTGGAAGCCATCGTGAACGCGGCGAAGCTTGCGTACAGCGTTTACGGTGTGTCCACGGTGGCGCTCTCGGGCGGTGTGTTCATGAACCGCTTCATAATCGAGCATGCGCTCGCGGCTTTGCAAGATGAGGGCTTCACAGTTGCCGTCAATCGCGAGTTGCCGCCCAACGACGGATGTATCTCCTATGGCCAGGCTGTGATAGCATGTGCCCAAGACGAGATAACTCGCAACGAGTAAAAGGACTGAGAGCCTATGTGTTTGGCAATACCCGCGTTGATCACGGAAAAGAAATCGGACAATCTGGCGACGGCCGAGATTCTCGGCGTCACGCGTGAGGTTGCGCTTGACCTCACCCCGCAGGCAAACGTCGGCGACTACGTGCTCGTGCACGCCGGCTTCGCCATCGAAGTCGTCGATGGCGATTATGCGAAAGAGACCATTGAACTGGTTAAACAGCTTGAGGATGTCGCCGTATGAGCGCCTTGGAGGATGCGGCCGACATCGATTTCTCGGCCTTTAAGGATCCGAAGCTCGCGCGCGGCCTCATCGAGACCATCCACCGCCTTGCGCCCGAGCATGCGACGCTCATGGAAGTGTGCGGCACGCATACCGTGGCTATCGCTCGCAACGGCATCCGTGATTTGATGCCCGAGGGGCTGCGTTTGGCGTCGGGCCCCGGGTGTCCCGTTTGCGTCACGTGCAACCGCGACATCGACACGGTGATCGCGCTTGCGCGCATCCCGAACGTGACTATCACCACCTTCGGCGACATGACGCGCGTTCCCGGGTCCACCTCAAGCCTGCTCGCGGAACAGGCCGCGGGCCGCTCGGTCGAGATCGTCTACTCGCCCCTCGATGCGCTCGCCTTCGCCAAGGCCCATCCCGAACGCGAGGTCGTCTTCGTGGGCGTCGGCTTCGAGACGACGACGCCGCTTGTGGCCATGGCCATCAAGCGCGCAAAGGCCATGGGGCTTTCCAACTTCACCGTGTTCGCGGCGCACAAGAACATGCCCGGCGCGTTGGAGCTGCTCGTGGGCGACCCCACGCTCGAGCTCGACGCGCTCATCCTCCCCGGTCATGTGAGCACCATCATCGGCGCCGAGCCGTACCGTTTCCTGGCGGAGAAATACGGCATTCCCGGCGTGATCGCCGGATTTGAGCCGGTCGACGTGCTTCAGGGCATCGCCATGCTCGTGCGGCAGCTGCACGAGGGTCGTGCCGAAATCGAGATTGCGTACGCGCGCGGCGTCATGCCTGAGGGAAACCCCGTGGCCCTCGCCGCGATCGACGAGGTGTTCGAAACCTGCACGGCCACGTGGCGCGGCTTGGGCGACATCCCCGGCTCGGGGTATCGCATTCGCGATGAGTTTGCCAACTTCGACGCGGTTCGTCGCTTCGAGCCCGATGTGGAGCCGACGCGCGACCCGAAGGGATGCCGCTGCGGCGACGTGCTGCGGGCCCGCATAGCTCCCAACGAGTGCCCGCTGTTCCGTACGGTCTGCACGCCGGAGAACCCGGTGGGGCCTTGCATGGTGTCGAGCGAAGGCAGCTGCGCGGCATACTACAGGTATTACTAAAGTTAACTGCGGCTAAGACCTTCCCCGTTTCCGTCTTCACTGTGGTACCATGGGGAAAGTGCTGATTGGAGGATGAGAATGGAAAAAGTCTCCATGTCGCATGAGGATTATCTCGAGGCTATCGTCATGCTGGGTGGAACGACCGAGAATCCTGTTCGCTCGGTCGATATCGCGAACAAACTGGGGGTTTCCAAGGCCTCTGTCAATAAGGCGATGAACGCCCTGAAGGAAAAGGGTTTCGCCGATCAGCCCTATTACGGCGACGTCACGCTGACGGAAGACGGCTATCGCTACGGCGCGGCGGTGCTCGAGCGCCACGAGCTTCTGCGCAAGTTCCTCACCAAGGTTTTGGGCATTCCCGAGGACACGGCCGAAGAGGAAGCGTGTCTGATGGAGCACGCCATCAGCGACGAGTCCTTCAAGAAATGGAATTCTTATATCAAGCAGCTTGACCTTTAAGGGACCTATCGCCGCTGCCCGTTTTTCCTAGATACGAATCTGGGCTGTTCAGCGGGTCGGGGGCAAGGCAAAACACCGCAAAGCGCCGGCCGTTTTCCCACGTGCCGGCGCTTTGCTTGTGTGGTATCCTGCGAAGAGCTTCTTGCATTACACACACTCTTATCAAACCACGATGCACTAAGGGGCCATTCGTTGACACAACAGGCGAAAATCCTTTCGTTTGACAAGGCGCGGCGCGCGCAAGGCGACCGTTCGCGCTCACTCGATTCCTCTCGATATGCAACGCGCGATGCGCGCTCTTCCCGAACGGGGTATTCTTCCCGCGAGCACTCGGGGGCATATGCGGCTGCTCGTGCGCGTCGGGACTCCGACTATGCCGCTCGCGCAGCGGAGCGCTTGCGCTATTCCGAAGACGGCGTTCGCGACGTCCGCTCGCGCTCGTTCGGCGGTGCCCGCGGCGATGCCCGCTCGCGCTCGCGCGATTCGCGACGCTCCGCTTCCGACAGGGGGCCCATCGGCGGGCGCGCATATTCCGCGCAATCCCGAGACGCTTATGCGGACAGCCGTCTTGCCTGGGGCGATTCCCTTGACGAGGAAGGCGTCGAGCAAGAGGAGCTCGAGCCCGAAACGCTTTCTCGCTTCGAGAAGCTCAAGCGCAAGCACGCGAAAGACAAGGCTGATCGCAAGTTCGCGCGCCAGTACGGCGGCAACGGCGACGCTGCGTCTGGAGAAGGCGGTTCGCGTGCGGCGGTGTACAAGGGGGAAATGGGCTCGGCGCATCGCCGTTCCTCCCGCATGCAGAACGAGGAATCATCGTCCGCATCGCGACGCACCCGCGGCGGTGATTCTCAAAAACCCGCAGCGCGCCTCGTGAGGAAGCCTTGGTTCATCGCAGCCGCGGTCGCGGCGTTTTGCCTGGTGTTCACCGTGTCGTTCCTCTACCCCTCAGCGGCGCAGCTCTACCATTCCGTGCGAGAGCGCGATCAGCTTCAGGCGGAATACGCTGCTATCGAGCAGCGCAACGACTCGATCCAGGCGTCGGTTGACGCGCTTTCGACCGATGCGGGCGTGGAAGATCGCGCTCATCAGGAGTTTGGCTGGGTCTCGAAGGGCGAGAACGCCGTCACCGTGTACGGCCTCGATCTTGATGACGACTCGACGTTCACGGCGAGCATTGTGCCTGGCAGCATCCCCGCTCCTGAGACGTGGTATTCCAAGCTGCTCGACCCGATCTTCGGGGAGAAGTAATGCGCTGCGGGAGGTATGCTGCGATCGACATCGGGACGGTGACGTGCCGCATGCTCGTCGTTGACGTTGGCGAGTCGGGGCTCCATGAGCTTACGCGGGAATATGCCATCACCAATCTTGGCGAAGGTGTGGATGCAACGGGCGAGCTCAAGCCCGAGGCGATCGGCCGCGTCGTTCGAGCCATCGACGGGTTCCTCGCGGTGCGCGATTCGCTCTCGACGCCCGATCATCCGGTGGTTCGCACCGTTGCGGTGGCGACATCGGCAGCTCGCGACGCGCGCAACGCCGCCGAGTTCGCCGCGCGCCTGCGCGAACGGGGCATCGAGCTTTCCGTCATCCCCGGATCCCGCGAGGCGGCGTTGTCGTTTTCGGGCGCCTCGATCGACTTTTCGGGTGAGCGCCTTATGGTGGTCGACGTGGGCGGCGGCTCGACTGAGGTCGTCATGGGAACGGGTGGCGCCGAGCCTTTGTGCGCACACTCCTTCAACGTGGGGTGCCGCCGCGTGACCGAGAAGTTCCTGGCGAGCGATCCGCCTGCGCCCGAGGAGCTTGCCCGGGCGCGTGCGTGGATTCGAGAGCAGATGGCTTCCTGGTTCGCCGACCAGGCAAAAGAGGCGGCGGATCTCGAGCGGGTCGTCGCGGTGGCGGGCACGGCGACGACCGTCGTCAGCATCCGCGAGCGCATGGAGACCTACGATTCCACGCGCGTCCATAAGGCGCGGGTTTCCCGGCGGGAGTTGCTCGAGGTGTATGAGCGCCTGGCCGCCTTGCCGCTTTCTAAGCGAATGCAGGTGGTGGGGCTCGACCCCAAGCGCGCGCCCGTGATGGTCGCGGGGCTTCTCATCCTCCTCGAAGTGCTCGATTTCGCCGGCATTGATGCGTTTACGGTGAGCGAAACGGACATTCTGCATGGTATTACGCTCGCAGTCTCGCATGAGGCCTGCGAAAAATCGTGCTTGTGATAGGATTTGCACGAGCAAATCACGGGGGCGTGGCGGAATTGGCATACGCAGCGGACTTAAAATCCGCCGCCGCAAGGCTTGTGGGTTCGAGTCCCACCGCCCCTACCAGATGTTTGCTTCTGGAAACGTTCGATCTATGAAGACAGGCGATTTACCGACCGCATGGAAACCATCAACGACATCATCGCATTGACCGAGCAGCCTCCCACCTCTTTCGAGGAGTACCTGAGCTGTTACGCGTCCAAAATTGGGGACATCCTCAACGCCTACATTCCGTCGGGCTCTCATCCCGATATGGATCGCTATCTTTACGATCCCCTGAAGCGCTATAGCGAAAACGGTGGCAAGCGCCACCGTCCGCTCATCTGCTTCGCGGCATGCCGCGCGGTTGGCGGGAACATGGAGCTCGCCACGAGCGCTGCGGCGGCTATCGAGCATTTCCACACGGCGGCACTCATTCACGATGACATCGCCGACGAGGCCGAGTTGCGCCGTGACGAGCCCTGCCTGCACCTTACTGAGGGCATAGGACTTGCCATCAATATGGGAGACCTTGCGCTGTCCCTGGTCAACGGTACGGTAATCAACGACCCGCTGTTGAGCGACGCGGTGAAGGTGCGCGTGGTCAGCGAGCTGATCGAAATGACGCGCCGCACGATCGAGGGCCAAGCGCTCGACATCGGATGGGCGCGCGACGGTCGCTATGACATCACGCCTGAGGATTACCTGGTCATGGCGACGCACAAGACCGCGCACTATTCGGGCGCGGTGCCCTTAGCGATCGGCGCCATCGTGGGCGGCGGCACCGAGCAGCAGATCGAGGCGCTGCGCTCTTACGGCCTCGACACCGGGCTCGCTTTCCAGATTCAAGACGATTTGCTGAACCTTATCGGCAGCGAGGAGTCCACCAAGAAGGATTTCCGCAGCGACATCACCGAGGGCAAGCGCACGCTCATGGTCGTCCATGCGCTGCAGAACTCCCCGAAGCGCGAGCGCTTGATTGAGATCCTCTCCTCGAAGGAGAAAGACCCTGCCGTCCTCGCCGAGGCGGTGGACATCATGGTCGAGTCCGGGTCCATCGAGTATGCGCGCACCTACGCGGAAAACCTTACGAGCATCGCCAAGAATCGCCTGGTCGACCTTGTCGAGCCGTCCGATTCGCTGAAGCTGCTCATCTCCATGGCCGATTGGTTCGTCAACAGATTGAAGTAGGCGGTTCTCATGGATAGGATCAAACGAAACGACAAAGGGCCGGCGGTCGAGGACGTGCAGCAGCGCCTCGTCGCTGCCGATTGCCTTTCGGCGGGCGCCGTGAGCGGCGTCTTCGACGACGCGACGGTCGCCGCAGTGCGCGCCTTCTGCGTGAAGTCGGGCCTTCCTGCGGCTGAAGAGGTCGACGAGAAGGTGTGGGTGGCGCTCGTCGACGCGACGTTCTCCTTAGGCGATCGCACGTTGTATCTGCGCATGCCGTACTTTCACGGTCGCGACGTGCGCGAACTTCAACAGGTGCTTTCCGCGCTGGGATTCGCTTGCGGCGTGATCGACGGCATCTTCGGCGCCCATACCGAAGACGCGCTGCGCAAGTTCCAGCTCAACCTTGGTCTTCCCTCCGACGGCATCGCGGGCGCGTACACGTATGCCGCCATCCAGAACCTGCACCATTCATGGGTTGGCAAGGCCGCCATCCATGAAATCGTGCATCTCGGGTTCGCGCGTGCGGCGGATGTGCTTGAGCAAAACGCGCTGTGCCTGTTCGGTACCGAGGAGTTCGCCCGCAGCGTCGCGTCGCGCATGTCGAACCTCTCACTTGCAACGAACCCGCAGTCGAAGATTCTCTCCGCGGACTCGCTTCTTGTCGCGCCCGACGAATCGATGCTGCTGGTGCACATCGTGCTTCCCGAGGAAGAGGCGGTGCAGAAGGTGCCGCGCGTGAGCTATGAGGACGAGGCCACGCTGCCGCTTCGCTTGGAACAGGCGATCGTCGCAGCCCGCAAGGCGACGTCGCGCCGCATCGCCATCGAGCTTCCTGGCCGCGTATGGGAAGACGCAGGCGAGGGTCGCAGCGCTCAGCATTTCGCGATTACCCTGCTCGACGCGTTGTGCACTGCGCTTTCCCAAAGCGAGCGCTCTGCCTAAGCATCGCTTGCAGCGCGTCTGCGGGAGGGGCGGCCGTGGCGCCCCGCACGGGTTTTCGCGAAACAATCGAAGAAGCTGAACGAGAGCCGCCGAGCGCGGCTTTCGTGCTATATGGGAGCGTTGTATGCAAGGCGTTCGATACCCTTGGTGAGTCGTGAACTTAAGCCGCTTTTACCTGGGACTTCACCTAAAACCTATAATCTGCCGTATTTTGTGGGATTTCTCTTGTCGTATCGACGTTCGACATGACATAATACCTGACAGTTGTGTAGGTACTGGGAACTCTTGCTACGAGGGCATCGGCAAACAAGGAGCGTTGCTTTTTGGCGCATCCGACGCTTCTTGTCGCAAGCGCCTAGGAGCGAAGTGCTGCTCGATTGGTCTAACTTGAGCGGGCTACTTTCTTGACGTTTGCCCCTCGCTTTCTCGGTGAGCAGCAGAAGAAAAAGGACACTATGGTTTCAAAGGAAGAAGCGCCTGCGGAGGAGCAGCGCGAGCATCTCACCCCGATGCAGGAGCGTTTGCTCGGCTATATTGCCTTTCGTACCATCGGTCGAGATGGAACGAGCGAATCGAAACGCCAGCTTGCCGAGCATCTTCGCAGTAGCACGAAGACGGTCGACCGTGCGATCACCCGCCTGAGCAGCGAGGGCTACATCGAGGTGGAGGAGAACCTTCTTCCCGATGGTCGACAAGGCCCGAACACGTACCGATTGATCAGGTAATTCAGCACTTCGCTTTCGTCCTTGCCACAGGATGCTGCTGCGGAGGGGCGACTATGCCGGAAACGATAGATGGCCGGCTCGGCCATTCGCTCTTCGCCATACGCCATACGCCTTCCTGGGCCTCGATTTCTCGCGACGCATTCCCCGTCGCGCGGCATTTTGCATCTTACGTGCGGATGAACTTCGTGACCTGGCGGGAGTGCTACAATGTGCGGGTTTTACAGACGGTTCAACTGCACGAAAGAGGGAGTCAACATGGCACGTCCCATGACCATGGCGGAAAAGATTCTGGCCGCCCATGCGCATCTCGATGAAGTGGAGCCGGGGCAGCTGATCGAATGCGATCTCGACCTCGTGCTTTCCAACGACATCACGTCACCCATTGCGATCAAGAACTTCAAGAAGATCGGTGTCGAGAAGGTGTTCGATCCGACTAAGATCGCCCTGGTGCCCGACCACTACGTTCCCAACAAGGATATCAAAAGCGCCGAGCAGGCCAAGCAGGTGCGCGAATTCGCCCGCGAGCAGGGCATCACGCACTATTACGAAGTAGGCTGCATGGGTGTTGAGCACGCGCTTCTGCCCGAGCAGGGCGTCGTGGGCGCAGGTGACCTCATCATCGGCGCCGACAGCCACACCTGCACCTACGGCGCGCTCGGCGCGTTCTCCACAGGCGTGGGCTCCACCGACGCTGCAGTCGGCTATGCCACCGGCAAGGCGTGGTTCAAGGTGCCCGAGACGCTGCTCTTCAAGATTGACGGCGAGCTTAACCCGGGCGTTACCGGCAAGGACATCATCCTCTACATCATCGGCATGATCGGCGTCGACGGCGCGCTGTACAAGGCGATGGAGTTCGCGGGCAGCGCCATCCGCGGTTTGTCGATGGATCAGCGCCTCTCCATTTCCAACATGGCGATCGAAGCTGGCGGCAAGGCAGGCCTTATCGAGGTCGACGACATCACGCGCGCCTACATGGACGGCCGCACTGAGCGCCCCTACACCGAGTATCATTCCGACCCCGACGCGAAGTACGCGAAGGTGTACGAGATCAAGGCGTCCGATATTCCGCCGACGGTCGCGTTCCCGCATCTGCCGTCGAACACGCGCCCGGTCGCTGAGGCTCGCGACGTGAAGATCGACCAGTCCGTCATCGGCAGCTGCACGAACGGTCGCCTGGAAGACATGCGCCAGGCCGCGGCTGTCCTCAAGGGTCGCAAGGTTCACCCCGACGTGCGCTGCATCGTGATTCCCGCCACGCAGCAGGTGTACAAGCAGTGCATCGCCGAGGGGCTCATGGACATCTTCCTCGACGCTAACTGCGCGGTGTCCACGCCGACGTGCGGACCGTGCCTGGGTGGTTATATGGGCATCCTCGCCGCAGGTGAGCGTTCGATTTCCACAAGCAACCGCAACTTCGTCGGCCGTATGGGCGACCCGACGAGCGAGGTGTACCTCTCCTCGCCGGCTGTTGCTGCGGCAAGCGCCGTTCTGGGCCATATCGGTCTGCCGGAAGATTTGGACTAACGGGAAGGGAAGGTTCCACTCATGCATTTCAAGGGTACCGCGCATCGTTACGGGCGCGACATCGACACCGACGTCATCATTCCGGCCCGCTACCTGAATTCCTCCGAGCCCGAGTGGCTCGCGCAGCATTGCCTGGAAGACCTTGACGCCGACTTCGTGAAGAAGGTCAAGAAGGGCGATATCATTGTGGCTGAGGAGAACTTCGGCTGCGGCAGCTCGCGCGAGCATGCGCCGATCGCCATCAAGGCGGCGGGCGTCGACGTGGTCATCGCGAAGAGCTTCGCGCGCATCTTCTACCGCAACTCGATCAACACCGGCCTCGCCATCATGGAATGCCCCGAGGCCGTTGACGCTATCAAACAGGGCGACGTTGTGGATGTCGACGCCGATGCGGGCGTCATCACGAACACCACGACGGGCGAGACCTTCAAGGCGCAGCCGTTCCCGCCGTTCATTCGCGAGATCATCGAGGAAGGCGGCCTTATCAACCGCACGAAGAAGGTGCTGGGGAAGTAAAGCAGAAAGCCGATGCCGAGAAGGCGGCGCAGGGCGTCGACACCTCTAATCTTGAAGCCGCCCAGAAGAAGTACGACGAGCTGAAACAGTCCTACGACGAGCTCGTCGAGCAGCGCGACGCTATTCGGGACGAGCCAGCGCCTCTATGAGGACGCGATGGTGACACGCAGGGATTACGAGAATGCCCGTAAGAACGCCTCCAAGGAAAACACGAAGGTTAGTGACGATGAGGGCTATCTCAACCAGCGGCTCAACATGGACTGGGACTGGATCCGGAACTCCTCCGGGGTCAGTTCCTTCCGTTTAACCCGGCGCCTCCCGTTCCCCTGATTTTGCACTGACTCCCGCTTCTCGGATGCGGGTCGCCTCCCGTCTCTGGAGATAGAAGACGGTATAACCATGACTGACCCCTTAAACTTCCTATGTTTTTGCGACAATCGGAAGAGTTTTCGTTTGCGCTGATGTTCTTCCTGGGAGTAGGTTACGGGGGCCTTGTCAATGATTGCTTTCGGCTACTCTTCTGGCCAGAGGATTTCGCTGCGTAGATAGTCTCCTAAGTGCGGCGTGGAGAAGCGCACGAGCCCATAACCTGCCGACTCGATGACGTGCTCACGAATGAGGCTGGCCCGATATTTTGCCGCCCAGCTTGTGGTTCTCCCGGTGCGCTCGGCAATATCGGAAACCTTCGACGGGGCATCGCCGTCTTTCGCCATCGCCTCTATGAAGAAACGCTGCGGACTGCGGAGGCCATAATACAATGGCGCGCATATCGCCTCGTAAAAGGCGAGAAGGGCGTCGGATTCCCCAGTTGAAACGTCGCAGCTCTCGATAATGCGCGATCCGCGCCGCTCGGCGGCACGCCACATGTAATACCCGACAAGTTGGATCATGTATGGATGCCCGCCCGCCTTCCGCGCAGCGTCGAGCGCTATCTCTTCAGGGATTTCCTTCCCAGACTTCGAGGCGACACTTGCATACGCATCTCGCACTTCAAGCAAGGGGATCTCCTTGAGAATGCGACGCTGGCTTCGCCTTAAAAACGTGAGGACATCGTTTCCTGTAAGGTCGTCGACAATTGAAGGAAGGCCGGCGAAGGCGAATGCGATGCCCTTCTTTTCGCTATCAGGGGTGTTCGTCAAATCCTGATCCCGGATAACGTGCTGCAGGGCGGTTGCAAGCGCTACCATATCATCTGGTGAGGCGGCTTGCGCTTCGTCGATGGTGAACACGATGCCTTTCCCCGGTGCTTCTTTTTTCAAGCGCTGATTTATCGCTTCGCGCAAGGTGAGGGCGCATTGTTCGGATGGGACGAATGATGCTGCTCCTAAACTCGCACTTGCGATGCCTGGAATCGAAAATGAGGGCCCTATGTTCGCGCTTTTAAGTTTGAGTCCCTGAGGCGCCAGGGCGGCGACGATGCGGTCGCAAAGGCCGAAAGACGCAGTCTCGGAGACGACCGTCCAGCCTTGAGCGGTTGCAAGGCGGGCAAATTCGCTGAGCATGACTGTTTTCCCGTAGCCGCGCTGGCCGGTAATGAGCATGAGCCGTCCAGGTGCTCCAGCACCGTTTTCGAGCCCCTCCGCGAAATCGTCGATAATTGGCTGTCGGCCGATAAGCAGCGGGGGAATTTTTCCTGCGGTGGGTTTGAAAGGATTTTGAGTCAAGCGGGCCTCGCTTCGATTTTCTTTTCGTGATGAACAATTACTAAATTGTACCAAATTATACCAACTGGGCGACCCCGATCATCCGGACTACGGGCTGTCCTGTCGGCAGGCATCGGGGTTCGGCGCGATGGTGTCGTTCAAGGTCGACACGCACAAACGCGCGCTGGCGGTGCTCGAGCGCGTGCGGCTCGTTCTCTTTGCGGAGAGCCTTGGCGGCACGGAGAGCCTCGTAACGTATCCGCTTGTGCAGACTCATGGCTCGATTCCGGGGCCGATGCTCGACAAGTTGGGAATCGACGAGCGCCTGCTGCGCCTTTCCGTCGGCCTCGAAAACGCGGAGGACCTTATCGCCGACTTGGAGCAGGCAATAGGGTAACCTTATCGAGGGAGGATAAATCACCAAGGTTGCGTGTTTTGCCCGGGACGGGTGCGCCCGGGTGCGGCCTTGTGTGCGACAGTGAATGGAGCAGGGTATGACGAAATACGATTTCGAGACGATCGTTGAGCGCCGTGGCACGGGCAGCTTGAAGTGGGACGCGTGGAGCCGCCGCGGTCACGCCGCCGATGAGTTGCCGCTCTGGGTCGCCGACATGGACTTCAAGACCGTGCCCGCCGCGATCGAGGCATTGACGGAGCGCGTGGCTCACGGTGTGTTCGGCTACTCGATGGCGCCCGACGGATACTATGAGGCGGTGCAAGGGTGGTTCGAGCGCCGTCACGGCTGGCGCCCAGAGCGCGAGTGGTTCGTCATGACCCCCGGCGTGGTGTTTGCCCTGGCCATGGCCGTGACCTCGTTCACGCAGCCGGGCGATGCCGTGATCATCCAGCCGCCCGTGTACTACCCGTTTCGCATGATGATCGAGGACAACGGCCGCAAGATGGTCACGAGCCCGCTGCTTTACGACGGCGGGCGCTACGCCATGGACTACGAGGGCTTCGAGCGCGAGCTGGAGAAAACGGGCGCGAAGCTGTTCATCCTGTGCAATCCGCACAATCCCGTGGGGCGCGCGTGGACCGAAGACGAGCTGCGGCGCATCGGCGACATCTGCCTGCGCCACAACGTCGTGGTGGTCGCCGACGAGATCCACGCCGACTTCGCGCGCGCGGGCCATGTGCATGTGCCGTACGCCTCGCTCGGCGAGCGCTACGCCAAAAGTGCCGTCGTCTGCACGGCGCCGAGCAAGACGTTCAACCTGGCAGGGCTGCAGCTGTCAAACATCTTCATCCCGAACCCGGATCTGCGCGCCGCGTTCAGGCGCACGCTCGACCGCACGGGCTACGACGAGCCGAGTGTGTTCGGCGTCGTGGCCACGCAGGCGTGCTACGAGCAGGGCGGGGAATGGCTCGACGAGCTCAAGGGCGTGCTCGATGAGAATTACGCCGTGCTCGAAGCGGCGGTTTCGCGCATGCCGGGCGTGAATCTCGTGCCGCTCGAAAGCACGTACCTGCCATGGCTCGACTGTCGTGGCCTGGGGCTCGATGACGCCGAGCTCAAGCGCCTGGTGGAAAAAGAGGCGAAGCTCTGGCTCGACATGGGGACGATGTTCGGCCCCGAGGGCGCAGGCTTCGTTCGCGTGAACCTTGCAAGCCCGAAGGCCATGATCGAGGACGCCTGCGGCCGACTCGAGCGAGCGGTGACGGCTCTGGGGGAATAGTCGCCATTGTTGTAGGGAAAAATGCCACGAGGTTTAAATGAGGAGTCGCCGGCCTTGGAATCGGCTCTCCTGCCTTAGTCCTCGCGGCTACGCAAAGGGGGCGACCGGGCCATCGTTTTCCCTGGTCGCCCCATCCTTGCTTCCTCCAGACATTTGTCTCTCGGTGGACTACTTTCCGAATATCTTTGAGAAGAACCCTTGCTTTTTAACCTTCTCCTCGCGCAAGGACCCTTCGCGCTTCGTCTCGGCCTGCGGGGCGCCGCCGCTGCCTCCGATGCGGACGATTTCATGCAGGAACGGTGACTTTACGTAGCGAATCTCGATGGGCGTCGCGTGCACGGTGCTCTCGCCCGAGAGGTGCAGGGTCGAGCTAAGCGGGGCGACGACGTGGGTTTCGCGCGTTTCGCTGAACACCACGGCGGCGGCGCGTCCCGTCTGGCCGTTCACGGCGATGCGCACCTGCTCGCCCTCGCGTCCGTCCGAAGCGGGCCGATCGAAGTAGTAAATTGGCACGAGCATGAGCCCAGAAGTGTGCTTCCTTACGTTATATGTCCAGGTGCGCAGGCTCTTTTTGCTCAGCCCAAGTGCCTCTTCGGCGTCGTTTTTCGCAATCTTGAGCGCCAGGTTGTCGATGATGACGCTGTCCTTCGCGAAAGCCTCGACGGCCGCCACGCGGAAATTTCCTTCTTGCATGGCGGGGTCGAAGGGGGCAACCTCGGAGAAATCCCACGGTTCCAAAAGGTTCATGAGCGATAGGTCGAACATGCGCGTTTTGGGGTAGACCCAGTCGAGCACCTCGAAGAGCACGAGCGTTTCCTTCTGGAGCTTCTTGCCGGGGTAAGACGCGATTATGCGCAGGTCGGCAAGCGATACGGAGGCGTACGCGAGAACCATCTGGTTGTCGATGGCGTCCTCGACGCTGTGTCCCGCGAAGAGGTCGGGGTGCTGCCGCACGAGCTCGCGGGCGTTTGCGCGCGCCTGCTGCTCGGATATGCGGCAGGGAATTGCCTGGTCAGGGATGTATTCTGAGCCCGTCCCGATGGACAGGTACTTGCTGAAGGTGCCGGGTTGCAGCAGGTCGGTGGCGCCGATTTTGTTCCCGCACGACGGGCATTCGAACACGCTCTGGGTCGACTCGCCCTCGAACGCCGCGCCGCAAAACGGGCAGGGGATGCTCACGGTCGTCGCGCGCTCGAACTCGCCTGCGGTGGCGGGGTCCTCGTTCAAAATCCACTCGGCGAGGGACATGTTGCGCCAGTAGGGCTTGAAGAAGTACCAGTCGGATTCCTTCGGGGGCTCGAGGCGCGACACTTGGGGCAGCTTGATCAGGCCGTTTACCATTTGAAGGGGTTGATGGCGGAACTTCACGATGGAATCTTGCCCCGCCGCGCCTTCTCCCCAGGGTTCGCTCGTCCCGCAATACGCGCATTCGAAGCTGCGGGTTGCCTGGTGGGAATACATGGGGCCGCCGCAGTTGCGACATTTGATAGCGAAGAAATCTTCCATGAAGCCTCCTTAGCATTCGGGTTGTCGCTTGGAAGTATGTGGGAGCGGGCGCGGGTTTGGGAATACCCCTATGGCCCATTTCGCGCCGCTGCTGCAGCTTTCGTTTTGCGAGTTTGCGCGAGGAAATCCGAGTAAGGCCCTTCCTTGCTATCGCGCTGCGCTACTATAGGCTGGTGCGAGAAACCGCTTATCGAAAGAGGCATGCAACTATGACTACGAAGTACAACATCTGCCTTTTGCCGGGCGACGGCATCGGCCCGGAAATCATCGCGGAAGGAGTTAAAGTCTTAAACGCCGTCGGCGCGAAGTACGACACGGAGTTCGCGTGCGAGGAATCGCTTATCGGCGGTGCCGCCATCGATGCGGCGGGCGAGCCGCTTCCCCAGGCAACGCTCGATGCCGCGAAGGCCGCCGACGCCGTGCTGCTCGCTGCTGTGGGCGGACCGAAGTGGGACACGACCGACCCGAACGCCCCGCGCCCTGAGCAGGGTCTGCTCGGCATCCGCAAGGGGCTGGGACTCTATACCAACCTGCGTCCCGTGCAGATTTTCGACGCGCTCGCCGGCGCCTCAACGCTGAAGCCCGAGGTCATTGCCGGTGTCGACCTCATGATTGTGCGCGAGTTGACGGGCGGTTTGTACTTCGGCAAGCGCGAGCGCTTCTACGATGAGGAGGGTGCCGGCACCAACGGCGCCAAGGGGCAGCGCGCTTACGACACGCTCGAGTATCGCGAGTACGAGATCGAGCGCATCGCGCGCCAGGCGTTCGAGGCAGCGCGCAAGCGCCGCAAGAAGGTGACGAGCGTCGACAAGGCCAACGTGCTCGAGACCTCCCGCATGTGGCGCGAGATCGTGCATCGCATCGGCGAGACCGAGTATCCCGATGTCGAGATCGAGGACCTGCTTGTGGACAACACGGCGATGCAGTTGATCAACCGCCCCGCCGACTTCGATGTCGTGGTGACTGAGAACATGTTCGGTGACATCCTCTCCGACGAGGCGGCCCAGATCACGGGCTCGCTCGGTATGCTCGCTTCTGCTAGCTTGGGCGACGGCACCGCGCTCTACGAGCCTTCCCACGGCAGCGCGCCCGACATCGCGGGCAAGGGTATCGCGAATCCGCTCGCGCAGATTCTCTCCGTCGAGATGATGCTGCGCTACAGTTTCGACATGAACGACGCCGCCGACGATATCCGCCGCGCGGTGACCAACCTGCTCAACGACGGTTGGCGCACGGGCGATCTGAAAGACGCCACCACTCCTGCCGACAAGGTGGTCAACTGCGCTGGCATGGGCGATTTAGTCGTGAAGTACCTGTAAACTTGTCTTGATGTGACGCTATCGAAAGGAGCCGACATGGCTGACGATTGCTTGTTCTGCAAACTCATCTCCGGGGAGATCCCCACGAACAAGGTCTACGAGGACGACATCTGCTTCGCGTTCGACGACATCGAGCCCGAGGCTCCCGTGCACACGCTGCTCGTGCCGAAAAAGCACTACGACGACATGTGCGACGGCGTGCCCGAGGAGGTTTTCGGCCACATGATGTCGGTCGTTCCGAAGGTCGCCGAGATCAAGGGCGTGCGCGAGTCGGGCTTCCGCACGGTGGTGAACACTGGTCCCGATTCCGCGACCACGGTGAAGCATTTCCATATCCATATTTTGGGCGGCGTGAAAATGGGACGCTTCACGTTCGAGAACTCCCAGCGCGCACAGGGCGAGGAGTAAGTCTCGGCGCTCGGTGTGACGCTGCGCTTGGTCGCTCGGCCTTTGCTGATATGATAGTGATTAGGTGTCATTTAGAGACAAATTCATGCCATTCGTCCTAGAACGCGGTCGTCGCGGTAAAATACTCCATATTTAGAGTATTTTGAACTCAATGAGATGAGTTGGGATGCATGGCCGCGACGGTGCTGCGTCGATCGTGCGGCATGCGAGGAAGCGGGGCGGAGGTCCCGAAGAAAGAAGGCAAGATGACTACCTCGATTAAACTCGCTGTGCCGACGATGGGCGCGGCTGGCCTCAACGCTGAGCGCTCCGGCCATTTCGGTCACTGCGATTGCTTCACCGTGGTCGACATCGTGGACGGTGTGGTTTCCGAAGAGGCAACGATGGTCGCGAAACCGCCACACGAAGAGGGCGGCTGTCTGCGCCCGGTGGGCCTGCTCGCCGATGCTGGCTGCAATGCCATCGTTGCTGCCGGTATGGGAATGCGCCCGCTTATGGGCTTCAGCCAGGCGGGCATCACGGTGTACTACGACGCCGAGCACCCGATCGTGGGCGACGCCGTTCGAGCCGTTGCGGCTGGTGAAGCGCCCATCATGTCCGCCGACCAGGCGTGCAACCATCACCACTAAGACGCCCAGGTTCTCTCCGCGCGGCAGCTCGATTGAGCTGCCGCGTTTTTTTGTGCGCCGGAATCGGGCCTTTGCCGCGTACCGAGTCGCTCGTATCGACATTGCGCTTCGTTGAGCGGGGCATCTGCGCTGTGCAGTGCTATTCTTTCCCCAAGAGGAAAGGAAGTTTGATGGCGCATTACGTGGCAGAACGAGATGGCGTGTATCGCATCGATGGCAGGGTCGGTTTTTTCGGGACGCGACCCCAAGTGCTGCCCGATGCGGTGATGCCCCTGCCTGGCTCTCCCGCGCCAACGTCGTCGTTCGGCTGGATTCGCGACTCGAGAATCACTCCCTCCTCGGGTGACATCTACCTGGTCGAGTTCATCGCAGAAAACAAGTTTCGTATCTGGGGTTACGTTGATTGCTACGGTCGCGCGTTCGTGACCGACCGCCCGCTTTTCGCGCCCCCGGCGCGCGATCCCGACATCCTGTTCTCGCGACCGCGGGATGGGAAGTCCTCCTCGGATTTCGGCACGCTTGTCATGCCTAATGCGAAATTCAAGCGCGATCAGGAGATTCGCGGCACCGTCCAGCTGCGCGACAAGCGCGGGGTTCGTCAAGTCGCCTGCTTCTCCCTGAAAAACGGCCGCTACTCGCTTTTCGATTCCTGGTGCGATTTCGGCTCCCACTCGGACAACCTCACGTATCACGAGGCGCTCGCTCGTTGTTTTTTCGCGTTCACCTTCCGTCCGCTGCTCGGCGGCGCGCGGGTCCCGGCGCGCGGTCTCGGCGAGATCATGGAGAGCCTCGACTCCGAAACGCCCTTCGAGGACCTGCTCGGCGCCCTGCACGACATCCGTTCTGCGGCCCTCGATCCCGCGATGCAGCCTCCGTCGCTCGCGCTTTTGCTTGCGAGCTGGCTTTACGACGCGAACGCGATGGGCGTGCTGGCGGGTGCCAAGACCGACGGGCTGAACGCCCCGTCGCTGCGATTCGTTCGGACGCGGCGCTATTCGGACACGTATTTCCTCGGTCGCGGGGAAGGCGGCGACGGCATTCCCGAGGCGACGATTTGGGCTATCGAGTCGGCGATCAACCGCTTCGTGCTCATCGCGCGAAAGCTCGAGAAGAATTCGGGCGCGGGGTGCTGCGATGCGCTTGACCAGGACATTTCCGAAATCGATGCGTGCGGCGCCATCGATACGCAGCTGTTCGAGGCGGTCGCAGTGCAGGCTCCCTGCGCCGCGCGCCCCGCAGACGAGAACGCCGCGGCGCCGAACAGGGCGGGGGAATGGGACGTTCGCCGCTCGATCGGGGAATCGATCGAGCGTTTCCAGCTGCCCGTTCGCTTCATGGTCGAGTACCGCGTTGACGTGCGCTGCGGAAAGGTTGCGTTCGAGGTGGTTGTTCCGCCTGCGCAGCTTATGCCGCAGCGGGTATATTCCTCTCAGGTGGGTTCCTGGGTCGATCAATCCGACGCCGAGCGAGGGCGGATGGCGCTGCGCTACGCCGAGCACGTGGGCATGATGCTCGCCGCGGCAGCATTCCACGCGGGGTGCGCGATCGATGAGGTGGTCGTCTGTGCGCGGGAACTGGAAACAGCCGGCGAGGTCGAACCCGAAGGCAGCAAGATGGCAGGCGAAAGTCATGGTGACGGCGCCGGCATCGACACCGGGTTTGGCGCCGGTTTCGGCGGCGAGGATGGCGAGTTTGACGGCAGGTTTGACGCCGAAGGCGATGAGTTCGATGGCGGCAGCGTCATCGTCGAGCTCGAAGACGGCAGCGTCGTTGTCGAACCCGGCGACAACGGCAGCGGAAGTGCCGATGCCGACGGCCGCGATGCGCATACTCTCTACCAGGTGAAATTCACGAGAAGCATCTGCGAGGGCGCCCGTTTTCGGGAAGGGCTCGAGGGGGACCCCGAGTCGCTGTTCGCGGAATGCGGTGCGCGCTTCGGCGTCGACGCGGTCGACTTCTCGCTCGATGATGCCGTCGATGCCGAAGCGAAACGCATTCGCGGCGAGCTGCCCGAGGTGGGCTCGCTCGCCTTCGGTCCGCGCGAGGCGAAGGCCTTCGGCGCTGAATCGCTTCGCGACCTAAGGATTCACTCCGATGCCCAGCTGCGCCATGCAGGCGAGCGGCTTGCCGATGCGATCGCGCGCGCGATGAGTACCACCGAGGCAATCCGCTTGGCGCAGACGGAACAGAATGCAGCCGACGACCCGCGTATTTTTGCGGCGTGTACGCGCCTCATGACCGACCTTCTGGAAGGCAACGTTGATGCACACGACCAGAACGCGCTGGTCAGTTGCTTTATGGGGGAGGACCCTTACCTGAATGCACTCGGGCAGGCGCGCGCCGTCGCGCAGGCCGACCCGCATCGGGCGGCGTCGATCCTGCGCGAGGCGATTCGCCAGGCTGAGGAGTCCAAGCGCTTTGCGGACAACTCCGAAGCTGTCCATCGCATGTTTGACACGTATGCGTCGCGCATCATCTACAACCGCGAGCGGCAGGGGAGCGCACCCTGGCGCAGCGGACTTGCTTTCCCCCATCCTGATGAGGGGAAACGCGTCGAGTTGTTGCCGTCGTCTTTGGCTATGTGCTACCTGGAGTCGGTGCGCCTTCTCGAGGAGTCGTTCAATCATGCCGAGGAGGCCGTGCAGTTCGGCCTACGCTGCATCCAAGTCGCGCCCACCTACACGCCTGCGTATCGCCAGACGGCGCGCGCGTACATGCTCATGGGTGACGTGTCCACATCCTCGCGCACGCTCAGGCGCTGCCTGGAAATCGCGACGCAGCCCGACGAGATCGCGCTTGCGTACTACCAGCTTGCCTATGTGGAATGGAAGGCGGGGAAAACGGCGCTCGGCGTGGCGTGTTACATGAAGTCGATGATGACAGCCCCAATTTACCTGGCCCAATGCACCATCGAGATGCATCGGCTGATGGCGGAGACCGGACAGGGTCCTATCGATCGCGAGGAAGTCGACACGATCCTGGCCGGAGAAGGCGTGCCCATCGCGCCGCTTGACTCGTTGCTCGATGCGCTCGACGACGCCATGCGCACGGCGATTGACGACAATATCTTCCAGGTCGGCCAACCGCTCTTGGCGTTGCGGCTGTTCTACCGTCCCGACGACGCGCTCGTGAACGTGCACAAGAGCCTCAACGCGCCCCTTCCGCCGCAAGCGCTCGACTAGGGGAAATGCAACGAGATGCGCCCCCGCTCGTCTCGTTGCATTAGTGCGGCGCCCCGAGGTTGGCTTTTCTCCCCGGGGCGCCGCTGCGTTCACGCGAAAGCTCTACGCGTAGATTTCCTTTTCCACGACGAGCTCGTTTTTGATCTTGCCGACGAGCTTCTGCAGTGCATCGACGCAGTTCGGGCGGATGTCGGCGCCGATGAGCACGTACATGATGGAGTCGCCCACGCCAAGCTCGCCCTCGTTCATCCAGGTGCGCACGTAGTACACGCCCGGCCAGGTGAGCGCTTCCTTCTCGGCCGCGGCAACGCCCTCGGCGTCATAGGAGAATTGCACCTTCGCGACTTCCCCAAGGCCTTGGACGCCTTCGCGCACCTGCTTTTTAGGCGTGATGCGCACGATGCCGTTGTGGGTGAGGAACATGCCGCACTGCGCGGCTTTCGGGTCGGCCTTGGCTTCCTTGAGCCACTGGTCGATCGACGGTTCAGGTTTGGACATAAGTTGCCTCCAAAATGTTGAGTGTTCAAGCGCCCTTCCCCAGGCGCTATCTAGACGCCCATTGTACTCGAAGTGGGCCTTTCCGCGGGCGTGCGCACTCCAGCTTCCGCGAATCCGCAGGTTTGCTATTCGTCCCGCTCACCTTCCCCTTCCCTATAAAACGCGTGCATTTTACGAATGGGAAATACTTGCTCATCGCCCAAATGATAGACTGGGAAAATTCCACAGCATCAGAAAGGACAGCTATGTCTCTCCCAGCATCCGATACCAGCAAGCAGCCCGACAGCCTCACCACCATGGATTTAGGCGAGGTTCTTCCCCGCACGGCCGAGGTTCGTGATAACCACCTGTTCATCGGCGGCGTCGATATGGTGAAGCTCGCGCGTGAGGAAGGCACCGCGCTCTACGTGTTCGACGAGGCAGACCTTCGTTGGCGCATGGAGACCTACCGCGAGGCGTTCCGCTCGCGCTACGAGAACTCCGACGTCATCTACGCTTCGAAGGCCTTCCTGAACAAGGAAGTCGTGCGCATTGTGAACGAGGAGGGACTTTGCCTCGACGTGTCGGGCGGCGGCGAGCTCGCCTGCGCCCAGATGGCGGGCTTCCCGATGGAGCGCGTCTTCGTGCACGGCAACAACAAGACGCCGGCCGAGCTGCGTGAGGCCATCTCCGCAGGTGTGGGCCGCATCGTGGTAGACAGCCGCATCGAGCTTGCGCGCGTGTCCGAGATCGCTGGTGAACTTGGCGTCGAGCAGGCCATCTACATGCGCATCACGCCCGGCGTCGAGGCCGACACGCATGAGTACATCCGCACGGGCTGCGAGGACTCCAAGTTCGGCTTCACCATGCTCGACGACTTCGCCTTCAAGTGCGTGAAGGACGCCATCGAGGCTCCCAACGTGAAGCTCGTCGGCTTCCACTGCCATATCGGCTCGCAGATCTTCGCGCTCCACTCGTTCCGCGAGGCGGCGCAGGTCATGATTGAGTTTATCGCGCGTGTCCAGAAGGAATACGGCATCGAGATCCCCGAGCTCGACCTGGGTGGCGGTCTGGGTGTGGCCTACCTCGCGACCGACAAGCCCTCCTCGATCGACGATTTCGCGGAATGCACGACCCGCGCCGTGAAGGACTTCTGCGCCGAATACGGCGTCGCCGAGCCGCGCATCCTCGTCGAGCCTGGTCGCAGCCTTGTCGCCAACGCCGGCGTCACGCTCTACACCGTGGGCATCCTAAAGACCCTGCCCGGCATCCGCAAGTATGTCGCCATCGACGGCGGCATGTCCGACAACATCCGCACGGCGCTCTACCACGCCGACTACGAGCCTGTGATTGCCAACAAGGCGGGCGAGCCGCGCACGGAAATCGTCACGCTGTGCGGCAAGCACTGCGAAAGCGGCGACGCGGTAGTCATCGACATGCCCATCCAACATCCGGAAATCGGCGATATCGCATGCGTGTTCACAACGGGCGCGTACTGCTCTACCATGTCTAGCAACTACAATGGCCAGCCCAAGCCGGCCGTAGTGTTCGTGAAAGACGGTGTCGCCCGCGTCGTCACGCGCCGCGAGACCTACGCCGACCTCTACGCCCGCGACATCTAGGAGGACCTTATGACCATCAAGCTCGGACTCGTCGGCACTGGCACGGTCGGTGGCGGTTGCATTGACATCCTTCAGAAGCACAAAGAGGACTTCAAGCGCCATTACGGCATCGACGTGGAGCTTGCCCGTGTCTGCTCGCGCGACCCTAAGCAGGCCGAAGCCCACGGCGTAAGCGATCTGTTCACGCTGGACTACCACGACATCGTCAACGACCCCGACATCGACATCGTCATCGAGCTCATCGGCGGCACCACGGTCGCGCGCGACGTGGTCGTGTCGGCACTTGAGGCGGGCAAGAACGTCGTCACGGCCAACAAGGCGCTCATGGCGACCCATGGCGAGGAAGTCATGCATCTGGCGGAGAAGATGAACCGCGAGATCGCCTTCGAGGCGTCCGTCGGCGGCGGCATCCCCATCATCGACCCGCTGAAGCATTCGCTCATCTCGAACGAGATAACGTCTGTCATGGGTATTGTGAACGGCACGACGAACTACATGCTCACGCGCATGGTCGATGACAACCTTTCCTATGACGAGGCGCTCAAGGAGGCCCAGGAGCGTGGCTTCGCCGAAGCCGACCCCACGGCCGACGTCGACGGTTTCGACGCTGCGGCGAAGATTGCCATCTTGGCGTCGATCGCCTTCAACTCGCGCGTCACGCTCGACGACGTGCACACCGAGGGCATTCGCAACATTACGACGCTCGATTTGGACACCGCCGACGACATGGGCTATGTCATCAAGCTTTTGGCGATCGCCCATCGCACGCCCGACGGCATCGACGTGCGCGTGCACCCCACGATGCTCCCGAAGGCGCATCAGCTCGCGACCGTGAACGGCGTGTTCAACGCGATTTACGTGACGGGCGACGCCGTGGGCGAGACGATGTTCTTCGGCGAGGGCGCGGGAGCGGGCCCGGCGGCGAGCGCCGTCATGGGCGACGTGCTCGAGGTGGCGCGCCATCTCACGCTGGGTGTTTCCCCCATCGTGGGATGCACCTGTACCGACAACCTGCCCATCCTTCCGGTGGAGGATCTGCAGACGAAGTACTATATCCGCTTTGCCGTGGCCGACCGCTCCGGTGTGCTCGCTGCGATGGCGGGCGTGTTCGCCAAACACGGCGTCTCCGTGCGCTCCGTGGTGCAGCGCGGCAACTCCGAGCACGAGACGGTGAACCTCTCCTACGTCACGCACACCGCCAAGGAAGCGAGCGTGCGCGCGGTGCTCGCGGAAATCGCAGGGCTTGAAGACGTCCTGCGTGCCGAGCCGTCGGTGATTCGCGTAGAGGGCTAGCGCGCCGCGCTTACTTTCCGCGATTTGCCGCTGGGGAGGCGAGGGCTCGTCCAGGGTGCGCCTGTTGCGTCCCGAATTTTGGACATGCCCGCCTTGCGATAAGACTTCGAGGGCCTGGTTTTTCGGAAACTGATCCGAGGCCAGGCCCTTCTTTTTTGCCGGCGCGAACCGCCTGGCAAGTTGAGCGCGCCTTGGCCGCCACTTCACGGGAGAGCTGCACGATCCGGTCGAGCGGCGCCGTGTGCTGGGGCCGTGCTACCGTTTGTTCTATCAAAAGCCGCTTCATTTAGTGCGCGGGCGGGGGCATTCCGTGCTCCGCCATGGTGATTTGCTCTGAAGTGTTCGATGCGTTTGCCGACAACAACCCGTGAAGACGCCACAAGCGGAAAAAACCGCTTCCCTTGAATGCTGGCGTTCGATCGAGGAAAAAAACCGGGGCAGAACCGCTTTCGCAATCCCGCCCCGTAAAACCAAATGGTTTTGCTATGTGAAGCTAGTCTAGCAGTTTGAATCCTCTCGTCAAACGCTCCATGAAGGTAACGGAGGACCGGACGGGGTGGGTGGCTGGCAGGGCACCCATGTTCTCGTCTGCGGTTTCGTAGAATTTGCGGAGTGCGGCGAGCGCTCGAGTGCGGGATCCTCCATCGGGGACGAGCACGCTGTACAGGTATAGGAGCGATACGACCTGCTGCATCCTCGCGTTGCGCAGCTTACGCGCCCTCAGCTTCTTAGGCAGGCCCATCTGCGAAAGTTCCCTCGAAATAACCGACGGAACGCGGATGTTCCCCCGCTTCTTGTCGCCTATGTCGTTGAGGAAGCAGGAGGAATGCCCGGTTGCGTTGCGAATGGACTTTACGCGCTTGAGCTGATAGTGGAGCTCTTTGAGGTCGGGATCTCCCCATCTGTCGGCGCAGAACTTCATCATACCTATGAGGGTGCCGAAGGAAACCACTTCGAGAAGCGCCCACAGTGGCATCCCGCCTGCGTATTTCTGGATGATATCGCCGCAGTAGTCGTCCCCCTTGCGAGCCCTCAGCTCGTTCTCCATGTACATTCGTCCGCTTGACTTTAGTTCTTCGCGGTAATCGGCGACCACGGAGTAGCCATCCTCGTCCGCGTGCAAGGTTAGCTCGTGCAGCAATCGGGCCTTCGCGAAGTGCTCGATGTCGAGAGACATAGCGAGCATCACGTCCCTGAACTGGCGGTCGAGCCCCGCAAGATAGCGCAGTTGTGCGAAGTCGAGGTTGATGTACTGCCCATCGTGCTCTCCGCCAACGTGCTTGTCGAACAGCTTGCGGTAGGCGATTACCCTGAAGAACTGGCACTTGTCGGACAGATAGGTGGCTGCCTCTTCCTCGTTGCAGAGGTCGAACGTCACGCCCTTCGCTTTGAGGTGGACTAACTGTTGTTCCACGGTGAGTGGTGGCTTGGCGCGCTTCTCCGTCTGCTGTGTCTCTTCAGGCTGTGGGACTTGGATTTCAGTCGGTTCCATTTCGCTCCTATCTGCTCGGGCAGATTTTACCAGCGGTCGGCGGTTTTCTGATAGAGCACGTAAACTGGTTCACCTCGAACGCGTGGTTGGATGGTCAATCGCGGTGAAGCACCTGCGCGCCTCATTTCCTCCTTCCCCCGTCCCTTCGCGAGTCGCCTGTGCCTTTCTCGCGGCGGTTTCCCAAAGGCGCGCGGGTGCTGCTAGAATGCTATCCATGTGTAAAACAGATGCTACAACCAACGAACTCAAACCCAACCAGCTCACGCGCCGCGTGATGGTGGGCAACGTGCCCTTAGGCGGCGGCGCCCCTGTGGTGGTGCAATCCATGCTGAATGCGCCCGCAAACGACGTGGACGCCAATCTTGCGCAGATTCGGGAGCTCGCCGCGGCGGGATGCGAGGTGGTCCGCATGGCCATCCCGCGCCGCGATTGCCTCGACGCCTTCCAGCGCGTATGCGAGCAGTCGCTCCTTCCCGTGGTGGCAGACGTCCACTTCGACGCGCAGATCGCCGTGGAGGCGGCGCGCCGCGGGGCAGCCAAGCTGCGCATCAACCCCGGCAACATAGGCGGCCTCGCAAAGACCGACGCCGTGCTCGACGCCGCAGGTGAGGCGGGTATCCCCATCCGCATTGGCGTGAACGCGGGCTCGCTTGACCAAGACCTCGCCGCGCGGCGCGACCTCACGCTTCCGCAAAAGCTCGCCGCGTCCGCCGCAGGCTACGTGGAATACTGCGAGGGCCGTGGGTTCCACGACCTTGTGGTGAGCGCGAAGGCTCACGACGTCATGACCACGGTGCGCACGTATCGCCAGCTCTCGCGCGATTTGCCCCATATTCCTTTGCATATCGGCATCACCGAGGCGGGAACGCAGTTTCAAGGCGTCATAAAAAGCGCCTCTGGCCTGGGAATCCTTTTGGAAGAAGGAATCGGGGACACCATGCGCATCTCGCTTACCGACGACCCCGTCGTCGAGATGCGGGCGTGCTGGGCGCTGCTCTCGGCGCTCGATTTGCGCCGCCGCGGCCCGGAAATCATCAGCTGCCCCACGTGCGGGCGTTGTCAGGTAAACTTGATCGAGCTGGCCAAGCAGGTTGAATCCAACCTCATGAGCACGACCAAGCCTATAAAGGTTGCTGTCATGGGCTGCGTCGTCAACGGTCCCGGCGAGGCGCGCGATGCCGACATCGGCGTGGCGTGCGGCGCGGGCGTAGGCGTCGTGTTCAAGCACGGTGAGGTGCAACGGAAAGTGGAAGAGCACGCCATCGTCGACGTGTTGATGGAGGAGATAGGAAAACTATGAGTGAAGTTATGCGAATGAGCAAGCTCTATGCTCCGACGCTGAAGGAAGACCCCGCGGATGCGGAAATCGCGAGCCACAAGCTGATGCTCCGCGCGGGCATGATCCGCAAGACCGCTTCGGGCGTGTACACCTTCCTGCCGCTTGGCTACAAGGTGCTCTCGAAGGTCGAGAACATCGTGCGCGAGGAAATGGACAAGATCGGCGCGCAGGAAATCATGATGCCGGCACTGCAGCCGGCGGAGCTGTGGCACGAGTCCGGCCGCTGGGACGACTACGGCCCCGAGCTCATGCGCCTCGTTGACCGTCACGACCACGGCTTCTGCCTCGGGCCCACCCACGAGGAGCTCATCACGTCGCTCATTCGCAACGAGCTGCGTTCCTACAAGGAGCTTCCCTGCACGCTCTACCAGATTCAGGTGAAGTTCCGCGACGAGATCCGTCCGCGCCTGGGCCTGTTCCGCAGCCGCGAGTTCATCATGAAAGACGCGTACTCCTTCCACGCGACGCAGGAATCGCTGCAGGAAACCTACGACGACATGAGCCGCGCCTACGGCACGATCTGCGATCGCTGCGGCCTGGATTACCGCCCCGTCGAGGCCGATGGCGGCCAGATCGGCGGCAAGGTGACGACCGAGTTCATGGCGCTTGCCCCGGCGGGCGAGGCCGAGCTTGTGCACTGCACCTGCGGTTATGCCGCGAACACCGAGGCTGGCGAGTGCCTGGCCCGCCCGACGGAGTGCGAGGCTACCGAGCTCAAGAAGATCCACACCCCGGGCGTTCGCACGATTGAGGAGCTCGCGGAGTTTCTCTGCATTCCCGAAAGCTCCACGGTAAAGGCGCTCTCCGGCAAGGACGCCGAGGGCAAGCTCGTCGTGATGTTCGTTCCCGGCGACCACGAGCTCAACGAGATCAAAGCCGAGCGCGCCGTTCCTGGGTTTGCGCTGCTCACCGACGAGGAAATGGAATCCTTCGGCCTGCACAAGGGCTCGATGGGTCCGGTCGGCCTGCCCGAGGGTGCGCGCATCATCGCTGCTCGCAGCCTGAAGGGCATCAGCCATTGGGTCGTCGGTGCGAACGAGGATGACTACCATTACGTGGGCGCCGAAGAGGGCCGCGATTTCACGGTGGACGAATGGGCCGACCTGTGCGTCGTCAAGCCCGGTGACTGCTGCCCCGACTGCGGTCTGCCGCTTTCGGGTTCCCGCGGCATCGAGGTTTCCCAGGTGTTCCAGCTGGGCACCCGCTACTCCGAGACCATGGGTGCCACCTTCCACGACGAGGACGGCGTGGAGCATCCGTTCATCATGGGCTGCTACGGTGTGGGCGTCTCCCGCACGGTGGCCGCCATCGTCGAGCAGCACAACGACGAGAACGGCATCCAGTGGCCGTTCAACGTCGCGCCTGCTCACGTGTGCATTATCCCGCTTACGGTCGGCGACGACGAGGTGCAGCCCGCGGCTGAGAAGCTCGCGAGCGAGATTGCCGATTTCGGCTTCGACGTGGTCATCGACGATCGCAAGGAGCGCGCCGGCGTGAAGTTCGCGGACGCCGACCTTATCGGCTGGCCGCTGCAGGTGGTCATCGGCAAGCGTGGTCTGGCCGAGGGCAATGTGGAAGTGAAGCTGCGCCGCACGGGCCAGAAGAAGGACGTTTCGCTTTCCACCATCGCCGAGCTGCTGCGCTTCGCGAAGCGCAATGCTCGCAAGCATCCCTCTGGCCTGGGCACTTTCGCGGGCATCTTCGAATAGGAGGGTTCCGCGGACCTGTCGGCCTGCGGGATTGTGTGACGCTGCGGGCCGCTTTGGCGAGCTGACGGCGGGATTGTATAACGCTATGAGTCGCTTTGGCGATTTCGGCGGTTGAGTGTTCGGCTCTCCTGCGTGCGGGCGTGCGCGGGGGAGCCTTTTTAATATGAGCAGGATTTTGTCAAGAGGCAAAGTCGGGCCTGGCCCAGATATTCTGGGTCAGGCCCTTTCTCTATCTCAACCCTCCTGCGGCGACCTCGGCGTGTCTTTCCGACGCTCGTCTTTGCAGTTTAATATCCGCCCGTGGCGCATCTCTGCGCTGGG
>OLQV01000285.1_pt1 | contig 52383 bp, 45 predicted proteins | sample 1672371 | NCBI WGS metagenome assembly OLQV01 (sample SAMEA3136676, study PRJEB25190) | human gut metagenome
AGAGCGAAGAGTGAAGAGTGAAAAAGTAAAAATCGACAAGTCTCTTTCGAAACTTATGGAAATACGCCACAGCGGCACCTATTCACTATTCACTTTTACTTATTCCCTGAATCGGCAAGTTTCGAAAGGAAAGAGCGGAGAGTGAGGAAATAGTGAAGAGCGAAGAGTGAAGAGTGAAAAAGTAAAAATCGACAAGTCTCTTTCGAAACTTGTCGATTTTGGTGGGGGAAGATGGATTCGAACCATCGAAGGCATTGCCAGCAGATTTACAGTCTGTCCCCTTTGGCCACTCGGGAATTCCCCCATATGCAATTCGTCAGTAGGTGGAGCTGGTAGACGGACTCGAACCCCCGACCTGCTGATTACAAATCAGCTGCTCTACCAACTGAGCTATACCAGCACAACACCGGCCTATGTATCATAGCAAAACGGACTATGTTTGTCAACAAAAATTTTCGAAAAATCAAATGTTTTTGGAGGAGACGGATGCAACTGAACGAACTTGCGGCGCAATACCGCGCCACGGGCTGCGCGCTGCGTGCGCGTGCGGCCGAACTGCGGCTGGAGCTGGCGGCGATGCCGCACTCCGGCCGCGCCCGGCGCGAGCTCTCCGAGCGGATCGCGCGGCTGGAAGAGATGGCGGGCGAGACCCTGTACACGGCGGGCTATCTCGCACATTATTATGACCCCGACAGCCGCGCACCGTGCGCGGATTGCGTTCCGGCGCGGGGTGTGCTATACTGGCGGCATGAAACACACAGATAGAAACAGAAAGAATATCGGCAATTGCAATTGGCTGCGCCGCGCGCTGCCCGTTTTGCTCAGCGCGCTGCTGCTCTGCTCATTGACGGGCTGCTCCGTGCGCGACCTGCACATCGGTCAGGTCGAGGTCAACACCGGCATCGCCACCGCGTGGATCACACCGGCAAAGGGTGTGGACAAATTTGCGATCGCGGCGGGGGACTTCTCCGTCCGCGACGACGGCACCGTGACCTATACCGGCACGGCCTACCGCGCGCTGCAGGGCATCGACGTGTCCACCTTCCAGCAGGAGATCGACTGGCAGGCCGTCGCGGACTCCGGCATCGACTTCGCCTTCATCCGCGCGGGCTACCGCGGCTACGGCAAGGGCGGCATCGTCGAGGACGACCGCTTCCGCCAGAACGTCGCCGGGGCGCGTGCGGCCGGGCTGCGCGTGGGGCTGTACTTCTTCTCGCAGGCGATCACGCCCGAGGAAGCGGCCGAGGAGGCGCAGTGGCTGGTCGATGCAGCACAGGATTTCCGGATCGACATGCCGCTCGTGTTTGACTGGGAGAACATCGACCCGAGCTCGGTCGCGTCCGGCGACACGGTGCGCACGGCGGAGATGACCGGCGAGGACGTCACGGCCTGTGCCGTTGCATTCTGCGCCGCGGTCGAGGCCGCGGGCTACGATGCCGCCGTCTACGGCAACCGCTGGCAGGGGTACTATGATTACGACTTCACGCAGCTCAAGGACTATGCCTTCTGGGTGAGCGCGCCGGGCACGGCGGACGATTTTTACTATGCGCACGATTTCTGGCAGTACAGCTATCAGGGCACGGTTCCCGGCATCACCGGCCACGTCGACCGCGACCTGTGGTTCGTTCCGATCACGACGTGAGGGGGCGCGAAATGAAAAAACGGTTTTTGACCCTGCTGCTCGCGCTTGCGCTTTTGTGCTCGCTGGCGCTGCCGGCGGCCGCTCTGCAGACGCAGCCCGTCGAGGTCGGCAGTGCGCTGGAGCTGGCGCAGGCGATGGCGGCACCGGCGTCGCCGCGCCGCGGCCTGTTTCGCGCGCGCACTGCGGCGGCCGAGCCCACGCGCGTGATCGCCTTTACCAAAGCGCTCGCGGATACCTGCGGCGCCGACCGCGTGCTGCATCTGGCGGCGTGGCAGGAATATGTGCTTGAATTTTCCGACGCGCAGACCGCGCAGCGTGCGCTGGCGCAGCTGCGCACAGATCCCAATGTGACGGACTGCTTCCTCGACGAGACGTTCTCGGCGGAGGAGACGCTGTCCGGTCTCTGGGACGAGACGCCCAGCTATTCCTGGGGCGGCCGCACCATGGGCTTTACGACGCTGCGCCATCAGGCACAGCTGCTGCTCCCGGCCGGCAGCAGCGTCACGGTCGCCGTCATCGACACGGGCGCGGACTGCACGCATGCGATGCTTCAGGGGCGCGTGTCGGCCGCCAGCTATGACTTCGCCAACGCCACGGCAGACGTCACGGACATCAACGGCCACGGCACGGCCACGGCCGGGCTCGTTGCCGATCTCACGCCCGACGCGGTGGACGTGATGGTGCTGCGCGTGTATGATGACAACAATATGTCGAAGGCATCGCGCGTGCTCACGGCGCTCGAGTATGCGCTGGAAAACGGCGCGGCTGTCGTCAACCTCAGCCTCGGCTGGACGAATGCCATCGAAAAGGGCTATTCCTTTTTAAATAGCGTCCTCGCGCAGGCGTATGCGTCCGGTGTGGTCGTGGTCGCGGCGGCGGGCAACCGCGGCCAGAACAATCCCACCGGCAATGCCGACGACGTCTACCCGGCCAATCAGGAGGCGGTGCTCACGGTCTCGGGCGTGAACCGCAGCCGCGCGTTTGACAGCAGCTATTCCTCCTCCGGTACGGCGGTGGACCTGTGCGCGCCGGGCTCGAACGTCGTGGTCGCGGCGCCGGGCGGTGGCACGTCCGTGCGCAGCGGCACGTCGTTTGCCGCGCCGCATATCGCGGCGGCAGCGGCCTGCGTCCGGCTTGCGCAGCCGGGGCTGAGCGCTGCGGGCGTGCGCCAGATGCTCTATCGCTATGCCGATGACCTTGGTGATCCCGGCCGGGACGATTCCTACGGCTACGGCCTGCCGGTACTCACGCGGTATTTTCACGACCGGCTGTGCCCGGGGCAGCGCTTTCGCGATATGCCTGCGTCGGACATCTGGTCGCATGAGGGGCTGGACTACTGCATTGCCGCAGGGCTGATATCCGGCACGTCGGAGGTCACCGTCTCGCCGGATATGCTCGCCACGCGCGCGCAGATCGTGCAGCTGCTCTGGGCGGCAGCCGGCAGCCCGGAGACTGCGGGCACGCTGCCGTTTACCGACGTCAGCACCGACGCTTGGTTTTATCCGGCAGTGCGCTGGGCGTATCGCACGGGCCTTGTGTCCGGCACGTCGGAGACGACCTTTGACCCCGAGGCACCGATCACGCGGCAGGATTTTTCGCTCATCCTCTATACGCAGTCCGGCAGCCCGGCGATGACCGGCAGCGTGCTCAGGGACTTCCCGGACGTGGAGCAGGTTTCCGGCTATGCCTATGCGGCGCTCACGTGGGCGGTCGAGCAGGGGCTGATCAACGGCGTCGGCACGCCGGAGGGCGCGCTGCTCGCGCCGCACGGCTACGCCAGCCGCGCGCAGGTCGCGACCATCCTCATGGCCTACTGCGACCGGTAAAGCGAAGATGCAGCGCTGCGGGGCGGAGCCGAAAGGCTCCACCCCGCAGCGCTGCATTTATTATCGGTTTTTCACCTTATACGCCTCGCCCCACGCCCACATCGCGTCGAGGATCGGCCGCAGGCTCCGCCCCAGCTCCGTCAGGCTGTACTCCACGCGCGGCGGCACCTCGGCATAGACCCGCCGGTCCACGAGGCCGCACGCCTCCATGTCGCGCAGCTGCGCGGTCAGTACCTTCTGCGACACACTGCCGATGGAGCGGCGCAGCTCGCCGAAGCGCTTTGTCCCCGGCATCAGGTCCCGCAGGATCAGTACCTTCCACTTGCTGCCGATGAGCATGAGCGTCGTCTCGACTGGGCAGGCCGGCAGCGTTTTCACGGCCTCCATAACGATGCACACCTCCAATGGTTTCCTTTTGGTAACTACAGCACAAATATGTGCTTACTTTACAAAATATCTGTACGCTATTATCATAAACCTGCAAGCGCGAGAATGCAACCGCAAATCCCATTTCCCGCAGCAGGAGGTTATTTTTATGAACGAAGTCGTAACATTTCTGCAGGCGAACCCCGTACAGTATCTGGCCACGGTCGGCCGGGACGGCAGGGCAAAGTGCCGCCCGTTCATGTTTGCCGGAGCGCTCGACGGCAAGCTCTGGTTCTGCACGAACACGACCAAGGACGTCTATCGGGATATGCAGGCGAACCCCTATGTGGAACTGTCCGTCTCCAGCCCGGACTATGCGTGGCTGCGCCTGAGCGGCGAGGCCGTCTTTTCCGACAGCATGGCGGCCAAGGAGCTGTGCCTGCAAAACCCGATCGTCCAAAGCCAGTACGGCGATGCGGCGAACCCAATCTTCACGGTGTTCTGGCTGCGTGATGCCCGCGCCATCATCGCGGACTTCTCCGGTGAGCCGCCCCGCACCTACACGCTCTGAGTACTGCCTCGGCAGCAGAAAGCCCCGCCTCCGTTTCCGATTCGGAAACGGAGGCGGGGCTCGTTTTGCGTCCGGCTCATTCCTCCGGTGCGGGCTCCTCGGTCACTTCGACCTCAATGTCCTGCGGGTCGATGACCTCCTCTGCGTCGATGGTGTGCAGATCCGGCGCGGGACGGTATTCCCGCGCGGCGGCGCGCAGCTCGTCCATCTGTGCCTCCATCTCGGCGACGTGGGCGTTGGCGTCCGTCACCTGCTGGCAGAGCTCGGCGAGGAAGGCGTCGGCCGTGTCGCGGTAGTTTTCGTAGTACAGGCGGCCGATCTCGGTGTAGGTGCGCTTGACGCGCTCGAGCTCGGCGTTGCAGTCCACGGTCAGGCGCGTCATGCGCGAGGCGTACTTGGCGCGCTCGCTCACGGTGTGCGCGGCGCCGGCGACCTTGTCGCGCACCTCATCGCTGACGGCCTTGCCGGCCGCGTCGGTCACGGCGACGGTGGCCTTGCCGGCCGCGTCGACGACCTTGTCCTTGAGGCTGCTGAGCATATCACGGTAGTCTTTCATGGATCAAAACCTCCTGATGTATGAATGGAAAGGATATTGAGAAGGTCAGGCATCCTGCTGCGCCTCGCCGCTCTCGCGGTCGACGTAGCGCGGCGGATGCCGGAGCTTGCCTGTGTAGAGCAGCGCGAGCACGACGGCGGCGGCTGCCGCCGACACACCGGCCAGCAGCTGGCTGACGCGGATGCCCGTGCCGGTGATATAGAGACTGTCGGTGCGCAGCCCCTCGATGAGCGCGCGGCCGATGCCGTACCACACGGCGTAGAGCAGGATGAGCTCGCCGTCAAACCTGCGCTCGTGCTTCCGGAACCAGAAGTGCAGCATCAGAAAGCCCGCGAAGTTCCACAGGCTCTCGTACAGGAACGTCGGATGCACGTACACGGTCTCCTGGCCGGGCAGCGTCAGCCCCATGCGGGAGAAGGCCGCCGTCTCGCGGCCGAAGGCCTCGCGGTTGATGAAGTTGCCCCAGCGGCCGATGCACTGCCCGATGAGCAGACCGGGGGCGCAGACGTCCGCCATCGCGCCGAAGGGGATCTTCCGCTTCCGGCACCAGACGATGCCGGTCAGGATGCCCGCGATCACGCCGCCGTAGATGGCGAGCCCGCCCTCCCAGATCTTGAACGCGTTGAGCGGGTGCTCGCGGTAGTCGCTCCACTGGAAGATGACGTAGTACAGCCGCGCGCCGATGATGGCCAGCGGGATCATCCAGATGAGAAAGTCATAGAGCGTGTCCGGCTCGATGCCGCAGCGGCGGCAGTGCCGCGCACAGTAGAGCATCGCGAGGATGAAGCCCACGGCGATGATCGCGCCGTACCAGTAAAACGTGTGACCGAAGAGCGTGAACGACGCGCTGGGGTCGATGCTCCAGTCACCGAGCAGGGGAAAGCTGATGGCAGCCTCACGCATCATCGTCGGCATCGCCGTCACCTCCTTTCGGTGTCACGACCGAGAGCGCCAGACGCTCGGGTGCAAACGTCTCGGTCAGCCAGGCGGCGCATTCCGCCGCCGTGATCTCCGGCAGGAGCGGGAACGCGTCCATCATCTCATATCCGCCGAAGAGCCCCTCGGCCATGTCGATGCATACGCTGCGGAACTGATCCAGACCGCACAGCAGCTTGCCGTACATGGCGCGGCGTACCCGCTCGAAGGCGTCGGGGTCAAAGCCGTCGCGCGCGATGCGTGCGGCGGTCTCCCTGACGCGCGCGCACACGGCGTCGGGATCCCTGCTCTCACCGCCGAGCACGGCCAGCGCGACCGGGCCGCAAAACTGCGCGCCGCAGGAATAGCTGCGTCCGAGCAGCCCCGCGCGGTAGAGATCGTTATAAAACGGGCTCGATCTGCCGAAGGCGGCCTGCATGGCGAGTCTGGCCGTGAGATCCTGCCGCAGGCGGTCGGCGCCCTTTTGCGCCGGACGGAACTTCGCACCCAGCAGCATCTGCGGCGCGGACACCGCGAGCTGCACGCGCATATGTACCTCGGCAGGGGTCATTTCCTCCGGTGCGCCGTGATCGGTGACCGGGACGGGGGCAAGCTCCGGCGGCAGCAGCTGCCCGGCGATGGCGGCCACGCGCTCCGGCGCAGTCTGACACACCGCGCACAGCACCATGTTCGACGGCGCGTAAAACGCACGGTGGCAGGTGTAGAGCGTCTCGGGCGTGATCTGCGCGATGCTCTCGACCGTACCGGCCACGGCGTCGCGCGCGCCGTCGCGCGCCATCAGGCAGCGCATCAGGTTGCGCCATACGGCGCGGTTGGGGTCGTCGTCTCCCATGCGGATCTCCTGCGCGATGATGCCCTGCTCCTTGGCCACGCTCGCATCGGTGAAATACGGCGTGGACACAAAGCGCAGCAGCGTGTGCAGGTTCTCTTCAAAGTGATCCGTGCAGGAAAAATAGTATGCCGTCATGTTGGCCGACGTGAAGGCGTTCGGACTGGCGCCGCTGCCGCAGAGCGCCGTCAGCGCATCCGAGCCGTCGGGCATGTCGAAGAGCTTGTGCTCAAGATAGTGCGCGACGCCGGCGGGCGTGTCCGTCCACGCATCGCCCACGCGAAATCGCCGGTCGGCCCCGCCGTAGCAGGCCGCAAGCACGGCGTAGCTGCGCTGAAAGTCGGGCTTGCAGAGCACGCGCACGCGCAGGCCGTTCGGCAGCGTCGCCGCCCAGACATGTTCGGGTCGTTCATTCGTCATCGGCAGCCGCCTCCGTTCCCTTGAGCAGATATACACAGTCGCACACGATGCCGGCGGCGGCGGACATCACGTCGTCGCGCGTGACCTCCTCCACGAGCGCGGCCATTTCCGGCGGGTCAATGTCCAGCCCCTGTACCGTGCGGTTGAGCCAGTACCACGCCAGCGTGTCGGGCGCGTCGGCTCTGGCGCGCAGATCACCGGCCGCGCTGCGGATGGCGGCCTGAAGCTCGCCGTCCGTAAAGTTGCCGCTGCGCACGGCGTCGAGCTGTGCGGTGATCTCGGCGAGCGCGCGCTCGTAATGATTTGCGGCGATGCCGCTCGTCACGGTCAGCAGCCCCTTGTGCGTGTCCAGCTGCGAGCCGACGGAGTAGCACAGGCTGAGCCGCTCGCGCAGGTTCAAAAACAGCTTCGACGTCGCGCAGCCGCCGAAGAGCGCGTTCAAAACGAACAGCACCGGCAGGTCGGGGTCTTCCATACATGTGCCGAGGCGATAGCCCACGGCGAGCTGCGCCTGCGCGACCGGGAGCGTCTCGGTCACATGGCGCGGCTGCTCCTCGAGCGCGTTCATGCGGATGTCCGTGCCGATGTCCTCGTCGATCTCGCCGCGCGGCATCGTGGCGAGCACATCCGTGAGGATGCGCGCAACGCGCTTTCCGTCTACGGAGCCGCAGTAGAAGATCTCCACCGGGCTCGTCGAGAGCAGATCATGGTAGCGCATCGTCAGCTTGCGGTAGTGGATGCGCTCGGCGTCCGCCTCCTCGCCGAGGCGGGGCACGGCAAAATCCTCGCAGCAGCACATATGGGTGTACAGGCGCTCGCGTGCATAGCTGCGCTTGTTGTTCACAGCCGCGCGGATGCGCGCGATCAGCTGCGTGCGCTCACTGTCGACGATGTCCGGCCGCAGCAGGCCGCCGCGCGTGTTCGGGTGCAGCAGCAGGTCGGCCACATCGGCCGCGAGCCGGGGAAAGATTTCCTCGCCGAGTGCGCCGTCGTCGGCAAAATCGGCCTCGAAGCCAACGGCCTGTATTTCTCCCAGCTTGTGCACGACCGGCGTGATGTGCGCGCCGTAGAGCCCGTCGAGCTCGGCTGCGATCGCCTCCAGATCGGGCAGGCGCGTGCAGCCGCGCCGCAGCACATACGGCAGCACGGCCGTGCAGGCGGCCGTTTCGCGCCGCAGCTGCGTCAGCAGATTCACGCTCAGCCACGCGGTCTTGAATTTCTCCGTGCGCAGGGCGGTCAGCCACACGCCGGGCAGGATCTCCGTGCGGATGCGTTGCATAATTGCGCTCCTTTCCCAGATGGGTGTTTCCGTTTTTCCGGAATACATTATTATATCATGCCTTACCTATCTTGGGAATAGGGTTTCGGCCGTTTTTTGCCGATGCCGCCGCCGTCGTAGGGCTTTTCGTCCACGGTCACACCGTCCGGCCGCAGGCGGATCGTGTGCAGCAGCCCGGCGCCGTCGCGCCAGCGCACGGCGCACTCCGGCCAGCCGGCCGGCAGCCGCGGCTCGGGATAGAGCACGCCGTCGCGCAGATGCAGCCCCAGCAGCTCCTCCGCCGCGATGCGCAGATACCAGCCCGCCGCGCCGGTGTACCATGTCCAGCCGGCCGCACCGGCGTTGTCCCCGGCGGCGACATCGGCTGCGAGCACATACGGCTCGCCCTCGTAGCGCGCCGGGTCGTGCGCCGCGGGCAGCACCGCGCGCAGGATCTGCGCGCCCTCGTCCGTGCGCCCCGTGCGCAGCAGCGCCATGGCCAGCCACAGCGCGCCGTGGGTGTACTGCCCGCCGTTTTCGCGCAGCCCCGCGCCGTAACTGCGCACGTAGCCCGTCTCGGGCGTGCGCCGTGTGATGGGCGGGTCAAACAGCCGCACCACGTTGTGCTCCCGGTCGAAGAGCTGCTCCACGGCGTTCGTGAGCGCACGCTGTACGTGCGCGGGGTCGGCGTGCGTGTCAAAGGCCGCGAACGCCTGCGCGATCGCGTCGATGCGGCACTCGCCGCTTTTTTCAGAGCCGAGCGGCTGCCCGTCGTCATAGTAGCCGCGGCGATACCACGCGCCGTCCCACGCGGCCTCGGCTGCGCGCGTGCAGCGGTCGGCGGCTAAGGTGAGCTGCTCGGCCGCGTGCCCGCCGATGAGGGCGGCAAATTTCCGCGCCGTGACGGCGAAAAACCACGTCAGCCACACGCTCTCGCCCCGACCCTGCGCGCCCACACGGTCGAAGGCGTCGTTCCAGTCGCCGGTGCCGATCAGCAGCAGGCCGTGCGCGCCCACGCCCCGCGCCAGCACGCGCATAAAGGCGCGGCGGCAGTGCTCGAGCACCGTGCCGGTCTCCGCCCCCGGTGTGAGCGGCTGGTACCGGTCGTGCTCGTTTTCCTCCAGCTCATCGCCCGCAAGGAAGGGGTACTCCGCGCTCAGGATCTGCGTGTCGCCGGTCTTTTGCGCATACTCGCACACCGCCCACGGCAGCCACAGCAGGTCGTCCGAGATGCGCGTGCGCACGCCGTGCTCGACCCCAAAACCCGTGTGCCACCAGTGGCACACGTCCCCGGCGGAAAACTGGTGCGCGCACGCGCGCCCGATCTGCTCGCGCGCAGGCGCGCTGTCGAGCAGCAGCAGATTCACCGCGTCCTGCAGCTGGTCGCGGAAGCCGAATGCGCCGCCGTTCTGGTACAGGCTCGTGCGTGCCATCAGCCGGCAGCACAGCGTCTGATATGCCGCCCAGCCGCCGAGATAGCGGTTCATGGCTTCGTCCGGCGTCGTGATCCACAGGCGCGACACTGCGCCCAGCCACCGCTCACGTACACGGTGCAGCGCGCGCACGGCCTCGTCCGGCTGCGTCAGGCGCAGGAGATTTGCGCGCGTGTCGCACCCGCACACGAGCACGCCCTGCCGCTCGACGACGCCCTCGAGCGCGAAGCAAGGGCTCAGCCCTGCGCCCACGCGCCGGTCCATCTGCCCGCGCAGGAACGAAAACCGGTCGCACGTCCACCCCGTGAGCGGCATACCCGCCGCCGCGCAAACGCGCAGGGGCGTGTCTGCGCGCGCATTTTCGGCCGTGAACACGCCGCCGGAATACGCCGTCACCACGGCGGGGGCGTCCGCGTTGCGCCCGGCACAGACGAGGTCGGTGTGCCACGTGATGCGCGCGCGCCCCGCGCACTCGATGAGCAGCACGCGCGCGTTCGCATCCTCTGGCACGAACGCCGTCACGCGCACGGACATCCCGTCCACGGTGCGCTCCCACGCCGCCCAGCCGAAGCCGTATTCCACCCGCGCGCGCCCGTCGTCGTCAAAGAGCGATACCGCGCCCGCGCGTGTTGTCATGCGCAGCGTCTCCGTGCCGCGCAGCGCCCACGGGTCGCACAGCCAGCGGTTGATGCGCCCGGTGTGCGCGTTGCGGTACCACAGATGCCCTGTGCCCGCGTCGGTCGCAAGGAAGCCGAAGCGCCCGTTCGTGAGCACGTTGCTCCACGCGCGCGGCGGCAGCCCGGTGAAGGATACCGTACCGTCGGTGTCCCAGTGCACATCGCTGCCGGTCGGCATTGTCCGCCGGTCGCCCGGCGGGGGCAGCAGCGGCAGCGTGCAGCGCGTGTGCGCCATGCCGGGACGGATGGCCGCGGCCGCCGCCACGTCTGCAAAGGCGTCCTCCGGCACGAGGTGTACGCCGCCGGGCGCATCCAGACAGTGCGTGAGATCGAGCGCCGCGAGCGCTCCGCGCACCTTTGTGCGCGTTGGCTGGAGATAGTCTCCGCCGTCGGAGGTGCACAGCGCGAGGTCGCACCCGATGCCGAGCGCGCGCAGCAGCGCCCACTGCCGCAGCACCTGCGCCTCCGGGCGCGCGCACCAGACAGGCAGATCGCCGGAGATGCCGTGCGCCCAGAGTGCCGGGCGCTCCAGCTGCTCCGCCGATGCATCCGGCGCGGCGGTCGGAAACAGCAGCGGTGAGATGTGCGCCGTCGCGCCCTCGAGCTCTGCGTCCGTCATGCCGTATTGCGCCGCCAGCGTCCCCGGCAGCGCCGCCGCCGATTCCGGCGGCAGCACGAGCGCGCGCTGCGCCGCCGCGAACGCATCATCCTCGTGCGCGCCCACACCGAGCGCAAAGCGCACGCGCCACGGCGTGTCCGGCGGCGTGTGCACCGCAACGCGCACCTGCACATACCCCGCGCGCAGCCAGCCGGGGATCACCCCTTCGGCGCAAAAGTCCGCCTGCCGGTCGCATACGGCGCACAGCCACGTCTCCGGCTTCTCGCCGCGCCCGAGCCGGCGCAGCAGCAGCGCATTGCGCCGCAGCACGCTCTGAAAGCCGAGCCGCGCGAACGCCGGATGGTTGACATAATCCTCCCACGGTGCGAGCACGGCCTCGAACGTGAGCCGTACCGTGCCGTCGATCCCGTCGGGGGACGAGAGCGTCAGCGCGCGCACCTCGCCGTTGACACGCTCCGGCACGGTGAAGGTCTGCACGGCGGTCACGCCGCCGTGGCGCGTCGAAAACTGCGCCGCGCGCACCGTAAAGCGCCACCGCGCCGCATCGGCCGTGCCCGGCAGCAGCGGTGTGCACACGCCGCCGGTCTCGAGCGACACCACCGGCGCAGTGGCGGGGTCGCTGCGTGTTCCCCGGCGGCAGACGCTCAGCGCGTGCCAGCGTGCAAAGCTCTGCCCGGCCTCGGTCACGGCGAGGCAGTACGTGCCGTTGGAGAGCAGCGTGCAGCGCGGCGCCTCTGCGTCCACGCCCGTGCCCTCGACCGTGTAGTCCGGCAGCGAGCGGCGGTGCGGCTTGCTGCGCTGCGCCTCCGGATGCCGGCGCAGCGCCGGTGCGCCGAGCGGCAGACGCTCGGACAGCAGGCTCATGTGCGCGCGCATGGCGGGGTCTGCCAGAAACCAGCGCTGCACCTGCCCGCCGCACAGCGCGTTGCACGCTGACAGCAGGCTCATGCCCTGATGGTGCGCCATCACGCAGTGCACGATCTGCCCGCCGCCGCCCGTGCGTGCGCGCGTGCAGTCGAGCGCCTCCCGGAAGCCGTACTGCCCCAGCAGACCGCGCGCAGCGAATCTGCGCAGATCGCGCACCGCCGCACGCGGCGCAACGGCCAGTGCGAGAAAGGCGCTGTACGGCGAGAGCACGAGCTCACGGTCCATGTCCGGCTGCATGGCCAGCGCCGCGCAGCCGTGCGCCTTGTAGCGGTAGCTCAGGGCGCTGTCGAGCGCAAAGTACGCGCTCTCCGATACGCCCCACGGCTGCCCCGCGCGCACGCGCCGCCGCTGCACGCGCAGACAGAATTTTGCGCTCTCCCACAGCAGGGAATCGCGCTGCGGCGGCAAAAACAGCTCCGGCATCAGATACTCGAACACCGACCCCGACCACGATACGCAGCCGCGGTAGCGCTCGTGCTGCACCTGTGCGCGGGAAAGGGCGCGCCAGTGCTCACGCGGCACGTCGCCGCGCGCCACGGCAAAGTATGACGTCAGACGCGCCTCGCTCTCGAGCAGGTCGTAATACCCCTCGGAGCGCTTGCCGCTGCCGGTGTCGATGCCGATGTGCATCAGGCGGCGCTGCGGGTCGTAGAGCAGGGCGAAGTCCATGCCGTCACACAGCGCCTGCGCCCGCGCCGCAAGCGCGTCCTGCCCCCAGCCGCGCAGGGCGTTCGCCGCCGCGAGCAGGGCGGTGGCGCAGTTGCCGCTGTCCACCGTGGACACATACAGCGGCGGCATCGGCCGCAGCGTGCACGTGTGATACCAGTTGTAAAAGTGTCCGTTCCAGCGCGGAAGTTGCTCCATGGTCGTGAGCATCTGCTCTGCCAAAGCCAGCCCGTTCCCGTTGTCAATGCCCAGCGCGTGTGCGCCGAGCGCGGACAAGAGCGCAAAGCCCATGTTCGTCGGCGATGTGCGGTGCGCCGTGCCGGTCGGCGGCTGGGTCTGCACGTTGTCCGGCGGCAGGTAGTGCTCCCCGGCGGTGCAGAAGGTCTCAAAATACCGCCACGTCGCCTTTGCCCAGCCCAGCAGCTCCCGCTGCGCCGCGTGCGTAAGCGGCGCTGCACCGGGTGCGTTCGGCGCGCCGAGCGCCGCCAGCACGAACGGGGAGAGCGTCCACACGATGCCGGCGGCCAGCCCCGTCGGGCTCGGCGTGAGCACGGCTGTGAGCAGCCCGAGCGCACTCGCCGGCCAGAGCGCGCGCAGATACGCGCCCAGCCCGTCGCGCTTTGCCGCCCGCTGCGCCGCCGTCTGCCATTGCAGGAGATCCCGGTGCGAGACCGTCATGCGCCAGAGCGCCGTCACGATGGCGGAGGCGTTCAGGACCGCTTCCCACGGCAGCAGGATCAGCCGCAGCACCGTCTGCACCACGGCGGCGGCGAGCCCCGGCAGAACACTGCTGTGATAGCGCACGCGCGCGTCCGCCGGGTGCACGATCGGATGACCGAGCGCAAAGATGAGCCCCTGCGCCAGCGCCAGCAGCGCGGCATATGCCGCCAGCCGCAGCCCCGGCCAGCGCAGCACGCAGCCGAGGAAGATGGCTGCCCACGTCGCCGGGGCGACGAGCGAGCGCCGCAGGCTGTCCGCCAGCCGGAACCGGTCGATCGGGTGCAGCGCCCGTGCGCGCCGCGAGAAGATCCACGGCGCGTTCTGCCAGTCGCCGCGGATCCACCGGTGCGCCCGCGCGCCCCATGCAAGCGGCGCGGCGGGGAAGGTGTCCGTGAGCTCCACGTCGCCGAGAAAGCCGCCGTGCAGGTAGGCGCCCTCGAGCGCGTCGTGGCTGAGGATGTGCTGCTCGGGCAGGGCATCGCCGCCGCAGCAGGCGAGCAGCGCGCGCACGTCGAGGATCCCCTTGCCCGAAAAGCCGCCGCGGTCGAAGCAGTCCATATACAGCTCCCCGCATACGCCGCCGTAGGGGTCGCTGCCGCCGGGACCTGCGAATACGCGCGCCCAGTCGCTCGCGCGTGCGCTCTGCAGCTCGGTGGCCATGCGCGGGTGCAGCAGACCGTAGCCGTGCGTGACCACGCCGCGCCGCGCGTCCACGACCGGGCGGTTGAGCGGATGGAGCATCGCGCCCACGAGCGCACGTGCAGCGCCCGGTGTCAGGCGCGTGTCGGCGTCGAGCGTGAGCAGATACGCCGTGCCGCGCAGCGCCGCCGCATCGCCGGCGGCACAGTGCATCGCGTCCGCCTTGCCGCACAGAAGCTGCGCGAGCCGGAGCAGCGCGCCGCGCTTTCGCTCCCACGCGCTCCATTTCCCGTCGGGCGTCTGCACCCGCTCGCGCGTGAAGAGGTAAAACCGCCCGCCATAGCGTGCGTTGAGCGCTTCGATCTCCGTGCGCGCCGCGCGCAGGATCGCCTCGTCGCCGGTCCTGTGCGCCTGCGCCGCCTCCGGAAGATCTGCCAGCAGCCCGAACAGGAGCTGCTCGCCTGCGTCGCGGTTGCACAGCGCGTATTCCTCCAGACGCGCGGCGAGCGTGTGCGCATCGCCGGGGCAGGTGAGCAGCGCCGCGATCACGCACAGGGTCTTGCCCTCCGGCGGGATGCCGCGCCGCAGCGCCAGCCGCGGCACGAAGTGCGGCTTCGTCACGCGCAGCAGCACCGCGTCAAGCAGACCCTTGACGGCTTCCGACACCGGGATCAGCAGCAGCACCGCGCCCGACACGCTCCCGGTCGCAAAGCCCAGCAGCAGCGACAAGGCCAGCGTCCCCATAATGACGGCGGCGATGTACCACCCGCCGTCACGGCGCTTTTCCGGTGCGCCGAGCACCTCGCGCAGCAAAAACCAGCCCACGTGCCGCCGCGCACCCTCGTCGCTTTGTGCGCGCGCGAGCACGTCCTCGGCGATGTCGATCTCCGTCCGGCCCGTGCGCCGCGCAAGCCGCGCCACGGTCTGCCGGTAGCGGGTGCGTGTGGCTGCGTCCATTGCGGAGTAGACGCCCGCCGGATCGCGCGCGAGGATGCGCCCCACGTGATCGCACCGCTCGGTGAGCGCTGCCCACGCGGCCGTGCCGAGCGCACGCAGCGACGTGAAGAGCGCGGGCGCGGCAGCTCCGTCGTGCGCGTAGGTGTCTGCCAGCGCGCAGACTGTCGCCGCCTGCAGCCCCGGTACGAGCAGCGCAAGCTCCGCCGTCTCGAGCGGCAGCATATCCTGAAAGCCCGCGAGATATGCCTGGGCAGCCTTGGGCGTGAGCGCGTTGCCGCAGGCGCGCAGCAGCCCCGCACAGCAGACGTGCAGCACGGTCTGCTTACCGGATGCACGCAGCGTATGCGCATGGCGCAGCGCGGCTGCGGCGTCGCTTGCGGCGGTGCGGGCAAGGGTCTGGTTGTCGCGCAGCCACGCGCCGTCCGGCGTCTCGGGTGTGACGGCTTTTGCCGCGTGTACGAGCGTGCGCGCAGCGTGCCGGATGCTGCCGGTGTGTGCGCGGCGGCGGCCGGTCACGGTCAGGGCTTGGGCATCGCGCCGCCCCGCCTCACACAGGGCGCCGGCGTTGGTATCGGCCATGTAGATCCCTCCAAAAACGGTTTGCAGTACCAAAATGTTGCCCGCACGGAAAAGAAACTATGCGGTGACAAGAAAAAATACTTGACACCCGCGCGGCGGTGGCGTATACTACCCATGCTGTAAAGGGAAAACGGTTTACAGCGGGGAGGGACTTGCAATGCCGGACGAGACCGTGTGGCGCACGATGCTGTTCGATTTTTACGGCGAGCTGCTCACGGAAAAGCAGCGCGAGTATTACGACCTCCATTATAATCAGGACCTCTCTCTGGCGGAGATCGCCGCCAGCAGCGGCATTTCGCGTCAGGGCGTGTGGGACAACATCCGCCGCGCGGACGCCGCGCTGCGCGATGCCGAGTCCAGGCTCGGTCTGGTGCAGCGCTTTGCCGCGCAGCGCACGGCCGCGGCCGCGCTGGAGAATACGCTCACGAAGCTGCGCGACTGTGTCGGCGGCGACGCCCGGCCGCTGGCCGAGCAGGCGCTGCGGCAGCTTCAGGATCTGAAAGGATAGATACCATGGCATTTGAATCCCTGTCGGACAAGCTGACCGAGGCGTTCAAACGCCTGCGCGGCAAGGGTCGACTCACGGAGGCCGACGTCAAGGAGGCCATGCGTGAGGTCAAGCTCGCGCTGCTCGAGGCGGACGTGAACTTCAAGGTCGTCAAGGACTTTGTGCGCAAGGTGACCGAGCGCGCGACGGGTGCGGATGTGCTCGAGAGCCTCTCGCCCGCGCAGATGGTCATCAAGATCGTCAACGAAGAGCTCACCGCCCTCATGGGCAGTGAAAATCAGAAGCTGAACATCAGCTCCCATTCGCCGAGCGTCGTCATGCTCGTCGGCCTGCAGGGCGCGGGCAAGACCACCAACGGCGCCAAGCTCGCCGGCCTCATGCGCAAGCAGGGCAAGCGCCCGCTGCTCGTCGCGTGCGACGTGTACCGCCCGGCTGCCATCCAGCAGCTTGAGACCGTCGGCCGCCAGCTCGATATTCCCGTGTTCCAGATGGGGCAGGGCGATCCGGTCGCGATCGCCAAGGCCGGCATCGAGCACGCGAAAAAATACGGCAACGACCTGGTCTTTCTCGACACGGCCGGCCGTCTGCACATTGATGAGGCGCTCATGACCGAGCTGCAGAACATCAAGGCCGCCGTCGATCCGGCGGAGATCCTGCTCGTCATCGACGCGATGATCGGTCAGGATGCGGTCGCGACCGCGCAGGCCTTTGACGATGCGCTCGACATCACCGGCGTCATGCTCACCAAGCTCGACGGTGACGCCCGCGGCGGCGCGGCGCTGTCGATCAAGGCGCTGACCGGCAAGCCCATCAAGTTCGCCGGCATCGGCGAGAAGCTCGACCAGATCGAGCCCTTCCACCCCGACCGCATGGCCGGGCGCATCCTCGGCATGGGCGATGTGCTCACGCTCATCGAAAAGGCCGAGCAGAACCTCGACCAGAAAAAGGCCGAGGAGATGGCAGAGCGTCTGCGGCAAAACCGCTTCACGCTCACCGATTACTATGACCAGCTCCAGCAGCTCAAGGGCATGGGTTCCTTGCAGGATATCGCCGGCATGATCCCCGGCATGGACGCGAAGGCCCTCTCGGGCGCGAACGTCGACGAGAAGGCCATGGGCCGCATCGAGGCGATCATCCAGTCCATGACCCCCGGCGAGCGCGACAACCCGGGCATCCTCAACTCCAGCCGCAAAAAGCGCATCGCGGCGGGCGCGGGTACGAGCGTGGTCGAGATCAATAAGCTGCTCAAGCAGTTTGATCTCATGCAGCAGCTGGTGCGCCAGATGTCCGGCAACAGCAAGGCCATGAAGCGCATGAAGCGCGGCGGCCGCGGCGGACTGGGCGGTCTGGGCAATCTGTTCGGCGGCGGCGGTGGCCGTCCCTTCGGATTCTGAAACCGATTCCATGCTCCCGCAGGGAGCTGGAGATACAGAGATTATTGATGGAGGTGAAGATACATGGTCAAGATCAGACTTCGCAGAATGGGCGCTAAGAAGGCTCCCTTTTACCGCGTCGTGGTGGCGGATTCCCGTTTCGCACGTGACGGCAGATGCATTGAGGAGATCGGCACTTACGATCCGCTGAGCGCAGACAAGAAGATCGTCGTCGACGCCGAGCGCGCCAACTACTGGCTCGCCAACGGTGCGCAGCCGACGGATACCGTTCGTGCGCTGCTCAAGAAGGCCCTCGCAGCCGAATAAGGAGAGACCCCAAAGATGAAAGAACTTCTGACCTATATTGTGCAGAACCTCGTGGAAAAACCGGACGAGGTCTCTGTGACCGAGCGCGAGGCCAACGGCGAGACCGTGTTTGAAGTGCGCGTCGCCGACGGCGATATGGGCAAGGTCATCGGCCGTCAGGGACGGATCGTCAAGGAGATCCGCATCCTGATGAAGGCTGTCGCCCAGAGAAAGGGCAAGAAAGTCTCCGTGGAGATCATGGATTGACGCAGGAAACGCGCTGCACCCGTGCAGTGCGTTTTTTGCACCTACACCCAAAAAGGGGGCAATGAACATGCAAAAACCGTATCTGGAGGCAGGAAAGATCGTCAACACGCACGGTGTGCGCGGCGAGGTGCGCATCCAGCCGTGGGCGGATGACGCGGCGTTCCTGCTCGGCTTCCGGACGTTTTATATCGACGGCGCGCCCGTGCACGTCGCGCACAGCCGCGTGCACAAGGGGATGCTCGTGGCCAAGTTTGCGGATTATGACGACGTCAACGCCGCCATGACGCTCAAAAACCGCGTCGTGTCCATCGCGCGCGCAGATGTCACGCTGCCGGACGGACAGTATTTTCAGCAGGATCTGATCGGCATCGCCGTCGAGACCGATGCGGGCGAGCCGCTCGGCACGCTGCGCGAGATCCTCGACCTGCCGCGCGGCAGCGTCTATGTCGTGCAGGGTGCGCGCGAGGTGCTCATCCCCGACCGGCCGGAGTTCGTGTGCAGCATCGACCCGGCTGCCGGGCGCATGGTCGTGCACCTGATCGAAGGGATGTGAGCGCGTGCGCATCGACATTCTCACGCTCTTTCCCGACACCATGCGCGCCATGCTCGGTGAGAGCATCCTCGGCCGGGCGCAGGCGCGCGGTCTGCTCGACATCCGCTGCCACCAGATCCGCGACTATACCGAAAACCGCCAGAAGCAGGTCGACGACTACCCGTATGGCGGCGGCTGGGGTCAGGTCATGATGGCGCAGCCGCTCAAGAGCTGTCTCGACGCCGCGCTTGCGGATTCCGCCGTGCCCGTGTCGCGCCGCCGCGTGATCTACCTCTCCCCGCAGGGGCAGACGTTCACGCAGGCGAAGGCGCGCCAGCTCAAGGCCGACTATGACCAGCTCGTGCTCGTCTGCGGTCACTATGAGGGCGTGGATGAGCGCTTCATCGAGGCCTGTGTGGACGAGGAGCTGTCCATCGGCGACTTTGTGCTCACGGGCGGCGAGCTCGGCGCGATGGTCGTCACGGACTGTGTCTGCCGCATGGTGCCGGGGGTGCTCTCGGACACCGAGTGCTACACCGGCGAGAGCCATTGGGCGGGCCGGCTCGAGTACCCGCAGTATACCCGCCCCGAGACGTGGGAGGGGCGCACCGTGCCCGAGGTGCTGCGCGGCGGCAATCACGCCGAAATTGAAGCGTGGCGCACGCGGCAGAGTCTGGAGCGCACGCTCGTAAAGCGGCCGGACCTCTTTCGGGAAACGCCGCCCACACCGGACGAGCAGCGCCTGCTCGATAAGATCCGGCGCGACCGCAGCCGCCCGCAGCTCACAGAGCCGCCCGTCTGCCGCCCGGCGGCGGAGGCCGACCTTCCCGCCATCCTCGCCATCGCGCAGCAGGCGCGCAACTACCTGCGCCGCCACCGCGTCGACCAGTGGCAGGGCGATTACCCGAATGCGGACACGTTCCGCGCCGACATCGCGGCCGGTACGTGCCACGTGCTCACGTATCAGGGCGCTGTCGCCGCCATGTTCACGCTCAGCCGCATGCCCGAGCCCGCCTATGACGCGCTCACGGACGGGCGCTGGCGCTCGGACCGTGACCATGCCGCCGTGCTGCACCGCAACGCCGTTGCAGCCGATTGGCGCGGCACGGGCATGGCTGACCATCTTATGCAGGCGGCGGAGCAGCTCGCGCGCGAAAGCGGGGCGCACGCCGTCCGCGTCGACACGCACCGGCATAACGGCGCGCAGAAAAAGCTCCTCGAGCGTCACGGCTACCGCTTCTGCGGCAACATCCTGTGTGACGAGCCGGGGCACGATCCGCGCCGTCAGGCGTTTGAGAAGCTGCTGAAGTGAGGTGCGTATGGAGCTGACGAATCCTGCGGACATCCGCGCACTGCTCGCGCGGCATGATTTTCGCTTTTCCAAGTCCATGGGGCAGAATTTTCTGACGGCCGCATGGGTCCCCGCCGACATCGCCGACGCCTCCGGCGCGGACGCGCACACCGGCGTGCTCGAGGTCGGCCCCGGCATCGGCTGCCTGACCGAGCAGCTCGCGCAGCGCGCGGCCAAGGTCGTCTCGGTCGAGCTGGACGAGCGGCTGCGCCCCGTGCTGGCCGAGACGCTCGCCGCCTATCCGAATGTGGAGATCGTCTTTGGCGACGTGCTCGCGCTCGACCTGCCGCAGCTGGTGGCCGAGCGATTCCCTGGCCTGCGCCCGGTCGTGTGCGCAAACCTGCCGTATAATGTCACGACGCCGCTGATCACGGCGTTTCTCACCGCCGGATGCTTCGACACCGTCACGGTCATGATCCAGCGCGAGGCCGCACACCGGCTCTGCGCCCGGCCGGGAACGGCGGATTACGGTCTGCTGACCGTGCTGACCGCGTGGTATGCGGAGCTTGAGCTGCTGTTCGATGTGCCGCCGCACTGCTTCGTTCCGGCACCGAAGGTCACGAGCACCGTCGTGCGGCTGCGTATGCGCAGCACACCGCCCGCGGACGTGCGGGATGAAGCGCTGCTGTTCGCCATTGTGCGCGCGGCGTTCAGCCAGCGCCGCAAGACGCTCATCAATGCGCTCGCGGCCGGCGTTCCCGGCTGCGACAAGGCGCGCGCCGCCGCGGCGGTCGCCGCCTGCGGCCTCGATGCGCGCGTGCGCGGCGAGACGCTCGATCTCGCGCAGTTTGCTGCGCTGAGCAATGCGCTGCGGGTCGAGCTGGGTTGACATAACAAGAACAAATCAGGGCGCCACATCGCGGGACGCCCTGATTTTTTCATGTATAATTTTCTGCTTTAGTTTACATAACGAAATTCAATAAGACTTTCTCCGCATACCGCCGGCTGCGCGCGCATACTGTGGTAGCAAACGCAGCAGGAGGGGGAGCGCCATGCCATATGAGGACAAAAAGGCCGTGCCGCAGCGCCGGCCGCACGCGGTCACGCTCGACGAGCGCAGCCATCTGACCGTCACGGGAGTGGACGAGGTCGTGCGCTTTGACGACACGGAGGTGTCCATGCGCACGTCGCGCGGGATGCTCACCGTGCACGGCGAGGGGCTGCGCGTCGGCCGGCTTGCGATCGACACGGGGGAGCTTGCCATCGACGGCGCGTTTGACGCGCTCGATTACACGGAGGAGACAGCGTCCGGCGGCGGCTTCTGGTCGCGCCTGTTCGGCGGATGAAGCTGCCGCTGCTCGGTCAGCTTGCGCAGCTCATGCTCGGGCTCGGGCTCGGCGCGGCGCTCGGGCTGGCATTCGACGTGCTGCGCGTGCCGCGCCGCCATGCGCGCAGCGCGGTTTTCCGCGCGCTGCTCGACGGCGCGTTTTGCCTGCTTGTGCTCGGGAGCGTGTTCCTGCTTGGCATGACGGCCGGCGACGGGCAGGTGCGCCTGTTTCTGTTCGCGGCCATCGCCGGCGGCTGGACGTGCTACTTTCTCTGGCTCAGCGGGCACATTTTCCCGCAGCTGGAGCAATCTGGCCGCCTGTGCGCGCGAAAAATGCGCCAGATCACGGCTCCGGGAAGAAAATTCATAAAAAAAGTTCTGTTTTTTGCAAAAAAACACTTCCAATCTCGCCGCAGATGTTTTAGAATAGACTGTATTACTGGACGCAGATACGATCCGGGGGGAGGTACTGCCGACCGTGAAATTCAAGAAGGCAAGCATATTTACCAAACTGGTTATCGCGGCGCTGATGGTGTACGCACTCATCAGTCTGGTCGTGGTGCATCAGCGCACGGCACAGCTTCAGGACCGCGCCGCGGCTCTGCAGCAGCAGGTGTCCGAGATGACCCAGTCCAATGCCGAGCTGCAATATCAGATCGACCACAGCGACGACGATGACATGCGCGAATCGGTCGCGCGGGAAAAACTCGGTCTGGTCAAGCCCGGTGAGAAGATTTTTTACGACACGAGTGATTGAGCAAGGAGAAACGAACCGTATGCAGGTGGAAGTCGGAGCAGTTGTGGAAGGTACCGTTACCGGTATCACGAAGTTTGGCGCGTTTGTGAGTCTGCCGGACGGCAAGAGCGGTCTGGTGCACATATCCGAGATCGCCAACACCTACGTCAGCGATGTCAACGAATTTTTGAAGCTGGGCGACAAGGTGAAGGTGCGCGTGCTGGCCGTGACGCCGGACGGGAAGATCAACCTGTCCATCAAGAAGGCGGAGGAAGCGCCCGCCCGTCCGAACAACCGCCCGATGAACGGCGGCCGTCCCGGCGGCAGCCGCCCCAATAATGGCGGCGCACCGCGCGCTGCGCGCCCCAACCGTCCGGCCCAGCCGGCGGGGCAGGTCAGCGGCCCGAGCGGGGACGCCGCGTTCGAGGACCGGCTCAAGCAGTTCATGCAGGAGTCGGACAGCCGCATGGCCGGCAACCGCCTCTATAACGACCGTTCGCGCGGCCGCCGCCGCGGCGGCGGAAACGGACGCGGTTAAATCCCGCGCCGGAGCGTTAATACATGAAATATGAAAGCTCCTCCGTATTATACATACGGAGGAGCTTTTTTGCGCTTTGAACGCTTTGCTTCCGAAGGTTTCGTCTTGCCTCACTGACACCGGTGTAGTATGATCGTGTTCAGATCTGCGGTCACAGAGGCAGACCATTTCCCATCTGTACCCGGGAGGCATACATTGTGGAAGTTTATCTGAGTGAACACATTGCGCCGTCGGCGTATGCAAGACTGGCGCGCCATTTTGAGATCGTGGACAATTTCGACCATCCCGAGCGGCTCGCCGCCATGGTCATCCGCCGCGCGGTCGTGCCGCGCGCGGTCATCGCGCGCGCGCCGAATCTGAAGGTCATCGCCATGCACGGTGTCAGCCGCGACACGATCGACACCGCTGCTGCCGCCGAGTTCGGCGTGCCGGTTCCGAATGTGCCGGGCCTCGGCGCACCGGCTGTCGCGGAGCTGGCCGTGGCGGATCTGCTGGCGCTCAACCGGCAGCTGAAATTTGTCAATAACGGCCTGTGCGCCGGACGCTTCGACCACTTTGGTGCGGAGGAATTCGTCTGCCATGAGATGACCGGCCGCACGCTTGGCCTTGTCGGCACGGGCAACATCGCCCACCGCGTGGCGGACATTCTGCGCGCGGCGTTCGATGTGCGCGTCCTGTGCTGGAATCCGCGCCGCACGGCCGCCGAATGCGCCGCGTGGGGCTACGAACAGGTCGAGACCCTGCCGGAGCTTTTCCGGCGCTCCGACTTCGTGAACGTGAGCATCACGCTCTGCGACGAAACGCGCGGCCTCATCAACGCGCCGGTGTTCGCCGCGGCGAATCCGGAGCTGCTGCTCGTCAACACCTCGCGCGGCGGCATCGTCAACGAGCACGATCTCTACGTCGCGCTTACCACGGGGCAGATCCGCGCCGCGGCGAGCGACGTGTTCGCGCACGAGCCCCCGGCGTGTGATGACCCGCTCATCCATCTGGACAATTTCATCGCCACCTTCCACATCGGCGGCAGCACCTACGAGTCGCTCGAGCGCGTGAGCAACCGCGCCGTGGACTATGTGTTCCAATACACCGGCGTCGCAGAGCGGTGAGGCTGTGCGACGCTTCCGGGAGCGGGCAAACACTATAAAAAAACACCCGAGGCCGCAGCCTCGGGTGTCGTGATATTCCATCGTCAGATGGGCATGGTCAGCGAGTTTGCAATTTCCTGCACGATGGCCTGCGCCTTATACTCCTTGCAGATGCCAAGGATCTCCGCAGCCAGTTCCAGAGCGCCATACAGCATATTCCTTTACCCCTTTCATAGATTTCCGCCGCCGCCCCACACAACAGACGGCACCGGATGGTTGGTATTGCCGGTTACAGGAATATTCTATCGATAAAAATACGGATTTACAACGGACAAACGGCGCGAAGCGTAACAAAATGATAGAATTTGTTGTGAAATTCGTCACGAATCGTTACGAAGCGGCCGCGCTCCTTGTACAATAACGACAATCTGCAGCTTTCTGCATCGGATGGCCCGTGCAGAGCACAAAGCGCCCGAAGCTTTCGCTTCGGGCGCGCCCATTTTCCAAAAACCTCGTAGAGTTTCGCCGCCGGAGCGGCGAAAGAAAGTCCGATCATTTTCTCAGGCGACATGTGCGGCTGAGAAAATACCGCTCGGCCTGCAAACGTGCGCGCCGTCCGCCCGAGGCGGACAGCGCGTGCGCTGCAGTCAGGCCGCAACTCCCTTGTCAAAAAGTAATACTTTTTGACAGGCTCAAAGCGCCCGAAGCTTTCGCTTCGGGCGCTTCTTTTACAGGTTACACGGACATCCAGCCGGGCAGCGCGTTGGCGATCGCGTCCACGATTTCCTTTGCCTTTTCTTCGCCGCAATGCTCAAGGATATCAGAGGCGAGATCGAGGCCGATATGGATAGGTCCTCTAAAAACGGTCATTTTTTCTTTACCCCTTTCGTCAGATTTCCGCCGCCGTCCCACACAACAGACGGCACCGGATGGTTGGTATTGCCGGTTACAGGTAATACTGTAGCGGAAAAAGCGCCAAAACGCAAGTGACAAATCTTGTAGAGTGTAACACTTTGAACATTTTCGTCCAATTTTCCGAAACCGCTTTGTTGCTGGTTGAAATATCTCAACCAGCACCGCATGATCCGACAAAATGTTGCATAATTGCGCGCCGGTCGACGGCTTTCACAGGGTGAAACGGCATTATGGAAACCGATTCTCCACATTATCAACAGACTTTTCAACACAAACGGGGTGCAATTAACGATGTTATGTTAACTTTGGCTTGATTTTCCCATTTTTCGGTGCTGTTCTTCCCTGCGCGCACAAGTGTGCGGCAAGGCGGCATCCTGCTGCGCTTTTGCCCTGCACGCGCCCAAATCCCGCCGCCGTCTGTTCTGTGTCCTGCAAGTGCACAAAACCCCGGGAGCAGAACGCTCCCGGGGCAGGTGTATATGATGGCTTTTTCGGGTGAGCAGTGCGTCGGTCACAGGCCGGTGAGGCGGCAGTAGCGCATCATGATGGCTGCGATCTGCGCGCGTGTGGCACCGCCGCTCGGGGCCAGATAGTCGGCGCCGTCGCTCGCGATGCCGGAGATGAGACCGTTGCCGACGGCCCAGCTCATGGCGGCGTATGCCCAGTTGGAGACGCTGGCGGCATCGGGGAAGCTGTTGAGCGATGCTGCGCCGCCGAGGTAGGCCGGCGCATACTTTTCGGTGTAGCCATAGAGGAGGACGGCCATCTGCTCGCGGGTGATGAGGCCGTCGGGCGCGAAGGTCGTCGGGGTCATACCGGCGACGATGTCTTTGTCGTAGCCCCAGGCGACGGCGTTGTAGTACCATGTGCCGGGCATGACATCCGTGAACGGCACGTAGTATTTGCTGTAGTCGGTCGTGTCGCCGGAGAGGTTATAGAGGATCATCACGATCTGTGCGCGCGTGCTGACCGTGTCGGGCGAGAACGTCGTCGCGTCGAAGCCGCTCATCAGACCGTGGCGCACGCAGTAGTCGATGCCCTCGTGCGCCCAGTTGGACGGGGCGGGCACATCGCGGAAACGGAAGCTCGGGCACGCTGCGCCGCCCGGACAGACCGCAGAGCCGGTGGCGGGGATGATCTCGGTTCTGGTCTGGCCGCAGACGGTGCAGGTGTAGGTGCGGACGCCGGGCGTGGTCTCCGTCGGCGCGACGGTCACGGTGCCCTCGCCCCAGACGTGGGTGTGCGGGCCGGTGGCGGGGATGACCTCGGTCTTGGTCTGGCCGCAGACGGTGCAGGTATAGGTCATGGTGCCGGGGTCCTTCTCGGTCGGCTCCGTGGTCACGGTGCCGCTGTCCCACTTATGGCCGAGCGCGGGCTTGACGTTGCGCTTTTCGGTCGCGCCGCAGCCGCTGCAGGTATAGAGGTCATAGCCTGCCTCCGTGCAGCTGGGTGCGACGTTTTTGGTGAAAACGAAGGTGTGCGCGCCGGTAGCGGGGATGACCTCGGTCTTGGTCTGGCTGCAGACGGCGCAGGTGAATGTGCGCACGCCGGGGGTGGTCTCGGTCGGCTCCGTGGTCACGGTGCCGTTGTCCCACGTGTGCGCGCCGGTGGCGGGGATGACCTCGGTCGCAATGACATCGCCGCAGTTGGCGCAGATGGTGTCGATATGGCCGTCGGCCCCGCAGGTGGCGGGCACGGTGGTTTCCGTCGTGCCGTAGCCGGTGTGCAGGCACGCGCCCTTGTTGCTGACCTTGTAGCCCTGCCATGTGCCGTCGGTATCCAGCGTCCAGCCGTAGACCGGGTCGGGGTTATAGTGGATGGTGACGATCGCGGGCTCAAAGCTGTGCTCGGCCGCGCCGCCGGGCTGGACCGTCGGGGGCGCGCCGTAGCAGCGCACGTCCCCCAGCGCAGTGCAGCCGGTGAACGCGTTGTGGCCGACGCTCGTCACGGTGGCGGGCAGCTTCATGTCCGCCAGCGCGGTGCAGCCCTGGAAGCAGGCGTCGGGGACAGCGGTCACGCCCGCAGGGATGGTCACGTCCGTCAGCGCGACGCAGCCGTTGAAGGCGGAGTTGCCGAGCGCCGTCACGGCCGCGGGGATGGGCGCCTTGGTGAGCGACTTGCAGCCCTCAAACGCGTGCTCGCCGACGGCGGTCACCTCGCCCTTATAGTCGACGGTCAGCAGCTTCGTGCAGTCGTTAAAGCATTTGTCGGGCACGGCGGTAATGGCGGCCGGCAGGGTCATGCCGCTGAGACTCGCGCAGGCGTCAAACGCGCCGCGGCCGAGGGTCTGCAGCCCGTCGGGCAGCGTGATGGCGGTAAGTCCGTTGCCCGCGAGACCAAAGTCACCGATCTCGGTCACGCCCTTGGGGATGGACATACCCGTGAGCTTGGAGCACAGGGCGATGCCATAGCGGCCGATGCTCGTCACACTTTCCGGCAGCGTGATCTGCGTGGCGGCCGGCAGGAAGAACAGCGCATAGTTGCTCACATTCGTGACGCCGTCCTTGATGACGACCTTCTTCAGCTCGCCCTCGAGCTTGAAGTTGCCGAAGCTCGTGAGCATACCCAGCGCCTCATAGTTCCACCACGGGGCGAGGTTGCCCTCGGGGAAGTTGAAGTCGGGCATGGCCCCGGTGCCGGAGATGGTCAGCGTCTTGCCGCTGAGAACACCGGTGGAGACCTCCCAGTGCAGGCAGTTGTTCACACCGAAGTCGCCCGAGGTGGCCGCGGTGCCAAAGCTGCTGAGGATCGCATCCATGTCCAGATCGGGGATCTCAAACTCCTCCTTGAACTGCTCGATCTTCTCTTTGATGAGTTTTTCGGCAATCTCTTTTTTCAGATCGTCGATTCTGCCGGCCGATGCGTTCACGGTCAGGCCGGAGAACAGTCCCACGACCAGAACCAGACACAGCGCCAGCGAGAGCAGGCGTTTTTTCATAGTTTCTTCCTCCTTGCGGTAATGTTCCTGTGTACAACGGGAATATCTCTCTGTTGAAAATATAGCATACTCCCGGCAAAGTGTGCAATGGATGGGACGCAAAAACCGACGGATTTGTTACGAAACCACAAATCTGAGCAAGAATTTTACACGTTTTTTTGCCTGTGAACGCTTTCGGGTTGTTGCAATGGCGGGGCGCGTCCTGTATACTTGCTCTGTAAACATGTTTTTTGAAGTGTCGGATTCAGGAGGGAGGAACCTTATGAAAAAACGAGTGTTGTCACTGCTGCTGTGCTTTGTGCTCGCGGCGGGACTGCTGAGCGTGTGTGCTCCGCCGGCGCAGGCGGGCACGATCGCGGACGCGTTTGAACTGTTTATCAAGCAGCCCGGTCAGATCAAAAAGCTCTTCGGCCGTGAGGTCGCCCACGGTGACTGCGGCCCCGCCGGGGACGAGGCGAGCGTACATTATAAAATTTACGAAGTCACGAACCCCACCGTTGTGCAGGACAACCCCTTCCTGCAGCAGATCTGGCAGATCCATGATTACCGCGAGGACGCGCAGTATTACGGCGTGTACATCTTCGGCGACGGGAAAATGGCGGACTACGCGGCGACCGGCCAGAAAGCGCCGTGGATGGGCAACGTGGAGGTCACGGAGTATAACGACAAGGGACAGGTCCTCGGCACGACGGTCGTGGAAAACCTCGGTGAGGAGTATCTCGCGCTGGCCTACATCGCCGACGGCACCGACGAGGAGTGGGACGGCCGCACCGAGCGCTACTCCGGCGTCACGAATGTCGGCGCGTATGCGTTCAAGGACTGCCGCTATCTCACGTGCATGTTCCTCAATGACGACATCACCACCATCGGCGATTCCGCATTTTATAAAGGCGAGTACCTCTCGGCCATCAATATGCCGCGCAAGCTCGAGCTCATCGACAAGTACGCCTTCTACGGCTGCGACACGCTCACGTTCGTGCGCGCGCGCAACTGCAGCCGCCTGCGCCGCATCGAGGACCACGCGTTTTACAGCTGCACCATGCTTGCCGAGCTGCGCCTGCCGGAAGGCCTGACGTATATCGGCCCGTGGGCGTTCGCGTGGGACCGCATCCTCGGTCAGGAGGACACGACGCTCGGCCTGCCGTCGAGCCTGCAGACGATCAGCACGGGTGCGTTCGCGTTCGTCAACCACCACAAGAACCTCAACATTCCGGCCAATGTCACGAGCATCGGTGACTTTGCGTTCATGTGCGATTACTACATGAACAACCTCACCTTCAGTCCCGGCGACAAGAAGCTCACCATCGGTAAGGCGGCCTTCTTCGGCGACAACCACATGAAGTCCGTCGACCTCTCCAACCGCGTCGCGCAGATCGACCGCTGCGCCTTTGCCGGCTGCGAGATGCTCGAGGAGGCCTACTTCGGCGACAAGATCGACACGATCGAGGGCCGCGCCTTCACGAGTCTGGATAACGCCATGAAGATCGCCGTCGAGGGCGTGCTCAACGGCATCCTCCGCCCGGACGATACCGAGCAGAACGCCGATCAGGCCGGTGATATCAGCACGGCCCTGAACATGATCGCCAAGGTCACGAAGCTCAAGCGCGCCGTCTTCAAGAATGACCCCGCTAAGAGCATCTACGGCGCGGCGGACTCCAACCGCTCCTTCCCGGATGACTGCGTGGTCTATTACCCGCAGGGCAGCTACACATGGCTCGCCGAGCTCAAGGACGACGGCACGTGGCAGGGCTATCAGACCGGCTTCTGGCACGGCGACCACATCGCCGCGTTCACGGACACGGTCGTCGCACCCACCTGCACCGAGCAGGGCTACACGCACCACGTCTGCACGGTGAAGGGCTGCACCTATGCCCCCGTGGACGACACCTATGTCGCCGCCACCGACCACACCTGGGTCAATACGCAGACGCTCCCGCCCACCTGCACCGAGCAGGGCACGGCGTTTTATAAATGCTCGGCCTGCGGCGCGACCCGCACCGAGAAGATCGCTCCGCTCGGCCATGACCTGAGCCGCTGCGATCTCAAGCCGGCCGCCACCTGCACGCAGCCCGGCCGCGCCGTCGGCACGTGCGCGCGCTGCGGTGTGCAGATCGACGAGGTCATCCCCGCCAAGGGGCATGACTACAGCTACGCTGAGACCAGCGTCGCACCCACCTGCACCGAGCCCGGCCACTACAAGGGCACCTGCCCGACCTGCGGCAAGGACTATGACGATGTCGTTCCCGCCCTCGGCCACGACTGGGGCGAGTGGGTCACGTCGATCGAGCCGACCGTCTCGACCGTCGGCTACCGCTATCATGTCTGCAACCGCGACGGCTGCGGCTACCGCGAGGGGGAGGACATCCCGAAGCTGCACACCCACACGTGGGATGCCGGCGTCGTGACGCAAAAGCCCACTGCGGCCGAGCCCGGCGTCAGGACCTATACCTGCACCGTCTGCGGTCAGACCAGGACGGAGGCCATCCCCGCAACCGGCGTGCCGGAGACCTGCAACGGCGGCCCGGCCTGCCCGGGCTACGCCTTCCGCGATATGCCCGCGCCGAGCATCTGGTCGCACGCGGGGCTGGATTACTGCATTACCCACGGCTACATTGCCGGCACGTCGGCAACGACCGTCACGCCGGACGGCGAATGCACGCGCGCCATGATCGTGAGCATCCTCTACCGCGTGCAGGGCGAGCCCACGAAGGTCAACGGTTATGAGCTCAAAAAGCTCGCCCCGCCGTTTGACGACGTGGAGCGCGGCCGCTGGTATACCGACGCCATCTGGTGGGCGAAGCTCACGGGCGTCGTCTCCGGCATGAGCCCGAGCACCTTTGCGCCCGACGATCCGATCACGCGCGCGCAGCTTGCGGTCATCCTCTATAACTACACCCAGCAGTTTGCGCCCGGCAGCCTGACAGAGACGGGCTCGCTCACCGGCTTCCCGGATGCGGGCAGCGTCCCGTCGTGGGCGCGCACGGCGATGGCGTGGGCCGTCGGCAACGGCCTGATCTCCGGCGTCGGTGAAAACGGCGTCTCGTACCTCAGGCCGGAGGGCTGCGCTACGCGCGCGCAGGTCGCGACCATTCTCATGAACTACGAGAAGGCGCTGAGCTGAGGTCAAGCCAATAGAAAAAGCTCCGGAAGCGAAAAACGCTTCCGGAGCTTTTTGATCTCTGCATAGTTTACATAATTGTGCGGTGCTTTTCTTGCGCTGCGCTGATGATAGCGCTCTTTGTCGAAAAGGTTTACATAAGATCATCCCTTTCTGCCGCGCAGCATCGCCGCGATCGTCACGGCGCTGTATCCGCTCTGCTGCCAGAGGTCGTCGGGCACCGTGCCGCCGTTGCGCAAAATGAGCGCGATCTGGCGCCGCGCATCGCTGCGCGCGGCCGTTTGTGCCTTGTCGCGCGCAGCCTTTTCCTTTTCGGCTGCGGTCTGCTCGGCCTTGGCTTTCTTGTCGGCGGCGGCCTTGGCGTCGGCGAGGGCCTTCGTCTGCTGCTGCAGCTTGCTGTCCGCGCGGTCGTAGGCGGCGTCGTCCATGTCGAGCAGCGCCGCGATCTGCGCCTTCGTCACGCTGTCGCGGCTGTCGGCGGCGTCGAGCATCCGGTCAATGGCGTTCAGGCGTGTCTTGTGCTCGCTGCTGTAGCGCTCGTAGGCCAGCTGCGCCAGCTCCGGCAGCTTGCCTGCGAGCATGGCGCGGTAATAGCCGCCCGCCTGCTGTGATGCCGCCACGGCCGCCGTCGAGGCCTGACCGCCCGTCAGCGCGGCCGCCTTGCCGAGGGCGTTTTCCGCCGCAAGCTCCGCCTGCCGCTCGTACTGCTGCCGGTAGGCGGCGTAGAGCTTGTCCGAGGCGGGGTCGTAGTCAAACTGCTCGCCGAGCAGCGCGTCGAGCATCCGGTCGATCTGTTCGCGGCGGTCTGCCGTGCCGCGCCCGGTCAGCAGCGCCTCGGCCTCGCGGCGGTGCGTGTCGTCATAGTCCGGCACGTCTTCGATGGGCAGGTACTGCGCATAGTCACTCGTCTGTTCCTGACCGGCCATGCCCTCGCCGCGGATCTTCGCGTTGCGCTGCTGCTCGTAGACGGCGGCAGCCGCGTTGTCGCCGCGCCGGGCCGCCTGCTCCATGAGCGCGGCGTAGTCGGTGTCCTTGTCGTATTTGTATTTTGTCGCCATAGGTTCTCCTTTCCTCAGTGCTGCGATCCGGCGGCGGCCTCCGTGCGCGTGAGCGATAAAAGCCGCCACGCCCCCGTGCCCGTCAGCCGCAGGCGAAAGTGGTCGCACCGGCGCGGCAGTACCGGCAGGGTGAACGAACGCTTTGCACCCGCCGTCACGTTTGCGAGCGTGTGCCACTGTCCGTCGGAGTCATACTGCGCCGCCGCCGTGATGCTTGCGCCCGCCTCGGCCTCCAGCCGCAGCTGCACGCGCAGCAGCCGCTTGCAGTCCGGGCTGCCGCTGGTAAAGTCGCCCGTTTCGAGCAGGCTCTCCATCTGTGCCGTGCTGCCCGCGCCGAAGCGCCACACGCCGCGCGTATCCTGCGCATAGAGCGCACCGCCGCACTGCGCAAAGCCGCGCGCGTCAAAATCGTCCTCGCGGCTCCACAGGCCGCTGCGCGTGTCGTATACAAACAGGTGCCGGACGCTCCGCTCGTCGCGCGCCGAGAGATACCAGCGCGTCCCGTCCGTGCCTGCGACGCCATGCGTGAGCGTGCGCCCGAGCGCGTCGCCGATGCGCGTCGGCCGTCCGCCCGCCGTGCGCGCCGCGCCGACGGGGGAGAGATAGTAGAGCGTCTCCGCCGCCGTCACGAGCGAGCGGCCGGAGTCCTGCTCCGCGCCGAGCGCGGCCGAGGCCACGAGCTGGAAGTTTGTAGGCCGCGTGCCGTAGAGCCGCCAGAGCCCGCCGGGTTTCAGAAACACCACGCCGCTGCCCGTCGCCGCGCAGCCGGAAAAATCCCCCGGCGCGCCGACGTCCACGCTCCACGCAGCCGTAGCGACCGCGCCGTTTTCGTCCGCCTCGTACCAGAACCAGCTCAGCGGATCGCCGAGCTTTGTGCACCACACGCTGTCGTGTGCGCATGCCCAGAGCCGGTTGCCGTAGCTGCACGCGTGCTGCGCATCGGGCACGCGCCGTGTGATCGTGACGCCGTTGACTGCGCCCGCGCGCACGAATGTGTCCGGGTCAAAGCGCAGCCGCGCCCCGTCGATGCCGCGCAGAATGTACGTGCCGTTGTTGCGCACGTCGCCGAAGCCGCTGAGCGTCACGGCGTCGCCTGTGCGAAAGTGTGCGCCCGCGCCGTCGGCCACGAGGATGCTCGCGCGCCCGTCGCCGTCCGTGTCTGCACCCGCAAGCGTCACGCTGCCGCTCCAGCTTGGCTCGGCGCTGCCGAACGTGCCGTCTGCCGGCCGGAACCAGACCTTGTCCGGCCAGATGAGCACCGTACCGCCGAGCGCTGCGAATACCTTCGGCGTGTCCGTGAGCGTGCAGCCCGGCACGGCCTTTCCGTTATAATACAGAGTTGTGCCGGCGCACCAGAGCAGCCCGTCTCCGGCTGCGAACAGGCCGTTCGGCGTGCCGCTGCACGGATAGATGCGCGTGCGTCCGGGGCGTGTCGAGAACAGGGGACTGTCCGCTGCCGAGCCGTTGGTCATCTCGTAAATGCCGCCCTCGGGGCAGGACGGGCGGTGGTCGTAGCCGCGAAAGTCCGTCTGCACATGGCGGACGGCAGCCATGCGCCGCGGAAATGTGGGTAGATACATGCCTTGCCTCCTTACAGGTTGAGCGGCTCACCGTTGTGATACAGCTCGCCGCACAGGTCGATCTTCCCGGCCGAGAGCATCAGCTCCGGCAGATCGCCGCGCGTCGCGGAGATCACCGCGCCGCTCTTGTGAAAGATGAGATATTTGCGCTCGAGGCTGTTCTGGCTGCCGATGTGCAGCGTGTCGGCCACGGTCGTGATGCCGTTGAGGTCGATTTTGTCGGCCGAGAGCGCGATGCTGCTGTCGCCGTTGTTGATGGCGGCGACGATGGCCGCCGCGTTCACGCCGTCGGCATCGGTCACGAGCGCGATGCGCGCGCCCTGATCGCTCACGGTCTGCTCGAGCGCGGCGACATTGCCCTCGGCCGACGTCAGACGCGTCTGCAGGGTGCCGGCGTCGAGGCTCAGCTGTGTGATGCTGCCGTCCGCGCCGTCGATGCGCGCGCGGATCGGTGAGAGCAGCCGCGAGAGCGCCGCGGCGTTGAAGTTCTCCGCGCCGAGGTTCGACAGCGTGTACTGCAGCGCCTCCAGCAGCCGCGGCACGGTCTCCTCCAGCGCCGCGAGCCGCTGCTCGACGGTCTCCTGACCGGTGCGCTCCGGCAGGGAAAGCTCCAGCGGGGAATAGTCCGTCATGCGTCGTCATCCCCTCCGCCGTGCTGTGATATGTCTGCGCGCAGCACGGCGATGGCCCGCACGAGAAACTGCGGCAGCGGCGCGCCGAGCGCACCGGCATTTTCGACCACACTGCCGAGCTCCGTCAGCAGATACCACGCCGTCACGAGCGGGCACAGCAGCACGTCATAGTGTGCGCCCAGTCCCGGCACACTGCCGAGCAGCGCCCGCAGCGCGAAGTCCAGCAGCGCCGCCACCAGCACGCCCGCCACGCTGCCCGCCTTGTGCCACAGTCCCTCGCGGGCGCAGCGGCTGCTCCATGTGCCTGCGCGCAGAGCGGCAGCGCTGCCGGTGGCATAGTCGAGCAGCATGGCCAGAAACCAGGCGGCCGCAAGCCACCCGGTCCAGCCCCAGAACGCCGTCAGCGCTGCGGCGGCCGCAGAGACCGCCGCTTTGATCGTTGTGAGTCTGTCCATTTATGTCTCCTTTTGTTCATCTACCATGCGCTGGCACACGATCATCGTGCGCAGCATATCCTCCGACACGTCGAGCTTTCCGTCCGTGTTTCCCTGCAGTGCGCCGCGGTCGATGAGCCGCTGCGCGTCGGCGCGCGCCCATTGCGGCATCTCCGCCACGGAATCATAGCGCGGCATATCCGGCACCTCCTCCCGATCTTCCTTTGCCATCGCCTCGGCGACGTCGCGCCGAAAGCCGTCCATTGTGCAGCCCATGCCGAGCTGCCGCCACAGGTGTTCCGGGTCTGCGTGATCCGTGCCAATGCCCAGTTTACCGGCCTCCGCGTGCGAGATGATATCTTCGTTTGGATCAAGCCCAAACTGCGTGCAGAGCTGCGCGAACAGCGCGACCGCCGTGTTATACGTGCCGGTCACCTGCGCGACCGCACGCGCCCGGTCGGAGCATACAAATGTCGCGCCGCCGGTGTAGCGGATGCAGTCCGGCTCGGTCATTTCCACACCGATGCTGTATGCGTTCGCCGCGCCGACGTGCATCAGTCGGCAATCCCACGGCGCGACCTGATACACCGTGCCGTCCGCCTGCAGCACAGCGTGCGCAAAATACCGCGCCGTCTGCCACTGCCGCGCAAACACGACAGCACTCGGCTGCGGACAGCCCACGCTGTGCAGCACCAGCTTGCGCACCTGGATTCTTGTATACTGCTGATACAGTGGGTTTTGTGTCACAAACGCCGGAATGATCTGCATTCCATCGCCTCCTTATTCGATCGGTTCGTCGATCGTGATGATCAGGTTCGCGCCCTTCCCCTTTGCGCTCACGCGGAAATACGCCGCGGAGGCGGGCACGTTGCTCGCCGTTTCCGTCACCTGAAACGTCATGGCCGTGGTGCTCTCCGGAATGCTGGTCGGGTAATAGACGCTCGCATCGATCTTTTTTGCCGGCATGACGTTACCGAGCAGCTGGAATGTGCTGTCGTACCATCCGACGCGGGAATGTTCTTCCGTCTTTGAGAATATGATCCCGTCGCCGCCGATGCGGTAGATGTGCTTTGTCACGTTCCCGGACAGCGGAATGAAGCCGGTCGTCACAAACCCGTTTTCCTCCTGTACGTCTCCGGACGACGACAGGTTATAGCCCTCCTGATACGGCAGGGATGCGCCGCTGCTGTCCACGGCTGTGGGCACAACGTTTGTGTACGTCACGGGCTTCGATGCCGTTGCCGTGATGGTGATGTCTCCGGTCACGCGTGCGACGGACACCACGCCGGTCTCGGCATTGTATGCCGTCGCCGTGATGTCCGTGCCGCCCATGCTGACCCTGACGGTGTCGAAGGTGTACCCGTTTTTCGGTGTCAGCGTGGTCGTGTATGCCGCGCCGTCTTCGACGGCGGTCACGGCGTTGCTGCTGGAGCAGCCGGTGAGCATTGTCCGGACGGCACGCATGATCACCGTGAAATCGAACGACAGCGTGCGGTCATAGCCCGCGCCGTAGCAGAATGAGTAGATTTTTTTCTCCGCCGGATCAATGACGTTGACGGTGAACGCCGTGTCGGCCGCGCCCGGTGCTTTGCTGTAGGTCGTCTCCTCGCCGAATTCGATCTGGTTGCTGTCCGGCAGGTCGTTTTCGCCCACTTCGTTTGTCCGGTAATAGTTGGCGGACGGGCAGCAGATGCGCAGCGCCGCCATCTGCTCCGTCGGCGGGTCGGACTGGGAAACGCTGTCCGGCACAACGTAGATCCTGGATGTCTTGAAGTTGTGCAGATGCCCGTGAAAATTCCCGTAGCAGACAGCGCTGTTTTTCCCCGCAAAGGAGACCGTCTCGCCGCCGATCGTGACGCTGCCGCCGTCCAGATACGCCTTGAGCACCTTGCCGCCCGCCCGCGCACTGCCCCAGTCCAGCGGGTAGTGTCCGAGGATCACAAAGCCCCACGCCGCGCTGTCCGCCTTGCTGCCGAGGTCGGCAAGCGTCTGCGCGAACCACAGCAGCTGTGCCTCCGAGAGCGCGTCGGCCGCGGTTTCTCCGCCGGTGATCTCGCCCTCGACGGTGTTGAGATTGATGATGCGCAGCTTCTTTCCGGGAAGATCCCGGTAGCAGTATCCGGCCTCCGCGCTGCCGTAGACCGCGCCCATGTTGTAGTCGGAAAAATACTTCCGGATCCGCGCCGCGCCATACAGATTTGCGAGGCTTCCGGTTTCGGCCGCGAAGTATTCGCCCGTGTCGTGGTTTCCGGGCGTCCAGAGCTGCGGGATGCCGCGCAGTCCCTCCTCGAGCCAACGGTGAAACTCCCTGCACTGCGCCTCGAACTGTGCCGCCGTGGTCGTCTTGTACCCGAAGGTGAGATCGCCCAAAAACGCCGCGAAATCCAGCGGCGTCACGTGCGACAGCGCCTTGATTGCGCGGCAGGCGTCCATGTTTCCGGTGTCGATGTTTGCCTTCCAGCCCGTGGATTCGTCGGTTGCGTGGTGTGCATCAGCGACCGTCACAAAGACGATGCTCGACGCAGTCTTCACAGCCTGCACCTTCTGCGCCAGCGCGAGCACGCCGTCCTTGACGTAGTCCGGGATGTCAGCGTGGGCGATCTGATCGCCGCCCGGGATGCTGCGCACCGCCGCGCCCATCTGCGCGATCCTGTACGTTTCCGCACTGCCTGTTTTCTCGCGGATGGCGTCGGCGATGTCCTGCACGGAGGCTTCTTCGTAGAGTTTTTTCATCAGTAGCTCACCTCCGTGCCGTCGGCGATCGTCACGGTCTGCGCCGTGCTGCCGTCGTACATAACCGTCGTGCCGCCGATGCGGATCGTCAGCGCCTTCGGGTTCGGCAGCGCGGCGGGCGCGATATTCTGCGTCATCAGCTCGATCCTGACCGGGACATCCCAGACATCGCTGGTCGTTTTCGCCTGAAGCTTGACGGCGCAGAACGTGTGCCGCTCGGAATCGGCCACAAGCGACGAGAACGTGAGGATGCCGTTTGTCGCGCCCTGATAGAGCATCAGAAAGTGCTCGCCTTGAAACGAAAGCTGCGCATAGACGCGGTGCGTCGGATTTGCGCTGACGTAGGCGTGCAGCTCCGCCGGCGTCATGTCGGCCGTCGTGCCGGAAATATCGCCGCCGACGTGAAGGATGCGCGTCTGCTGTGCCATGCCGTCGAGCTTTTTCTTGTCCGCTGCCGACATCAGACCGGCTGCCGCCGGCGTTGCCTCCGCTTGTCCGGATTTTTGGTCCCATGCCGCCGCCCGCTCCGCCGTGATGCCGTCGAGCACGGCCTTGTTTGCGTGCCGGTGGCGCATGGCGGAGTTGATGGCGATTTGATGGCTCTGCCCCGGCGACGGGACGGCGGCGCCGTTCGTGCGCTGGTGCCACTTTGCATATTCATCGAGTGCGGCGTTGAACAGCGCCATGCTGTCGGCGTAGTGCGCGGTCTCGTGCGCGGCGTAGTCGCACATGGCGATGACGTAGTACACGTACAGGCGGTCAAACGGCGCCGGCACGAGCAGCACGGTGCCGCGTTCGGTGTCCGCGTCATAGGTCACGCACTGCTCGGGCGCTGCGTCGAGGATGCGCATCTGGATCATGTGCTCGCACTCGTTGAGCCACTGGATCTTTGCCGCGTCGTCCCACGCATTCGGGCAGATCGCGTCGATGCGCGTGAGCGCCTGCTGAAGCGTCGCCATGCTCAGAGCCCCAGCGCGCCGCTCTCGGCGGCAAAGCGGGCGGTCTCGCGCTCGATGAGCGCGCCGGTGCGCGCGTCCTGCGCCTCACCCTGCGCGAGCACGAGGGCGAAGCGGCGCGCGATCGTCACGTCCTCGCCGCGCGGGATGCGCACGGTCTCGCCGTTGACGGTCACGATCTTATCCTCCTTGTAGCTGCCGTTGTCACGAAACAGGTGTACGGTCACGGGCTCGCTCAGCCAGGCCTCGGCGGCGCGGTCGGTCATTTTTCTGGTTGCCATAGTGTATTCCTCCTTGTGTGAATGCGTGCCTCCCGCCGCAAGGCGGGAGGCACGGGGTGGATTTCTTTACTCGGTGTAGGTGCTGCAGGTCTCGATGCGGCGGATGGCGCTGTCATCGAGGCGCACGGCGACCTTCGTGGCCTTCCAGCCGACGCTTGCGCGCTGGTTGAGCGGGTCGCCCGTACCGGCAGAGCCGAGCTGCTTGACGATGTGCTCGAGCCCGCCGCCGGTGATCTCGGTCGTGCCGTAGCCGTCCGCGCCGAGCACGAGCGTGACGTACACGTCGCGGCCCTGCGCACCGGCCTCGCCGGGGTAGAGGATGGCGTTGTCCTCGACTGTGACCGGGGCGTCGACGGTCATGGAGCTCGCGGTATTTTCCTTGACGGTCACGCAGGCATTACCGATGAGCACCTGACGGCCGACGAGTGCGCCGGGCTTGACCGTGCCGCCGTCGAACGCGACGGTGGTCTTGCCGCTCACCGCGCCGTTTGCGAGCAGCGTGCGGCTGTCGGCGGCCAGATCCTCGGCGTGGAAGATCTTCGCCTCCGTGCTCTCAACGAAGCGGCAGCCCTCGATCTTGCCGATCTCGCCCTCATACATATGCTCCGTGTCCACGTACTGGTGCGGCGCGAGCCACTTCGGGTCGTTCATGAGGTCGTATGCCACGTCGGGGTGGATGATGACCGGGAACGCGCCGTCGATGCGGCGGCAGTTGGCGTTTTTGAGTGCGCGCACGGCGCGGCGGATGCAGTCGACGGTCAGGTAGTTGTTGTCGGCAGCGCCGGCATTGCCGCCGCGCAGCAGGTAGCGGGCGGACACGGACTCGTCGGCGTACTGCACGTTGTCGCCGCCGACGAGCACCTCGCGCGTGATGGTGTCGAGCGTGCGTCCGGCCTGTGCGCCGAGCAGCTTCGTGGCCATGGTGAGGTTGTTGTCGATGGCGGTCAACAGCAGCAGGTCGCTCATCTGGATGTAGCCGCCGTACTGACGCACGGCCGCCTCGACGGTGCTCATGCTCAGACTCTGCCCGTCGGGGGTCACGCCCTCGGTCAGGGCGGTCAGCGCCTTGCCGAGCGGGGCGAAGCGGCGAAACTGGATCGTCTTGCCGCCGTTTGCGGGGATGGGGTGCTTCTGCGCGAACTGGTCGTGCACGAGCTCGGGCTCGGCCGCGTCGATGAGATAGTCCGAGTAGAACGTCTTCATCTCCTCGGTCAGGCTCTGCTGGGTGGTCACCTGCGTGTTTGCGTCAAACAGGCGCAGGTCCATGCGGATGTTTTCCATACTCATGTCTCCTTTTTTCTCTGCTGTCCGCTTCCGGGGACAGCGGCGGGGCAGCACCCGGCCGCTGCGCTGCCGTTGGGTTCCTCCTGTGCGGGGGCGCGGCCGGTGGCCTCCGCAACGTGGCCGGGGTAGGCCGCGGCGAGCTGCCGCAGGCCTGTCACGGCCACGGTAAACGCCGCGCGCACATCGGTCCGGTCGTCCGCTGCGATGGCTGTGTGTCCGGCGCTGAGCGTCCGCTGCACGCCCTGCGCGCCGAGCGTGTCGAGCGCACCCGCCAGCGCGCACACGAGTGCCGATGCTCCGGCGCACACGATGTCGCTGCCCGGGCAGTACGCCGCGTGACCGTCCGCGCGCAGCACGCACCGGCCGTTCCGGCAGATGTACGCGAAGCGGGTCACAGGCTCAGCTTCACGCGCTCGCCGCGCTCTGCGCGCGCGGCAAGCTCCGCACGGTCGGCGCGGCTCATACGCGACACGTCCGGCCGCACTACGATGCCCGCGCCGCCGCTGCCCAGCCCGTTTTCGACCGGGCGCAGACCGCGGGCGCGGATGTGCTCGCTCACGCGCTGCTCGGCGCTGCGTCCGGCGCGCAGACAGGCCGTCTCCAGCAGCGCCTGCGCGTGCAGCGCAAACCATGCCGTGCGCACGTCTATGCCCGCGCGCAGCAGCGCGCAAAACCGGGCATCGTTCAGCGCCGCACCCAGATCAAAGTCCGGGCACTGCGCCGTCAGCGCGTCCGCCTCGCGCGACCAGCGCGCGGCAGTATGCTCGGCCGCGCGGCGCATGTTCTGCTCCTGCCTGCGCTCGATCGCGCCGCGCAGCGCGCCGATGGTCACGGTCTGCCCGGCGGCTTCCGCCGGCGCTTCGGTCTGTGCCGCGACGGGGGCGGTCTGCCCGGCTGCGGTCATGTTGTTTTCATCCATGCTCTGCTCTCCCTTCTGCCCTCAGCGGGCGCTTTCTGTGATGATGCGGTTTTTCTCCGCCTGCGCTTTCAGTAGCGGGTCGGCGTTCGTATTCGTGCCCGCCTCCGGTGTCTCCGGCTGCGGCGGCGCAATGCTGCCGCGCACGGCCTCGAGCACCTTGTCGCGCCCGGGAAACTGCATCATCTCCAGCATCGGCACGGCCTGCTGCGCGAAGGCGGGGTTAAAGACCCCCAGCTGATACAGCTGCCGCGCCAGCTCGTTTTGCGATGCGGTCGCATACGGGCTCTCCTTTTGTGCGTGCACGGATACGTCAAAGGCCGGTGCGCGGCAAAGCGCCCCGCCGTCCGTGCCCATGCCCACGACGCGGGCGCGCAGCCCGGCGTTGGAGTAGGTGCAGAAGGTATAGCCCTGCGCGCCCGGCGCCGCCACGCGAAACGGGCGCGTCTCGGTGTAATAGGCACGGATGAGCTCGATCACGAGCTCGACCACGCGCTCAAACGCGCGGTAGCTTGCGCGCAGCGTGTCGCGGCTGGATTTGCTTCCGGCCTCCTGCAGCGCGGCAATGGCGCTCGCCGCCGTCACGCCGCCGGACACGCTGCCCTGCGTCACATCGCGGCTGTTGCTCGTCTCCTTGAGCTCGTTGATCTTGAGCTGCAGCATATTCACCCACTGCCCGTCGAGGTTGTAGAGGCTGATCTGGCGCAGGCGCTCCTCGTCGATGCTGCCCTCGACCTCGACGAGCGGCTTCGACCAGTCGAGAAATTCCTGCGCATTCACGCCGCAGCCTTTTTTCACCCAGAAACGCGGCGTGGAGGCCTTCATGCTCATCTCCAGCAGGTTGCCGCTCAGCCGGTCAATATACTGCTGCGGGTCTTTGCTCACGGCGATCATGCCGAAGCCGCACGGTGTCCCGGCCTCGGGGTAGAGCACGTCAAACACGACCGGGTACTGCCCGTGCGGGTAGAAGCCGCCGGCCATGGTGGGGTCGTTCTCGCTCGCGTAGAGCAGGTCGCGTCCCGTGAATTTCACGAGGTGCAGCGCCGTGCCGCCGCCGGGCAGCGGCTTTTTGTAGTACCAGTCGACGACGATGCTCTTGCTCGAGGTGTCCACCGCGTCGTCGTACAGATACTGCGCCAGCTCCACGCCGCAGCTGCCGGGACGCGCCTCCGGCCACGCGGCCGCGATGTCGTCGTTGTCCACGAGCGCGCACACGAAGAGGTTGCGGCTGGCCTGAATGTCGGTGATGCCCGGCTCCCAGAACAGGTTCAGCAGGTCGAGCTGCCGCACGGCCACGTCGCCGAGACCGCCGCTGCCGGCGCTGTCCCAGAACACGCCGTAGGCCGCGCACCCGTGCTTGAGCTTGTACCACCACGCGTCCGACCACACCTGCTCGAAGTGCGTCTTTTCCAGCACCGCCGGCACGATGGCCGACAGCGCCTTCGCGTCCGGCTCATCCTGCTCGCTGCGCGGCAGGATCACCGCCTCCGGGAAGCTGTCCATTGCGTCGGCGTGCTTGGAGACGATGGCATTGAACAGCCACGCGCTCGTCGGCTCCACCACGTCGGCGCCCTGCTCGCGCCGGCGGTCGCGCAGATACTGCCAGTGCCGCAGGCGGTACCACTGCTCGTCGGCGATGATGCGCGCCTCGAGCGCGCGCTTGCCGTCCTTGTAGCGGCGCAGCAGCTCCGTGCCGCGCGCCACATCGTCGGGCGTGATCACGGGCTCGCGCATCTCCGGCAGCCCGGCCTCTGCCGCCGCACGGTAGGGCAGGGGATTCGTTTTTTCGTTTGTCATAGACGCTCCTTTGCTGCCGTTTCCGGCAAGTAGTTTACATAACATTTTTGGTTTTGCGATAAAAATAGACTGCCACCGCAGTCTTTTTGCGTTTACATAATTAGTTACTCAACGGGTCAAACACCTGCGGCGTCCGCTGCACCGCCGGGCGCGGCGCGATGGGGTCGGACTGGCACAGATACCGGATCTCGTCGGCAATGTGGTCCTCCTGCCGTGTGTCGACGTCCTCGGGCGCGTGTGCGTCGTAGCGCAGCAGCGGCAGCGTGCGCCGCGTATCCCGGCAGTTGCGGAACACGTACAGCATCGGCAGCCCTGCCTGATCGAACGCCAGCCGGTAGTGCACCTGCATCCAGCCGGGCAGGCGCTGGTGGTCGCCGGGCTCGAAGTACACGCCGTACCGGTCGGCGATGTCGGCGATGCTGTCGCCGCGTGATGCGTCCCAGATCGCGGGGTCTGCCACACCCCGGATGTCCCGTCCACGCAGATAGGGGTGCGTGGTCTCGGTGGCGCGGATCTGCGTGAAGATCTGCTCCGGCGTCCAGCGCACGCCGGTGTCCGGCTCGCCGGGCACGCAGCCGTAGAGCTCAAGGATGCGGTAGAGCCGGCCGTCGAAATCCACCGCCCACCAGCCCACGGAAAACGGCTTTGCATACCCGAAGTCGAAGCTGCGGTATACCCGCCATGTGTCCGGAATGTCGAACGGCTCGATCACGTGCGTCCACTTTCCGTCGGCGTAGTGTGCGGGGTCATCGCGCCATTCGGCGAATACCTGCCCCTCGTATACGTTCCAGTCGCCCTCAAGATGCGCGCGCCGCTTTGCCGGCGGCAGCGCCTCGAGCCGCTTGAGATAGCCGGGGTCGCGCTGCATCAGCACCTGATTGTCATAGACCTTTGCCGGTATGAACACATAGTCCTGCGGGGACTCTCCGTCCCGGAACGCCCGGTCGATGAACAGACGCTTGATGTACGCGTGCCCCGGGCCGCCGGGGTTGCAGGTGTAGTAAATGCGCGGCGTGAAATCCGTGCGTGTCGTGCGCAGGCAGGTCGCGATGAACGTCAGCCAGTCGGGCTCAAAGTTTGTTGCCTCCTCGAAGCCAATCACCTCGTATTCCTGCCCCTGATACTGCGCGCAGTCGCTGTCGTTGTCGCAGTAGCCCATCACGAGCCGCGATCCGTTCGGAAAGCGAAACGCGCGCTCGGTGCTGCTCCACGCGGCGTATCCCTCAAGCTCCCGCTGCAGCGGCAGGATGTGGTTGGCGCGCAGCTCCGGCAGCGTCCGGCGCAGCAGCAGGAGCTTCAGCCCCGGGTAGCGCATGGCGAGCATGACGAGCTTGCGCCGCATGGCCCAGCTCTTGCCGCCCCCGCGCGCCCCGCCGTAGGCGACGTTTGCCGCCTCTGCGCGGAAAAATTCCTGCTGGCGCGGACTCGGCGTCTCGCGCCGCAGCACCTTATAAATGTAGGGTTCGTTTTTGCGTGCCATCGCGCCACCTCACCGGCTCCACTGCTCGAGCGCGCCCTCAAAGCGCAGCACCTGCGGCTCTGCCTCGCCGGTGTCCTTGTCGCTCGCCTGACCGAGCACCATTCCTGCTGCCTTGAGCCGCAGCTCCGGCTTCACGGTCGTGTCGGCTGCCATCTCGGCCAGCTGCTCGAGGATGCGCGCCTTTTCGCCCTCAAGGTCCATCATGTCCTGCGCTCCCGGTACGAGAGCACGTAGTCCTCGCCCTCGGCCGCCGCCGCGAATTCATAGCGCGTGAGTGCGTCGTGCACATCCTGCTTCGGCAGCCGCAGCGTGCCGCCGTCGCCGCAGCGCACGCACAGCGCCGCCATGATCGCGCCCGCGAGCCCCAGCAGCTCCTCATAGGCCGCGCGCTGCGTGCGCAGCTTGTGCCGCAGCGCCGCGTTTGTCTCCTGTCCCATGTACCATCCTCCTTTTGCGTTTTTCCGCCTGCCAAGCGCCCGCTCAGCTGCAGAGCACCTGCCCAGCCGCCAAGCGCCCGCTGACCGCGCTGCCGGCTGCATACACCCATCTGTTGACCTTGTGCCTCTTCCGGTAAACGGTTTACATAATGTTTCGCACAGCTTTCTTTTGCGGCTGTCGTGCGGTTTTTTGGCGGTCGTATTTGCACCATGCGGTGTGCACCCCTTCTATTTCCATTTTATTATGCATTTGCATATATGTCAAGAAAAATGTTATCTCGCTTTCACTTTTCAGCGGATGCAGATGTCACCGGCTCGTGTCATAAGTCCGGAACTGTCCGGCGTTTCGGTTGACATAACGATAAATTCTGCTTTTGCTTATTTTCTTTTCGTCCCCACTTTGTGCGTCAAACCCGGTCAGAATTCACTGCTGCGCTCCACAAAAGCTGGAAAGGAAAGCAAAAAAGGTTGCAATCTCGTAACACTTGGTGTAAAATATGCATCTGTGTGTGCGTGTTATGTCAACACTCAGCAAAATCCGGAACAGAGGGTATTATCTATGAAGAAACGAATTGTCAGTCTGGCGCTGACGCTGTGCCTGCTCGCGGGGCTGCTGCCCTGTTTGACGCTGGGCGCCGCGGCGGCCAGCCGGGTCGATGCCGCGCCGTATGCGAGCGTGGAATATGCGAAAAACTCCGGCGTGAAAGCGGGCACCGTGCGCTACATCTCGCAGGTGCCGTCCTATACGGATCAGTTCTGCGCCGACTACTGGGGCAGCTATGTCGGCTATGCCAACCATGAGTGCTTCACGGCGTGCATCTCCATGGCGCTGTCCTACCTCGGCATCGATGCCACGCCCGGCGCGCTCGGTGACTATTGGCGCAGCTGCGGGCATTACGGCACGCCCTTTGCCACCACGCCGGAGGATGTCGGCTTCAGCGGCGCGACGTATTACAAGACCTCGCTGGCCGAGGCCATCTCGCGCTACGTCGGCGGCGAGGGCAACTACAGCCCGCCGATCATCCACCTTGACAGCTATTCGGCCAACGGCCACTATGTCATGATCGTCGGTCAGGTCTCGGCCACGGAGTACCGTGTGCTTGACCCGGCTTACCAGACGATCTACACCATGACGCTCACCAACGGCAGCACCGTCAACTACTTCAAGGGCAGCGAGCGCGTCACCGAGGCCGTGCAGTATTCCTACCCCGTGCATCGCTGGAGCACCTGGACGGCGATCGAGACGGAGGACGGCGCCGTGAACATGGAGCGCACCTGCTCCATCTGCGGCAAGACCGAGACGGCCAAGATCCCCAATCCCTGCATCGGCGACAAGTATTGCGCCGGGAGCGCCTTTGACGATATGGTCTCCGCCGACAGCTGGGCGCACGAGGGCATCGACTACTGTGTGCTCTTCGGCCTCATGAGCGGCGTCGGAAACGACCTGTTCGACCCCGACGGCATGACGACGCGCGCCATGCTTGTCTCGATCCTCTACCGTATGGCCGGGGAGCCGGACGTGTCCGAGCTGCCCGAGACGCCGTTTGAGGACGTCGGGCCGGATGCGTGGTACGCCGACGCGGTGCGCTGGGCATATGCAAACGAGGTCGCCGCCGGCATAGACGACACGCATTTTGCACCCGATGACCGCCTCACGCGCGCGCAGCTCGTCACGATGCTCTACCGTGCCTACGGGCCGGAAAAGGGCGTCCGCCCGCGCCCGATCGGCGGCTATACGGACTGGAACACGGTTCCCGAGTGGGCATACCCTGCTGCGACCTGGGCCGTCTCCATGGGCTTGCTCTACGGCACGAGCAGCACGCAGCTGAGCCCGAATGCCGGCGCCAACCGTGCGCAGCTGGCCGCCTTCATGATGCGCACCTGTGAGCTGCAGAGCGAGCTGGATGCTTGAAAAATCGGACAAACGAGTAGATTAGTTTCGCAAAGTGTGCAAAAATGTTACAAACAGAACATAATGGCCAATGAATTATGGTGACAGGTGGGTTACTATAAGAGCATTCAAAACAACGGGCCGGCCTCTGCCGGCAGCGAAACGGAGGCACACTTCATGAAGCAGAATCGGACGCGCGCGGCGCTCGCGGACGCCTATCTGCGTCTGCTCAACGACTACACGATCGACCGCATCACGGTCAAGATGATCACGGATGCCGTTGGCTGCAGCCGCAAGACGTTCTATTATTATTTCACGGATGTGTACGTGCTCACGCAGTATGTGTTTGAGCTGCGCGTGCAGCACTTCCTGAACACGAACGGCAATTTCGAGACCATGCGCGAGGGCTTTCTGACGCTCGCATCGAACCTCTCGAACGATCGTCAGGCCATCCTGAATATCTACCATGGCTACGGCAAGGAAGAGCTGGAGCGCTTCACGTGGGAGACGAGCGATTACTATGCCCGTCAGGTCATCACGCGCTACGCGCAGAACATGGACATCGCCCCCGAGGATCTCGAGGCGATCATCCGTATGTATACGGACATGATGTTCGGTATGCTCATCGACTGGATCAACAACGGCATGGAAGGGGACTATTCCCGCAAGCTGGACATCGCGCTCACGGCGCTCATGCCGGTGCTGCGCGCCAACTGCCGCGGCGCGAAAGCCGCCGCCGCGCAGCCGTGATCCGATAAAAACGTGATAAAACCGCGCAAAAAGCGCTCGGGCAATTTGCCCGAGCGCTTTTTGATTTGTCCGGTTTACTGTTCGCAAAATCCCATCATCACGGTCGCGACCTCTGCGCGCGTGCCGGTCTTCTGCGGCGAGAGCGTGCTGGGGGACGTGCCGCAGACGATGCCCGTGCTCACGGCCCAGACCATTGCCTCCCGCGCCCAGGCCGACACGTTCGCCTGATCCCGATAGGGGGACAGCGCGCCCGCGTCGCCGGTGAGCTGCTCGCTGCGGCTTGCGTAGCCGTAGAGCATCGTCACCATCTGCTCGCGTGTCAGCGGCTCGTTCGGCGCAAACTCCGTTGCCGACACGCCGGCTGCCACGCCCGCGTTGTATGCCCAGATGACGGCGTCGGTGTACCAGCTGCCGCCGGCATCCGTCAGCGGGCAGCTCAGACCGCTGACGGACGGCGAGCCTTCCAGTGCGTAGAGTACCTGCACGAACATGGCGCGGGTCATCTGCGCGTCGGGCTGGAACAGGTTATTCCCGGTGCCGTACATCAGCCGGCCGTACTTGACGTAGTCCACGCCCGGCGCGTACCACGCGCTTGCGGCCACATCGTCAAACAGTCCCGCGTAGCTGACGCGCTGTTTGTTGGTCATATATGTGTCCGACAGGCAGCGCATCCACGCCAGACAGCTCTCGCCGAAGTGCGCGCTCATGATCACGAGCAGATTCGCCAGCAGCGTCATTGTCGTGCCGGGGTACTTGAGCGCCATCTTGGACAGGCGCGGAACGAGCGTCGCAAACGCGTCGCGGATGCCGTCAAGGTCGTAGGTCACGATGCCATTTTCCTTGAGCGCCTCGACCAGATACTCGGTGAGGAGCTTGACGGCGGTGCCGTTTTTGAGCATACCGGGGATGGTCAGCGAGTAGAAGAGCTTCTTGGCGTTGTCCTGCACCTTCTTGGCAAAGCTCTCCGCCACGCCGGAGGTGTCGCGGTCGGCAGCGCCGAAGATGTCGCCGAGCAGCGCGATGAGGTAATCCTGCAGATTGTCGGCATAGTCCTGCCGCGAGGAGACAAGGCACGTCGTGATCGCCTCACACAGGTCGGCGTAGAATTCCTCCTGCGTCATGTTGACCTTGAAGATCTTGCCGAGGTCGCCGCTCGTGATGTCCTTCGGGTCGATGCCCCACGCCTGGAAGTGGTCAGGCCAGTAGATGTTGCCGCCGTTGTTCGGGATGCGGTAGAACTCGCTGAGCATCTTCGCCTTGTAGTTGAGGTAGTTTGCGTCGCCTTTGGTCGGCACGACGCGGTCGACGCCGTAGCGGGCAAAGTCCCAGCTGTCGAATGCGACATAGGTCACGAGGTCGTTGGCGTTGACGATGTTGTGGATGTTTTCATACACGCGCCCCTGCACTTCGTCCTTGGTCGCTCCCATGGGCGGCTCGTAGCAGTAGCAGTACAGGTCGTGCGGGCTGAGACTGACGCGCGCGCCGAGGCTGTAGCCGTCGTCGAGCATACCGCCGACCATGTTGGCCACGGACGCGCTGCGGCTGTAGCCGCTGATCCAGAGCTTCACGCGGCCGGTGATGCCGGTCTCGGCGATGTATGCGCGCAGGTAGTCGAGCACCTGATCGCGGCCCATGGCGAAGCCCGTGTGCTCGCCGGAGGCGCCGAGGCGCGCATTGCCGCCCCACTCGGCGTGGTAGTTGTTGCCGCGCACGCCGACGGCGATGAGGGTGTATTGGCCGCCGTTGTCGCGGATGGTCTTGCTGGCGCAGTTGATGCCGATCGAGTCGGTCTCGGCCGGCTGGGTCATCCACTTGTTGGAGCGGATGTTTTCAAAGCCGCACTGCTCGGCAAACGAGATGAAGTTGCGGTTGCTCGTTGCCAGCTGATCCTCATATTCGGAGTCCTTGCTGGAAAATGCCGCGAAGGCGAGCCCCAGCGACATCTCCGCGAGATCCTGCCGGTACGTGTAGCCGCTCTTGGTGAACAGCTCGTCGCTGTAGGTAAAGGTCGCCGCGTAGTCATGGGTGTTCACTCCGTGACCCGAGGCGTAGCGCACCGTGACGGTCTTGCTGTTGCTCATGTTCGCCGCGGCCGCAGCCGGCATGAGCGATACGATCAAAACCAGACACAGCAGCAGGCTGGTGATGCGTTTTTTCATGTTTTCTCCTCCTGATTTTATAGTTTTGCATTCTAAATCCACCAAATCCAATTATACGGAACAAAGCCGCGCTTGGCAAGCAGCACTTTCCGCTGCGCCGCTCAAAAATGGAAGACAGATACAAAAACACCCCCGCAGCGTGAGATGCTGCGGGGGTGCGGATATCGGTCATGGTCACTGCCGGAACATGGTGTAGGCGCGTCCGTCGCCGACGGCGTCGGCGATCATCATGCGGTTGTTGAGCACAGAGAAGCGGTAGAACGCTGCGGCGCCCTCGTCCGCGCCGTCATAGATGGCGTTGCCGCGGATGGCGCAGTCTTTTTCACCGAGACCGGGCAGGGAGCAGGTCACGCCCGCGTCGGACACGGTCAGCTCGCCCGCGTCACTGCTCCAGCTTCCGGACAGGAACACCCGTGCATAGTTGCCGTTGCTCATGAGAAGCTGGTTTGTGTCGGAAAAGCCGATGAGATCCAGAAGCTTCTGCGCCGCCTGTGCGTTGGTCATATCGGATGCAAGCGCGAGCTGCTGCAAGCTTTCGCACAGGTGAGCGTTTGTGAGAAACAGGCGCTTGGCGCTGTCGGAATAGTTGCGCTCGGCGAGCACGGTGTACTCGGCCAGCGCGGTCTGATAATCCTGTGCGCTGTAGTCGTTTGCGGCCGCGGCGTAGATCTGCGGCAGGCTCTTGGCCTCCATGGCATCGAGTACGCCGCTGTAGACCACCAGCTCGCTGTCGGCGTAGTTTTCGTGCAGGTCGTCGATGTACATCAGTGTCTGTGTGTACTGTCCTGCCTGATAAAGCCGTCCGGTGCGGATGATCTCCGTGCGCAGGTCGTTGTCGCCTGCGGGAAAGAGTTTCACGTCATGCCGTCGGGTCTCGGCGGTGTCGAACTGGAAGTTGCAGATGGCGTCCTTGACGCTGCGGTTGACGGCAGCGTCCTGTGAGGCGACGACGGCGAACCCCGCGCCGACGGCGATAAGCACAATAATGATCCCGATGAACAGTGCGCGCAGACGCTTGTTGTTCCAGATTTTTTCGTGCAGAATCGGTCGCCCGCAGTGCCGGCAGCGGTGGGCGCTGCGCGGCAGCTCCGCGTTGCACTCGCGGCATTTCATGTGCTTTTCCCCCCCTTATGCGATTGGCTGCGTCCGTTCGTTCCGGAGCGAACGTGATGTTTATTATAGCCGATTTATGCCCGGCGCGCAAGTCGGCAAACAGGAAAAGCATAGGAATCCTGTCAGGACTCCGCTAAGAAACCGGCAGGAAACACGTTTTTTGCCATCGTGCATGCCTTTGGGCGGCTGCGGAAGCTTGACATTGCGTATCATGCGCGTAAAATGTAAATAAACCGGTATTGCCGCCAACCATCCGCCGCCAATGTGTGTGTCGCGACGGAACGTAAAGAAAGGGGTAAAGAACCATGTATACAAATGCATTCATCCACTGGGGGCTTGACCTTGCGTCCGAGATTCTCGACATCTGTCAGGCGGGAAAGGCCAAGGCGATCGTGGATGCGATCAACGACTGGTATCCCGAGCTCTTGTAAGCTGAAGCAAACGCAGGAATCCCGTCCCCGGAGCTCGTCTCTGGGGACTTTCTGTTTTCAGAAGCAAAGCACCTTTGGGAAAGAAACGTGTGCCGCGGGGGAGCTCGAGGGGGCAAGGCCCGCCTCGAATCCGATCGACAGCCGCCGGGCGGCGGCGACGCGCAGCCCAAAAGTCCGTCCCGGATTTTTGGACAAGCAGTCGTCCCCGGAGCTCGTCTCCGGGGACTTTTTCGTGTCGAACCGTGCCGATTGGGTGAATAACCACGCACGCAAAGGTTGAAATCCGGCGCGCGGCGCGCTATACTATCGCCAGGCCAGACTCCGGCTGGTCACTGTTTTACATAAGGAGATTGACCCATGCAAAGGTTTGAAAAGCACAGCCCGGTCGTCGTGACCGAGGTCACGACCAGGCACGAGCTGCGCCAGTTTATGCAGTATCCCAACCGGCTCTATGCCGACAACCCGAACTATATCCCCTCGTTTTACGGTGACGACCTCGATGACTGGACACCGGGCAAGAACCCCGCGTTTGACTATTGCGAGGCGCGCTGCTGGCTGGCCCGGCGCGATGGGGAGATCGTCGGCCGCATCGGCGCGATCCTCAGCCACAAGGCCAACGAAAAGTTCGGCACGCACTGCATGCGCTTCAGTCAGGTGGACTTCGTGGATGATTCCGAGGTCTCGGCGGCGCTCTTCGGCACGGTCGAGCGCTGGGCGCGCGAGAAAGGATGCGATCAGGTGCACGGCCCGCTCGGCTTCACGGACTGTGACCGCGAGGGCATGCTCGTCGACGGCTTTGACCGCCGCAGCCTGTTTTTCACGAACTACAACGCGCCGTACTATCCCGAGCATCTGACCCGCCTCGGCTACCGCAAGGACGTCGACTGGATCGAGTACCGCATTGCCGTGCCCGAACCGGGCGGAACGGAGGCCGAGCGTCTGCACAAGCTCTCGCAGTACATTCTCAAGCGCAAGAACCTGCACGTGGCCACGCTGCATCACAAGAGCGAGTACGGGCCCTATGTCCGTCAGGTCTTTGAGCTCATCAATGCGGCCTATGCGCCGCTCTACGGCGTCGTGGAGCTCTCGGACGCGCAGATCGAGCGCTATGCCAAGAAATTCATTCCGCTCGTCGACCCGGAGTTTGTGTGCTTCGTGCTCGATGAGCAGGAAAACCTCGTCGCCTTCGGCGTCACGACGCTCGACCCCTCGGTCGCGCTCAAGCACTCCGACGGCCGCCTGTTCCCGTTCGGCTGGGCGGGCGTGCTCAATGACCTGCACCACGGCGACACGCTCATCATGCTGCTCACGGCCGTGCGGCCGGACCTGCAGACCGAGGGCATCAATGCCGTCATGATGGATCATGTCTGCCAGAGCTGCAACCGCCACGGCGTGCAGTTTGCCGAGACCGGCCCCATGCTCGAGAAAAACGACCACATCCTCGCACAGTGGAAGCGCCTCGATAAGGAGCAGCACAAGCGCCGCCGCTGCTTCATCAAGGATCTGGATCACGATGTGAACGCGGCCAACGCCGCCGCTGCCGCCGCAGAGGAAGCGGAGCTGGAAAAGGCCGCAAACGAATAAAATACCCAAAAGCAAGGGCTGTCTGTGAATGAGGACAGCCCTTGCTTTTGTCTGCTGCCCTGCCTTATAATAAATTAAAAACAGGGGAGGGAACAACCATGAGCGAATTTTCCCATCTGTAAAACAAACTCCTTGCCGAACAGGTGGAGGACGAAATTTACCACTATATTCTGGATACCCCGCTGGAACCGGGAGCCAAGCTGCCCAATGAATTTGAGCTGGGCGAAAAATTCGGTGTGGGCCGCAGCACGGTGCGCGAAGCCGTGAAGCTGCTTTCCAGCAAGGGCATCGTGGAGGTGCGGCGCGGCTCCG